>Ga0209777_10001278_pt1 | contig 37319 bp, 35 predicted proteins | sample FrelakmetHBP12HB_FD_187147 | JGI IMG/M metagenome (GOLD analysis project Ga0209777, IMG submission 187147) | Freshwater lake sediment microbial communities from the University of Notre Dame, USA, for methane emissions studies -HBP12 HB (SPAdes)... | ecosystem: Environmental > Aquatic >...
TCCAGGGCGTTCCTGTAACATAGCCTACACCGGCTACATCAGCTAAGGTGGTAAATTGTGAAGTTGAGTTGTTAGCTGTGCTCAGATCCTGGCCGGAAATGTTTAAGAGATATGATTGTAAATCGCTTATCTGACTTTCAGTTATAGATACGCCCGTGGATTTGTCCCAAATAGAAAATACAGGGTCTGTTTCTGAACTGGAGATATCTCCTGTTATTGTGCCTGTGGTGGTCAGGTTATTGGATCCTAAATCAACATCGCCAGTTGCTCCTGTATAAGGAATCAGAGGTGTAACATAACAGTTGGGATCCGTGGGGCTGCATCCTGGATTATTATTGGTAACTTCTCCTGGAGCAAAAGGCGTGCCAGGATAAGTTGCAGATACATACATCGCAGAACAAAAAACACCAGCTACAACTAAAGCTGTTATTGTTGAGGACGTTGCGGTTTTAAACATCCTTTTTGCCAGGCGTGAAATATAGCCGAACAAAATCTTTTGTTTTTGATTATTATTTTGTTTGATTCTTATTTTTATTTTCTCTAACATATTTTGTAAAGTTTTTTTAAATTTAATAATGTTTATTTATTATAGCATAAAAAAAATGTCAAGTTATGTGTCAAACTGTGGATAACTTTATGCTATATTTAGCTTAATATTGTTCTATTTTATTAAATTAAATATGTCGCATAATAAAGTCGTCAATAAAATTTTTGTTTTTTATATAAAGCCGGCTAATAACAGCTCCGACCATTATTCCCAAAACAGCCCCGCCTAAAATATCACTTGGCCAATGAACCCCGACAAATATTCTTGCTATGCCCATTATTATTGAACATATAAGAAAAAATATTCCTAACTTTTTATTAAAGCTGTATGCAACCGCGCTAAGCGCAAAAAAGAAAATAGCATGTCCGGAAGGAAAAGATTGAAAATTTTCAGCACGACTGACAGATATAAGTTTATGAACTGAAGCTAAATTCATATATGGCCTTGGCCTGCCGTAAAAAAATATAACTATGCTCTTAATCCCATATCTGGCAATAACAGCGGCAATTATAGAAACTAAAATCATTGCTCTATTTTTTATCCTGTCTTTCTTCGGCCAAAACAAAAAAAACAACAAAAATAATACCAGCAGATACGGAAAATATTCTGCAAAAAATATTCCCAATATATCAATAATTTTTGACTGATTGGCCAAGCCATTTAGGGCTTGGAAAATTTTAATGTCGTAATACATGTTCTAGATGAGGTAAAAATATTAAAATTCCTATAACAACAGATCCGATCGCTGAAAGCAAAACTGCGCCGGCTGAAAAATCCTTGATTATTTTCACTCTTGGATGATGTTCGGGCTGGATTAAATCCAAAAATTTTTCAATTTGAGAATTAATCAATTCAAGGCTCAAAACAACTAAAATCATCAAAAGCAAAATACAATCTTCTATCGGATTCAAGCCAAGAACTATCATAAAAAATATAACTATAATTCCAATTAAAAACTGTATTCTGAAATTACTTTCTTCTTTAAAAGCTGATGCAAGGCCGAAAACAGAAATTTTAAAACTATTTAAAAAATTTTGATTTTTCATCATCTTTTTACTCTACTGCATCAGAGATTTCTATTTTATTCCTATTTTATTACTAATTTTTCTCTTACCCTGGCAATGATTTGATCTATATGCACGTCGGTTTTTATCATATAATCCAAATCAAAATTGACTGAATCCATAGCCTTATTTATTGAGCTTATATCACCTAAATTAGTCAGGAAAATGATGGGTGTTTTGATGTTTAATTCTTTAATTTTTTTTGCTGTTTCAATACCATTCATTTTTGGCATTAAAATATCTAACAAAATCAAATCGGGATTTTCTTGTTGTACTAGAGACAAACCCTCTACCCCATCTCTTGCAAAGGCAACCTTAAAATTATTTTCCTCGAAAGCTTGCCGGAGGATAGAGAGAAAATTTAAATCATCTTCAATTATTAAAATTTTTAATAAGTTTTCCATATTTTTATATTTTTTATATTTTTAATTTTCTATTTTAGCTTGTAATTAAAATAATAAATATGAGACAAAATAAATACGTGGTATAGGCACCAAAAAATATTTACTCCATAAGCGTAAGGATTTGTCGAAAATTTTAATATACCTATAATAATAGCCAAAATGCAAAATGCAATCATTATCGTCCATGGCCAAAGCTGGATAAATGGCATACTATTGGATTTATTTTTGGGCGTTACCTGAAATTTTATTTTTTTATTTAACAGACCATTCAAAGTTGAAATCATTAGCACTGGAAAAATCAATGAGCTTAATATGCTTCCATGATAAACATCAGATATTTTATAGTTCTTTTGTTTCATTGTACTATAAAAAACAGCGGATGTCGCTACGTAATAAGGAATATAGGACCCAATATAAAAAATAGGTTTTATAAAATAAGCCGGAGTGTTAAAAAGAATAAACATTATAGGGTATGTTATCAGTAAAAAAAATGCCCAGCCGGTAAGATAAAAACTGCTTGATAAAAAATATTCCCACCATTGGCTTATAGTCAGGCTCCTTGGCGATAAAATAAAATTTTTGATTACTTTGGGCAAGACAGATATGGTCCCAGATGCCCATCTTGATTGCTGGGTAAAATAAGCTGCCAAATTTTCAGGGGCCATCCCAAAGGCGCGTACATGATTATAATAGATGGATTTATAGTTTAGAATATGAATTTTCAAGGAAGTGGAGAAATCTTCAGTTACTGAATTTTCATCAAACCCCCCAACTTGTTCTAAAACTTTTTTCCTGATAAGCACGTTTGTGCCACAGCAGAACATTGCATCGACACTGCCTTTCGCCTCGCAAATGCTTCCAAAAAAAATATCCTGCTGGAAAGCCGCACCTTTTGAAATTGTACTTGTCTTAATATTGGAATAAAATTGCGGAGTTTGGACAAAAGCAATTTTATCACTGTATTCTATAAGCTTTACCGTTTCATTCAAGAAAGATGGCATTGGTCTTTGGTCTGCATCGAAAATGGCTAAAAATTCCTCTTTCGCTTGTACCAAAAAATCATTAATTGAACTTGCTTTGTTCCCATTAGGCCTTTTTGTGAGGAATAAATTTATATTATATTTTTGCGTTAAGACACGGTCAGAATCTAAAAAATTTTCTTTAGTGGACCCCTCCAGAAGATAAATGTTTTTTTTCTGATAATCTAAGGCGATTAACGATTTTATAGTTTGTTCAACCACTTCTTTCGGTTCATTTTTAACCGGCATAACCACAGCTATTTCCGGCAAATTATTTAGCGCAATTCCTTTAAAATTATAATTAGTTTTTGCTTTTTTCTTATTCAGACGAAATATATTAATAACAAACCCCAATCCATGTAAAATAATAAAAGTTTCCGCTATTAAAAAAATAAAGCTGTAAAAAATCGCAAAAATGTTTTTTCCGGGGTTTTGAAAGAAAAAAAATAGCCTCACAAAAAAATATAAGGCAATGCTTAATATTGTTAAAAAAATTATCGGCCGTATATTTCTAAGACGAATATTCCTTTTCATTTACATCTATTAAAAATTGGCCACGAAGATTATTATAAAAATATTATAATTTTTAAGAAAACATGGTATTTTTTAGAATATTATAACCTATCTGGAATAATTTTCTTCATAAAAATAATTATTCAATGTTCAATTTTTCTTTGACAGCAGAAACTATATTATCAATATGCACAGTAGACTTCACAATGTAATCGGATTTTATCATTTTGAATGCTTCTGAAATACTAGCCATATCTTCTACGTTGGTCAAAAAAATTATCGGAACTTTTTTATTAACTTTGCGGAAAATTTGAGCCATTTCCATCCCATCCATTTTTGGCATTAGAATATCTAATAAAATTAAATCCGGTTTTTCTTTTACTGCCAAATTCAAACCTTCTTCCCCATCTTTAGCAAAAATTATTTTAAATCCCTTATTTTTAAAACCCTCCTCAAGAATTGCGGAAAAATCAGCATCATCCTCAACAATTAAAATTTTATTTTCTTTTGGCATTTTATTTTTTTAATTCTTTTTTAATAAGTTCTGCCAACTGTGTCGGCTTAATATCCGCTTTAAGAATAAATTTTTCGGCTTTAATCTTTTCTGCTTTTAAAAAATCAGCATCAGAATAATTGCTTAATATGAAAACGCGGATATCTTTGGTATTTTCATTATTTTTTATTTCTTTTAATATCTCTATTCCGTTTATATCCGGCAAAATCAGATCTATTAATACAATATTTGGTTTATCCTTGCCATCTTCGGCCACGGCTTTTATTTTTTTGATTGCTTCACGTCCTAATCCAATTACTTCAAAATCAATGCCAGCTGCTTTAAAGGCCTCAGAATAAATTTCCACTATATTCAAATCGTCCTCAATAAGAAATATTTTTTTATTTTTATCCATAATCTTACTATGGCTCTATTTTTCTAATGGCAACTCGATAAAAAATGTGCTCCCTTTGCCTTCTCCTTGAGACTCAGCCCAAATTTTTCCGTTGTGAGCTTTAATAATCTGGCTGGAAATATAAAGACCGATTCCCCTGCCGGTAACAAATGTCTTTTTGGCTATTTCGCCCCTTTCAAATGTTTTTCCAAAAAGCGACTTGGTGTTTTCCGGAGCAATTCCAATTCCTGTATCTTTCACAGCAATTATTACAGCATCATCTTTTATAATATCTATTGTAACTCCGCCCTTCAGGGTATATTTCACTGCGTTATCAATTATGTTGTGCAGAGCAACCTTTAACTTTATTGGATCGGCTTTTATAGTACAAATATCTTCTGGTTTATCCAACTTTAAATAAATTCCTTTGGAATCAGCTTCAAGTTTCAGTTGACCGATGATTTCCTCTAAAATTGGCTCTAATTGTATGCCTGGTTTCAAAATTACTACTTCCTTGCCAAGTTGAAATTGAGTAATGTCTAAAAATTCATTTACTATTTTTATCAAATCATCAGTTAGTGTTCTAAGTTTGCCGATAATTTCTGTAGTTTTTTTATTTTGCTCCCCATAAGATCCTCCCAATAAAAGATCGACGTATCCCATAATCGAAGTTAGCGGAGTCCTTAAATGGTGCTGGGTAGCCAGAAGGAACTGATTTTTGGCTCTGTCTAAATTTTTTAATTCCCCATTAGCTTTTCTTAACTCTTCAGTTCTTTGTTTAACTTGATCTTCGAGTCTTTCAGCCAATTCTTCCAAGGATTCTTTGGCTTTTCTTTGGGCAAAATTAGCTTCGATAATCTTTTCCGTACTCTTGTTAAAAAAGTAACCGTAAACGATTACTAAAACAAAGATAGAGATGACTAATAAATTTGAAATCTTCCCTTCAATTAAAAAAGATAATGTGATAAGAAAGAGGATTAAAATTAAACTGATTATCAGATACTCAAAAAAGAGGCAGTTTTTGAAACTAGATTCACAATATTGACAACGCTTAGAGGGAGGATAACCAAGAGTCTTGGCTAACCAGCAATTTTTATTGACATAATCGGGTTGTCCTATTTTTTCTCTTTGAAATTTTTTGTCTTTCTCCATTTTTTAATTCAAGATTATATAATTATACATTAGCGAATCAAGATTCTCGCCGAAGGCGAGGTTCTTATTTGTTAAAAATCTTTTTGAAAAAAGCGTACATCAAAGAAGCTACGCAAATACCAGCAAAACAAGCCAAAAAATACAATAAAGATATTATTAAAATCAGAACCCAGGCTAAGCTAGCAAATTTTCCGAAATAAAGAACTAAAAAATCAATAAAAAGAAGTCCTCCTATAAAACCTGAAACAAATTTCAATTCTCCTGATTCTTTCTGGATTGGCTGTGATTTATCTTTTAATAATTTTTTAGAAATTAAAGCGTGAAATTGATAAGCAATATTGAGTTTTATAGAAAAAGCTCCAAGAAGCATCAAGATACTAAGTATCAAAACCAGCCAGTAATTTTGAATCAAAAAAGCAAGTAGGGCTAAAATTCCATAAATACCTCTAGAAAATTTTAAAGAACTATCATAAATTGAACATTGTTGCATATAAATTATTAAAATTAATTTTAAAAACGTCTTTCTATTTATATTTTACTTGTTTATAATTTTTTTGCAAACAGAAAAATAAGGCTATTCTACGATACCGAACAAACTTTTTTTACAGCCAAACATGCTTTTCTCACATCTTTAAGATCGTTATATATGTAAAAACTTAATCTGCAACTTGCCGGCGGATTTAATCCATAATAATAATGTGCCAAAGTCGCGCAATGGCAGCCTGCCCGTGATTCTACTCCTAATTTGTTTAATTCTTCAGCAATTTTAAGCGGATTTTTGTATTTATGTGTAAATGCAATTAGAGAAGTTCTATTTTCGGCGCTTTTTGGACCATAAATTTCTATTGATGGTATTTCTTGTAATATCTTTAATGCTTCGCCTATTAAATTTTTTTCATGATCCTCTATATTCTTCATCGCTTTTTCTACATCCATACTTTCTAACTTTTTATCAGTCATAAAATACTTATACTGCCCGGGATTCAGGGAAAAATCTATCAATAATCTTATAGCCTCTGCAGAAAGAATTGTCCCTAAAATATTAGGAGTTCCTGCGGTAAATTTCCATGGAAGTACATTATATTCCACTTTTTCCGGACTAACTTTTCCTTCTGCAATCATATCTCCTCCGTAAAGAAATGGCCTCATTTCTTTAAGCAACTCTTCTTTTGCATATAAAGCTCCGACTCCAAAAGGCGCGAGCATTTTATGAAAAGACCATACAAGAAAATCTATATCTAGCTTTTGAACATCAATAAACATATTTGGCACCATTTGGGCCCCATCGATTAAAAGATAAGATTTTTTTGCGCCATTCGGCTGCACATAACCGCTTGAATCGGAAATTTCCTTTATTTTTTCTATTGGATTTTTTGTTCCCAAAAAATTTGACGCGCCCACGCAACACATCAATTTAGTTCTTTTATCTACTAAAGATTTTAAATGGACTAAATCAAGTTCTCCCGTTTCTTTATTAAACTTAGCAAGCCTGCATTCTACATTAATTCCAAATTTTGGCAGTATTTCTTTGCATAATCCATACCAGGGGACATAGTTTGAATTATGCTCCATAAATGTTGTGACTACATTGTCGCCGTCTTTAAATTCGGCCATTAAAGAATACATGACTGAATTAATTGCTTCAGTGGCGTTTCTGTATAAAATAATATTTCTCCTTGACGGGGCTCCAATAAATTGCGCAATAGTATCATAAGAAGTTTCAAATCTTGCAGTAGTCAGCAGTGAGGCATGCGACTGTCCTCTATGCACATTATCATATTGTATGACAAGCTTTTTTAATAAATTTAACAATTGAATTGGAACCTGCGTACTTGCCGCATTATTTGAAACAATCCTTCCCGAGTTTATTGCTGGAAAAAATTTTCTTATTTTTTTAGTTTTAATCATAATTTATTAATCCATTAATCATACTTTTTATTATACCACAAACAAAAAAATCACCTCAATTGAAAGGTGGCAAATAATATTTTATATTTATTTTTACTTAACTGGACAGGCCCCTACATTTATTTTACCAAGATTATTCCAACTCCCGCCATTATAAACTTTCATAAATCCGTTGGCTTCCAATATCTCCTTCGCCTGAGCACTTCTATCCCCAGAAGCACAAACAGTGATTATTGGGACGTCTTTTATCAGCCAAGACATTGCTTTTTCAATATCGTTTAATGGAATATTTAATGAACCATTAATGTGTCCCTTCCTGTATTCTTCAGACGTACGGACATCAATAATGAGCGCACCATTAGCAATAATATTTTCCAAGTTTTTATCAATCATTTTATATTTTATTTATTATTATCTTAGTTTATCAAAAAACCGCCTCAATTAAAAGGTGGCTAGCCGGCGCCAGCGCGATCAGAGATAAATTCATATATATTATAATATGGATTTAAATATTGATAAGGAGTAAAATAATATAAATGATTTACAAAAAATCTATTAAAATAAAGAAGATGAAATGGTTTATCTTTTCATTTATTCTTCTTGCCGCGGTTGTTGTCGCAATCGTTGGTTTATTTGAGCACACATATTCTAATAGATATTATCCTGGTGTTATGATTGCTTCAGAATCAGTCGGCGGCAAAACTTACAATGAAGTTTCACAAGAATTTAAAGCAAAATCCGATACTTTGCTTAAGAATGGACTAACCTTATCATTTGTGAGAAAAAATGGCAGCACAGAAACAAACATTCCGGCAACCACTACTGGTTTTACTCCTGATATTTTAGTTGAGTATTTTTCTATCGGGGATTTACAGGGAACTGTTTTGCATGCTTATAATTGGGGGCATAAAGGAACAATTATACAGAGGATAAAAGAACAGTTTGCTTTAATTTCAGGCAAAAATTTTAACCTTCCTATATCGCCGCACAAAGAAGCAATCGAATCTTTGCTCTCGCGCGAGACAAAATATTTTTTTACTGCAGGAGTACCCGCCCAATTTTCTTTAGACAAGGATAATGATGTAGTAATTACTCCTGAAAAATTAGGTGACAATGTAGATACAGAAAATATCGTTGATACAGTTATACAAAAATTAAATTCCTTTGAAGTTCAGCCAATAGCCTTCAATATACAGCCAAAAATTCCATATCCCACCGAAGTAAAAATTAAACCATTTTTAAGTTTAGCAAAAGAATTTGCCAAGTCAGCGAATGTAAACTTTTATTATCAGAATCATAAGTGGAAAGTCAGCGGTAAAACGCTTGTCACTTGGCTTACATTAAAATCAGATAATGAAATAACTATTGATAATAATAAATTGGAAGCATTCCTTTCTGCATCTGTTACGCCGCTTATTAATGACCCGCCCCAGAATAGCCGTTTTGAAATGAAAAATGGCAATCTGGTTGAAATTTCTCCAGGGAAATCGGGCAATGTAGTAAACGTCAGCAAAACAACAGAGCTAATTGAAAAAATTATTCCGCAGATGCAACAATCTTTTATTGATACAGGCAATATCTCATCTGCTTTAGCCAGCATCTCGTCAACTTTGACCGCAAATAATCCTGAAATCCAATTCAATCCTAAAAATAATACAATTGATATTCCGATTGAAACTATAAAAGTGGATCCGGAAATTACGCAAAAGACTATTGACCAATATAAAATTAAAGATTTGGTCGGGCGCGCAATAACTAATTTTAAGGGAGGCAGTTTAGACCGCCAGCATAATATCGAAGTTGGCGTCTCAAAAATTACAGGAATTTTAATCGCTCCGAGCGAAGAATTCTCTACTGTTAAAGTTATAGGAGACGTTACTGAAGAAGCAGGTTTTGTAAAAGAATATGTTATCGATGGGGATCAAACCGTAAAAGAATTAGGTGGCGGATTATGTCAGTTGGCAACAACTCTTTTCAGGATGGCTTTGAATGCGGGTTTGCCCATTACAGAGCGTGTTAATCATGCATATGTTATCCCCTATTATGGTCCAGGAATCGACGCAACAATTTATGGCCCCCATCCAGATTTTCGTTTTATAAACGATACCGGCAATTATCTTTTACTCCAGGGGACAGCGATAAATAACGAAGTAACATTTGAATTATACGGTACGGCCGATGGACGTATAGCTGAAGTTTCTACTCCGGTATTATCAGATGAAAGACCTGTGCCAGAAACGCGGAATATAATGACCCCGGACCTTCCAGTTGGCACAACAAAGTGCCAGACAGCAACCCATAAAGGAATAACCGCTGATACTACTTATACTGTGAGTTATCCGGACGGTTTTAAAAAAGAAGAAGTTTTCCATAGTGTTTACGAACCGTGGCCCAAAGTATGCCTGATCGGTACCTCTCCGAATCCACTACCGATAGCAAATACACAATAGTTAAACAAAAAGCCTGCCAGAGCTCCAAGGATACTCCGCCAGGCTTTTTGTTTCTTATCAGATATTATATAATTTTGCGACCTTGCAGTAAGCGCACTATAATTAAGATAACCGCGATTACCAACAGAATATGTAGTAGTCCGCCCATAGTATAGGAAGTAATTAATCCTAGAAACCAGAGAGCTAACAAGATTATAATTATTGTCCACAACATATTTTTTTATAATTTTTAATTAAATATTATTAGTTAAAATGACCTTTAACTATATTATACCATGAAACAAAAAACCGCCTCAATTAAAAGGCGGCTTTTTATTCAAAAAAATTATTTGCTTAAATTATCAGACTTTATAGCTTCTAATGCCTCCTTTACTGTCGTCATAAATTGAGCTGGAAAAATGATGGTAGAATTTTTTTCAGCGCTTATCTCTGCCATTGTTTGCAATGTCCTTAACTGCAAAGCCACAGGGTGAGAGGCGATAATGTCAGCTGCCTGCCCTAATTTTTCAGCAGCCTGAAATTCTCCTTGAGCCGCAACAATTTTTGCCCTCCTCTCCCTTTCTGCCTCTGCCTCTTTTGCCATGGCCCTTTGCATATTGTCGGGCAAAATAATATCTTTAATTTCAACTGCTGTAACCTGGACTCCCCATGGCTCAGTGTGGCTGTCAATGACATTTTTTATTTGGTTGTTGATATCAGAAGTTTGCGACAAAAGCTGGTCAAGCATAAATTGCCCGACAACATTTCTTACGGTGGTTTGGCTTATTTGATTTACCGCGCTGAAAACATCTTCTATGGCAATAACTGATTTTTTAGGGTCAACAATGTGATAATATGCCACAGCTGCAATATCAATAGACACGTTATCTTTTGTAATAATTTTTTGCGAAGGAATGCCCATTGTTATTGTTCTAAAACTCACCTTTACCATTTTTTCAAAAACAGGAACTAAATAGATAAGTCCGGGCCCCCTGATAACGGTCTGCTTGCCCAAGAAAAAAATAACTGCTCTTTCGTATTCTTTAATAATACGAATCCCGGAAAGAGCGACGACAAACAAAACTCCTAAAATATAATAAATTAAAAAGCTCATAAACTTTAATTTTTAATTTATAATTTATATTAAATTTCTATTTAATTCCCCAGAATTACAGCGAATGCAAATGAGCGGTTATATTTGAAATTTGAAAATTGAAAATTTAATGAAAATTGATAATTGAAAATTGAAAATTAATTTTTAGTATTATTATCTATTATTACTTCTTTTATAATAAAAATGCAACACTTCGACAGGCTCAGCGCAAAACAAAAAACCACCTCAATTAAAAGATAGTTTCAGAAAAATACGCAGGTTTGTAGATAATATTTTCATAGATGATATTATTGTAAACAAAAATTAAATTAGTTTTTACCTAGAAGAACGTTTTATACTATTTTTAGAGAGATGCGAGTGCCGCGCGGGTAAGCGGCCCAACGTTGCCTGCGGCCGGCGATATGCCGTGCGCGATCTGGAATTTAATGACTGCTGCCTGTGTTGCCGGTCCGAAGTAAGTTGTTTCATTTCCTGCAGAGCCCAAACCGGCTGATGCGACCGTAAATCCATTAGCATTTAATAATCTTTGGAGTGTACGCACATCTTCACCACTGATTCCTCTATATAATTCGCGTGTCAATGTCGCAGTACTGCCGCCGACAATAGAGGTGCCAGAAGACCCAAGAGGATGAGCTGTAATAAATGCTCGCGTTATAGGCCCATAATATCCCGTCTGAGAAATGCCTACTTTGGCCTGAAACTCCACAAGAGCCGCTTTTGTGATTGCCCCAAAATATCCGGTCGCACCCGCGTTAGCAAGACGCGTCGAGGCGGCACCGGAAGCCGCTTGTATCAAATATTTCTGGAGTGCAACAACTAAAGCGCCCGACGAGCCGATTTCAAGGTCTAAGGCAGGCAAATTGATTTGCCCGCTTGCTGCTGGCTCGACAGTTACCGGAATAGATGCGAGTGCATCAGTAACAGACAATGGTAAAACAATATTATCGGCAATATCAGCCACAAATGTACTGCGGAAATTGGTCGCTAAAAAACGAGAAAGCGATACTGGATCGGATGTCTGTGCTAATATCGTGGTAAGAAATGAGATTTTTTGCGTCGGTGTAAATTCGGCGGTAAGGCGTGGAAATGGATCAATCGGAGTGTCGGCGCTATTATGCACCTCAAAATGAAGGTGTGCTGCTCCGCCGGAAGCATCTCCAGTATTTCCGATATATCCTATCAACGAGCCGGGCTCAAGAACTTTACCTGCCACAACGCCCTCACCGAAACGGTCCAAGTGAATATAAAAAAATGTTTCACCTCCGGGATTAGCGGTATAAACCATGTTGCCGGAGATTGCTTCCGTCTTAACACCCAAAACAACCGCTGCCGTAGGCGAAACAACAGGTGTGCCTTTTACTGCCATAATATCTTCTCCTTGGTGCGGATGATTTGTGCGTGGATCGCCAAAATTAGGCGTAAGATTAGAAGGAGCAACGCCGAATAGAACCGGTATCGGCAGCACAGCAACAGGCGTTGTTCCTAATGCTGCGATCTTCTGCTGTAACTCGCTCGACTGGTGCCATCTCCATTGCGACTGTGTTGTGACTGTCTGCGCCTCCGCTATGGCAAGCGACAATGCAAACACGAATAACAAAGCCACTATTATAAAACACGAAAAATATTTCATATTTTTTATTTAATTATTAAACTATTGTTCTATTTTATCAAAAAACCGCCTATGAGGCAATTTAACAAGTCTCTTTCGTTACGAAATGAAATAATTTTGCGCGACTTAATTCCGCAGAATTACAGCGAGTAATCGAGCGGTTATAAAATCAGAAAAGCGACGAGGTTTATACTTTGTATAAGCCGAGGAGCTTTTATGATTTTGCACGACCCAGAGGGTGCCCCATTATAAATTGCAACAGAATATGGACTTGTTAGATTGCCTCTATTTAAAAGGCGGCTTAAAAAATCTTCCATTATCAACCTCCGTAATTGGGCGCTTTTTTGATGTTGTCCAATCCGTGCGGATGAGATTCTTTCGCACCGGCTGATGTGATTCTGTAAAAATCAGCTTTCTGCTGCAAATCTCTGATATTTTTGGCGCCGCAATATCCCATTCCGCTTCTTAATCCTCCTGCAAGCTGGAAAAGTATAAATGATACATCCCCTTTATAACTAACTTCGCTTTCGATGCCTTCCGGCACTAATTTATTCACTGCGCTGTCAGCTTGGCCATAACGTTCTCTGGATGCCCTATTATCTATCATAGCTCCCAATGAACCCATTCCTCTGTAAACTTTCACCTGTTTTTTATCATGCCGATAAATTATTTCTCCCGGAGATTCTGTTGTCCCCGATAAAAGTTTGCCAAGCATTACGCTATCTGCGCCAGCCGACAAAGCAATGGTAATGTCTCCTGAATATTCTATCCCTCCATCAGCGCAAACCGGCACGCCGGAGCCCCTTAATGCTTTCGCACAGTTATAAACTGCGGTAGCCTGCGGGCATCCTATACCAGCTATAATTCTAGTTGTGCATATAGACCCCGGCCCTTGCCCAACTTTTATACCATCTACCCCAGCTTCTGCCAGATGTTTTGCTGATTCTGCTTCAGAAATATTTCCTGCAACAACATCAATTTGCGGATATTGATTTTTGCAATATTTCACGGTGTCGACAACGGCCTTAGAATCTCCGTGGGCAGTATCAATCACTACTACATCAACTTTTGCTTTTGCCAGTAATTCCATCCTTTGCCTCGCATCATCGCCCACGCCAATCGCCGCTCCAACCCGCAAAGTGCCGTCATCTGAAAGGTTGTAATCAGGCGAATGCCCTTTTACGATACGTCTGGCATCAGACAAAGTATAAATGCCTTTAAACTCTTTTTGTTCGCTGAGTATAGGAAGTATCTTTATGCGCTTTTGCATCATTATTTCATAAGCCTGGCCCACGGTAGTGCCATACGGCGCGCTGACAATTTCTTCAAACATTATTTCAGAAATTTTCATGGAATTGTCCGGACAAAATTCAAAACGGCCGCTGGTGACAATTCCTATTAATTTTCCAAATTCGTCCAAAACAGGAAAGCTTAAAAATTTATAACCTTTTTTCTCCGCTATTTCCAGGACTTCTGCGACTCTTTGGTTAGCCCGCACGCAAATAGGATCGATAATAAAAGCGCTCAAATCACGCTTTACTTTATCAACTGCAGAAAACTGTTTTTCTGGAGACAACCCTTTATGAACGATGCCCAGCCCGCCGATTTTTGCCAAAGCAATAGCCATTTCCGCTTCTGTGACTGTGTCCATTGGCGCGCTGACAATAGGAATATTCAAACTGACATTTCTTGAAAATTTTGCGCGCACATTAACATCGCCCGGCAAAACTTCTGAATAGCCTGTTTTTAACCGTACATCATTATAACTTAAAGCCAATCCGGACTTTTCCATTTTGGCAAAAAAAGCATCGCATTTCCTTTCTGATTCTATTGCCACCGACTTTCCTCCGTTATATAATGGTACTTCTTGCATAAATACACCTAAATTATTATTTTCTTTATTCTATACCTTTAAAACAAAAATGCAAAAAAACCACCTCAATTAAAAGGTGGCTTTTTGGAATGCGATATTTTAACCTAACACTGAAATTAAATTTTTAGGGTCAGCTAAAACCGGCGTCAGATTAAATTCTTGGCCTAATTTATATCTATTGGCTAACTCATAAGTAAACCTTAAAACCGAATAGTCCTCTAGCCCTATGCCTACTGAATCATAAAGAGTAATATCGGTTTCATTGTCGCGTCCGGATTTTGCGCCTGTGATAACTTCATGGAGTTCGGCATGCACATGCTCTTTAGCTTCTTCTTTGGCAAAACGCTGAATTTCTCCTTCGATAATAGATTGTTCAAAATATTCCACGACTATTCTGCTGCGGGAAAGTATTGAGGATTCCAGTTCTGTTTTGCCTGGAGAATCGCCTCCTATGTCGTTGATATGCACTCCTTGGACCACCCAGTCATTTTTAAGCACATCTACATGCGCTCTGCAAGCCGTACAAGTTGTAATGATATCCGCTCCTTTTACCGCTTCCTTTGCATCAGCACAGCGCACTAACTTAAATGAGCTGTCTTTCAAATTATTTTCGAATTTATCCATAGCTAAAGGGTCGATGTCAAAATATCTGACTTCTGTAATATCGCGCACAAGCTTGATAGCCTTGACCAAGAATTCGCTTTGCGCGCCCGTGCCGATAATTGCAAGTACGCGGCTATTTTTTCTGGCCATCAAATCTGTGGCCAAAGCCGTAGTTGCTGCGGTGCGGAGCGCAGTCAGTACTGTCATTTCAGAAAACATAAGAGGATATCCTGTATCAACGCGCGAAAGCTGGCCGGTAGCCACTACTGTCATAAGCCCGCTTTCAGTATTTTTAGGATGGCAATTGACATATTTGAATGTGTAATATTCTTTATCGCAGACTGGCATAAGTTCCAACACTCCGCCTGGCACATACATTGCAGGACGAGGCATTTTATCAAACTCATGCCAACGGCTGAAATCACTTCTTAATTCTTCCATTAAACCGGTTAAATAATTGTCTAAACCATGGAGTTTAACCAGTTTTGCTAATATTTCTTCAGTTAAAATTTTCATAATAGTTTTTTATTAGATTTAAACGTCCAGCTTTTACGGGCTAAATAAAAAAGCCCCTTGACCGGGGCCGCTTGAACGTATTTTATAAAAAACTTAATATACCCCGGCTGCTACTTAGGAGCTGGGGTGGGTTGAAACATATTAATAATGAAAAGTCTAATATTCATATTTGTAGTTTAAGTGTATATTAATCTAAAATTAGTGTCAAGCACAATTGATTTTTTTTATTCACATCAAAAACCGCCTCAATTAAAAGGTGGCTGTTTTGAAATAAAAAAGCCCCGGCCAAAGACCAGGACTTTTTTTAATGCACATAAGACTATTTTTTCTCGCCCTCCAAGGCGTTCAGGCAAACGTACAGCAAGTATAAAACAACAGAGAGTATAATGCTAAATAGCAAAGCCCACCAGAATCCAGCCACCTTAAAACCTGGAACTATCCATGAAGTAAGCATTATTAATAAGGCATTAATTACAAAAGTGAAAAGCCCAAGCGTTAAGATATTTATAGGAAGCGATAAAACCAGCAAAATTGGTTTTATAAAAGCATTTAATATTCCGATTACTAAAGCCACGAGTAATGCCACAACAAAAGTTGAAACAGATACTCCTGGAAGCACATAGGCTGTAATTATGATTGCTAAAGTCATAATCAACCAACTAACTAAAACATTGGCGATTTTTTCCATAATTATAAAAATTAATTATATTAATTTATTTTATCAAAATATAAGATAACTTGTCAAACAAAAACCGCCTCAATTAAAAGGCGGCTCTTACCCTAACCCTGCATTTTGCAATAAAAAAAGAAGCCATTGGATGTTAAATTACACACACAACAGCCTTATTCTCGCCGAGGCGAGAACCTCTGGTGGATACACCTTTTCTCCTTTCTACTATTTTGGCATAGCCGCCTTAGTAACAGCCACACGGCCAATCCAAGAGCCCGGGATTTGGGAATAGTACGCTCGTTCTACAGTTGCCATTACATCCCGGGCTGGTTTGCCAAGCATATCGACCGTAATATGATATTTTCTTGGATCCCGGTGTCTTGGTTTTAGATCCATGATATCGAGTTCCAATACTCCGTTTTCCACTTTCATAGCTTTCTCCTCTGCTATTTCAAAGGTATAACTGCCTGTAATGGAAATGTTCAATTCAATAATACAATCTATAATTTTTATTTTTTAATGTCAAGCAAAAACCACCTTAATTAAAAGGTGGCCTTAGTTTGCGCACCACTCGGGTCATGAACTGAGATTTCAGGAACAAAATCGGGCTTTTCGGCGGTGTCTCATCTGACGTCTCAGGGTCACGGTTTTGTTCGTAAATGAGACAGTTTGAGACATAGAATAGGCATGTTTCAACTTCCCAAATGAGACACTACGATGTCTTATATCTCGGAACGAAAATCGCCCATATTGCGACTCATTTTCCATAAGGCCAAAAGTACATTAGGATGGCAACTTTTAATTTTTCTTCTGCCACAGATGCATGAACTGTCTGCCTTGATGGGCCCTTTGGATAACAACTCCTTTGTTCTCACCCATACTTTCTTTTCTTTTAAAAAATCTATGAATTCAATCTTCTCCTCATCGGATAACTTATCCTTACGAAAGTACCATTCAAATGCGCCATATACTCCATGGCTATAATCTCCCCATGGCCAAGAGCCGTTTTCCTCAAAATAACTCTGGGCATAAAAAAATGGAGTAAGTAAGTTGTGAAAAAAATCTGGTAAATTAAAACCTATCGGTAGATTCTCCCTTTCCTCCATTTTCATACACAAGCAGCAGACATTATCAGTATAAGCATGTAAATCTTCTTTATCTCTATTCCACTTCTGAGAAGACGTCTCAATTCTCAGTCCAGTTTCAGAAACCTCGGGCAAATTAGAATCTCTTCCTTTTTTGAATTTTATTTTAATTTGGTAGCTATCTTTAATTAATAATCCCAAAGAAAGGTGCTCTTCTGCCGGGTTAATTATAGAGCCGGATTTATCTGCTTTGTACAACATCCTAAAATTTAAATCACCAGACAAATCCAATACGCCATCCTGCCCAAAACTAAAAGTCAGGGCGGGATGGTTTGCGCTTATCCAGCGCCTATCTTCTTCCTTTACAGTTAAATCGAACTCAGCCATGGCTTTGATGGAGATTTATTTACAAAAATCGGCCCCTCCGGAGCAGAATAATTTCCACTATTACCGTTGCCTTTATTTGCTGAATCGTCTTCTGTGTCGGGGGCAAACTCATCTCCAAATAACTCCTTCCATTTAGCTACTGCCTCATCTTCGGGCAACGAAATTGCTTCAGTGGCTAATTTTGTATATTTAGATATTGATTTCTTAAGTTTTTTAAATCCAGCCTCATCTTCCTTCCAATGTCTATCAAATTTCTCCCCAGGCATGGCGGGGTTATTAATTGTTGGAGGATTTTGGTATTGATCCAAAAAGCTATTCAATCCCGAAAGAATACTCGACAATGATTTTGAAATGCTATCATAATTTCCGCCGGCAACTACCATGCCAGCTAAAGTAGTAACTATTATAGATTTCGTATCGAAATCTCCCTTTCTGTCTCTGAGGTATTTTATCAATTTGACTACGTTAACCAAATACCCATGCGCTGCTAAATTTTGGGCAGCAAACCACTGAGCGTAGCCGTCGCCATCTGTTTCTTCAAGTTTATTTGTATTTTTGTTAAAAACATAACTTTTGCCATCCTTTTTTATAGTAGGAACCAAATCAACGTGAAAATCTCCTTCATAGTCAATGGTCACGCAGCGAGTTTTTCCTGCCGTATCAGTAATATCTTTATAACGGTCAGAGTCCTTAAAAATTTCGGCCAGCTTTGATAAGTAAGTTTTTGGCTCCCATCCACTATTCTCTTTTAATTCTATTAACAAATCTACATCAAATTCAGCATCCTCATCGACTGGCTTTATAATTGTATTTTGACGATAGGACCCCTGAGGCGTGGTCTTAATATATATGTCTTTAAAGTTTTCGCTGCCCGAAATAAATTTTGACAGAACTTTTTCCGCGTCCTGAATACGCTTTTGACGGGCGGAGTTAAGATTAACTTTATCTTCCAAAAAAATCTCAAAAATGTTATTTATATCCATGTTTTTGTTAATTAATTGTTAATATATATTTAAATTTATTTTTATTGTAAGTGTTAAACACTTTTAATTTTGGGTCAGAATTCTTATTTAGCGATCTCCCGCACACAATTGCAGCCGGTGCTGGCACCGCTGGAAAAACTTCTATAAATTCCAATCCTGGATGCTTATTTTTTATCTCGCTTATGGCAGTGGTAAATGCTTTCTCAAACCTAAACAAATCCTCTTCAGTCCTTAAAAAATTATAATTTGGGCTCGGCTTTACTGACAATTCATAGATATAATGATCAGAACCTGTGCTTTCTGGCAGTAGCCCTTTATCAACCGCCCCGGACAAAGAAAGCAGAAGCGCAACTTTGCTTTTTTCTTTGCCATCCTTGACTGTCCCGAAAACATATTCTGCTTTAGATTCCTCATTTTTCCATGTCCAGATTTCTCCGTCGCGATGTCTTTGGAATACTTTAGTTTTTATTTTATTGTCCATTTTTGATCCTAAATGCATCAATAGTGGAATGGGTCCTAAGCCGAAGACGCTAACATGCTCAATCTTGTTTCTTTTTAAGTCAGAATAAAATTTCTCCAGTTTGCGGTCAATTTCTTGCATTTTTGACTGCCAATAAGCGTCGTTGTCGAACCCTGGCACGTCGGTAAAATCTATTTCTTCAAAAGCATCTTCTACAGAAAATATCCTTTCAGGCAATAAAGCACTTACGATTTCATGTTCAGAGACTTTTACGGCTTCGTCTTTTATGTTTGCCGCCATTTTTAAAACTTTTGTCTGGCGGTCTCGCCCAAAGCTAGTAACCGTTTTAATCCTTATTTCGTGTTCCGATTTTAATCCCATTAAGTATTCTGCCGTGTAATATCCCACTTGTTCCATCTTATCAATCTTGGTATGGCAGTCAGGGCAGGCAAGAAATAAATTTTTAACATCATTATTGTGCAACTTATCCTTTTCAGCTCTAGCGCCCCGCTCGCTAAAAGCATATATGTGTGCATTTTCTCCCCAAAGAATATCTTTTCTTGTAAATAAATCCTTAATGACCAGCGCGTTACACATCTCGCATCGGCCAGCCGTAACGGCCATAAGCAACATTTTTGTTTGAGGTAATATATTCCTCACCTTCTTTACTTCTGAAATTAACAACTGTTGCTTTCTATTACGGGACGGGATAGCTTCGAAATTTTTGATTTTTGGCTTGCTTCTTACATTGTGGGTATAATCATCTCCACCGGACTTTTTTATTGTCCTTTTAGAAAGGATATGCCCCGGAATCTCTTTTGTCGGATTTTTAACCTTTGCCATGTTCTTCTTTTTAATATTATTAATTTGAATTATTCACAGGTTTATTTAGCTCATTGTTTTTGTTATAATATAATAACCCTAAAGAGGGCCCTGTTAATCGGATGACTTTTTGCTAAGGAAACCGTTTGGCAGGCGTAATATTTTACAAAAACCCTTCTCCTAAAAGGGTTTTTGTTTTACTCGTTTATTGGTATAATTTGTTCTTCGTTTCCTTTTGGCCTTTCAATTACATCTATTACCTTTCCAAAAACTTTAAAATCTTTCTGCATAATTATAGGGCTGTAGCCTTTTTCCTTAGAGTCAGGATTTAAAACAATCGAATTCTCTTTGAACTTTATCCTCTTAATGACAGCAGACTCGTCAATAACGGCGAGCACCCTATCGTTATTATTTAGTTGCTCTGTTTTTTCGACCAAAACTGTGTCTCCGTCGGAAATTCCCGCAGCATTCATTGAATTACCAACTGCACGTATGGCCATAAAATTATTTGGGTTATTCTTGACTAGCCCTTTTGAAACAGAGATGTATTCGTCGTATATTGGATTAGCAAGAATACTTTGATTATCGCAGCCCGCAAAACCCACGACCTGAAGGTCTACAGTGTCGGAACTGACCTGCACCCTTTTACGCACAGGCACAATGCTTCTCTCACCATACCAATCTCTGGATATAAAACCTTTTTTTTCTAAAGCTTCCAAGTATTGCGTTATGCTTCTTGAGGATTTTAGCTTAAGGGTTTTTTGCAATTCAAAAATTGTTGGAGAGTGCCCGTACTCGTTATAGTAATTCTCTATAATATTAAAAATTTTTTGCTGTTTTTCCGTTAAATTTTTCTTCATGCTATTAGGGTAGCATATTAAAGTTTATATTGCAAGAAAAGTTATACACACCCTATATACATTGACTACGACGCTGGCTTTGGAATATAATAAGGATTGTAGGCTGAAGCAATTTGGCTGAGCACATTAAACGAAGACATACTTGGAACTATTCTCATGTTCCATAGTTGCAATGTCAGGCTGAAAGGAGAAACACTTAACCAAAAATTAAGCGACTAACAGCCGGGCAACAAAAACACCATGAAAACCCTACGGGGAAGTGTTTTTGATGCTCGGCCGACAAAACACCATCCCCCCACGGGGATGGTGTTTTGTATTATTAAAAAATCAAATAATTAAAATTATGCAACAAGAAATAAAACAAAAATTAAATATACAATATGTTCCAATCGAGTCACTCCACCCCTCAGAATATAACCCAAGAGTTTGGAGCAAAGAAGCCATAAGCAATCTCAGGCAGAGCATTACAAGACACGGGATGGTCGATCCCCTACTTGTGAATTCTGCTCCGGAAAGAAAAGGAGTGGTAATTGGCGGGCATTTCCGCCTGTCCATTATGAAAGAGCTGGACTACAAAGAAGTTCCGGTAATTTTTCTCAATATTCCAGATATTGAAAAGGAGAAAGAATTAAATATTCGCTTAAATAAAAATATCGGCGAATTTGATTTAGAATTATTGAGTAACTTCAGCGAGGCATTTTTGGCAGGCACGGGTTTTACAAGCGAAGAAATCGATGAAATATTCGCAATAGATGAAACGCCTGAGGTATTTGATTTACAAAAAGAACTGCAGAAACTTAACATCACCAAGATTAAAGTACAAAAAGGCGATGTATGGCAACTCGGGACGCATAAAATGAAATGTGGAGATTCGACTATAGAAGCAGATGTTTTAGATTTAATGGGCGGAGAAAAAGCAGAAATATGTTTCACGGACCCCCCTTATTTATTAAATTATTTGAAAGGCAAAAAGAAAAATGGCAAACCAACCGAAGGATTTGGGCTGAAGCGTGATCGTAAATATTTGGAAACAGACGTGTTGCCAGATAATTTTACAGAACTCTGGATGGCCAATGTAGCTAAAATTCAAAAACCTGATTTTTCCATTATTATTTTTGAAAATCCCAAAAATCTGCGAATTATTTGGAATTCGCTTGAAAAACATTGGCGATACAGAAACACTATAACTTGGCATCTGCCAAACAGGGTTTCGGGATTTGCGGCAAAATATAAATTCTTTAACAAGGCGGATATTGCTTTGGTCGGAACTGGCGGAGACGTTCAGCTTAATTTAGAAGCCGAAGACGAGCTTTTTCAAAACGAATATGAAAATGCTTTGTTTGCCACATCTGGAAAACCGCATTGGGAAAGCTATGAAAAAGGTAAAAAGTATTGTCCCACAGATTTTATCGAATTTAATGCAGCAGATGAAAAAAGTTCTGGACAAGGAATAATTTTTGGCACTAAACCATTAGAGTTGCTAATCCCCTACCTCAAGGTTTTAACTAAGCGCGGAGATTTAGTTGTTGAACCATTCGGGGGTTCAGGATCAACTTTAATAGCAGCAGAAAAATTGGGTCGACGCTGTTATCTAATAGAAAAATCTCCAGTATACGCTGAAGTAATTAAAAACAGGTTCTTCAAATTAACCGGCATAGAACCAAAACTAATCAAACATGGAACCAAATAACCAACAAGAACTAAACTCAACACAGCTCCGCCAAACAAAAGAAAAGCGAACCATAATTGAGCAACTTGAAAAAACGCCCATAATTCAGTTTGCATGCGAACGGTCTGGCGTGAGCCGAGCCAGCTTTTACCGTTGGCGTGAACAGGACAAAGAGTTTGATAAAAATGTCAGGAAGGCGTTGGCTGACGGAGAAACATTCATAAACGAACTTAGCGAGGCGCAGGTAATTTCTTTAATTAAAGAAAAGAAATTTCAGGCAATACAGCTTTGGCTAAAGCACCACCACCCAAAGTATACCAATAAAATTGAGGTGACTGGGAATATAAACATAAGTGAGGAACCTCTTTCAAAAGAGCAGAACGAACTGGCGCAAAAAGCTTTAAAGCTGGCCGGCATTTCTGTCCCTGAAAAAGAGGACCAAACAAAATGAGCGACGATATAAATAAGATTATCAACCCTTTTGAGGACCCTGATCCGGGCATACTGGAACAAATCCTGTCAGACAGGCGCGTTCTTACTGAAGTCACTCGGCAATCCTTCTTTTACTTTTTCTATATCTACTTTGGCAAGCACATAGAATATCCGAAGGCTCCGTTTCATCTTGATATGATAAAAATAGCACAGGATGAAAACATAAAAAGAGCTGTCATAATGACATTTAGAAACTCTGCAAAGAGCACAATACTGAACACGGCTTATGCTATATGGTCTGTTTTAGGTGCGCCTCAAAAAAAGCATGTTGTCATTGTCAGCCAAACTCAACAAAGAGTAAAAGATCATTTAATGAATATAAGGAAAGAGTTTGAGAATAACCAGCTCCTGCGAGAAAATCTAGGGCCCTTCAGCCAGGAAGACAGGTGGAATTCCGTTTCATTGGTAATCCCAAAATATGGAGCGAGAATTACCGCCATATCAGCGGAAGAAGGCGTTCGCGGAATAAAAGAAGGACAATACAGGCCCCAAATAATAATTGCCGACGATATTGAAGATTCTAACTCAACCAAAACCAAGGAAAGCAGAGAAAAAACATATAACTGGTTTACGGGAGAGCTGTTGCCATTGGGCGAAGTTGATACAAAGGTGATTGTGCTTGGAAACTTTCTGCATCCGGATTCAGTTTGCGCCAAACTAAGCGACCTGATAAAAGAAGGCTCAATGAAAGGAGTATCTCTAAAAATACCTATTATCGAAGATAATGGAACCATAACATGGCCAGGCAAATTCCCTTCTCTGAAATCGATAGAGGAGTTTAAAAAGAGCATTGGCAACGAGGTAACCTGGCAGAGGGATTTTATGCTAAAAGCCATAGCAAGCGATTACCAAATAGTGCGCAGAGAATGGCTGCATTACTATAAGCCCGAAGACTTGCCCAAACGCGCACGCAACGTCCTGATCTTCAATTATATAGGAGTAGATCTGGCTATATCGCAGAAGGAAACTTCAGATTACACTGCGATTGTTGCAATGTTAGTAGCAAGATGGACCGAAGAATGTAAAGCATATGTGCTGCCCATGCCCGTCAACAAAAGGCTGACCTTCCCTGAAATAATAGAACAAATAAAATTCTTAGTTAGGGATTTAAGTAAAGATATGACTCCGGAGATATTTATTGAAAATAACGGATTTCAAGAATCGCTGACTCAGCAGTTAGAGGCGCTTGGCATATACGCCACGGGCATACCCTCCAGAGGAGATAAAAGAGAGCGCCTTTTGATGACTACGGCTGCCATAAAGCAAGGAAAAATTTTATTTCCCGAACATGGCTGTGAGGATTTGATAGAGCAAATCGTCAGCCTCGGCATCGAAAAACACGACGACTTAGCCGATGCGTTCTCCTTGGTTGCAAATCAATATATTATCTTCGGATTCAAGCCAAGCCCCGGTGTGGAATTTATAAACCTTTCAGCACAAGATTCAAAAAGCGATGAGCAATCAGGCAAAAACAACCTTCCAACTAAGAAGAAATCCGACAGTGGCATTAGAACCTACACTTTAAGCTTTCCAAACATCGACGACTACGATGGCGATGATGGTTTTGTTATAGACCGAGGAGTCGAAAGGGGCAGCGGTAATTTTTTTAACCCTTCTGGTAGATCGGGCAGAATATAAAAATATCATAATTACTCTCTGCCAAAGAGTAAATCAAAAAGCCATTTCTGGCTTGATGATTTTTAGCAAAATTTATTTTACTATCGAGCAATTATCCAACAACACGTTCATTATTACTTCCCCCTTAACCTTTCCCGTTAATGTTATTCTTGTGTCTTTTGCAAGCGTAGCGAGTTGTGCCGAATCGCTTTTGTCGAACATGCATTGCACGACCGATAATATATCTCCGGCATTCAATGCGACGTAAGGCGTGTCTAGAATATCTTTCCCGATATTATTTATAGTACCAGTAACCTCAACTGTTTTACCTTTGTATTTTGTATCTGCAGCCACTTGGTTTGCTTTATAATCAGCGTAAAGTTCTGACGCACTAACCTTTATAGCTGGGGCAGATGACACATTGTTCTGCGACTGGGTTGTGCCAGTATTATTTGTAGTATTTTTAGATCCGCTTGACCCGATTATAATAAAAATGACAATAACGACTATCACCCAAAACCACCAACGTTTATAAAACTTCTTTTTTGGTTTCTCTGTTTGATTTTCCATATATTTTAATTATTTTAATATTTTTTGTAATTTCTTTATTAGGAGTCGACCTTCTTGTTATAAGATTCTATTATTTGAATATCTTCATTTGTTAGGCCATATAAATTATAAATTTCGTGGTCTATTTTCTCATCAGCTTTTTCAATTTCGGATTTTATTGAATTCCATTTTTCTGAATTTTCCGTAGCCTCAAATAATAACTTATAATTTACGTGTAATTTTTTAACAAGATTTATCAATAATTTTCTAATGTTATTTTTACTATTTTTATCAAAATCAAAAATAGGTATTTCTTTTATTTGGCCCGCATTAAATGCCAGGTATCCACCCGCTAAATGTTTATTCTGAAATTTGGAAATATAGTAAAAGGTAATTAGTTTACTATTTAAAAAGGCTAAAAGTAAATTATTATCAACTTTAGAATTAATAATTGCATATGCCCCGACTCCAAGTGCGCATCCTTCGTTATCTAATCCGGCGACTACTCTTTTAGACATACCCCTGATAACTATTTTATTTTTATCTTTATACAATTTCTTTCGTCCTTCTGTGACTATTTTATTCTCAACATCAAAATATGGCGTTGAAAATTTCCTCTTCAGGTAGTTTATATTTTTGCCCCAATTAATAAAATACGGCTCAACGTTCCTGGTGATTATAAATTTTATGAATCCTTTACTTTTTGATTCAGATATTAGTTTCCCGTAATTAGAATAATCGAAGCCAGTAGTGCCAGAGTTCACCGTTGCTACGCTACCGATGTTTATGGAGTTTTTGTTAATCTTATTTATGATATCCTCATTTCCCTCTTCTTCGCTAAAGGTTATTATTTTATCTTTATTCGATAGCCATATTTTTTGCAAATAATCATTGTATTTGGTTTTATAATCTTCGTTCACTGATCCTACTTCAACCCTATGTTCTGATCTTGGCTGCTGTTTTTGCACCACCATAACTACAGGATAAACCCCGACCGATTTAAAAATCGGCAAATTAGAAAAATTCACCAGCTTTAAAATAGACTGGGACAATAACATATTTCTGATTTCTATCCCATAGTTATTAACTAAAAATTTATTTGGAACTATAAAAGACAAAACGCCGCCATCTTTCAAAACTGATAACGCCCGCTCTAAAAACAAAACATACAAATCAAAATTTCCGACAGCTGATTTAAATTTACTCTTTAAAAAATCTTTCTGTTTTTCTGAAATGGAGTTGGATAGTTCAAGACTGCCGACATATGGCGGATTGCCGATAATCACATCAAAACCACCCCGTTTAAAAACATCAGGAAATTGTTCCCGCCAACTGAAAGGTTTTTTATCACGGAAATTTTTGCCAAATTCAACCTCTAACTCCTCGTCTGTGCCGGAGATTAGTGAGTTACCATTTTTAATATTGTTTAGATATGGGAATTTCATTCTCTCAGTTAAGGCATTTATCAATAAATTCAATCTCGTTATTTCCACCGCCTGCTGGTCAAGATCTACGCCGTAAATATTTTCCTCAAGTATTTGAATTTTTAGCAAATCCTCTTCGCCGGTAAAACCCATCTTTTTGTATTTATCAAAAATGAGCTGAGCTGCATTGATTAAGAATGACCCCGATCCGCAAGCAGGATCTAAAACTTTTACTTTTTTGATGTCTGCGATGGATCTACAATTTTCCAAAACAGGACCAAGTGCATTTTTTACAATATAGTCAACAATGTAGCTCGGAGTATAATAGATGCCCTGCTCTTTTCTTTTTCCGGCATCTTTGGAAACGGTCGTTCCTTTTCTGGATTTTGAAAGGCGGTGAGAAAGATAACTCTCGTAAACTGTGCCGAGCACATCGGCTGGCATAGCCTTAAAATCATATTCGTAATAACCCTCTTTACCATATAGAATACTAATGACTCTTTCAGTAGCCCCGCTGTATTCTTCCCATCCTTCAAAAGGATGTTCAGAAAACAGATTGGAATTGTAAAAACTATCAAATTCTCGAAACTTTTCAGTCATCGATTGATAGAGGTGTTTTCCAGTAGTATCTCTGGCCTGCCTAATCATTGGAATTAAAGTTTGAGGCTCAATACCCCTATCTTCTGCCACCCTAATAAAAAGAAGGCGATCAAGAAGTTTTTGGACGCCTTCGTCTAATAAGTCGGGGTCAACAGTATTATTCCACTGGCTAAGGTCTTTAGTTAAAATATCTCTACAGGTTTGCAGGTCTTTATATAGTAAATTACTTACTGAAACTTTTTGGACTTTTTTTCCTACCTTTTCGGCTTCCTTATCTAAGAGGTCGTTTTTAAATGATTCTTTAGACAATAGGCTCAGTTGCTCAAACCTTTCTAAAAACTCACTGCAATTAATTTCAAAAAATCTTTTATCCGAAAGTTTCCCATCTATATCTTGGGCGTTAAAAACAATAAGAGTTTCAAAATTAGTGAGTACTGCCCAAGTTGCACCCTTGTTAAAGGAATACTTTATTGCTTGGTTGGCAAACTTTTCGTCGTGAATATCGGCGTTGAATTTTTTCGCTTCTAAATAAAACTTGATCCTATCGTTGAGATAGAACCCATAGTCTACTCGTTCTGAAGATATAGTTTCTTCAGCAGATACTTCTGACCTGCTGTAAACATCCCAACCGAGTATTTCAAAAAGAGGCAAGATAAAATCTTTTTTAGTTTGTTCCTCGGAATAAGATTTTAATTTTCCTGAATTTTTAACATCCTCGTATTTCTTAACGAGGTCCTGTATTTTATTTTTCATTTTGTCGCTGAGGTTTTTTGGTGTGCATTGAGAACAAAAAAGGTCTCCCGACACACCAACAGCTCCCTTTCGGAAACTGCTCTATATTCCCTTTCGAGAACACAGACCTCAGCGACGAGTGGTGGTCAGAAGACCATCTTTGTCGCTGAGGATTTAATCTTGCCATGCCCGAAATTATTATTTCGAGTTTAGGCCCATTATTAAATTGTTATTTTAATGTTAGCTTAATTTTTAGCTTTTGGGAAGTCCGAGTTACCGACAGCTTACCAACTATATTATTTACTTTTTTGAATATATTTAATCCGTTTTTAGCTATTTTTTCACTTATTATCAACGGCGGTAAAAATCTTACAACATTATCATAGTAACCTCCGATCTCAACCAATAAGCCGTTTTCATAACATTGCTTCCTAATTTCTTTGGCTAATTCGGGAAAGGGTTCTTTAGTTTTTCTATTTTTAACATATTCTACGCCGAACATCATTCCTCTACCCCTTACCTCTCCGATAAATTTTGATTTTTTCTCTATTGCTTTTAATTCCTTTAAAAATACTTTCTCCAATTTGGAAACATAATCTTCGATATTCATTTTCTTAACAAATTTCATTGCAGATAATCCGGCTGCCATTCCAAGCTGATTACCTCTAAATGTTCCTATGTGGGTTCCCGGCTCCCACGTATCTAATTCATTTCTCAAAAGTATTAAAGATAAGGGCAATCCAATCCCCCCAATACCCTTGGACATTGTTATAATATCGGGGACTGCATTGGTGTGTTGAAAGGAAAAAAGCTTACCGGTTCTATAGAATCCCGCCTGAACTTCATCGAATATAACTATTACTCCATTTTTTCTGGCAAGATCAACAACTTTTTCTAACCAACCGTCTCTTGGTATATAAGTTCCACCTTCTCCCTGAATCGCTTCTATAATTATTGCGGCTGGCTTATCGACTCCTGAATGAGGGTTTTCCAAAATATTTTTAATAAAATGGACACATTCAAAATTACATTTTTTGTTATTCATACCCATCGGGCATCTATAGCAACTGCAGTATGGCATAAAATGTACTCCAGGAATAAGCGGGTTAGCCTTTTCTCTGTGCCGAAGACTGCTTGTAACACTCAAAGCTCCCATTGTCATTCCGTGATAACTTCCCTGGAATGAAAGAATGGTATGCCTTCCAGTATTTATTCTTGCTAGTTTGATTGCAGCTTCTACTGCATCTGATCCAGTCGGACCGCCAAAGCTAATCTTATATTTACCTTTTAAATTTTCTGGCAGAGATGAAAGGAGTTCTTTCATAAAATCAATTTTCACATTTGTAGGGAAATCTAACGCATGCATTATCCCATCTGGAAATCCTTTCGTGTCTTCCAAAATATCTTTATTATTATGTCCCAAATTTAAAACCCCGCATCCGGAAAAAAAATCTATAAAAGTGTTTCCATCGACATCTTTTACCGTTGCGCCTTTTGCGGACTCAAAAGCAATGGGTATTCCCCTAGGATAGGATCTGTTTTTACTTTCTAATTTATCCTGTTCAGCCAAAAGCGCCAGAGATTTATCTCCGGGCACTTTCCCTGTAATTATCTTTGCGTTTTCAGAAAAATGATAATCTTCAAACATATTATTTATATATAGCAATAATCTGCCTAACGACTAATTCATCGGGCTGTATATATTTCCCAGTAAAATCAAACCAAACCGTCATGAAGTCTTCTCTCTCTAATTTTCTAATTTTACCCGCTTCCGGATCTTGAAGATAAATAAATTCATCGTCTAATCCAGCCACAACGGAATAATGGCCGTCTGCAACGTCGGCATCGGTATAATCTGTTCTGCCTCTTGTGAACCAATCAACGATAACCGGAATTCCTTTTTTGAGCCATTTTTCTATATCTTCAAAACTGCTATTATTTTTTATCTCAACCTTAAAACCCAACTGCTCTGCTGCAGCTTTTATACCCTTGTCGTCTGTGCCTAATTCTTTGTTCCATCCTGCCATCTCAGCTAATTCTTTTTCTGTTTTATCTATCCCATAGTAAGAGAGCAGAATCTTAAGCGAGGCCGGACCGCAGAAGCCACAATTTAAGGTCTCCTGAAAAGATTTGATTTCTAACATTATTTTTTCCATTGTTTTATGATTTTAATTTTTAATATTAAATAAATTTTTCATTTCTGAATAGATTTTCAATGCCTTGTCTGACGACTCTTCAACAATAATAAAACCGAACGCGGATTTCCATTTATTGATTATTGATATTATCAATCCTCTTTTTTCGTTGTTTATAGGAAATAAAATATCTTTCATTTTTTCTAAAATAACTTTTTCGGATAATAATTTTTCTCCATAAGAAAAAGAGTCTTGAGAAAGGACAAATGTTTTTTCCTCCCACTTATCACCGAATATCAATCTTGCAACGTCAAAAATATGAGTCCCGCCCGTCCTGCGCATATTTGTCTCTATAATGTACGGCGTTCCGTTATCTTTTGATAAAACAAAGTCTATGTCAAAAAATCCCCTGTAGCCCAACTCCCAAAATCTTTTACCAACAATAATCGATGCTTTATTTATTTTATCTTTAACCTTTTCGTCCAAAGCGTTTTTACCCAAAGCGACCCCCAAAAAATTCCCAGCCTCTGTAACAACCTGGTCGCAAAGATAGGTAATTTGGGGCCCCTTTTCAGATAAAAATAATTCTGAAGATGGGCAGCCACTGGAAATACCCCTCTCTGCTGTTATGTATTCTTCTACTATGATTAATCCATCATCCCAAATAGAATCATTGCTGAATTCTCCCTTTATTTTTAATGACACTTCCTCCCATGATTTACGATCATCCTTTTTTATTATTAATGTCCCCCATCCTCCTTCGCCGAAGTTTGCTTTAACCACAAAGGAAACGTTATTTTTGTAGAACCATTCGGCAACTTCTATTGCTTCTTTTTTATTTCGGCAAATAACACTTTTTGGAGTGTTAATATCATTATCTTTTATTTTATCTATTTCAACTCTTGACCCAATTTTTGAATCTAAAAATTGTACAGTCCAATCCGAATTTTTATATGGCCTTTCTCCAACAATAAAATCAAGATTTTCTTTTTTAAAAATTTCTGTTAAATCTATAAAAGATTGTGTAACTGCGTATGGGGAGATTCTAATTCCTGGATTTTCTTTAATGACACCCATTAATTTTTTCATTAAAGCCTTATCTTTTATTATAGCATTCGACAAATTAATATTAACATCTTTAGGAAAAAGATTTAAACAATTTTTAAAGCCCAATGCTTTAATGTTGTGCCCAAAAAGCAAAGGAGATATAGCGAATGGCGTAATAACAATTTTATTATCACCTTCCCATAATAAGGTTCTGTCGCACAAATTATGCTCTATCTGAACCTTTTTAGTCCTTTCCTTTTGAGATTTTACTCTCATCAATGCGTCCTCAAACGCTTCTGCAATATTAGCTATTATTATAGTTTTGTAATTCATATATTTCTATATGTTTAATTTAAAAAATAAGGGGTGCCACTACCGCAACGCACCCCTATGGAAACTCGTACTTGTTTACGCCAAACCGCAGCGTTGCATTGCAACAAGTACAACTCTTTCAACCAAATCTTCGAAAGAACACCCTTCGAAACTCGCCATCTTCGTCAGGGTATTGTTCAAGCCGTGACTGTTGGGGCCTATCCCGGGGTTGTAATTCACCTCGAGAAGGTATATCCCGTTTTCCGGGTCAATCCGGTAATCCATCCTGGCGTAATCGCGGCAATCGGTCGCTTCAAAGCAAATCCTGCTGTATTCAACCAGTTGCCTGATTATCTTTGGGGGCAGATCGGCACGAACCATCTGCTCTTTTTTGCCTCCCCATTTGTACTCGTAAGACCGGATCTTTTCCAATTCGGAAGCCGCTCCCTCAAAGAGAAACTCCAGCGGAGGAAAAACGTGAATATCGGGCAGGTTCCCCACAACGCCGACAGAAATCTCTCTCCCCTGGATAAAACGCTCAGCCATAATCGGCTGTTTGTATTTAACCAAGGAATCGAGAACCTTGCGACGCAAGTCGGCTTCATTACTCACCACGCAGTCGCTATAAATGCCGATGCTGGCCTCTTCCCTGACGGGCTTCACTATCAATGGGAACCCCAGCCCGTTCAACGCTTCACGACCCGTTCTAAACAATACGTGCGGCGCAGTCGGGATGCCATAGGGGGCCAAAACCAGCTTAGTCTTTTCCTTGTCCAGGGTTAGGCTCATATTGCTCAAAGATGCGCCCGTAAACGGTATCCTCAGCCCTTCGAGCATTGCAGGAACCACTGTTTCATTGGTGTTTCCGCCGCCGAATGCTTCGGCAAGATTGAAGACGATATCGAAACTTCCCTTCCTCGCCTTCAACTCTTCCCAAAGATTGAGATCTGCCTTCAGCGTTTCCACATGGTAGCCCTTCTTTTCAAGAAGCGCTACAACTAATGGAACGATGATGGTTATCTCTTGCTCGCAAATCAGGTCGCTTAGGATTCCTTTTTCCAACTTCTCCGCCAGATTATACAGCACGATTATTCTTTTCATCGTCGGTACTCCTTTCGTTTGAAATGGTTTCAATGAACAACTTTTCCCGGTAGATTTTTAAAATTTATTCAAGCTCTTCTCCAATCTTTTTCTCTTTAGCTTGACCATAGTAGTATTGCCCGATTGCTATATCGAATATTCCCATGCCCATCGGATTAAACATCACGGCCGATCCTTTTTCGGTCGTTTCCATAAAATTGCGACAGACGACATCGGTTATATCTTTTACTTTTTTCTTTTCTAAACCCTTTTCCTTGTGCATCATTTCTATATCTGTGTTCTCTCTGCAAACCTCATCCCAATTATCAACTACAATATTATTTTTCAAATACTCGAAAGCTTCCAGCTTGTAATCCCTTAAGGAAACATTTAACTGGAGCGATCCCTTTTTGGGCTCCTTATTAATATATCTGTCTTTTGATACGGTGCATGTAACAAAAATATCTGAATCAGAATAAACATCTTCCCAGTTGTTGGTTATTATAATTTTATCTTTGTGCTTGCAGTCTATCAGCTCTTTGTCAATTGGCCTTATGTCGTACAAAAAAACTTTCTTAATTCTGTCGCCGAATAAATCCATAAACATTTTTAAGTGGTACTGCCCGATCGGACCGAAACCCACTATTCCTAAATTGAAATCTTTTAAACTTCTTGTTTTATCAAAATATTTAGTCATCAACCCACTTACAGATGCCGTTCTTATAATACTTAAAAGCGCAGTGTTTATTACGGCTGTCGGCTCTCCGGTGTTTGCATTATTTAACACAACTACGCTGTTAGCCCTGGCTATTCCCCTTTTTATATTATCTGGAAAACTTGCTATCCATTTTATTCCGGCAGCATTAAAATCTCCGCCAACATAAGCCGGCATAGCAATAATCCTGTTTTTCAAATCCCCATATCTCAGATACGGCTTAATCGGCTGAGAAAAATCTTTCTTATCCAAACATATCACCGCATCTTCGATGACTTTTATTGTTTCGTTCCAATCAATCCCGATTTTTTTTAAATCTTTTTCGTTTAAATAAATCATAAAATTACAACTTTTTCATCTGAACATTATTGTGGTAAAAATTATCACACCATCCTTTGTTATATACTGTGTTTATATATCTGTCCCCTTTGTCGGCAAAAATTACTACGACGTTCGGTTTTTTCTTGAATTTTTTATCTGCAAAATATTTTTTAACAGCAGAAAAAACCGACCCAGATGAACCTCCCACAAATACATTATGCTCTTTTAAAAGCTCGTGACACATTTTTGTCGTAGACACTTCGTCTACCGTAAAAACTTCATCGATTTTCGCATCCTTCAAAATGCTCGGCACCATGCTAGAACCTATACCAGGTATATATCTTTTCTTGGGCTTACCGCCAAATATCACCGAACCTACAATATCTACTGCAACAATTTTGGCTTTTGGAAAAACTTCTTTAATTTTCTGTGACACTCCGGTTATAGTTCCGCCCGAGCTTACTCCCAAAAAAACATAATCAATTCTGTCTAATTCATTGCAAATCTCTTTCCCTAAAGTTTCTTTATACGCCTCAGCATTATATGGGTTTCCGTACTGATTAACCCAATAGGAATTAGGTATTTCTTTCAGGAGTTCTTTTACTTTTTTAATTCTGTTCAATAAATATCCTCCGTTTTCATCGGGCTCAGTTACCTTGATCATTTTAGTACTCAGGGTTTCTATAAGATATTCATTAACCGGGCATATATGCGGGTCGACAACGCAATAAAATTTTAAGCCATTTTTTTTACAGTATGAAGATAAAGCGATTCCAAAATTACCAGAAGAAGATTCGATAAGAGTCGTGTCCTTATTAATTTCTTTAAGTTTTAAGGCTTTTTTTATTATATAGTTAGCTGCTCTATCTTTTACGCTTCCGGTAGGATTATAACATTCCAATTTTGCATACAAGCTAATATTATTTAAATCTTTAGATTCAATTTTAACTATCGGCGTCTTCCCTAATTTTTCCAAAATGCTTTTATAAATCATAGTGCCTTGGCCAAAAAATAATTATTTTTTGTTTAAATTATTATAAGTATACAGCTTGTTCTTGAAGGTTTTCAGTGTAATGCTCTTTTTCTTTTTGCTTTTATAAAATTCCGGGATAACCCTGACTTTTCCCTGGCCTCCTTTGCAGTCAAAGACAAAACTTGGCGTAGCCAATCCGCTTATATTTCCGATAAGATTCTGCGCTATTTTAAACATCTCTTGGTATTCCGTCCAAAAATGCTCTGTTCCCAAAACTTCATCGCACTGATAAAGATAGTATGGCCTGACACCTGTTTCTATGCATCTATACAGCAATTCCTTAATTACTTTGCTGTTGTTATTAATTCCTTTCAATAATACCGACTGGCTGCCCAAAATAATTCCAGCATCAGTTAGCTTTTTTAAAGCCTTAACGGTTGCAGGGGTAAATTCATCCGGATGATTCAAGTGGACATTAATATATAACGGATTAAATTTTTTAAGCAACATCACTAAATCATCTGTAATTCTATCTGGGCACGAAACGGGTGCCCTTGTCCCAATCCTAATAACCTTTACGCTCTTTATCTTTTTTATTTTTTCGAGAATCGTCTTTAAACCAAAGTCCTCTATCGTCAAAGGGTCACCCCCTGAAATTATTACGTCTTTTATCTGTTTATTTTTAGCAATATATTTACAAGCATTATCTAACTGCTTCAAAGTTATCCTCTCGCAGGGTTTCTTAATGCGTTTTCTGGTGCAAAAACGGCAAGAACTGAAGCACATATCAGTAGCCAAAAGCAAAGCTCTATCCGGATACATATGAATTAACTTATCGGTTGCTTTTTTGCTATCTTCATTAAGCGGATCGTTCTCTCCTCGCAAATTAACCAGTTCGTCTTTATCCGGAATAAATTGCTTATATATAGATTTTGATTTCAGGCATTGCTTAAGAACACTAGGAGAAATAAAAATTGGGTATGATTTGGCGACTTTTTCCAATTCCTGATAGAATTTAGCAGATTTTTTTATTCCAACACGCTCAAAAGCAACCCTCAGTTTATTTATGGAGGATATTCCCATCTTTAACTGATTTTGCCATTTTTTCTTCTTAATCTTGCGCATAATTTAATATGCTATATTATACAAAACTTTTGCGATTTAGTCAATCTGTTTGCTCCGTATTTGATCTATTACTTACCAACTCCTCGGGTCTGGACTAATGGGCATGATTGCGTCATTCCTTAGCTTAATATGAATACACAACCAATGGGGTTTCCGGGAGCCTTAACCCAACAAAACATACAAGGTCCGCCGAAAATAAAATACTTGCTTTATGCAAGAAAAAGCACCGAATCAGAGGAGCGTCAGGTGCTCTCCATTGATTCACAGATCCAAGAGATGCTTCGGGCTGCCGAAAAAGATGGACTGGAAATCGTCGATATCCGGCGCGAATCCCATTCTGCAAAAGATTCGGGACAGCGTCCGGTGTTCAACGAAATATTAAACGATATTAAGATTGGTAAGTTTAACGGGATACTGACGTGGGCACCGGACCGCTTAAGCAGAAATGCGGGCGACCTGGGATCGTTGGTAGATTTAATGGACCAAGGATTATTAACAGAAATCCGGACAAACGGACAAAGATTTGCCAACAACCCAAACGAAAAATTCCTTCTCATGATTTTGTGCAGCCAAGCAAAACTGGAAAACGACAATAAAAGCTTAAATGTTAAACGCGGACTTAAAACCCGATGTGAAATGGGCTGGCGGCCGGGAACCGCCCTGACCGGATATTCAAATGAGAAAAGAACCAACAGAAAATGCCAGGTTCTGGTGGATCTGGAAAGAGCCCCGATAGTTAAACAAATGTTTGAAAAAATCGGAAATGACCACTGGTCAGGTTCAAGACTTTACCACTGGCTGAAATTTGAAATTAACTTTAAGACTCGCGGAAACAAAAATCTATCGCGTGGAAATTTATACAGAATTCTGCAAAATACATTTTACTACGGAGTTTTTGAATATCCGGGAAACAGCGGAAATTTTTACAACGGAAAACATGAACCGCTTATCACTAAGGAATTATTCGAAAGAGTACAGCAACAACTAACCAGAAACCCAATGAACAGAGAAACCAGAGAATTCGCCTTCACGCGACTGATGGTCTGCGGAACGTGCGGATCAGGAATAAGCGCATGCGAGAAATATAAAAAACTGAAAAACGGCACGGTCTCAAAATATATTTACTACGGATGCACAAAAAGCAAAAATCTGCATTGCGATAACGGATACATTAGGGAAGAATATTTAATAAAACAACTGGTAGAAATTATTGACCAGATTGATGTGAACGAGCTCGGGATAAAAAATAAATTTCAGGATGAGGTAAAGAGATACAACGTGTTCCAAAGCCGGGTGCTCAAAATTGAGGGCAAACAAAAAAACAAAGACATAGATGTAAAAAGCTACATCAAGTACCTCCTCCGCGAAGGTAGTATGTCTGAAAAAAGAGAAATTCTATCCTGCATTAAAAGCAAAATTGTGATCCGAAAGAGCATCCTTAGTATCGAAAAATAATAACAAAAAACAGATCAATTTTTCGGATCTGTTTTTTGTAAAAATGCGTTGAGCGCGGGCCACGTTGTTATACAACATGACGCACCTTAATACTTTTATCTGCGGTCTCGACATCACTAGATAAAAGTACTGATGGCGCGGGGTCGTGGACGACGTTAGAACTAGGAT
>Ga0209777_10001279_pt1 | contig 37304 bp, 56 predicted proteins | sample FrelakmetHBP12HB_FD_187147 | JGI IMG/M metagenome (GOLD analysis project Ga0209777, IMG submission 187147) | Freshwater lake sediment microbial communities from the University of Notre Dame, USA, for methane emissions studies -HBP12 HB (SPAdes)... | ecosystem: Environmental > Aquatic >...
ACATCCGTGGTGGCAATAACATCCGTGGTGGCAATGACATCCGTGGTGGCAATGACATCCGTGGTGGCAATTACATCCGTGGTGGCAATTACATCCTTGGTGGCAATGACATCCGTGGTGGCAATTACATCCGTGGTGGCAATGACATCCGTGGTGGCAATGACATCCGTGGTGGCAATGACATCCGTGGTGGCAATTACATCCGTGGTGGCAATAACATCCTTGGTGGCAATAACATCCTTGGTGGCAATGACATCCTTGGTGGCAATGACATCCGTGGTGGCAATGACATCCGTGGTGGCAATAACATCCTTGGTGGCAATGACATCCTTGGTGGCAATTACATCCTTGGTGGCAATGACATCCTTGGTGGCAATAACATCCGTGGTGGCAATAACATCCTTGGTGGCAATTACATCCTTGGTGGCAATGATGTTATCGGTTGTATGAAATGCGAAGGAATATCCCGATCTATCTTTTGTTTAGATCGAAGTGGTAAACTCTTAGCATTCAACAAAAAAATCACAGAGAAACGTTTTGAAGAAATAAAGAAAAACATTTTGAGATTGTACGATGGTTGGAATCCAACATTCAACAATCTTCAATCTTTATATCTTAAAAATGGATCAAAATGGGAAAAGACACCCATTCCCAAGGCGGCAAAAATATCAAAAGAAGAAGCATGGAAAGATATACCACAAGATGCAATTGCTTATTTGTCAAGCCTAAAAGAATTCAATAGCAAGATATTCTTTGAAATCACTGGAATCAAAGTTGCCAAGAAACGTAAATAGGAAATATCATGACTTCCGTATCTCAAATACCCAAAGGTCTGTGGTCAGCTTTCCTTTACGAAATGAAGAAGCATAAATCTTTTCGTGAAGGTTATCATCAGGGGCATCAATTAGGGCTTGCTGCTTTTTGTCTCACACGAGAAGCAGACTCAGGATATAGACATAAGTTCGGTGCTCTGGTTGCTTGCTTTGAAGATGGCCGGGTGACAGATGTTGAACTTGATAAATCTGCTTACAGCGTCCGGGCTTACTCAGGAAAGAAAATAATCTACGATTATAGGGAGGTTAAGAAATGACAAAGGAAGATTTTTCATTCGAGATTGACCTGGGGATAACAAAGTACAAAGTCTCGGGTACGTTTTTAGTTACTGATGAAACCCCGGAGGACTTCACACCTACGAGCATTATTGAAGTAGAATCAGGGAATTCCTTAGATATTAAAACCTTAGACCCGCAATGGCTTGAAATAATAAAGGAAGAAGCTTTTGAAGAATGGGAGAACCAATTATGACACAAGAAGATTGGACTTTATTCGGCGTGATTATCGCCTGTGCAATAGCACTTGGGGTTATAGGATATGGCCTTTATTGGATTATTTCATATCATATTTGGCTGAACGGTAAGACAACCATTGAACCAGAGAATGAGGAGGATGAAGATGTATTACGTCATTGATGTTGACAGACGGAGGATAATATTATGGAGAAAATCTTATCGCTCCATCAAGATGTTCATGCTTACGCATAATTTAGAGGAAGATGAACATACAAAGATTGTGAAAGAAATAAATTAATCAAACTACAAGGAGAAGTAAAATGACACAGGCAATACAAAAAACAAATGACAATATGATTGAATCACTCGTATTAAAAGGCGACCTGTCAGGTCTATCACCTCATGATAAGGTTGAATATTATCGTCTTATGTGCGAAAGAGTCGGCCTTGATCCAACAACGCAGCCATTCAAGCTTTTGAATCTATCCGGCAAGCAGGTGATGTATTGTGATCGATCCGGTGCTCAACAGTTGAATAAAATACACGGCGTTTCACATCAAAAGTTGGAAGAAAAAGAAGTCCGGGATGTCTTCATTGTTTATATGAGGGCATCGATGAAAAGCGAGAAGGGTGAACGATTCACCGATTCAAGTGGAGCAGTCAATATCGCGGGTCTGAAAGGTGATGCGCTGGCAAATGCTATTATGAAAGCAGAGACAAAAGCGAAACGTAGGGCAACACTTGATTTGCTTGGCCTCGGTATCTTGGATGAATCTGAAGTCGAGACCATACCAGGCGCACGCAAGGTCCAAATTGGTGAGAAGTTTGATGAATCCTTCCCTGAAGATATATCACAGGAAAAACCGGCACAGGTTCAATCTCAAGGCGCATCGTTCGATCAATTCGATCCGCGAAAAGAAATTATGACTTTCGGGAAAAATCACAACGGCATTGAATGGATAAACGTTCCTGATTCATATTTAGAATGGATGTCCGATGCTGCCAAAGGCGATGACCAAATCAAAGCAAAAGCAACGCTTGAATTCAAAAAGAAAGTCGGTGCCCAATTGCCCGATGTGTTCGATGGCGTGTTTGATAAAAAGCCGGATGAATTAACACCGATTGAACAACTCCAGGCCTCATTTGACATTGCTTATCGCAACAATAATGTTGAGGTTCTTGAAACATGGGCAGAAATACACAAGGCAGAAATCGACAAGCTGTCTGAGACCGAAAAGAAGGGTATGCGAAAATTGTATGCTGATGCAATCAAAAAATTTGGAGGAAAAACGAAATGAACCAAGCACTTATAAAACCCGAAGAATATGACATCGACCTTACCGAATGGAACGCCCTTTCAATCAAGGCCGAAAGAATCTCTGAAGCAATTGCTGTGGATTCGGATGAAGAGGAAACAATGGCCATTGATTCGTTGGCAGATATAAAGCGATTCATGAAACAGATTGAAGATGCCAGAAAGAACCAGGTCGATCCATTTAACAAACTCGTCAAACGTGTCAACGATATATTTCGGCCTATTGGTGATGGTCTTGTAAAATCTGAATCTGTTATCAAAGACAAGGTTAAACAATGGCGAATCAAAAAAGAAGCCATCAGGCAGGAAGAGGAACGCAAACGACAAATTGAATATCAAAAGCAGATCGCCGAAGAACAGGCCAAAGCAAAGAAAGAAAAACGCGAAGCTGAAATAGTTCCGCCACCTCCGACAATTATGCAAACAAACGTCAGGGGAACACCATCAACTGCCTCAAGTCGTAAGGTCTGGAAGTTTGAGGTATTGGATGAGACAAAAATCCCACGTGAATATCTCGTCTTGGACGAATCAAAGATCAAGGCAATGATTAAGACCGGCACACGCGAGATCGCAGGAATCAAAATATACGAAGATTTTGAAATATCGGTAAGGGCTTAATTATGCCCGATGAAATCAAAATAACACACAAGACGGAGGATGGCAAGAAGTCAAGCATTGTCATCCTCGAAAGCAAAAGTAAGAGAGCTGTAATTGACTATGCGAACCATAAATACGTAAAACACGGTTGGAAGTGGAAACAGAAGCTTGAATTGATCGGATGGTTCAATAAACGATACAGAGGGATATTGACAAAATGAAAAACCAAATGATTAACACAGATCCGCGCAATAACGTATTCTATCCAATTGTCTTAATGGCCATCGGGTATCTTCTGGCTATTTTTACAATTGCACTGATAAGGGGATGCTAATATGGAAAACTTCGCTTTGAATCATTTCGATGTTCATTACCAGAATCCTTTTCGAGAAGACGGTGAAAGTTTCAATAAGTTCAAAGCCCGCTGCAATCGTAGCATGGCATGGGTTAAGAATGCCTACATGCTCAGATTCGGTCAATGTAAGAAGTGGAAGAAAAGCCCGAACAACGGACACGTACCACATCAACCAAGAGATGGAAAGACACATGCCAAAATCCAAAGGTAAATTATCCATCCCGAAACCTGGTAAGAAGATCAACTGGAAGAAACGTTTCTGGAAAGTCTTTTCTGAATATATCCGCAGACGGGATAGGGGGCAATGTTTTACTTGCTCAACTCGCAAAGATTACAAAGAAATGGACGCTGGTCACTATATCCCGGCTGGCGTCTGTCAATTAGCACCAGCTTTATACTTCAGCGAAAAAAATGTCCATTGTCAGTGTACAGCATGCAACAGGTTCAAGCACGGAAATCTATCGGTTTATGCGATTAATCTTGTGAGAAAATATGGTCCCAATATCTTGACCGAATTAGATCATTTGAAAAATCAACATACCAAATGGACTGATTGGACTTACAAAGTTTATATCGATGAATATAAAAGGAAACTTGAAGAATTAGAAAAAAGTTCTTGACTTTGTGGATATGTTTTTTTATCATTTTTATAGCGATGACACTGATTAATTCCATATCGAAAATTCAAATTGCCCCAAAGGAATTCAGGATACCCTTCCTCGGATTGGTGTCATCGCAACTGATGAACGGCGGGGCTTTCTTTTTATTGGACAAAGTCTAATGGAAAAACGATTTAATGATTTTATAAATGAATGTTTATCATATTACAAAATAGAAACCACATGGGTAAGATTGCATTTTGACGGGAAATTATAATGCCGAGGAATCGTATGATTAAGCCGGAATTTTGGTCAAGTCAGTCATTGCATCGAGTTTCTCTTGAAGCTCGGCTGCTTTTTATCGGTATTTGGAATTTTTCTGATGACTTTGGTGTATGTTTGGACTCAAATCGGAAAATATTGGGTGAAATCTTTCCTAATGACGAGCAGATCACTGAGCGAAAAATACAAAAATGGAAACAGGAGCTTATTAACGAAACACTTCTTTTGCCTGTTGTTCATAATGCCGCAAATTATTTGATTATAAGAAGTTGGAGCGAACATCAGAAGGTAGATCATCCCTCTGGAAGGCGATGGTTAGCCAACGAAATCATCGAAGAACTCTCGACAAAATACCTATCTTCTCGCGAAGGACTCGCGACAAACTCGCGCTCTAAAGAAGAAAGAGGAAAGAAGAAAGAGGAAAGTGAAAAGACAAAGTATGGAGACTCTGTTTTTCTTTCAAATGAAGAATACTCTTCTTTGCTTATACGTCTTGATGAAAAAGATTCTCGCGTGAAACGGTGTATCGAAATTCTGGATAATTACAAAGGTGCGTCCGGCAAAACATACAAATCAGATTACAAGGCAATTCTTTCTTGGGTTATCGGTGAACTCGAAAAAAGAGAGCAGACCGGCGGCAAGAAAACCAAACCCACAAACGGAGCTGGTGACATAAACGCTGGATTTCAAACGCAAAGAATTCTCCGAGAAAAAGAAGAACAAAAAAAGAGTAAAGCACAATGAATGATCGAACACCTCCACAGTGTATTGATGTTGAATGTGCCGTTCTTGGTTCTATGCTTTTAGAACGGGATGCGATTTATATTGCCTCTCGAATATTAAGGGCAGATTCGTTTTATAAGCCAGCACATCAGACAATCTTCCAAAGATTAATTGACCTTTACGAAAAAGATATAGACGCGAATCTTATTTCTTTGACTCAGGAATTAAAACAAAACGGCGAACTTGAATCTATCGGCGGTGAATATTATCTCACAGAACTTACAACAAAGATTTCAAGTGCCGCAAATGTTGAATATCAGTCTCATGTGGTTTTTGAAAGTGCACTAAAACGATTGGTGATTCAAGCATCATCTTCAATCTCAGAAGAATCATTCTCTGATACGTCTGACATATTCGACCTCATTTCTTCAATACAGAATCTTGATATTGAACTTATGGGCCGGGTGAACGCTTGTAAAAGTTACGATAAACTTTCTCTACTCAATGCTTTTGTACAGTATATCCAAGATAAAAACAACAAGAAAAAGTTTCCAACTGGCTTTCCCACTCTTGATCGAATGCTAAAGGGTGGACTTCCTACGGGTGGGTATTCCATCTTAGGTGGAGATCCTGGAGCTGGGAAGACCAGTTGGATGCTTTCTGCTGCTCTTCACATGGCAAAACAAAACCACAATGTATGTTTTATCGAAGGTGAAATGCCAACACATGAAATATTCGAGAGGATGAATGGTATATGGTCCGGTGTGGATATTGATGAAATTGTTTCCGGGAATAGATACGATGAACTGACCAAGCCATTTATTTCGATGATACATAATATTCCTTTTACGCTTGTGAAAAATTTTGATCGAACTATCGAAGCATTGGTTGCAGACATAAAACATGCGGTTTATAAAAAAGCTGATATTGTATTCATAGATTATTTGCAGGTCTTTGCACCTCGCGGAAAATCTGACAATGAATTTTCAGCTATTAAATTAGTCTCAGAAACTATACGTTCTTTGTCTTTGAAAAATCCGATTCATATCTGTGTGGCCTCGGCTTATACTCGTGATGCTGAATTTTATGGATCGAATCTTTTGAAGTTTGATGCCTCCCAGTTGTTGAGATTGAATTTTGATAAAGAAGATAAGTCGAAAAGACTTGAAGAGTTGACAAATCCCCGTCGTGATATTACTTTGGAAGTAGAAAAAAATCGCGGCGGTGCAAGAGGTGATTTATCTATCAGGTATTTTTTGGATTCTCAAAAAATGATTGAACTTGATGAAAGCGGTCAATATGTTCCTCCAGCATTTAATAATAATAATGTTATAGGTGAACATGAAGAATCAACTCAGACTGAAGCACCTTTTTGAAAAGGCCAAGTCAGAAAATGCTCCGCAAGGATCTGCCAATTTTTCTGATGGAACAATTCTTTACGGTCGAGTAATAAAAGGGCGTGGAGAAAATAAAGTTTTGATCGGTATGAAACATAAAAGATACAAGATATTGCCATTTATTGAGATTTAGTTCACTCGCTGCGCGAGTGACAACAGAACGGGATGCGTTTAACCTGCGGGCGTAGGATGTTTCAAGACATTAAAACAGTTGTTGTTTTTGCGCGATTCACGGAGGAAAATATGAGATTGAAACGAAAGGAGCAAGTATGACATTAGAACGATTCTTCAAAATAGCACATCAAAAAGGAATTATAGATTTCAATTTACGTGCAGATGTTTATACCGGAATCGTATCTTTCTACATTCATCCAGACAGCAAGGACGGCGATACAAGAGACTATTATGTATTCGGCAACGAATTGATACCGAAAGAAGAATTTGACAAACGAAAAGCTGAGTGTGGCGAAAAACTGATAAAACGATTCTTGGAAATTAAGGAGCGCAAAAATAACACAACGGGAAATGCAGAAAGCTCTTCCCGTCCACTTGAGCCGCTGGTTAGGCAGTTGCCGCTACCAGAGATTAAGAGATTATGTGATATAATACTTAACAATATTACGAATGTTGGAAAAGAAGCCGAAGGGTTGGCATTGCTGATTGCACACGATGAATCTTTGCGGCAATCTGCCTAACGGTTGCGGTAAGCTGCCACGACGGAAAGGATGAATAACGATGAATGACGATGCTAATAAAAATCAAAACAACAACGGGGAATTGCAATCCGGCTCAAGTGGTCAGCTTGACCACGAGGTTAGGCACACTTGCCCATCTTGCGATGGTAGTGGACAGATATTCGGAATGTTTCCGGTTTACGCCGAATCTGTTCCACCAGAGAAAAAGAAACCATTTATAAAACTAAAGTGTGATTTATGCAATGGAACTGGTTTGATGGATGAAGGTTATCCATTGCGGAAACAAAAAGGCGAACAATCCAGAAGATTGAGAATGAACAACAACTATGGATTGCGTGACGTATCAAAACGATTCGGTGTAAACCCCTCAATCATATCTTCGTTTGAGCGTGGCAAGAAGTTGACCGACAAAGAAACGATTGAATTAAAACAATGGCTTGATGTATTGGAGGGCAAGTAGTGCCTAACGGTTGCGGCTAAGATGCTGCAACGAAAATTTTCAAGTTGTTAAAAACAAGTAAATGCCGTGCGAGGGAAAAAGAGATGACCGACGATAGTATAATGTATTTTGGAAAATATAGAAGTGAAAAATTGCGAGATGTTCGGGCATCATATCTACTTTGGCTAAACGCGCAATGGGATGACGCGCCACCTGAGAGAGACCGAGACAAAGAATTGAAACAATACATTGAGGAAAACTTGGAAGTATTGAGAATGGAAAGGAACAAAGAATGACTATTCACAAAGACAGAATGCGAGCAAAACTTGCGATGGCTTCGATTGAGAACACCAACCTATTGCAACAAAATTTAGACATTGATAAACGGATCGGAGAACTGCAAGACTTTCTTATGCGACTTGCGGAAAAAGGCGGAACAATTGTTTCATCAAATGATTGCTCGGTCTCTGAAATAACATTGGCGCAGGCGTGTAAAAGATTCTTGGTTATTGATTCGCTTGGATTCGTTTACAGACCAAAACCAACGGAGGAAAAATGAGCACGGCATTTACTCTTTGGAAAATTGTAGTGAGCTACTTCAGTCATCTTGAGCCGCTGGTTAGGCAGTGTTGCCGACATTGCATATACCTGATAAAAGAGTTGGTAGAAGTAGAAGACGAACCCGATTATATGAGTGGACGTTGTTTGAAATACCGAGAGATGAATAACGCGTTCCCACAATGGAATAATTTTAACCGTGAATTAATATGTTGCGTAGATGTTGACAACCAATGCCAGAATTATAAACAGAAAGAACTTAGTAGCGCACCCTTGTTTGAGGCAACATCTGCCTAACGGTTGCGGCTATGCTGCGAACAGATAAATTTTCAAGATTTATTAAAAAGAGTTAGGCAAAAAGGATTATGAAAAAAGCAGAGGAAATAAAACCAAGCTATGCGCCCGTTTATGCTGCGGCATTATACCCCGATTTAGCAAAGTTATTTGTGCGGAATGGATACGCCTTGGCAGTACACGGTAGTCTGGCGCGTGACTTTGACTTGATCGCCGTGCCGTGGGCGGATAAAGTAGAAAGCATTGCAACAGTTATGACAGAAGTGATGTCTACTTTTGCGATAAGGATAATTGGTAACCCAGAGACTAAAAACCACGGGCGCATAGCGTTTACGCTGTCTGTTGGTTTTGGAGAATGCGCGGTCGATTTATCCTTTTTGCCTAACACAATGAATAACGTACCGAGCTAATTTCGTCAGCATGAGCCGCTGGTTATACAGCGTGGCGTGCTTTAAGACTATGATACATATACTGCCGATAGATGATTTAGAGCCGCACATAGAAAGCGGAACGAGTTGTAAGTGCAACCCGAAGGTGGAAATTGAAGAAGGCGAATTGATAGTGATACATAACGCATTTGACTTGCGAGAGGTTGTGGAAAAGGTAAAAAGCATATTGACAAACGATGATAACGCCACGCCTGTATAACGTTGAAGCTAAATTGCGGTACTGAAAAACTTAAAGAAAGGACAAAGACGATGCAAAAAATAATACAACTGATACGGAATTTTGTAGTGAGCTAATTCCGTCAAATTGAGTGCTTGGTTAGAACGCAACACAACACAAACGAAAAGGTAGAAAGATGAATGAACCCAACTTATACGGCAAAGACTTATTTGGAGATGTTGTTTTGCCGCCGCGAAGAGGGGCTTTAGCGGATAAGTTTTTAATTCCTCCTTTTTCAGTGTTGAATGCAAGGGAAGGTTTTTGGCAAGAAAGAAAAAGCGCGTGGAATTCTATTGGTATAAAAGGCGCAGAAGGAAGGGGGGGGGAATTACATTCTGGTGATACGGTTGATGCAAGAAATGGTGATGAATGGGAAGGTGGAAGAAGTTGTTGGCAAAACGAGGGAACATCTGTTTTTGATCCGGTGCTTTGTGAGTTAGCATATAAATGGTTTTGCCCGAACAGTGGAACAATACTTGACCCGTTTGCAGGAGAGGCAACCAAAGGAATCGTGGCTACATTTCTTGGATATAAATACGTTGGAATAGAGTTGAGAGCAGAGCAAATTGAGGCGAACAGAAAGCAAGCGGAAAAAATAGAAGTTACGCCAGAATGGTTTTTAGGTGATAGTGCAAAACTAAGCGAACTTGTGCCAAAAGAATTTAAGGCGGATATGGTTTTTACAAGCCCCCCATATTATGACTTAGAAATTTATAGCAAGGATGAAAAAGATGGAAGTGCATTTGAAACCTACGAAAAATTTATGGTTTGGTATGAGAATATATTTAGGCAGGCAGTGGAGCATCTGAGAGAAAATAGGTTTTTAGTCGTTAAGGTTGGAGAAATAAGAGATGAAAAAGGGTATTACCGGAACTTTGTTGGGGATAACATTTCTTGTTTCCTCCGGCTGGGCTTGAAGTATTACAATGAAGCAATATTGATAACAAGCGTTGGAAGTTTGCCAATACGGGTAGGACGGCAATTTTTGGCAGGTAGGAAACTTGGAAAAACACATCAGAATATACTGGTTTTTTTCAAGGGTGATGCAAAGAATATAAAAGCGGAATTTGGCAATGGATCATTCGATTAATTTGTTACAAAAAAACATACGTGCAAAAGTAATAGCGGAACACTTACGCAAACTCGGGAAAAATGATTGTGTCTGTTTCACTTGTGGTAATGCAGGAAAGGCATTGAGAGTGCAGGGCTTAGGTGTAATTGAAATAAATAACCCTGAGAGGTGGTATTCCTTTGCGGAAATAGGGAAACAATACAACGGCTTTGATGCAACCAGCGGGCATTTACCTATGCCACTTATGGCAATTATAGCCAATGAATTGAAAAAGGAATTAAAAACTGTGCCAGTTGAATTTGAATTGCCTACTGGTTCTGGAGAAACTTTTGTATGTCTGAAAATGGCTTTCCCCTTTGCAAAAATAACGCCTGTATATAATTTAGATAAGTCAACCGAGTTTCACGAACTTGCACCATTAAATGACTTAGTAGATGCAATTTACCAAAATGGGAAAACAATCTTTTCCCTGAGCGCGGGAAAAGTTTTTATCAACATAACGGATCGCGTATAAATTGCGACAATGAAAACCATTAACAAATTGCAAGCGGCTGTAAAACCACGCTGGCGAGTGTGGTGGAGAGTAAGACAATGATGCACATGCTTTTCAATAGGACTACTGGGTAGTTGAGATTGTGGGACATTGCAGCCACGCAGAAAACAGCCGCTTGCATCTAATTTAGGAGTTAAAATATGAAACGCCCATCTCGTCAATTTGATACGCTGGTTAGCCCGCAACCGCATTGCGAGTGCCAGAAGTGCAACCCAGAGTTGTATGGAATGAAAATGTTCATTTGCCCACGATGCGGTAATAAACGATGCCCACACGCTACCGACCACGAACTTGCTTGCACGAATAGCAACGAGATTGGACAAAAGGGTAGTGAGTACGAATTTCAAGGGCGGTTGTCGGGCTAACGGATCTTATACTTCACGACAGTTTTATTCAACAAAATGGGGGCTGAAAAGACATGGAGTTCCAACGTGTTTCGGAAAGACTAAGAACAGAAATCGTCCAGAGGAATCATTCGATGCAGACGTTCAATTCTTACAACGCATCGTTAAGAATATTCTGCAAATATTTTCCTGACAAGAAAGACTCTGAGCACATTAACTCCGAACAGATATATACCCATACATCTGTAGGATTCAAGAAACGATTGCCGAATCCTTTTGATGAAGTTCAAAAGAAACCGGCGAATGTTTATCCATTACGAAAAACAGGAACATAGGAGGTTAATATGCCAAGATATGTAAATATATTCCGGGACAAGGACGGGACCAGATTCATTTCCGAGGATTGGAAGACTCGTGCAGAAGCAGAGACTTTCCCGATTATGGATAGAGAACTTGTAATTGAGACTGTTCGATTGTTATCAAAAGATGAGGATCTCAAATTATCTGATAGTCTTAATCGTGAAGATAATATTGCACAAGTCAAAAGACTTCTTGGAGATCGAGAAGGATTCCCTGGGGTTGTTATGTTGGAATTTGACAGTCATCCAAATGTGAGACAATATCAAGTTTTCTGTTCATGGATGTCTCGTTGGCATATTGACCATATCAATTGTTCTGTGGATATTTCTTACGAAGATGACGGCCGGGGACTTGATAGACAATTAAGAATCGTGGTCAGGAAGAAGTATAAAAAATCCGTTCACAGTCTGGTGAAGGTTTTGAACAATGAAGAGTTGAATAATTTCACATCTTCAATCGACATCAAACGAATGGCAGAAGATGCTTTGATGAAAATGGACGCAGAAAATAACAAGGAGAAATGAAATGACACATATTGCCGAGGGTGTAACGATAACATTGCCAAAAACAACGTTTGAATGGATGGAGCAAAGAATTGATGATTTGACAAAAGCATTAAAGTCTAAGATGTATTTAGTTGAAAACAAAATAGGTAACGGATGGGTAGATCATGCCTATTATAGTTCGGACTCATACTACCGTGTTGTAACAAAAGATCAAGCATGGGAAATGACCTCGAAAACAATCGAGAATCTTATTTTTAAATTAACGACAGCAGAAAAGAGAATCCTTGAATTAGAAAATGAACTTGTGAAGAAAAAGACTGTAAAAAAGCGATGGAGGATATTTATCCATGGAAACTAAAACCTTCGTAGCTTATGCAGATTTTGCAAGTTTCAAGTCAAGGGTTAATCATACGATTGATGTGACGTTTAATGTCTCAGAGACTTCGGCAGCGGAAGCCTCATTACTTTTCCCGTTCTTGAATCAGCAGGGTGTTCTTGCATTCAAGATAGGGGATTTTACTGATGCAGAAATCAACGCCTTGCCAGAACCTAAGCCGGAATTCTCGAATCAGAAATCTCCATCAGAAAGACTTCGGAATGTTCTGTTTGTTTATTTCAAACAACAGGGCGGAGATCCATCAGACTTTGAATCTTTCCGAATTCGCGAAATGGGAAAAATTATTACAAGTTGGAAAGATAAACTTTCTCCAGAATGAGGCCATAATGGATCACACTCAAATTGGTGTAGTCTGTAAATACTGTCGCAAAAGAATATCATTCATCAAGAAAGGACAATATAATTGGATTCCGGTAGAACCTGAATTGATAATTGTCAAAGAAGATGACAAAGATTTAGTTTTGATAATGGCAAATGGTGAACGAAGAAAAGGATTCAAAGCCGGAGAGGCAGGACACAAGAGGCATACATGTTTTGAGAATAATTATGGCTTGTTGGGATTTGAACTTCACAGAGAGTGATATTTGGAAATATAGACGAGATACCCGTGGATTGATGACGGGTGGTCATGCAAGAATTGTCGGAAACATTTATGAAAATCCTGAACTATTGAAAATTAATTAACGATTCAATCATAATAACACAAGGAGCAGTAAAATGAAAAGAACGATTGTTTTGTTTGTATTAATCTTTGCCCTATTATCGTTGATGGGCTTTGAATGCGATACAAATCAGACGAGCGATACTCAACTTGGGCAAAAGCAAGAAACATTAATGAAAGAGGCTAATGCACAGGTAGGTATGCCTGCGATAAATCATTTTCAAGAGCGTAAATTAATGAAAATGATTCTTGAAGAACGCGACAAAGAAAATCTTATTTGCTATGCTTATCTTTTTAGCGAAATGACAGGAAAACTTATTTATATCGGAAAATGTATCGGATATGGATTACCTTATGCCACACAATATACTAATCCCAAAAAAGTTATTAATTTTGGCGATACATATTATTCAGGGCAAGATCCGCAGACGATAGAACAAGCAGATCCTAATGGATTATTTATGCCTCAATCGGCAGAGGGAACATGGTTGAACCTGATTGATCCTTCAACTGGGAAACCAAGGGTAATTTATGTAGAACCGCGTGTGATTGTTTCACCATTCCCACTGAAAGGAGAACCACAATGAAAATCGCTGGGATTATTTTAACTGTACTCATTGGAATGTTTGTGCTTGCATGGATTATTCAAGGCAACGATTTCTTTATGTATAAATACTTCGCGCCAAAATATGAGAATGTGCGACGCGAAGTATTTGAGAACACGCAAAGTTATGTCGAGAGTAAGCGTCAAGACCTTGTGAAATATCGGCTTGAATATATAAAATGCAAGAACGATGCCGATAAAGAAGCGATTCGGCAAACCATCGTAATGGAGTTTTCTAATTTCGATGAATCAAAACTTGAACAGCTGGAACTTCGTAATTTTTTGCATGAAATGAAATATGAATAATTAACGGTGCTGAAAGGCAATCAGATACTTTGTGAGTAGAACCAATGCAATCACAAGCGAACATATACCTTAGCTTGCAATTAGTCATATTAATCTCGCATTGCCAGAGTTGAAGATTGTTTCCTGTCTGTGGGTCAAGGCAAACCCAGTAGCTCCTGAGACGAGCAGGAGAGGCTCAAGGCTCACAGACAAAATCAGCAGAAAAATTAACTTGACATTCTAAGCCAACCTTATTGAAAAATAAAGTTGGCTTTTCTATTGCTTTTCTCAATTCATATTCTGATATTAATACCGAAAATACTCAGAGGAAGGTTATCACAATTCACCCCATCATATTGAAGGAATTGGAAATCACCGCGAAGCTTTTCCTATCTTTATCTGCACTCGAAAAAATAATCCTTAGTTATTATATAAACGCTGACCTTCAAAGGAATTGAAATGATAAAGCAATTCTTTCAATGGTTAAAATCATTCTTCAGCAAGAAGCAAAAAGTAGTTGCTACCATCCCAAAGATTGTCATACCCCCATTGAAACCAAAAGAAACTCCAAAGAAGATTGAAGCAAAAGAATTCATAAAGCCGGACGATCCTAATTTTAGATATGGGTCGAGTTATTTGGCAAGATTAAGGGCGAGTGGATTGTGAGCAAGAAGGGCAGAAAATCTCCTGGTAGCGGAAGAAAGAAAACAACGGTAGCAGAGAAGCTATCGAAAATTCCTTTTGATTTGGAAAAAGTTAGAAAGATTGCAGCATTCTATGGTAGCACCGATATACAGCTTGCAAGCATTCTTGAAGTAAGCGAAGACACAATCAATGTATGGAAAAAAGACGCTACTTTTCTTCAAGCCCTTAAAGCCGGTAAGGATCAAGCAGATAATGATGTTGTTAAATCATTGTATGCAAGGGCTCTCGGTTACGAGTGTGAAGTGGAAAAAGCCGTTGTTGTATCAGATGGTAGAGACAATGGTTCACACGTTGAAATAGTAAAGGTCAAAGAGAAGTATCCCCCTGATGCAACATCAATGATATTTTGGTTAAAGAATCGAGATAAAGACAACTGGAGAGACAGACACGATTTCACAACTGATGGTCAGGCATTGAAGGCTGGAACAATAATCATCAATGGAAAAACAATTACCCAAGATTGAAATAAAAAACGAAGTATTGAATAAAGTCTTTATTCCTTTCATTGCAAGGGAACCGGAGACCTGTAAGCCATTGGTAGTCCATGAAGGTGGTCGCGCTTCTGGAAAGTCGGATGCTATCAGCCAATTCCTGATTACACTTACCTATTCAACAAAGAAGCGCGTTCTTTTAATGCGTAAAGTTGAAAAGTCAATTCGCAACTCATCGTATCGTTTAATCCAAGACTATGTGAGAAAATGGAGATTGTCAGATTTCTTCAGTTTTGTTTCTTCGATGCTTACAATTCGAGTGGCGAATGGTTCTGAATTCATTTGTATGGGATTCGATGAACCCGAAAAGATAAAGTCTATTGCCAATATAGATGTTGTATGGATTGAAGAGGCGACCGAGATAACACTTGAAGACTTTGAAACTCTTTTGTTCACTATTCGAGGTCAGGGAATCAAGCGTATCATTCTATCGTTCAACAGGAAGCTCGGTAATTGGACGGAAGAGTATTTCTTTCACGGTAACGGGCAATTCAAGAAACGTGATGATGTTTATCATTTGCACACAACATTCCAGGATAATGACTTCTTATCCAAACAAGATATTGATCGATTCAAGAGATTAAAGCTCGAAGATCCAAAGAAATATGATAAGATTGCTCTTGGTCTTCCTGTTAAGCTTGAAGGATTGGTCTATGAGAATTGGGATGTTGTACCGGACTTCCCAGAATGCCGTGAAGTTCTCTATGGCTTAGACTTTGGATTTACAGACCCGAAGGCTTTGGTCAAATGTGGGCGAATAGGGAATCATATTTATTTGGATGAAACTTTATATGAACGGAAGTTGATTCGAGAAGATTTTATCCGAATGTTGCCGTCATTGATTGAGGACCACGGTACAGAAATATGGGGAGATTCTGAAGACCCTGAGAGCATCCAAGTAATATTTAATTCAGGATGGAATATACACGCAGTTGAGAAACCAAAAGGAAGCGTGATATTTGGTGTTGAAGCTTTACAGGCTTTCAAGATTCATATTACTGCACGGTCGACAAACGTTATTAAAGACTTTGAAAACTATAAATGGAAACAAAAACGAGATGGGTCGGTTGTGCCCGAAGAACCTGCACATGATTTCTCACATGCTCCAAGAGCTGTTGAATATGCGGTACGTAGTCGTTGGGCTAATCTTAATCCATTGATGACATTATCTGATGCTCGAAAAGTTCACATGGAAGAGATGGAAGCAATCAGCATTGCGGAGGGATGGTAATGGAAGTCTCGTATTCCATTGATGCCAAGATAAGCCAGTTTGAATGGCTGTTACTTCGAGAGCTTCGCAAACGACAGGCAGATGGATTCGGTGATGTTTCAATGAAAATTGTAAATGGAGAAATCGTAGAATTGAAAAGCAGTCAGACATTTGGAGGAAAAGATTTAGCGGCTGTAAAATAATTCACTAAACGCGGCAAAGACCTTTTGAGCGTATTGATACATTCATTGTATTGATACGCTTTTTTATTTATACGACAATGGCGAAACGAAAATCATCCAGTAACCAGATTACAGCCCTTCCGGAATACAGCGAACTCGTAAGTATTATGCAGAACGAGACAGCCTCCATTGTCTCTGACTATATCCGGCAGTATGTAGGGGTCATAGCCGGTCAAGGATTCCAGACGGGTCAAAAAGCCATTTACATGAATCAGGATAGAGTCCAGAGATGGCAGACCTATCAAGAGCTGGCTTTCTATGATTTGTATGCTGAAGTCGAAAGAGATCCGCATATATACTCAATCCTGAGTTCAGCAAAGCTTAACGTTGCTGGAATGAAATGGAATGTTGAGCCTTATGTCGGACAAAAGGAAAAGAAAGCCTCTGCACGTAATGTTGAAATAGCGCAGTTTGTTGAGAGGGCTTTGGACCGGATTGGGTACTTACCACAGCATCATTACAATCTTTTGGGCGCAATTGGGATGGGCTTCTCAGTCTCTGAAATCATTTGGACTATTGAAGATGATGGAATATTCATCAAAGAGATTCTTAACAGACCTCAAAGACGTTTTCAATTTGATGCTGTTGATCGAAGTCTTAGAATCAGGACGATGGAGGAGCCTTACTATGGACTTTCTTTGCCGGATAAAAAGTTCATCGTTCACAGGTGTTCAGGTCAGTGGGACAATCCTTTTGGTGATGCTTTAGATCAAAGTCTATACTGGATGTGGTTGTTCAAAAAGACGGTTATAAAGTTCTATATGCAGCATCTTCAAGTAGGAGCTTCGAGTATTCCGATAGTTCAACATCCTACCGGAGCCAATGAAGCATTAAAGGCTGAGGCTTTAGAAATTGCGAAAATGATTCGCAATGGTGCTTATGGAAGACTCCCGGCAAATTTTACGCTCCTGTGGGCGGAAGCAAAGAATGCAATAAACAATGCAGAGGCTTATCATACCTTTATTAGAATGTGTAATGATGAAATGTCCAAGTGTGTTAATGGTCAGACTTTGACGACTGAAGGCAGTTCTGGCGATGGTAAAGGATCGAGGGCTTTGGGTCAGGTTCATCAAGGTGCACAGACTTCAAGAGATGTATTTAGAGCTGAGGGATTGGCTGCGACTTGGAACGCGAGTGCAATCAAATGGCTGGTTGATTTCAACTTTGCAAACGTTGATGGTTATCCTAAGTTAAGACCTGATTTGGAAGACCCTGCAGATCTGAAGATGGAGTCCGAGATAGTCAAAAATCTCTCTGATGCTGGATATAATTTTGATGAAACCGAATTATCCGAAAAGTTTTTTTATAAGATAACGAAGAAACAGGCATTGCAATTAACGCCTGACAATCCTTTAGATAAAAAATCCGAAGAGAATGCTAAGAAGTCTGAACAACAAGCACAAGAATTCGCTGAATTAAGTTCTCAAATCGGATATATTCAAGACATGATGAGCAAACAACAGCCGACAATCAATGTAACAACCCCGCCGGTTAATGTTCACATCGATCCAAGTCCAGTGAATGTGACATCTCCATCTGTGACGGTCAATGTTCCAAAATCTGAGTTTAAGCAGACGATAGAGTCACCTCCGGTGAATGTAGATGTTCATATCCCAAAGAGAGCAAGTAAGTTTAGTTTCACACGAGATAAAAATGGCAAAGCAACTATTGAGGAGGAAAACTAATGGCTGTTAATACAAGAACGTCCCTTACGCTCGATGCCGCCAAATTAGATGGCACGTCGGCATTGTTTAATTCGGGGTGGATAGATATTTATGACAGTACCGATGGAGGACAACCCGCAACACCCGAAACATCTGTGGGAGCGAATGTATTGATCGCTTCTCTTCGGTTCAATGCGACAGCCTTCGCTGCCACTGTAGGGCGGATAGCAACGGCCAATGCCATTACATCTGGAACTGCCGTTGCAACAAAGACAGCGACGTGGGCAAGAATCTATAAATCAGACCATACGACAGTATTGGAAGATGTCTCTGTGGGGCTGGCAACTTCAAATATTATTCTGAATTCTGTTGCGATCCAAACTGGAGCAACGGTAAGTATATCTTCATTCACAAGAACAAGTCCAATGCAAGGAGCTTAACAATGGGACGACAACTATTTCAAGATGGGCCTTATATCGATCCGCCAGTTACGGCTCCATCAGCTTATACAACGACAACCATTGCTCCTTTATGGCCTGCAGCGGTCTGGACACCGATATTTGCTAATGACCCAAAGGCAGGGAAAATATATTGCGTGCGTGCAGGCGGAATAATTACTATGAGCGTAGCGACGTGTACAATGCTTATCACACCCAAATATGGGACAGGCGGGGTTGCTCTTGGTGCGGGCCCGGCTCAATTATTGCCCGTGATGTCAAATATACCTTGGTTTTTACAGGCTGAATTGATTTTCAGAACAATCGGAGCAGCTGGCACGAATTCAACAGCCGTATTAAGTGGCGCTATGACAATCCAAGGCACACTCGCAACTGCGGGAACAGGAACCAATGTCGTCTTTGGTTCTACTGCTTCTGTGTCTGTAGATGCGACTATTAATTCAAATCTTGAATTCAATACAACTCTTGGTGGTACAACAGGATCGCCGTCAATTCAAACTTTGTGGGCTTATATTTTCTCAAGGAATTAAATGCCAGCAGTTAATAATTATAATACAACACTTGGTGTCCCCAGAACAAGGGGAATGCATGCGGGTATGCAATTTCAGGAAGTTATACCATATTTTGAGGAACGAAATCTTGCAATATCAGGTATTACAAAAGATTCTACAGGTTCTGTTCTTGCCTCATGTGTAGTAAAGCTTTATGATGCACAAACAGACATTGAATCTAATTCGACACTATCAGGGGCAAGCGGAAATTTCTTTCTTGAAATACCCAAAAGCCTGAATCAACCGCAGACCACGACCTGGTATCTTATAGCTTATAAATCGGGCGGTACCCCCGTAGTGGGATCGACTATCAATACATTGGTAGGAAGTTAATGCCAGACATATATTTATATTTAGGCGAAACAAATCCAAATGACATCACAGTCAGCGACCCGACAGTATTGCGTGGCGGAGTTGTGAATGTAACTGGTACCGGGACAGTTTATGAGTCCGGCAGTGTGATAGTCTGTTCAGCTCAAGAAGAGTTTGTCGCCGGTTCTGTTTTGTCTGAAGCAGGCGAATCTATAGTCTCTTCCAGTGCATTGATATTTCAATCTACAGCATCTTTATATGAATGTGGTGAAACCGCATCTTCTTCGGGTGCCTTGAATTTTGTAGGAGCGTCTAATATTTCTGAATGTGGAGAGATAGAAATAGTTTCGGGCACTCTTGAATTTACATCGAATGCATTATTGCAAGAATGTGGTGAGAAATCTGATTCATCAGGGAAACAGACATTTGATGCAAATTCGTTTTTGAATGAATCGGGCGAAAGTCTTTCTATCTCGTGTAATTTAATATTTAACGGAATAACGGTTATATATGAAAGCGGAGAGAGTGCATCTTCTTCCAGTGAACAAATATTCGAATCTTTTGCATTAATCTCAGAACAAAGTGATGCCATTGGTTCCCCAGGAATGCCATTGGCAATTATTGTTGAATCTACTTTCTCCATCCAAGGGTTAGGGGAGATAACAAACGATGAAATCACAATTGACGGAACTGTATCTCTTGAAGAATCGGGTGATTTTGCTGAATCTTCGGGTGAATCAACAAATATAATCCCCGCTTTTATGTGGGGTGGTGCTGGCGGCGGTAAGCTTGGAGATATTAAAAAATATAAATCCAATGCAACTGGCATTGATGGCGCCGAATCCGTCTCTGCATGTGGTGTTGTATTTATGCCTGAGTCTAAAGGTGATACAAAGATTGAAGATATTCTCAATGAAGATGAAGAGATATTAACATTATTTGCAATGATTGAAGGAGATTGAAATGCCGCAGATTTCAGGAGCACCCAAAGAACTTAACAATATACTTGAGGCATCTTATTCAAATGCCTTGAAAAAATATCCCGGTAACAAAGCAAAAGCATCAAAGATTGCTTATGAAGCTGCTAAAAATGCCGGATGGACAAAAGGAAAGGATGGAAAGTGGATGAAAAAGAAAAAGGAAATGTCTGAAATAGTGATTGACGCTTTCAAGGAAGGAACATACCCACAGGGCACATTTGCCGCGAAAGAGCTTTCCGAGATAGCGTCAACTTATAATCCTGAAAACTATGAGGCTCCTATTCTTATTGGACATCTATCAGATCCATCTTATAAAGGCAAGAGTTCAATCCCTGCTTATGGATGGATAGGGAAAGCCAAAGTCGTAGGCGATCACCTGAAACTTGTTGTATCTCAATTCTCTGATCAACTGAAGGAGTTTATTCAACAGGGATTTTATAAGAAAGTCTCTGCTGCATTCTTTCAACCGGATGACCCGAACAATCCAACACCTGGCAAATGGCATCTTCATCACTTGGCTTTCTTAGGTGGCACGCCTCCGGCAGTCAAGGGACTTGAAGGTATTGCTTTTGCTGAAATGACCTTAACCGGAGTGGAGTTTGCAGAGATGGATACAGAAATATCTGTCAATGGTGAACCCATCGACATCGTAGAAGAAGTCGGAACTGATGACACGATAAAAGATATCACAGAGTCTTGCGCGACATTCATTGACAAGATAACGGAAACTTTGAGCAATGACATCGATTACGACACACAGAAATCAAGATGCAATCTTGCTGCTTATGATTTGAATACAGAGATCACAGGGATATTAAATATGCACTGGATGTTCCAGGAAAAGCTTGAAAACATCGAAGAACATCAAGAGAATGAAACAGAAATGTCGGAGAAAAAGGGTTGGTTGGTCAAATTCGCCGCACTAATTACTAATAAACAAACTAAACGAAAGGAAATAGAAGTGGATAAACAAAAAGAAGAAGAGTATCAGAAGCAGATAGCAGCTAAAGATGCTCAGATCGCAGAGTTTGCCGAAAAGGAACGTCTGGCAAATGAAGCAAAGGCAAAGGCCGAGCAGGATGCAAAAGATGCAGAACTGAAAGCGGCTCAAGAGCTTCAACAGTCCGAGATCAAACAGTTCTGTGAGACTGCGATCAAAGAAAACCGTATGACCCCGGCAATCCGTGAAAAGTCAGAGCCATTGATGTTTGAGATGGCAAAGGCCGGATTGAAGGTAAAGAGCAAGGACAAAGACGGCAAAGAAATCGAGGTCCCTGCTTTGAAAGTGTTCCAAGAACAATTTTCAAGCCCAATAGTTCCATTGGGTGAAGTGGATTTGAAGGACCAAAAGGATGACAAACGTCCTCATGTTATCCAGCAAGCAGAAATATATGTAAAGTCACACCCTAAAGAGTTCGCAGGCTTATCTGCTACGGACGCTGTAAATCGTGCGATTTATCTGCAAAGCAAGTCAGAAATCAAATTTGAGGATATAACCAAATCGAAAGGAGCCAAATAATGGCTAATTACGTTGGCGGAGATAAATGGATAGAAGACAAAGAGCAGATTACCGCCGCTGCTAATCTTGTCGATAAAACGTTTGTGAATATCGACGGTACAGTGCCTGCGAATGCAGCGAAATGTACTGGTGGTGTTCTTGAACGTGATATAGCAGTCAATGACTACGGTATAGTGAAAACCGGTATCGTTGAAGTTATTGCAACTGGTACAGTTACCGCCGGAAACTTTGTCGAAATTCTTACATCGACTTTCACAACCAAAGACACAACGGGCGTGACAGGTGCTGGTGTTCAAAATGCGACAACGACAAATATTTTTGTAGGGCAAGCCCTTACGAGTGGATCGGTTAACGATACCGTATTGGTTAGAACAAAACATGGCGTCAACGTCTAAGGAGAACGAACATGAAGAACTTAATCTATGTCCGCAATCCTGAAAGTGGATTGCTTGATGTCAAAGAATTCGCCTCTGAATCACAGTTAGGTCTATTGCGTATTGCTGATCCTGTGTCAACCGCTTTAGTGCAAGGATATACAAACGCACAGATGATCGGTGATCAAATTTTCACGCCTGTGAAAATGCCAAAAGAAACCGGCAGATTCCCTGCATTCGGTAAGGAAGCATTCGTGATCCCCGCAAACATCAAGCGTGATGTTGGCGAAAAAGTACAGAGAATCCAGACACAATCTGGATATGTTACCATGTCTTTGAGTGAATATGCTCTTGGTGTTGCCCTTGAAAATAGGGAAAGAAACGAGTGGGCAGGTTCACCGGATCTTCTGTTGAACGGCAAATTAAATACCGTTGCTGGTAAAATTGCTCTCTATCGTGAAAAACTTCAGGCTGTCCTGGCGACAACCAATGGCAGTTATGCTTCAGGTCTGTCAACAATCGGAGCCGCAAAGAAATGGGGCGGAGCAACACCTACAGGTGATGCAGTGAAAGATATGTTGGACTTGATTCTTTTGGTTCAGTCTTACAACGGCGTGCGTCCGAACGTTGTATGGTTCTCACCTGCAGCGTGGGCGCTCTGGCGTAGAAATCCTGCAGTCTTGGATTTAATTAAATACCAAGGCACACAGGGCAATCCTGCACAAGTCACGCTTCAGGGTACTGCGGCACTTCTCGAAGTCCCGAAAGTTGTAGTTGGTTACGCTGTTTATGGAACTGGCGGGAAAGCTTCTGGCGGTGGTGTTGGCAAAGCTGCTTTAACAATGGCTTATCTGTGGGATTCCGTGCAGTCTGCAAATGCTGGCTGCGCGATCGTTGGTTCCGGCGGTGGGATTGAGCCTGCGTTCGGTTATACATGGGAACGCATGAACAGCCCAGTGATCGAAAGCTATTATGACAACACGACAAAATCCCAAGTTTGGGATTATGAACATTTCTTCGATCCGGCAGTCACATTGAGTACTGCTGGTGGACAATATTATTCGTTAGCATAGGAAGGGGGATAAAATGAGTGTAACAACTTCTTCAAATCCTTATCTTCCTGCGACTACGCTGGCTGAACTTAGTTATATCAGCCCGTTCGGTACTGTCCGCTTTGTTGACGGTACTAACGGTGCAGATACGAATAACGGTGCAAGCTGGGGTAATGCTTATGCAACGATCCAAGCGGCTGTAACGGCTTCTTCTGCGGGCGATACGATTTACATCGCCGCAAAGACTATCACAGCAGGTGCGACAGATCCTACAAACTATGCAGAGTCGATTATCATCCCCGCCGCAAAGACAAGTCTGTCTTTGATCGGTGTTTCGCGTGGACGTACTCAGATGGGTTTGCCACAAATCAAACCCGGTGGGACTGTCAATGCGGCACTGTTGACTATCCGCGCGGGTGGATGTCTGATTAAGAATCTTGGCTTTAATGGTAATTCAACGGCAGGTGCTCCACTCAATTTCGGGATTCTTCTTGATGATGATGGATCAACGAAATCTGCTTGTGGAACGACTATCGAAGATTGCCATTTCAAGAACTGTGCTGGTTTAACTGTTGCAGATGCAACAACCGGCGGAGCGATTGTATGGTCGGCTAATGGTGGTGCATGGCAGGTTCGTATCAGAGGCAACCGATTCTACAAAAACACCTCTGATGTATGCTTGCTTGGTACGTCTGTCAGTGTCCCGCAAGATGTTATCATTGAAGACAATATCTTTAGCGGTGCGGCTGCTGATGTAGATTGCAACTTGTGGCTCAAAGGTGGTGGATCGGGCATGAACGGTGTCATTATCCGTAACAATGTATTTGGTCAACTTCCTGCTTTGAGTGCCGGAGCTGTCAAGAGATACATTGACGCGACTGGTTGTGTAGGTATGTTGGTTGGATGCACATTTGGATGTCAGACCTCTGACGCTAGTGGTGCAACACTTACATTCCTTGCAGCTGGAACAGCGGCAAAGATTCCAACAACTCTGCACATTGCAAATTGTTGGGGTCAGTCAATAACGGCGAAAGAATCGGGCGAGGTAAATATCGCTGCGAATACATAACCGTTAAGTTTTTTGAGTGTGGGTACTTTGATGTGCCCACATTCACTATACAAGGAGAAAGTAGAGTGAAGAAAACAATATATCTTTTGAACATAAACGAATATGCACCGGAAGTCACTAAACTGACTTATCCTTTTATCAGATGTTATGCTGATAAAATCGGTGCGAATATTCAAATCATTACAGAGCGTAAATTCCCTGATATGCCGATAACTTATGAGAAGATGCAAATCTTTAATCTTGCAAAAGAGAACGGATCAGATTGGAATATTTACCTGGATTCAGACGCTTTGGTTCATCCTGAGTTTTTAGACTTCACAAGTCATTTGAATAAAGATACTGTCTGTTGTTTTGGAAGAGACGAGGCAGATGGCAGATGGAGAATGGATGAACCCTTTCTAAGAGATGGTAGACATATCGGATGGGGTAATTGGTTTGCTGTGGCTTCTGATTGGTGTTTAGATTTGTGGAGCCCGTTGGATATAACTCTTGCCCAAGCTTTAGAGAACATCCGGCCAACACCGACAGAACTAAAGGCGGGAGTAACAAGAGAACATTTGATTGACGATTACACTCTTTCCCGGAATGTGGCAAGGTTTGGACTAAAGTTTAAAACAGCGAGACAGATTTACAAAGAGAACGGTCTTGATAATTTACTTGTTCAACATCAGTACACTCTGTCAATGCAAGAACAAGCTAAGTCTCATATGAAGCTTATTCTCGAATGGAATGTTGAAGATTATTTAACCAAGTGGAGTTGAAATGACTTACACAGTCTTAACACGCACAATCGCAGGTTTGACCTCGGGACAAATTGGTGCAGAGTATATAGGGTCTCCGATACTCTTTGTCATTGGTGGAGCGACTTACTTTGGAACGATAGAAACCATCGCTACGCTGACAAGTATTACCTTGCTTGCGTCTTCTGCTCTGCCCGCTACTGGTGGAACAGTAACGACAGTTACCTTGATTGATATGTCGGTCTATTACTGTTCACAGGACGACATCGAAAAGAGAGTTGGTGTTCCACAGTTGGCACAGTTGACAAATGATACTGCAAATACCACCGTACCAGACGCAACGATCGTCCTTGCAATTATCCAAAAGTCTTGTGCTGAAATAGATTCTAAGGCCGGACAGGTATGGCAAACACCTTTTACGGTCCCGACTAATTGTGATTCAATTCCAAGTCTTATCAAACAAATAGCGATTGATTATTCCATTTACTATTGCTTCTTACGAAGATTTACAGAAATTGACGTACCGAAACAGTGGGTTGAATTATACAAAGATGCGAAACAAAAGCTTGATGATGTAAGTAATATGCTGGTTCAATTAGATGGAAACCCTACAGTATTAAGCGGTGAGGCGAACATGGTATCAAATACGCCTTTGATAGATTTCAACGATCAAACCAGTTCAATGAGTTTATACTAATATGAGATATAAAATCAGTGAATTAGAAGATCAATTGATTGCCACGCTTCGGGCAGATACAACAAACTTTCCTGCCTCAGAGGTAAGAATAGATACCTATGCAGGACAGATAGACTCTCGCATGTTCACTGACCCCGCTTATATGCAGGGATTTGTTCAGTTGCTTCCTTTTGTATTGATCTCATATCAAGGCAGGGCAACACGCGAACGCGGGGATAGAGACTCGGCAGCTCAAACTTATATCCATACTGTTTATTTCAGAGTATTTGTAGGATCAAAGTCTTTACGTACCACACAAGAAGCTGCAAGAGGATGTTATGATTTAATGGCTGGGGTTTATGACGACCTGCATGGTCGTGTACCTTTATCAACTCCACAACAGATGCCAAATCTTCCCAGACTTTCAGGAACGACAATTACGACTTCTGAATTTAACTGTGTCGGGCCAGTATTTGAAGCGGGCGGAAGAGATGAAAGTCTTGTGATTAACCTTCCAGGTATTGTAGTTTATCAATCTGATTATAGTCTGAGGCAACTTGCATGATAGATTTTATAGAACAGGGAAGAAAGATTTCAATTAACACAGACTTGATGTCAACATTTGAGTCTATCGGAGATTTAATGTACAGATCGGTACAGATGAATTTCATAGCGGGAGGTCGTCCGAATCAGTGGGAAGGACTTCAACCCCTGGGAGAACCGTCTCATTTATACAAGACAGGGAAACTTCAAGAGTCCGTTCAATTAAAATGGACGGATAATTCGGCAACAGTTTATGTAGATACGGCACGAGTACCTTATGCAAAAATCTTACATCGTGGTGGGACTATAAAACATCCGGGTAGTGATAAATTTCAGGTGTTTCCATATATGGGCGGGATGGTTTACACTCATGGGACACCGCCTCACGATATAAATATCCCGGCCAGACCTTTTATGATGTTCCAAGAACAAGATAGGATTGAAATTAAGAACAAGTTGAGAAATTCCATAGTTGTATTCCAATAGGTGAATCATGGCTGGAATTGATAAGGTTGAAATAGCACAAATGATTGATGATATGGGAAAGGCATTGTTCTTTCCAGCCGTACCAAGAATTGTTTATGTCGATGCAGTCTATACCGACAATATTTTCCCGTATTTCAAAGACTGGACTTCTGCTCGTGCGGCTTTATTGGCTTTAGATCCTGTTCCAGATGTGACTCATCCTTGTTGGGCGATACGGTTTTCTGAATCAGATGGAACACAGATTTCAATCGGAGGGGACACAAAAGAAAGTCTTGAAGCTATTGGAATTATTTTGCGAGATGGGATGAATGGTGCGACCGGTGTCTCTGCATATGTTTATATAGCATATGCGACAGATGCTTCTGGTACTGGTTTTACAATGACGTTCAACAGCGGTATAGAATATATCGCAATCAAAACAACAACTACGCCGATAGCATCTCCACAAGCGAGTGACTTCACAGGTCTATGGAAAAGATACGTCGGCGAACAGGGCGTCCCTGGTGCCGCTGGAGCTGGTGCAATAACAACCTACACACCAATTTCTCCAACATTAAACACTGTATATCATAACACATCATCAACTCACAAGACATTAATACTGCAATTTATTATCGTAGCACAGATAGATGATTATGCTCAGGTATATGTTTATGCAGATCCGACATCTGATCCAATGCAAAACGGATATATTATTGGACAGGCAGGGCTTGATAATTCATTTGGAAATTCTGTTTCTATCATAGGTTCATACGCCACAATCACCCCTCTGATTCCTGCCGGTTGGTATTGGGCTATTCAAGACCAGACTGGTAATGGAGCAATTTCAATATCACAATGTTTTGAAGTCACATGATAATTCAGATGAAATTAAAATCGGCAGTCCATCCTGCCTTAGATGAACTTTTAAGACAGAATGGTTTGGAATTACAAAAGCCATTTTTGAACCTGCCAATATCAAACGTTGCACTGTACGGCAAGATTCAAACACCCGAGAAAGATTTGCAGAGCGAATATGAATTACGTTCGTCACTTCGCATGTGTGAAGATGTCTCTGAAATCATAGATGACTTTGAGAACTCTGAGCCAGTATGAAACGAGCACTTGTCATAGGGACAGCAGGAAATGAAGCCCATGAGATACTTGTGCGAGGGTACTTTCTTCTGCAAAGCCCCGATTGGACTTGCGATATTTGCATGTCTGGAAGCGGAACGCCGCATGACAATATTGTCTATTACACGATGGATGGAATGTGGGGACAGGGACTTTATGCAATTGCTCAGGGTTATGATATGGTGATTCGATCCTATACTTTGGGGTGGGTGTTCAAATATGTCTGGGATATTTGTTTTGCGGCGGGCATTCAAGTAGTCCACGCGCATGCGGCAAATGTTCATGCTGAGTATGGTTTGCCTTACGGCCCGCCTTATATAATGCAGAGTGCAGTAATGTGCGGAGCTGGAGTGACTGAGAATATTCAAAGTTATGGTCCGGGATTGGAATTCTTTGACAACATACAGGGATTTCCGATGGGTCATGATTATGATGTGGCAGTCGAAAGCTATGCAACTCCAAGGATCGCTGGGAAACTTGCAAACATAAAAGATGCACTTGGATGTTCAAACCAAGAGGCAAGGTTCAGGGCGGAGATGACCGCAAGTAAAAACGGTATATGGGATTCTCATGATGGATATGGAATTATAGATGTCATAAATGCAATAGCTTATGGAATTCAGAAAAGAACCCAAATTACAAAGACCCCTTTATTAGCGGCGTGATATGAAATGCAAATGCAAAAAATATACTTTTGTTTTTGAAGTTGAGTACGAATGTAATGCTCAATATGTTGAGGCAATTGCGCGAAAACTAAGAACAGACTTTCCGCAAATCACTGATATTAGAGTTAAGCGGATAGGCACTGGAGATGAAACACACAAGGAGAAACGAACATGAATATTAATGGAAGAGATTTTGAATTTGTCAGAATCACTCTTGACAAACAAAAGGAGATAGAAAAGAAAATCAGTAAATCTATCTGGATGAATCTGGGTGGGTTTGGGTCAAGCATGATATGGCGGAGATTTTGCCGGATTACTTTTGTGATGGATTGGAAATGGAAATATCTCCATATCCATCCAAAACAACTCTCCACCTCTGATATGCTATTGGGTAAGCCTGCCGAGGTGCAGGCGGCTTTTTTCGAGTATTATCAGGGCGAACTGAAAAAAGCGACCGAGCAATTAAAGCTTTTGGGAGTTTTAAACCCAAACAGTATAACGTAAAACCGCCTCCGGATGAGTTTAATTTTGAATATACGCTTTACAGACTTTATCCTGACGACATATTGAAACGAAAAGAAGCAATGAAGACTTTGACGGCAGAAGATTTGGTGATTGAAAGTTGTTTGAAACAGTACGACTCTTGGGCTGAAGAAAAAGCAATGGAACAAGCGATGAAAGATAATAAGAAATGAACGAAGAGCTAATCATACAGGCCAAAGCTTTAGGCATTGAATCGATCAAAGAGTTGAACGAGGCTGTTAAGGCAACCAAGAAGGCTGTTAATGATGCTAAGTTTGGTAGTCAAGAGCACGCCGCCGCCGAGCAAAAGAATATTGCTGTTATGAAATTAAAGGCTGATGTAATGAGGGCTAATCAGTCTGAGAACAGCAAAATGATGCAGAGTTATTTTAAGCTTGGAGAATCTATACGAGATGTTACACAGACCTTGATGTTGGCTGGTGCTGCGTGGGCTGCTTTATCTGAAGCAAAAGATATGGCTGAATTGGCTTCGCGTGTGCAAATGTTACGTGAAGAATTAGAGATGCTGGGTAAGCAGGGTGGATTTAATGCAACTGAATTAATAAAACAGATGTCTGATGCTGCCGGGGGATCTGTTACACAATTAGATCTGATGCAAATAGCTTTAAGAGCTATCCGTCTTGGGAATATTGACCTTAATAAAATGCCCTTGATAATGCAGAAATTAGAACATGATTCAAAACTTGCAGGTGTTTCAGCAAGGGAGATGTTTGATATATTCATCCGAGGCGCGGAAACCGGATCAAAGAAGTTCCAGGTTCAATTTGGATTACTTTTAGACATTGAAAAAGCACAAAGAGCATATGCAGCCTCTGTTGGAAAGACAGTCAAGGATTTGGACGACGAAGAAAAACGCGCTGTCAATGTTAAGGTTGCCTTTGATGCTTTATTAAGCAGACAACAAGCAGTAGGCGGAGAGGCTGAAAAATCACTTGAGAGTTTTGAAAAATTAGGTTCAGTTTGGGAAAAAGTAAAGATAACTCTCGGAGATTTAATTGCTGTACCATTGTCAAAATTTCTTCTTTCTGTTGCACTTGAGGCTGCGGTAGTAGCAGAAGCTTTTTCTGCTGTATATCATACTGTTGTTATGGCTTATAAGGCTGTCACTAGAGATTGGTCTGGTGCAACTAAAGAGTTTGGTAAAATATCAAAACTTGGCGATGAAATAAGAAAACAGTTTCTTGAAATCGGCGATATGTGGACAGAAATCGAACGTAAGGCCTCAAAGGGTGGGGCGATAGGTGGAACACCGGGGGGAACACCGGGGGGATTACCCGGCGCAAGTGGTAGACGATCAATAAATACGTCAAATGTCGGAAGTGTATATGACGACAGGGGCCTTAGTGGCCAGATATATTCAAGGAATGCAGGATTGGTGTCGGGTAGAGATTATGCAATGCCTGTAAGTCTTCCGGCTGGATCTAAAACTATTGAACAAACAGAGGCTGAACGACGAGCAAAAGAAGAGGCAAAAGCAACAAATGATTATTTAATTGACCCATTAAAATCCGGTTTCTCCGCTGTGGCTTCAAGTGCTCAAAATGGCTTTATGAGAATGTTTGAGAACGTTGTAGGTGGAACAAACAGTCTTTTCCAACAAATGCTTTTAGGATTTGTAAACAAATTGTCCGAGAAATTATTTGAAAAAGCGGCTGTGGGACTTTTGAAATTATTAGGTCTTTCTGGCGGTGGTGATGTCGTGGCTTCAGGATCGCGGCTCCATTTTGCGGCTTCGGGTGGGCATTTTCCGTATGGTACGGGCGACCTTGTTATGATGGGTGAACATGGTGCAGAGCTTGCACAGGTTGGACAGAACGGATTTCGCGTTTTCAGTCATAATGATACGCGCAGCGTAATGAAGGGTAACGAAGGTATGGCGGACATGGCAAGTGCTATTGCGTCGCTTCAAAACCACATTATGCCGCAATCAGCAACAGAAATGTATTTTGCAGTAAAACGTGGCGGTAAACTTCGTGGTGGAGCCACAATATGACGCTCACAATTCAAATAAATGACGCGGGATTGGGATCGACAGTACCAGTTGCCGGTTTTGTTGTTGTTTCGTCTGGAGTACCAAAACCGATTAGCGCAATTCCCATCACAGGAAATCACTTTGTGAATTGGACGCTTCTTTCGGGATCAGCGACTTTTGGTGATGCAAATGCAACGGCAACTACCGTAACGTGCACGGCGGATTCTGTAATTCAAGCCACATTTTCAACCGGTGCAAAACTTACAGATATGGAAACCGATTCCGGTACGCTTAAATCCTATTTGTATTTAGATAGTCGATACCCTACACTTGTTGTACCAACGGATTGCGTTTTTGCAAATATTGGTGAATTTATAGAAAAAGTGGACACAGACGCCGGTGTAACCGACGTTGAAAACGTTCAGCTTCAAATAGTTGAGGACTACAGCGTTTACACAGAGGGTTTTTGGAACAGGCTTTTAAACGCGTATCCGGATTATGATGTGCAAATTATGTTTACGCTTGTTGAAGAAGGAATAGAAACCTTTCTGTTTCGCGGAAGCGTGTACAGGAATAATTTAAATTTTGATGATATGTATGTAAATGACTACGATAAAGTACATGGTTGCACTATTCAACTTGTTTCTCTTATTGGTGCGATCGATCTCGTTTCAACGACATCACTTGTTGCAGAGTGTATAGACAAGTCAACGTATGTTGAAGATGGTGCGGATGACCGGTACTTTGTTCAAATTCAATCAGTTTTCGCGTGTATTTTAAAATTGGCATTTAATCAGACGTACGACATAGACCTTGTTGTAAACTACAACGAAGATATAGTTGGGTCTTGGGACTATTCTCACTATTTTAATTGGATAAAACTCTGGATACTTGGTAAATTTTCAAGTAGCGAAGCAGTCGGTTATTTGTCAAATGACGATCCGATTGCGTGGGTAAAACGTTTTGGAACGGCAAAGTCTGTGCTTCGTCATCTGTGTTTACTTTTTGGATGTGTTCCCGCGTATAAATATGGTACAACTGCTGGTGTAATAGACACAGATCCATCTAATAATAAACATCGCCTTATATTGCGAAGTCGCGGTAGTGGTGGCAATTTTTCTTCTCCCACGCCTGTAAACATGATTGGTGACATTATAAAATCGGATTTTGTAAGTGCAACGCCGTTAAAAACGGACAATATACGGTTTTACAACATAAAGGATGCAGGGCGGTCGGATTGGTATTTCAACGGTACGTATCACTACGGTACGAATTATCCGTCTGACGTTTCATTTGATATAGATGTAGAAGTTGATTTTGAGTACGACATAACCACAAGCGAAATGTATCACTTGCATGAATCGCCGCAAACGTTTATGAATCAACGACCAATTGAAGTGTTTGAAATTTATGATTATCAAAATGTTGCGTGGCGTTCGGATATAGTAAATTTGCGGTTCGCTATGGCGCAATATTATCATTACCGCCTTGCTCCATCGCGTTTTCAGTATACAAGAATATACAATGATGTAAAGGCAGCTGATGGAATAATAGTATCGCACCGTGCTATACGTACGCTCACTAATCATAACATCAGATTTTTGCTTAATGATTCAGTTATAACACACCTTTTTTATGCTTCAGAAGTGCGAAAAAACGTAATCGAAAATAAAGTCACTGTTGTATGGGTTGCAGCATAAAAGATCGGACAAACTATGAGCGTTTCACTTTTATATCAAACTAAGTTGCCAATTCTCGCAAACACGTCGTTTGAAACGATCGGTGAAAATTGGGCGGATCACGGTTCACACGCGTTAACGAGAACGGCTATTCCGGCGCAAGTAAAAATTGGTTTTGGTGCGGGGAAAATAATTGCAGGTGGTGTTGGTGACTACTCCACAAACAACGTGTCACTCGATGCAACGTACATGCCCGCGTGTATAGCCGCGCAGACGTGGAGAGTACGTCTCGACGCTTTAGCGGACTCTGGAACGCCTTCACTTATTATAGCCAACGCGGGAAACCACACAGGCGCAGAAACGGTACTTAACAATGCGACATGGACAGAATGTGTCTTGGACTACGTGGCGCAAGCGGCTGATGTTGCAACGCACATAATCAAACTTTTTCTTTATAATGCGGCAACCGTGTATATCGACAACATTCGCGTTATGCGTATTGAAACCTTTTCGCGCGAAATGGGTGTAAAGGGCGTAGCGGATAACGATGGAATTGAAATTGCTCCAGACGTGCTTCAAAAAGTACTAAACGGTAACTATAAAAGAGTAGAACCCAAAGTATTTAACCGTAATATGCATGTTAATCTTGGCGTTGTTCCACTAAAAACACAACGCGTTTTTCTTGCGGAATATTCGTTTAACACGCGTTATAATTCTATTATTTATGGTTCTGAAGAAATTGAAGTGGTCATTCCTAATCCAAAACAATTTGGTGGCATATGGGTTGACGACTTCGAAGGTACACGTGCATACGAATTTGATTTAATAGAAAAAATAGGTAGAAATATAAATCCATCTTCATGGTCATAATCATAAGGAGTAAAACAGTATGGCGATAGGAATTGCTTTAGCTCGTGGGAATGTCGTTGTTGACGGTATTTCCAATATTCAGGTTTCAATGGGAATCGCTTCTACGACTCCTAAATGTTATTCGTTTGGGGAATTGTACGACGGTAAGTTGACCTTGACTCCAATAACTCAAAAAGATTCACAAGGTCGGAATTGTACAATAGCTTTCACCTTAGAATGTGAAGCTAAATTGATGTACACAAGCAAGACGAACTGTCTGAAGATATTAGACTATCTTTCTGTCAATTATCTTGATTTTGTCATCACAGCGGTCAATGGTACGACTTATACCTCCGGTCTTTTGACCAATAAACACTTTGGGTTTTCGTGGACGTTTGATTCCTCGAAAGATGTGGATGGAATAAGGTTTGTGCAGATTAAGATTGACCGCAAGCTTTTGATTGCGGAAATCGACACGTTGATCGGAAGCAATACGGCGATACTTGCTTACAATACCGCTGACGCTGTGATTGCCTTGTTAGAATCTCAGACAGTGGCTGATAGAATACCAGCGGGGGTCACGAATTATAGTCTTGCTCCTACGGGTGCGGGGTTGGAAGATATTGGCGTTATCAGAAACGCAAAACTTCAGTGTGAACTTCAAACATCTTTAGATAATCTTGGTCGGTCGGTCGGTCATTCGATTAAATTACACACAGAGGTTGAAGGCATGCAAGCAAAATCTACAGAACTTGCTCTGGCTGATAATGCTGCAGGCATTTCTGTTGACCATTCTTTGACTCTAATGGACGGTACGGTCTTCAAGTCGATAAATAAGCAAGGTATTGGCTGGGAGTTCCACAGTGACAAAGACACTGAAGATGTTGCATTCATAAAATTCACAGGCGATGGAACGATAACAAATATTGTTTCTTCAGCTTGGGATGGATTGTTTACATAGTTTTGATCATTTTCATAAGTATAATTTACTTATAAGTATGCTTAAATGCAATATGAAGGAGGTAAAATAAAATGGCAATAGGTCTAAGCTTAAATCGCACAAATGTTGTCTGTGACGGTATTGAAAAAATACTGGTTAATTTAAGTCTAAACGGGGAAACAAATAGTAATTACTCCCTTGGAAGAATTTTTGATGGCAAGTTGACCTTAACGCCCGTTATTCAAAAATCAACGCAGGGGCAAAATAGAACCGTAGCATTTGACTTTCTTTGTACAGCAAAATTGATGTACACCGGTATCACAAGTTTGATAAAACTTCTTGATTTGATGTCTACTGATTATTTGTATATTTATATTATTGCTAATAATGGCACTCAGTTTGGGGTAGATGAAAGTTTCTTTGTTGGCTTCAAGTGGTCATTCGATTCAAGTAAGGATGTTGATGGAATCAGGTATGTTGAAGTCGAGTTTGATAGACGGCTGACTTTAGCAGAAGCTGGGGCATTCACAACAACTAACCAAACAACAGCAGCATACCCAACAGATTTTTTATATCCTCTTTATTCTCTTTCTCCTGCGGATGTAATACCTGCTGGTATTTCAAAGTACGAACTCCGCCCAACAGGAGTTGGAAGTTATGAAGATTTGGGTGTCATAAGAAATGCAAAGCTTCAATGTGAACTAATAACAACGAAAGACAGCATTGGGCGTTCCTGTGGAGTGGGGATAAAACTTCATTCAGAAGTTGAAGCGATTCAAGGCACAGTCACAGAACTTGCGCTTGCAAATAACATCGCAGGTATTAACGTCGATCATAAACTAACACTGATGGATGGTGGTATATTTACTTCTGTCAATAAACAAGGTGTGGCTTGGGATTTACATCTTGACAAAGACACAGAAGACGCTGCATTTATTAAAATAATTGGTGATGGAAATATACGAAATCTTGTCTCTGATGCATGGGATAATCTTTGGACAGCACCATAAAAAGAAAGGATACTACAATGAAAAAGCAAACAGAAATAAAACTATTAAAGTGGCTCAAGAAATATGAGATATGGTATGCGAAATATCTTGAATCATTAAAACCCGTTGCACCGGGGACTATTCAACCGATGAGGGACAAGGTTCCACCGCCTCCACTGCCACCGGAACTTCCGTGATCTTATGTTACATCAATATGAAGAGGCACTCAATCAAGATTATAAAAGAGCTGCTTTACGTGTTGAAGTTGAACGCATACTCAAAGTGCGAGATATGCGAAACCTTGTGGGTGGGGCATTAATATTTATTATTTATGTGTTCTTAGCTATATGGATCGGATATGTAACGAAAGACGTACAAGATACGAATACATATAAAAAAGAAGTACTTCAAGAGCAAGCGCGGGTAGTTGCGGAAGAAGCACGAACGGACAGTATTAAAAGGTCAATGATTTATGAATTCAATAAAAAATATGATAAGTCGCTCAAAAAATACTATGGACAATTCGGAAAGAGTGACCAACATGGGACAACCAAATAATATCCATTTCCATGTAGCATGGGCAATGCCGGCCATTGCGATTATAGTATTCATTATAGCTACCGGAAGATTGCTCGAATCTATTGACCGGAATGAACTTGCCAGAAAAGAAGATTCAGTACAAATCTCTGTTACTAAAGGCGAAGTATTGCAAATCAAATCTACTCTTGATAAGCGTGCTATCATTGATTCAATAGATCGAAAAGAAAGAAAAGAAGATCGTGACATGATGAAAGAGGGATTCAAGAAAATTGACAATATGGACAAAAGACTTTTTCGTCTTGAACTGATGCACAAAATATCAGAGAAAAATCGTCCCGAGTCTTTGAATCAAACAGATGGTGGCGAATCCGCGCTAACATTGACCAATAAAATCATGGTATCGGTGAACAAATGAAACCACTTGAATTTTTGAGACTCGCCTACAGTGAAAAAGGGGAACCAAGTTCTTCCCGAATACATACTGGATTTGTAGTGTTCTCTCTGACTATCGCCTTATGTTTGGGATTCTATCGGGTCTGCGGTGATCCTTCGTTAAAAGAACAGATAGTACCTTTTGCGGAGGTCTTAACTGTGACGGTATTGGGTGCGCTCGGATTTTACATTTCAAAAAGTATCTTCGGGAAAAAAGACCCTGAAGATAAGCCGGGTGCTTTAAAACAATAGGGATTTTTTGAGATTAGTCTCAATCATCCTTTTACTTGTTATCTTAATTCCAGTTCATCTGGAAAGGTTCAGTTGTACACAACAGGAGGAAGATATGGCAGAGTATATTAAAGGATGGTTGAAGACCTCAAAGATTGAGGCGGGTTACGCTCACAACCCCAACGATAGTGGAGAGGAAACTTATCGTGGTATCAGTATCAAATATAATCCCAAATGGGAGGGATGGATTATAATCCATTCAGTTATCAAAAACATGGGAATAATCGA
>Ga0209777_10001280_pt1 | contig 37284 bp, 28 predicted proteins | sample FrelakmetHBP12HB_FD_187147 | JGI IMG/M metagenome (GOLD analysis project Ga0209777, IMG submission 187147) | Freshwater lake sediment microbial communities from the University of Notre Dame, USA, for methane emissions studies -HBP12 HB (SPAdes)... | ecosystem: Environmental > Aquatic >...
GTTGACGGCGCACTCGGAAACAGCCCGCGTTACGACGTCGAACCATCACTTGGTCGCATTACGACCGAGCTGTAGAAGTGGAGCCATAGGAACGCGAAGTTTCGGCGCGGGAAGTTGGCCGGAACCCCTTGGGAGGTCCCCATCCAGGGTGTCTGACGGCCTACTCGGGAACAGCCCCAACACTCAGCCCACCTGAATCCGGAGGAGAGTCTATGAGACGGGTTCTAAGCTTCCAGACGTCTTCCCCGTCGGCGGCGTTGGTTGAGGCGGCTTCGCACCCGGTCACGGAGGACCCTCCGTTCTTCGGCCCGTCCGCGCGGGTCGAGTGCGTCGTAGCCCGGGATGACCTTCGGGTAGATGCGGCTCCAGATCTTCGCCGCCGGATCGTTCGGGTAGCTGGCCCTGTACTCGGCCCGGAGGCGAATGACGGCGGTGACACTGGCCAGGGGCTTTCGTCCCGGCTGCCGTCGTGGTGGCAGCAGGGAGCGGATCAGGGATGCGACCCGGTGCTTCAGTCCGGGATCGGCACGCAGGAGTTGCCCATGGGACTCAGTCAGCTCCCGGGCGCAGCGCTCGATGTCCGCCGCGAGTGCCGGAGCGACGGCGTCGAGGCGGGGACGTCGTCGGCTGTCGGACTTCGCGTGCCGCAGCTCTTCTGAAGATTCCGGGCGGCTGCCGGGATTGGCGGCTCCGGGATCGGGAGCCGCGAGAACAGGCCTGTGCGTTTCGGATAAGGGGGCTGAGGCAGACCGCCGTGTTCGACACCTCCTGCGGGCTGCGGCGCGGGCTGGCTGGCACCCAGGGACATGGTCCGGGCCGCAGTCTCGATGCCGCCACCGGTGCCGTCACCCTGGCCCTCGGGCCGTTCATCAAAGGCAGCCTTGCGGATCACTGGGACACCTCCGGTCTGGCCTTCTCCACCAGTGCGGAATCCGACTCACCGGCTCTAGCCTTTTCTGAACGGGTGCCCCGGTATTCCTTCAGCGCCGCATGCAGCTTGGCCGGTGAGACTCCCAGGTCGCGTGCGATCCGCCGGTAGCTCATCCCGGCGTTGTGCATGGCGAGTGCCCGCTCACGGTCGAACACGACACGCGGCCTGCCGATACTCCGACCTGTCCTGGTCCCGTGTGATCGCGTGTACTCCATCGCAGCAGCGGTGTGTTCGCTGATGAGTGACGACTCCAGCTCGGCCATCGCGCCGATGATGGTGAACGTGGCCTTGCCCAGCGGGGTGTCGGTGTCGATGGCCTCACGCAGGCTGACGAACTGGATATTGAGAGAGCGAAACTCGTCGAGGGCAGTCACCAGATGTTTCGTGGAGCGAGCGAACCTGTCGAACGCAGCCACGACGACAACGTCGAACAGCCCACGGCGGGCGTCCTGCATCAGGCGATTCAGTTCCGGGCGTGCCTCTTTGCGGCCCGAGGCGCGGTCACAGTAAACACCCACCACCTGCCAGCCCCGCTGGTTGCAGAGCGCCCGCAGCCGCTCTTCCTGGATCTCTGGTCGCTGGCGGTACTCTTCGCCGTCTGTGGTGGCGGTCTTTTTTGCTGTGGACGCCCTCAGGTACAGGGCACCTCTCAGCCGCGCCGTGTCGCGGATAGGCACGGATTGCGGAACGGAAAGCCGCAGAGTAGGGGCGGTCATGGCTGCACCTCAAGGCGGCCCCGCTGTGCGCCGCTGATCGCCACATTCCCGAGCGTCTCGGCTGTGCCCAGTTTTGTGCCCACCCCCTCGGTATACGGCGTTCTCTGGCCGTTACGCGATAATGGTAAGCTGATGGAAATTCTCGACCGTGGCAGGTGGTAGCAAGCAGTGGATAATGCCCGTCGATGGCTTCGAACCAGTAGGTCGGCAGTTCGAGTCTCTCCGGGCGCGCCAACCGATCGCCTCCACCTGCCTCGAAGTATCTGAAGCCGGGGGCGGTATCGCTGGAGTCTCATTGAGGACTGCCCGGCACTCCCGCAGCGGCTCCCTGCGCCCGCCGGCCCCTGTCGATTGCGGTTATCATCGAGAGTCAGTGTCAATGGCACAGCATCGCGTAGTCGTTACCGGCATCGGCGTCATCTGCGGAATCGGCAATGACGCCGCCGGCGTCTGGGATTCGCTCGCGGCGGGCAGAAGCGGCATCGGTCCTGTCCGCCACGTGGACATGACCGGGCTCCGCTTCTCCAACGGCGCCGAGGTCCGCGATTACGATCCCTTTCGCTACTTCGGTAACAAGGAGACGGACTTCCTCGACCGCTTCGCGCAGTTCGCCGTCATCTCCGCGCGCGAAGCCGTGCGCGACTCCGGCATCGAGTGGACGCCTGAGTTGCGCGAGCGCGGCGTCATCGTTACCGGGTCGTGCGTGGGTGGGCAGGATACGCTGGAAGAGGGGTACCAGAATCTTTACCTTCACGACAGGCCGCGCGCGAACCCGCTCACCATCCCGCGGACCATGGCGAACGCCGGTGCGAGCCATATCTCGATGGAGACCGGCATCACCGGACCGACGTTCACCATCTCCACGGCCTGCTCGTCTGCGAACCACGCCATCGGCCAGGCGTTCTGGTTCGTGCGCTCCGGCGCCGCCGAGGTGGCCGTCACGGGCGGCAGCGAAGCGCCGTTCAGCATGGGAAACCTCCGGGCCTGGGAGGCCATGCGCGTCGTTGCGCCGGACACCTGCCGGCCATTCTCGAAGACGCGGCGCGGCATGATCCTCGGTGAAGGCGGCGCAATGCTGGTGCTCGAGACGCTCGAGCACGCCGAGGCGCGCGGCGCCAAAATCTACGCGGAGATCGTGGGCTTCGGCATGTCCTCCGACGCGCACCACCTGACGCAGCCGTCGGTCGAGGGCCCTTCTCGTGCCATCCGCATGGCCCTCTGCGATGGCGGCCTGCGCCCGGAACAAATCGGTTACATCAACGCGCACGGCACGGCGACCCCGGCCAACGACCCGACGGAGACCGCCGCCATCCGCGCCGTGTTCGGTGCACACGCCGACAAGCTTGCGGTGAGTTCAACGAAATCGATGCACGGCCACGCTCTCGGCGCCGCCGGAGCGATCGAGGCTGTCGCGACGATCCTCGCTCTGCGGAACGGCATTCTGCCGCCGACGGCCAATTACCAGGAGCCGGACCCGCAGTGCGATCTCGACGTGGTGCCGAACGCGGCGCGCCGCGCCGAGGTGGAGTGCGCGCTCTCCAACTCATTCGCCTTCGGCGGGCTCAACGCCGTGCTCGCGTTCCGCCGCTGTGAGAGTGGAATCGCGGCCTGAGTCGCGGGCGCCGGGAGTTCGAGTCGCGCTCCGGGCCCGCCGGGCCGGCCGTTGCGCCGGCCCCCTCTTGAAAGTGATAGGATCTCGCGCGGGGAGGTTGCGATGCGACTTCGTGCCTTGGTCCCTTCGATATTGCTCGTCGCCGGTTTGGCCGCCGAGGAGCCCACTGTGCTCAAGACCGATTCCGCGGATGTCCACTCGGCGATGTCCGCTTCGAGTCCCGTTGTGAAAACTCTTCACCGCGGAGAGGCGGTCACTGTCGAGCTTTCGTTGGCCGATGCCGGCGGAGCCTGGTGCAACATCGGCATCGCCGGGAAGTCCAATTTCGGCTGGCTGCGCTGCGATGTTCTCTCGACGGCGGCGCCGGATGCGAATCCGCGCTGGTACCGCGTCGAAGATGCACCGCCGGCGGCGGCAAGTGCGGCGCAATCTCCGGAGAGCCCAGCCCTCCTCAGGGCCAAGAAGCTCTGCCCCGAGATCGACTATTCGAACTTGAAACACGGCTGGCCGCTGCCGCAGGTCGCCCCGAGCCTCGAGTTGCAGCGGTGTCTGGCCGATGCTCCCGGCCAGAAGCTCACGAGGGCGCAAATACGTCTGTGGCAGGCCGAAGCCGAGCGGAACGGCGCTCAGGCTTGCTGGCAAAGATACCTCGCTATACGGGAGAAGCACCACGCAGACGAACCCGGGCAGGGAGCGGGGGAGCGCGTGCTCGCGGCCGAGCGCGAGTGGCAGCAGGACCGCTGCTATGCGCGTATTCAGGGCCTGAGCTTACGGATGTTGTTGGGGCCGCTCTACCAGAAGCTCCCGGAAGTCTACGACAAAGTGATGAGCGGCCACGAGCCCAGACTGCACTGAAGGTGCTACTGCGGCATTACACTGCATGCGGGTGGTTCAGCGGGAGGAGGCCGGCAACAGGCCCTGGTGGCGGAAGTGGAACTCGAATCCACACCCTCGTTGCCGAGGAGCGGCTTTTAAGGCCGCTGCGTCTACCGATTTCGCCATTCCGCCGCCGAGCACCAGTCTAGCATCGGGGGCACGCGCGAGACCCTGGTCCGCATCTCTCGCACGCTGTCTGTTGCGACGCACGATCTGCCCATGTCTACTTCGTTGCGCTCGGTCGCCGTCCTCGCCGTACTGTTCAAGTACGCCTCCGGGCGGCTCCCTTCGCGCGCCTCGTATCCACGGCCATCTCCTCGGTCTCACGACGAAACCGTGCGAGAGAAGCGGACTCGGCGAATCGCGCTGGAAGTGCAGAGAATACGCTTGCCGGAGGGCCCCGGGCGCGGCAACAGGGGCGCCCCGCCGCACGCGCGCCACCCTGGATCGAAATTCCATCTGGACTTGCCCCTGCTCGTGCCTATAATAATGAGCGGTCCACGAAGGGAGAGCGAACCTATGTTTTTGATCGCGCTGTTGCTTTTGCAGAGCGCCGCTGCCGGGCAGGTCCAGCGCGGCGAGGCCTTGTTCTTTGATCAGGCCGCGGGCTGTGGCGCATGCCACGCGCTGAAGGGAAAAGGCACAGCCGTAGGGCCCGACCTTCGCGGGATCGGGCGCGTCAGTCCGAGGGCCATCTCGATGGCGATACGCGCGACCGCCACCCAGTACGTCCAGGTGGTCAAGCTAAAGGGCGGCGGCACATCGTTCCCCGGGATGCCCGCTCAGCAGGACGATAAGGTCGTTCAGGTCTACGATCTCTCGAAAACGCCGCCTGAGCTTCGCAAGCTCGACCGCGCCACTGAGTTCGATGTGTTCCGCCCGAATGACTCCTGGAAGCACCCGCCCTCCGCGACGAAGCTCACCGATGAGCAGATGGCCGACGTCATTGCCTACGTCCGGTACGCCGCCACGGGGCGGAAGGAAGCCGTCGATCCTGCGGATGCGAAGTGACGGCCCGGTGTGACCGGAGCGGAACGGGGAGCCCGCGAGGGGGCTGGCCGCTGTGTCCCGCTTTGAAGTGGACACGCGGGCCTGTCACCCTCGCGCACGGTTCGCATGACGAACACCGCCACATGGGCATATCGTGCGTCACGGCAAACAGCGTGTGAGAGCGGCCGAACTACACCGCCACCGGCGCTTCGAAAGACTCCCGGACGATGCGCTCAGCAATGTCCCTGATTCGCGTCCAGTGCAGGCTGCTTCCGAGTTCGCTGTCGGATCCGGCGGCAAGGTTCGACCCGCCCCAGATTCGCGCGTGCGGCTGGTCTTCGGCTTCCTGAAACGCCTGGATCAGCTTGTCCACCTGGAAGACGTCTTCGTCGTAAGGTGAGCCTCGGATCACGCTGTAGGTGTACCGGCCATCCGGGCGTGTGCACACCAGGCTGATCAGGTTCGTGTAGCCGCGCGAGCCGAGCACGAGCCTCGAGTTGGGATCGCCCTTCTCATCCGCAATCACGAAGTTGTAGGGCGATTCGAAAAGCACTTCCGGCTGCGCCGTGATCGGAGCAATTCCCGCGCGGCCCTCGAGTAGTGCCAGCAGACGTTCGCAGACCTGCGCAATGGTGCTCTCGATGAGGGGCCCGTCGCCCTGCACCTTGCCGAGCATCCGCTGCCGGCGGTAAGGTTCGAAAACCCACGTGAAGTGGTTGCGAACGAGTTCGTCGAGGTCTACCGGGTAAAGCCCGCCGCAGACGTCGATCTTGTTGTTGTACTGGACGATCCAGCGCAGCAGCGGGTGACCGGCCGCCCTCTCCAGCAACTCGTGGTATTCCAGGACGAAGCTCGCCAGGCACACGTCTTGATCGGCATTCCAGACGTATACCGGAACGGGCTTGCGCTTGCGCACCCATCTTTCCATGAGCCGGCCTTGCCGGACGGCAATGTACGCCTGCATGGCTGCGCTCATGGTTGCCTCGCGGATCACACCGGCATGGTGGTCAAAGTGAACGTAGTGGCCCCGGTGGCCGGGAACGTCGTCGATCACTTCGAGAGCGATCGAGTATTCGGGCGCCTCGCGGGTGAACTGCTCCCAGCTCTCGAACCGCTTTGAGGCAAGAAGCTTTATATGTTCGAACGGTTGCAGCATTGCTGACGGCGGTCCCGGTCCGGACACGCGAAACTCACGCGATCCGAATTGGGCTCCTACCAGGTCTGATCGGTCAATTCTCCGATGAGTTGCATATTCCAGTCAAGCGCTTGCACTGTTTGTTGGATGCACGAAGCCGGAGGAAGCGTTCAATGAATTCCGGCATGGCAGCCGAAAGCTGAGGGCCGAGAGCGACAGCAAAGAATCCGCGACTCCGGGATTTCCACATTTTTAAAGCCCGCAGGGTGAAAGATAGTAGCCCACGGCGTGAGCCGTGTGGAATAGCGTGTTAGGGATAGCGAGCCCCGGAACGGGGCGAAAGGCCCCGTGTCTGCCGCAGATGAACACTGCTGCACCGCAGCCCCCCGGAAAAGTCCGGGCGAGGGGAACGGGAATAACGGATCAGGGCGGCCCGGAACGCTTTCTGTGCGCGGAGGCGGCGGATCGTGTTCGGCTGCAACGGATGGAGCCCGGCGGCGGAGGGGCTCGGCCCTTCGGTTGAATTCCGACGCTCGCATCCTATATAGTGGAGTTCTTTGGCTTTCCTTCGAGTTTGCCCCTCTTAAGCTCGCGCTCTCGATTTGAGCAGACCCGACTCGCCGGTCAGCCAGGACTCGATTCCTACAGGAGGCTTAGCCTGATGCACTCTGACACCACATCCCGCGCACGCCGGGTGCTGCACATCCTCGTCGCAATCCTGGCGGTGACCCTGCTTTCCGCACCCCTTATGGCTCAGCCCGAGCACCAGGGCGGCGGCGAGGCCAACCTCATTCTGCCTGACCTCAACTCGGCCAATTTTCTCGGCGGCATCGGCGGCCGTACTCTGCTGATGGGCGGGCTTGCAGTGAGCGCGCTCGGGCTCATCTTCGGACTGATCATCTTCGTCCGGCTGCGCAACATGCCGGTACACGCGGCGATGCGCGAGGTCTCCGAATTGATCTACGAGACCTGCAAGACCTACCTGCTGACCCAGGGCAAGTTTCTGCTTCTGCTCGAGTGCTTCATCGGAGCGATCATCGTTTTCTACTTCGGGTTCCTGGTCGGCTTCCCGGCCTTCAAGGTCCTGGTCATTTTGCTGTTCAGCCTGGTGGGTATCTCCGGCAGCTTCCTGGTGGCGGCATTCGGCATGCGGGTGAACACGTTCGCCAACTCGCGCGCGGCCTTCGCCAGCCTCACCGGCAAGCCGTTCCCCTGCTATGACATCCCGCTGCAGGCCGGCATGTCGATCGGCATGCTGCTCATCTCGGTCGAGCTGCTGATCATGCTCTTCATCCTGCTCTTCGTGCCCGGCAACCTCGCCGGTCCGTGCTTCATCGGCTTCGCCATCGGCGAGTCGCTCGGCGCGGCGGCGCTTCGCGTCGCCGGCGGTATCTTCACCAAGATCGCCGACATCGGCTCCGACCTGATGAAGATCGTTTTCAAGATCAAGGAAGACGACGCGCGCAACCCTGGCGTCATCGCCGATTGCACGGGCGACAACGCCGGTGATTCGGTAGGGCCCTCGGCCGACGGTTTTGAAACCTACGGTGTAACGGGAGTCGCGCTCATCACCTTCATCCTGCTCGCGGTCAAGAGCCCCGTGGTCCAGGTGCAGCTCCTCGTCTGGATCTTCTCGATGCGCGTCATGATGGTGATCTCTTCCGGCATTGGATACTTCGTGAACGGCATCGTCGCAAAGGCCCGGTTCGGCAATGCCGACAAGATGGATTTCGAGAAGCCGCTCACCACGCTGGTCTGGCTGACCTCGCTGCTTTCGATCGGCCTCACCTATGTGGTCAGCTCGTTCATGATTCCGGACCTGGCGGGCAATACGTCGCTGTGGTGGCAGCTCTCCACCGTCATCAGTTGCGGCACGCTCGCAGGCGCCCTTATCCCCGAGTTCGTCAAGGTGTTCACGTCCACGAGCTCACGGCACGTTCGTGAGATTGTGATCAGCTCCCGCGAGGGCGGCGCGTCGCTCAATATCCTCTCCGGCTTTGTCGCCGGCAACTTCAGCGCCTACTGGCTCGGCATGACCATGCTGATGCTGATGAGCGTCGCCTACCTGGTAAGCCGGGCGGGCGGTCTCGGCGAACTCATGGTTGCGCCGGCCGTCTTCGCGTTCGGCCTCGTGGCCTTCGGCTTCCTCGGCATGGGCCCGGTGACCATCGCGGTGGACAGCTATGGCCCGGTGACCGATAACGCGCAGTCCATTTACGAGCTCTCGATGATCGAAGAACTGCCGGACGTGCGTAACGAGATCAAGAGGGATTTCGGATTCGAGCCGCAATTCGAGCGCGCGAAGGACAACCTCGAGGAGAACGACGGCGCCGGCAACACCTTCAAGGCCACCTCGAAGCCTGTGCTGATCGGCACGGCCGTGGTCGGCGCGACGACGATGATCTTCTCGACCATCGTGGCGCTCACCGGCGGGCTCACCAGGAACATCGATAAACTCTCGCTGCTGCACCCGCCCTTCCTGCTCGGCCTGATTGCGGGCGGCGCCATGATCTACTGGTTCACCGGCGCAGCCACGCAGGCGGTGACCACGGGCGCCTACCGCGCTGTGGAGTTCATCAAGCGGAACATCAAGCTGGAAGGCTCGACGAAAGCCTCCGTCGCCGATTCGAAGAAAGTGGTGGCCATCTGCACGCAGTACGCGCAGAAGGGCATGTTCAACATCTTCCTGACCGTGTTCTTCGCCACCCTGGCCTTCGCCTTCCTGGAGCCGTTCTTCTTCGTCGGCTACCTCATTTCCATCGCGCTGTTCGGCCTGTTCCAGGCCATCTTTATGGCCAACGCCGGCGGCGCCTGGGACAACGCGAAGAAGATCGTCGAGACGGAGCTGCACGCCAAGGGAACGGACCTGCACGCGGCCACGGTGGTGGGCGATACCGTCGGCGATCCGTTCAAGGACACCAGCTCGGTGGCGCTGAACCCCATCATCAAGTTCACGACGCTCTTCGGGCTGTTGGCCGTCTCGCTCGCCGTGTCGGTGACCCGGCAGCAGGGACCTGTAATCAGCCACGTGCTTTCGGCGGTGTTCTTCATCCTCTCCACGGTGTTCGTCTACCGCAGCTTCTACTGCATGCGGATTGACGTTCAGTCGGACACTAAGACCGGCGAACAGGCCGGCTAAGCGGCGTTAACGGAAGTGCAGAAACGGCCCGCGGGGCGGTTTTGCCACGCGGGCCGTGGTGTTTTCGGATCGGCGAGGGCACAGACTGCCACCCTCGCCCAGCCAACCCCGCAGAGAAAACCTCCAACCTAAAGCCCTTGGTTCTGGATAACCGGGTCCGTTTCAGTTGAGCGCTTGGACGTCCGGATCCCTTACGCTTTTTATTCGTAGTACTAAATAGCGACCAGTTCTAGGACTATCCGGTACTCATCGCGACTTAGATGGAACCATGAGGGCTATTTAAGACCGACGGACCTACAAAATCATGCAGACGCGTTCCCAGAATGCGGAGAAACAATTACGGATCGTGTTATCCTGTGCTGATTACAAAGGAACTTACCAAGGGAGAGGTGTTTGGTACGCAGGCTGCTACAAGCCAGCGAACAGCCCTTGGCTGCTGTAAGAGTTTACTGCAATCCGATGAACAGACGTTTACATCGGAAAACGGTTACGGATTAAATACAAACCGCATGCAGGGAGTGACGTTGATGCGTCGCGTTGGCACAACCCAGCTATTGCTGTGCGCGCTTTCACGGCGGATTTGCCTGAAAGGAAGGTGGGGGTATGAATAAATCTCGATTGTTCTTCACATCGCTGCTCGTGTTCGCCCTGGTTCCGCTCGCCATGGCGCAGACCGAAACGGGCCAGATTGCCGGCACGGTTCTCGACCCGACTGGCGCGTCGATTCCCGGCGCGACCGTAACAGTCAAGTCGGTCGCAATGGGATTGACCCGGCAGGTCAAGACCAGTGACGCCGGAGGCTACATCCTAACCAGCGTGCTGCCCGGTGAGTATGAGATCACCGCTGAAGCGCAGGGCTTCTCCAAGTCCGTCCGGCGCAGCACCTTGACCGTCGGCGCGAAGATCGGTGTGGATTTCCACCTGGAGATCGGCAAAGCCGAAACGGTGATCCAGGTCTCCGAGGTGGCGGCCCCGATCAACACGGAGACGCAGACCGTCTCGACGGTAATCAGCCAGCAGGCCATCGCCGACATGCCGACTATGACGCGCAACCCGTACGACCTGGTGGCGACGGCGGGGAACGTCTCCGACGGCACGCCCGACGGCAGGGGCGTCGGATATGCCATCAACGGCCAGCGCGCGGCATCGACGAACGTCCTGCTCGACGGCTCGGCGAACAATGACGAGTTCGCCGCGACCGTCGGCCAGAGCGTTCCGCTCGACTCGGTGCAGGAGTTCAGCGTCCTGACGACCAACTTCACCGCGGAGTTCGGCCGCGCCTCCGGCGGCATTGTGAACGTGGCGACCAAGAGCGGGTCGAACGACTTCCACGGCACGGTCTACGAGTTCAACCGCGTATCCGCGCTGGCTTCGAACGACTTCAACAACAATGCCAACGATGTCGCGAAGCAGCGCTTCACGCGGAACCAGTTCGGCTATTCGGTCGGCGGCCCGATCAAGAAAGACAAGCTGTTTTTCTTTAACAACATCGAATGGATCCGGGTCCGCAGCGCCTCGAACAGGATCGTCTGGATTCCGGCCGACGGGCTCATTTCCGCCTCGGCCTCGAACACGCAGGACTTCTTCAATGCGTTCGGGAAAGTGCGCTCGGGCGTTCAGGACCAGGGCACCTTCACGAAGGGCGATCTGAAGGCTCAGGGCTTCGACCCGTGCAAGGGCGGGTCGGCGACGGGCGGATGCGCCATGCTGCCCGACAGCACGCCGATGTTCCGGCGCCTGGTCTACACGTACCCATCGGATTCGGGCGGCGGCCTCCCCGAAAACCAGTACCAGATGGTTTCCCGCGTGGACTACAACATGAGCAGCGCCACGCAGCTCTACGGCCGGGTTGCCTTGCAGAACGCGTCATACCTTGTTGGGACGAACGCGAACAGCCCGTACGACGGGTTCGACACTGGCGAGACGGTTGTGAATCAGAACTGGCTGGTGTCGGTGATTCACACGTTCACGCCGAGCTTCATCACGCAGTCCAAGGCCGTCTTCAACCGGCTGAACGATACCCAGCCCCTCGGGAAGATGCCGCCGACTCCCACGCTGTACATGCTGGGCACGACGCCGGCTTCCATCCTGGGGCACACCATCGGGATGCCCGGCTACCTGCCGTTCAGCCCCGGCACTGCGATCCCGTTCGGCGGACCGCAGAACTTCGTCCAGCTTTACCACGACATGAACTACAACCGCGGCAAGCACCAGTTGCGGTTCGGCGTTTCGTACAACTACATGCGCGACAACCGGACGTTCGGCGCCTACCTCAACCCGGTTCAGCAGCTCGGCAACAAGTTCGGGAAGGCGATCGACAACCTCATCGCCGGGCAACTCTACGCGTTCCAGGGCGCCATCGATCCGCAGGGCAAGTACCCGTGCAACGGCGCGGTGACGCCTGACTGCAGCGTGACGTTGCCGGTGGGCCCGCCGAGTTTCAGCCGCAGCAACCGTTACAACGAGTTCGCCTACTACGCGCAGGACTCGTACCGGGTGACCAGGACGGTCACCTTGAACCTCGGCCTGCGGTGGGAGTACTTCGGGGTCCAGCACAACAAGAATCCGAAGCTGGATTCGAACTTCTACCTCGGCAGCGGCTCGACGATTTTCGACCAACTGCGCAAGGGTCAGGTGATGCTGGCGCCGGATAGCCCGGTCCACGGTATCTGGGCGAAGGACTTCGGGGATTACGCTCCCCGGCTCGGACTTGCCTGGGACGTTTTCGGTGACGGCAAGACCAGCCTCCGCGGCGGCTACGGCATCGGTTACGAGCGCAACTTCGGCAACGTGACCTTCAACATCATCCAGAACCCGCCGAACTACGCCGTGATTTCGTTGCTGGCCGGCTCGGACATCCCGCAGATCCCGATCAGCACCGAGCTCGCGGGACCGCTGGCCGGTTCCCAGGGCTCGAAGGGAATTCCGCGCGTCAGCCTGCGCGCGATCAACCAGAACCTGAAGACCGCCTACGCCCAGTTCTGGAGTGTCTCGCTCGAGCACCAGTTCACGCAGAGCATAGTGGCGGCCCTGGAGTACTCGGGCTCGGCCGGGGAGCGGCTCTACTCGATTGAGAACCCGAACCGGCCCGGCGCGGGGAACTACTACCTGGGCGATCCTTGCGATCCGACTGCGGGGAACTGCGTATCCCGCCTCCTCCTGAACCAGGGGTTCTCCAACATCAACCTGCGCGGCGGCAACGGCCTTTCGAACCACAACGGACTGAACACGCGGCTGGACATTCGCGACGTTGCGAAGACGGGCCTGAACCTGAGCATGAACTGGATGTGGGCGCACACACTGGACAACCTGAGCGACACGTTCTCCAGCTCGGGGAACCAGATGAACCTCGGCATGCTCGACCCGTTCAATCCGAAGGTGGAACGCGGCGACGCGTACTTCGACATACGGCACCGGGTGGCGATCAGCGGCATGTGGGAGATCCCGGTGGCGAAGCAGTCGAAAGGCGTGGCGAAGCAGGTGCTCGGCGGCTGGGAGCTGTCGCCCATTCTGACCATGGAAACTGGCACGCCGTTCTCGCTGTTTGACTGCTGGAACGCCTACAGCACGTGCCCGTATGCGATGTTCGGCAACAAGATCACGACGTACACGGGGAACAGCAACGGCCCCGCTCTTTCCACACCGAACACCATCAAGTACTTCGACATCGCGGCTCTGACGCCCTATCACGACTGGGTGAACCCGAAGGTCGGCTGGAGTGACTTCGGGCCGTACCCCAGCTACATGGTGGGGCGGAACGTGTTCCGCGGGCCCGGTTCGTGGAACCTCGACCTAGGTATCAACAAGAACTTCCGCTTCACGGAGCGGTTCACGCTGCAGTTGCGGTTCGAGACGTACAACACGCTCAACCACGCGAACCTGTCTTTGGATACGACAGCCAACGATACTTCCGCATACGACTCCATGACGGCGAGCCGGTATGGGCGCCGGAACACGCAGCTCGCGGCGAAGTTCATCTTCTAGCTGGGTCCGGCGACGGACCTGTCACTCGAGGGAGCGCCTCGGCGCTCCCTCTTTTCATTTGAGCCTTTAGCGATCAGCGCTTGGCCCTTTTCTCCCACATGGTTGCCTCGACCGGTTTCCTGCGAACCAACGGAGCTACTGCCTGCGGCCGTGGACGTGCCAGGGCACGTAATAGCGCGGATCGTTCGCGCGCACGAACAACTCGAATCCGGCATAGGCGAGGAATTCACGGACAAAGTCGAACGTGCGGAAGTGCTCGCCCTCGCCGCGGGCCGCTCGGAAATCGTGCGCGGCCACACACACGAAGCGAGTGCGGCGAAGTGCCGCCGCGGCGCCCGGCAGCGCGTCCCGTTCCGCTCCCTCGATATTCATTTTGAGGAAATCGATGGAGCCGATGCCGTGCTCCTCGCACAGGTCGTCGAGCCGCACACCACAGACCGAATGGCTCGTCGGACTCGGCGCGCCGGCGCGAACGTAGTTCGACTCCCAAATAGGTAGCGTTTCGATCTGGAGGTCCGCGGGATGGGACACGCACGCGCACTGCAGCGTGCGGACGTTCTCGAGCCGGTTCAGTTCGGCGAAGCGGCAGAGGATTTGGAACGAGACCGGGTGCGGCTCAATGGCCCAGACCCGGCCCTCGGGTCCGGCGGCGCTTGAAAACGCGAACACGTCTTCGCCGCGCCCGGCGCCCACATCGACGATGGTGTGGCCCGGCGCGGGCTTATAGATGTGGAACCAGTAGTCGTCCGCGTCGCGGAGGTACTTGGCGGCCATGCCGGCCCAGCGTTGCCAGTCGGGCTCCCGCACACTGAACATCTCGGGATGCGGGAAATAATGCGTGCCGGCACGGCGGATCCACATGCCGTCCCAGAGAATCTCGATGTCCGTGCCGGGGAGCGCCTCCCGGGCCATCTCGGTCGCGCGGCGCGCGAGCTCGCCGCGGCCGCCGGGATGGTCAAGGCTCCTGACCAGCTCCTCGCTGACCCACATCAGGCATCCCCGGAAGGCAACTTGGGCGCGGGCGGTCCCGTGCGCTTGAGACGGAGGGCGAGAAGGCGGCGCCGATCGGCGGAGAGTCCGCCTTCCGGTGCGGATTCCGCGGTGTGCCCCGGAGCACGCGCATCGCGGCGTCGCGGCGCCTGGAGCACTGTCTCGAGGAACGCTGCGAAAGGGCCGGCGTGCAGGTTGCGGGCGTACTCGAGCGCGGCGCGGCGGGACTCGGCCGCCAGTTGCTCGTAGTGGGCACGGTCCCGGGTGAGCCGCTCGAGCACCTCCTGCCAGAGCCGGATGTCCTGATCCGGGATCGCGGCCACGGGAACCATGAGTTCGTCCACTTCGGGCTGAAAGCGGACAACCGGATTGACCGGCAGCAGGTAATCAACGCCGAGCTTGGCTTCCGCCAGCCCGCCCACGTTGCTTGCCATAACCGGAATGCCGCGGGACATCGCCTCCAGGATCACGCGCGACCGGGCTTCGGCCCACAGAGAAGGCACAAGCACCACTCGGGTTTGGGCGAGCACTTTGTCGAAGTCATCGCACGGCGGCAGCACGACGATGTTCGGGCGGCGCTTCAGCCCAGCGAGATCGGCGGCGGTAGTGCCCCACGTGGGGATGGCGGCGAACTCGAGCTCAGGAAATGCATCCGCGAGCGCAAGAAAAATGGAAATGCCCTTGACGGCGCACGGGTTCACCAACAGGACGAAGCGGTTTTCGAAATGGCCCAGCGACGGGCACTCGCCCGGTTCGAGCAGAGAGATCGGCACGTACGCGCACTCGAGGCCGCCCCAGCGCCGCGCGTAATCGGCGACTGCCTGGCTCACCGCGACCATGCCGTCCACGCGGCCGAGTGCTGCGGTCTTCGCGGCGCTGGGCATGGCGCTGTCGGGGCCGAACGGCGCGGCGACGACCGCGCGCACGAGATGCACCACGCGTGCGCGGGAGGCCCGCAGTGCGACGTCGAGCAGCAGGTGCGCCGGGTCGTCGGTGGAAGTGATGATGATGTCGGGATCGAAATCGTGAATCTGTCCCGAGAAGAACGCGCGGAGGTGCGGATTTCTCGAGAGCACGCGAACATCGACGCCGCCGAGCATCATGCGAATTCCGGTGCTGTCGATCTTGTCGGGCCAGAGCCGGCGGGCCGCGAGTCCCTCGAGGAGCTTGCGGTGCGCTTCCGGGCCGAACTGATCGAGGCGCGCCGCGACCCTCACTGTGTGCCCGCGCGCGGCGAGATCCTGCATCAGAAGGCGGTTGGATTTATCGCCGCCGCCGTAGGACGGGAAATAGAGCGAGTTGTGCGCGAGCAGGATGCGCATGGTTGATCCGCCCTGGAAGGTGCAGCGAGACTAGCCCGGATCTATCATCGGCTGGCTAGAATCCCATGTTCCCACACCTGGCGCGCGCGGCGCGCCCGTCCTCGCGATGGGGACTGAGCACTCCGCCCCGCGAGGTGGACTGGCCGCTGTGTCCCGCTTTGAAGTGGACACTGCCGGCCTGTCACCTTCGCGCAGGGTTCGCACGACAAAACACGGCCACGCCCTATCGCGCGCCGCAGGGTATCGTGTGTCGCACCAGACAGCGCGTGAGTGACGCCGCTACACCTCGAGCTTCTTCAGGTAGTCGCAACTGATGCGAATCGATTCGAGCGGCGAGCGGTCGCAGCGGTCCTGCTCGACAAAGTAATACTGCACGCCGGCTGGCCGGGCGGCCTGGAAGATCTTGCGATAGTCGATGACGCCGGCGCCGACTTCGGTGAAGGGATTCTCGTTGCCCTTGGGCCAGTCGAGCGTCGGAGCAACACCCTCCTTCAGCCCTTTTACGTGCAGCAGCGCGAACCTGCCGGGGTGCGCCGTAAAGAGGTCGAGGGGACTTCGGCCGGCCAGCGTGGCCCAGAAGCAATCCAGCTCCATTTTGACGAGTTCAGGGTCGGTGAGGCGAAGCAGCTCATCGTAAAACACGCCGCCCTTCGCGCCCTTTTTGAACTCGAAATTGTGGTTGTGATACGCGAGAACCGTGCCGGCTCGCTTCGACTGCGCAGCCAGCGTGTTGAACCGGTCGGCTATGCTCTTCCAGCCTTCGGGCGTCTTCAGCCAGTCACCCGGCGCGGTGGTGATCATGTAGCGGTTGCCGAGGATTTGCGCCTTTTCAATGCTGCGGTCCCACGCGGCCTCATCCTTCGGGTAAGGATAGAAACCGCTGGGCGAAACCATGCCCAGGCCGTCGAGCATCGTGCGCAATTCCCGGGTCTTTCTGCCGTAAAACGGGTCCCCGGTCTCGAGTGCGCCGTAGCCGGCCCCGGCGATCCGCTTCATGGTGCCCTCGAAATCCTTTTCCAGTTCGGCGCGAACCGTGAACGGCTGCAGTCCGACTGGAACACCCAGCGGATTGGCGCTTGCCCTGCCCGCCGCGGCCGCTCCCGCAATCGCACCGCCCACTGCCAGAAACTCTCGTCGTGTGGATGTCATTCGCTGTATTCTCCGCTGCCGTGCAACTCAGGCTGAAGATACCACACGCAGCCCGCACCGGTTGAGTCGCCGCTCTCGCTCTCAGACGGCGGTCAGTTCTCTGGCTTGGTTCGGCTGGACAGCTCAGCAATCAGATCCCCAATTCTCTCCCGGCTGAGCGGCTTTGTCAGGTAACCGTCCATACCAGCTTCCAGGCAAATGTCGCGATACTCTGTTGTCGCGTGCGCGGTTAGCCCGAAGATGACTGGCTGACGATCGAGGGAAAGGCGGGACCGGATTTCCCGAGTGGCGGCCAAGCCGTCGACCTCAGGCATTTGAACGTCCATCAGAACAAGGTCATAACGATTTTCCATAACGGCCGCGATGGCCTGCGCACCGTCTCCCGCCAGGTCCGCACTCACTCCGAGTTTCTGGAGCAGCATGAGGACGACTTTCTGATTGACGGGGTTATCCTCCGCCACCAACACTCTCAATTGGCTGCCTGTATGCGCAGTCGGCGGTGGAGCAGAGGCTGCGGGTTCCTGCGCTTGAACCACCAGAATCGTGAATCGGAACCGCGTGCCCTCACCGGGCGTCGATTCCACTTCAATCTTTCCTCCCATCAGCTCGATTAGCGATTTGGCGATCGCCAGGCCCAGGCCGGTTCCCCCGTAACGACGGCTGATGGATGCGTCTGCCTGATTAAAAGATGCGAAGAGTCGAGGCAACTTGTCCGGAGCAATCCCAATACCGGTGTCGCGAACCTCGATAGCGATGCAGCAGGATGTCCCGTCCTGTCGTTCCACGCGGGCCGAGAGGACAACCTCCCCGGAACTGGTAAACTTCAGGGCGTTCGAGATCAGGTTCAGAATCACTTGCCGCAACCGCGTTTCGTCTCCGGCTATCCACGTGGGCAATTCCGGCGCCAGATCGCAAACGAGGCGCAGGCCTTTTTCCGCGGCTGTGGCGCGAAACAGCCCAACGCTTTCTTCCAGGCAACGACGGAGGTGGAAGTCCGCGATTTCCAGTTCCAGTTTTCCCGCTTCCACTTTGGAGAAATCCAGGATTTCGTTAATCACCCTCAGCAGCGCATCCCCGGAGGAGCGAATCATGCGAATCAGTTCCTGCACATCGGCGGGAACCGGCATCCCTTCCAGCAACTGGCACAACCCGATGACACCGTTCAAAGGCGTCCGGATCTCATGGCTCATGGTGGCCAGGAAGCGGCCCTTAGCTTCGCTCGCTTCGTCCGCGCGCCTCTTCTCTTCCAACACCTTGGTGCGCTCCGATTCCAGCTCGGCCGTCCGTTGGCGCACCGCCTCTTCCAACTGTCGGTTCCTGCGTTGCAGCAGCCGGTGCCTCCACACGACAACGCCCCAGACGGCGGCGGCGGCAAGCAGTGCGCCGATCAACCGTAGCCACCAGGTTTCCCACCACTTTGGCTCGACCGGGAACTCCGCCACAGCCACCTTCGCCGAGAAGGGCCCCGCACGAACCCGCGACCGGATCTCCAGCCGATGCCGGCCGGGGGAAAGCCCGGCGATGTGGATGGTCCGCTCCGTGCTGTCGGTCCAGAGTTCCCCGTCCAAACGGTATGCGAAACTTACCAGTTGCTCGTTCTTGTAGCTGAGCGACGAGAACTCCACTTTGACCGACCGCGACTTCTGGCCGATCTCCAGCCGGGTGATGACCGGATCGGCAACCGGAGGTCCTGACTCGCCGCCGGCGGGAGGCCGGTAGTGCGCCAATCCGCCGCTGGTGCCGATCCATACGCTACCGTCCGGATCGGCCCAAAAGGCGTCTCCGTCGGTGTCGTTCCAGATCAATCCATCTTCCGTACTCATGTACGTCCAAGAGCCGCCGGCCCCTGGGTTACCAGTGAAGACGGACACTCCGTTAGCACCGCCCCGCCAAAGGCGCCCCAGCGCGTCAAATCCGTGGAAGGCCGTGACCTCGACCGATGAGGCCTCGGCTGGAAGGACCGGCGTGGAGCGAAGAATGCGGTCTCCCGAAAACTCCACTCTCTCGATTCCGGCGTCGAATCGGTGGTGCAGATAGAGAGCGCCGCCGGGGGCGATTGTGGGTATATAAGGATCGCCCAGGAGGCCGTCCGCTTTCCGGTACTGGCGCCATTGGCCTTCGCTCAACCTCCACAACCCGTCGGGACTGGTGATCCACATGGTCCCCTGTTTGTCTTCCGCAAAGGCCCATGCCCCATGCTCCATCGACGCAGGTTGATCGATGCGGTGGAAACTACCTGCGGCAGACGGCCGGTCGCTGCGAAAGACGCCGCAGGCTGTGGCAACCCAGAGTCTGTCCAGGTGGTCGACAAAACCGCGGTGCGAAGTCCCGCAAGGGAGCCCCGCGGCCGGTCCGAACAGTTGAATCTTCTCAGTTGCCGGATCGATGCGTGCCACGCTGCCCGGCTTCATGACCGCCCACAGTGCGCCGTCGGAAGTCTCGCCCAACCATCGCACGTTGTCGCCGCCCAAACCGTCTTCTCTGGTCCAGGTCCGTGGCGGCCGCCGCCCGTCCATCCTTACCAATCCCAGAGAAGTCCCGACCCATAGGGCGCCTTTCTTGTCGCGCCGGATGCTCCAGATCAGGTCCGACGGCAGGCCTTGAGCTTTGGTCCACGCCTCCCATTGACCGTAACCCAACCAGCGGGCGACACCGGCCCCGATCAGCCCAATCCACAGCGATCCCTCGCGATCTTCCAGGACGGCGCTGGTCATCGACGTGCGCAACCCGCTCTTGTCGTCTATGACAGTCCAGTTGTCCTCGTGGCGGATCGTTAGCCCTTTGTCGGTCGGAACCAGAAGGGATCCGTCCCGCGCTCCCGTCAAGGCGCCCCAGAATGCGCTGGATGCAATATCCGGTCTTTCTTGGACCAGCCGCGACGCGCCGGGCGGCTTTCGATAGAGTCTGCTCGGGCTGCGCGTCCACACCGACCCGTCCGGCGTTATTCTGATCGCGTCCCAGGCATCTTCGGGCAGCCCTTCCGCTGGCCCGAACACGGAAACGTGCGTGCCGTCTGCGACGCATAGGCGCCGCCCACAACCAAACCAGAGCTGCGAACCGCTACTCGCGATCCCGCGCATGGGTGTGCCGGCCAGTTCTGGACTAAACGGATAGGGACGCGCGAAGAAGGAACCGTCGCCCTTCGCGACCGTTTCGTACAAGCCGGAGGGAGTCGCCACAACAATGTGGCCGTGCACATCATTCGCCATGCCCTGAGTGCCGGATAACATGCCGCTGAGCCCGGCGACCGCGTGGAACCGTTGCCCATCGAAACGGAAAACCTGCGCACAGGTATTGGCCCAGAGCGCGCCATCCTCCGCCACGTGCAAGGCGTGGACCTCCGTGGCGCACGGCAACCCTTCGGCAGCGGCCATGAGACGGAAGCGGGTCCCATCGTACCGGTAGAGTCCGCCTTCCGATCCGGCCCAGATGAAACCTGCTCCGTCCTGCGCCAACGACAGGATGGCCAGATTCTGCAGCCCATCGCCGGCCCCGTAGTGGCGAAAACTGTACTGCCCGGCCACACCTGGAACAGTCAACGCCAGAATGGCCGCGGCACACGCACCGATACTATGACGCCGACACATCACCGACTACACACACATATCACACATATCGGCCGGCGAGCGAAGAATCCATGCAGCAGCTCACACGAAATCTGCCTTCGTTGCAGAACCCGAAAAAGAAAGACGTCAGGTGTGTTGCATGGTACTCCTGAATCCACGCGTTCGCCGCGAACCTCTGTGAGAAAATGGGACCTGCCAACATGGTAGTGACTGGCATCTATTACGCTCTGGCCTTCGCCGCCGCAGGCGCATTCGTCTCCTGGCTCGCCGGGCCACTCTCCGGCGTTCCTTTGTACCTGGCCGCTCTTTTCTGCCTCTATTTCTTCCGCGACCCGGACCGCGTGATTCCGCCAGGTCCCGTCGCCGTTTCGCCGGCCGACGGCAAGGTGGTCGCAGTGAAGGCCGAATCGGACCGCCTCACGCGCATCAGCGTGTTCCTCAATATCTTCGACGTGCACGTGAACCGCGCGCCGGTGGGCGGCTCCATCAAAGAGGTCTTCTACAAGAAGGGCCGTTTTCTGATTGCAAGCCGCGAGGAAGCCTCCACGGAAAACGAGCAGAACCTCGTGGTGATCGATACCGGCTCCGGCGAGGTCGCCTTCCGCCAGATCGCCGGCCTCATCGCGCGCCGCGTCGTTTTCTATAAGCGGCCCGGCGAGCGCGTCGAGACCGGCGAGCGCGTCGGCCTCATCAAGTTCGGTTCGCGCGTCGATGTCCTGCTGGGGCCTGATTGGCAGATTGAGGTACGCCCCGGCATGCGGGTCCGGGCGGGATCCAGCATTCTCGCGCGCCGGATAGAGGGGTCCACCCAAGCATGAACGTTCGCAGCCTCTCGCAGCGGCTCATCGGTCCGGGCGCCGACGGCCGCCCCCGCCGACGCGCGGCCTACGCCCTCCCGACGCTGTTTACCGCCGGCAATATCTTCCTCGGCTTTATTTCGATCATGCGCTCCATCCAGGGCGCGCTCCTGGCCGCGTCCGGCTATCACGGACCCAACACCCACTTCGAGACGGCCGCCATCGCCATCGGCTGGGCGGTGGTCCTCGACGGCCTCGACGGCCGCATCGCCCGCCTCACCAACACCGTGAGCGACTTCGGCCGTGAGATGGATTCGCTCGCGGACGTCATCACTTTCGGCATCGCGCCCGCGATCCTCGCATTCACGTGGGGCGTGCAGTTCGCGTTGCCCGGCGCCGACCCGCTGTTCCGCGACCACCTGCGCCGCATCGGATTCTTCATCCCCGCCCTGTTCCTCATCTGCGGCGCCGCCCGCCTGGCGCGCTTCAACATTCAGAAGAACCCCGTGCCGAAGAACCCCGGCCGTCCCGACCGCAAGTATTTCGTCGGTCTGCCCATCCCCGCCGGCGCCGCCATGATCGCATCCATCGTGTACGCTCTCGACGGAACGCCGATCGTTCAGTGGCCGCTCATGGTCGCCTGGCTGGTGCTCGTGGCGTTCCTCGGGTTCCTCATGGTCAGCACGTGGCGTTACCAGAGTTTCAAGGACATTCAACTGCTGCGGCCGCGCTCGCCGCTCACCATCATTCTCTGGTTCACCCTCATCTACCTGCTCTGGATCTACACGGAGCCGGTGCTGCTCGCCATCACGACGGCCTATGTCGCCAGCGGCATCGTCGTACGCATCGGCGGCACCGTGCGCCGCCGCTTCCGCGCGAGCCACCCTGCGCCCGAACAGCAACCGGGATAGGACAACCACCCCTCTCTCGCGCTACACAATCAGCCGGCGCGCGTGCTGCTCGCTTCTACGTTCCACCAACCCACCTGTATGCGAAAATAAGGGCTCGACCGTCTTTCCCCTGACGGAGCGACAGCTTGGATAGATCGAAAAACGTTGCGGCAATCGTCGGCGGAAGCTCCCTGCTCGGCCGGGAACTGCGCGACCTCCTGTCCGATACTCCTTTCCAGGTGAAACTCGTCGGCACGGACGAAGGCGAGGCCGGCACGCTGGCCGAAGCGGGCGGCGAGCCCGTCGTCATGAGCGGGCTCGATGAGGATAACCTCTCCGGTGCGCTCGTGGCATTTCTTGCCGGTTCGCCCGAATCCAGCCGCAAGGCCATCGATCTCATCCGGCGTCTGAAGCACGCCCCGGTTCTCATCGACCTCACCAGCGTGCTCGAAGACGACCCCGGCGCGCAGCTCCGTGCGCCCATGGCGGAGCCCGCCAACTACGCCTTGCCGCCCGAGGCCGCGCACGTCATGGCGCATCCCGCCGCCATCGTCCTCGCGCTCTTCCTCGTCCGCCTGAAACAGATCAGCCCGTTCCGCCGCACCGTGGCCCACGTCTTCGAGCCCGCCAGCGAGCGCGGCCGCCGCGGGCTCGACGAGCTGCATCAGCAGACCATCAACCTGCTCACGTTTCAGAAGCTCCCCAAGCAGGTGTACGACGAGCAGTTGAGCTTCAACCTGCTGGCGCGCTATGGCAGCGAGGCGCCCGAGGCGCTGGAGACCATCGGGCTCCGCCTGGAGCGCCACCTGGCCACCCTCCTCTCTCTTCACGGCGCTGTGCCCATGCCGTCGGTTCGCATCATTCAGGCGCCGGTCTTTCACGGCCACAGCATCTCGCTGTGGGTGGAATTCGAGAACGCGCCTGAGGTCGCGACGCTCGAACAGGCGCTCGCCTCCACTCACGTGGATGTGCGCGGCCCTGGGCTCGAGCCTCCGAACATAGTGGGCATCGCCGGTCAGGACGGCATCTCCGTGGGCGCCATCGAATCGGACCGCAACGATCTACGCGCCGCCTGGTTCTGGATTGCCGCGGATAATGTCCGCATCGTGGCGGAGAACGCCGTCGCCGTCGCCCGTTCCGTGACGCCTCGCTCGGGCGCCGCGAGGCCGCAATGACCCGCTGCACCCTCGCCGCGACGTCCGCCGTGATGCTGGCTGCGTGGGGCTGCGGTTACCACGTTGCGGGTCGCGGGGACATGCTGCCGAAGACCATCAAGACGATCGCGGTGCCCCCGTTCACCAACTCCACCGTCCGCTACCGCCTCACCGAGCGGTTGCCCGCCGCCATCACTCGCGATCTGCTCTCCCGCACGCATTACCAGGTAGTCGCGGATCCGAACGAGGCCGACGCCGTGCTCACCGGATCCGTCATCACCTACAACGCGTACCCGGCCACCCTCGACCCGCAGACCGGTCGCGCCAGCACCGTCCAGGTCTACGTTCACATGCAGGTCATGCTGCGCGACCGCGCCACCGGCTCCGTCATTTACACCCGGCCGGATTTTGAAGTTCGGGAACGCTACGAGATCTCCACCGAGCCGCGCGCCTACCTCGAGGAAAGCGACGCGGCCATGGACCGGCTCAGCCGCGACGTGGCCCGCATGGTGGTCAGCGCCATTCTCGAGAAGTTCTGATGACGCCTCAGCAGTTTCTCGCCCGGCTCAAGCAGCAGGAACCGGCGCCCGCGTACCTTTTCCTGGGTCCCGAGCCCTACCAGCGCGACTACTGCCGCAAGGCCCTCATCGACCGCGTCCTTCCGGATCCCGTCGATCGCGACAACGGCGTCACGCGCCTTGACCTCGACGAGATGCCGCTGCAGCCTGTCCTCGACGACGCCTGTTCCCTCTCGCTGTTCGCGTCCCGCCGCGTCATCGTCGTCTCGAATGCCGAAGCGGCACTGCCGCGTTCCTCCCGGAGTGCCGCCCCTGACGGCGAGGACGCGGGCGGCTCCAAGGCCCCCCCCGCCGCGCTCGAGCGCTACCTCGCGGATCCCGTGCCCGGCACCGTGCTCGTGTTTGAGGCGGCGCGGTACGACTTCCAGGGCGAGGACAAGAAGAAGCTCGAGCGGGTTCAGAAGTTCTACTCCGCCATCGCGGCCCAGGTGGAGTTCCCGAACATGTCTGCGCACCAGGCGCGGCCCTTCGCCGAGAACCTGGCGCGAAAAGCGGGCCTGTCGCTTGGCCCGGCGGAGCTCGATCTGCTCGTGGACGCTCTCGGCGGATCCGCCGCGCGCATCGCCGGAGAAATCGAGAAGCTCCGTATCTACGCCGCCGCCGGCCGCAAGATCGGCGAGGCCGAAATCGCCGAGCTTGTGCCCGAGGCGCGCGAATCAACCATCTTCGCTCTCGTCGCCGCCCTCGGCCGCGGCGATCGCGGCGCTGCCCTCGACATCCTCGACACTCTGGTGCGCCAGAGCGAGTATCTTCCCCTCGCCCTCAGCTTTCTCTCCACGCAGTTCCGCCTCGCGCTGTCCTCGAAGGATGCCGGTCTGCGCAGCCCGCAGCAGATTCAGGCGCACTTCGCCAGGATGGGCGTCCCCATGTGGCCTTCCCGCGCGGAGCAGGTCTTTCAGACCGTGTCCGGATTCTCGCAGGCGCGGCTCGCCGAGGCGCTCGAGACCATCTTCGAAGCCGACCGCGGCCTGCGCGACACCCGGCCGGACGACCGGGTAATCATGGAGCAGTTGATCCTGCGCTTGACCGCATAAAAGCGGCACGCAGGGAGCGCTTCGAAAACGCGCCGCCGCCGCTGCCCTTGCCTGGCCTCTTGCTCCCGGCCGATTCCTTCTGGCCGAGACCGGGTCGGGCGGCCTATCTTACCGTGATTGGCACGGACGCGCTCACGTTCTCCCACTCCAGCGTGAGCGTGGCCTTGCTGCCGCCTGAATCCGTGATCGTGTACTTCAGGTTCTCGACCATCGCGGGCGGCTTGCTCATGGTCATCTTCACCCGGCCCAGGTCCTGCGACTTGTCATAGCGCAGCCCCCACTGGCCGGTCTGTTTGTTGATGATGAGCACCCAGGCGGCGGGATCGCTCAGATCGACGTACAGCGTGTACTCGCCCTTCGGCGCCGCGAGGCCGCCCACGTCGAGGTCGGCATCGGTATGGAATTTCGTCGCGGCGTTGGCCCCCGCCCGCCACACCGGATAGTTCGGGTCCTGGCCGATCCTTCCGTCCTTGCCGAACAGCTTGCCCTCCCGGCCCTTCACCCTGGGAGAGTTGTAGGTGATGGTAATCGTCTTCCCGCCGATGGTCTTGGATTCACTGGCGGGAGGGCTCTGAGCCGGGCTTAGGCTGGCAACCGCGATGAGCGCGGCGGCGCATCTCGGGAACAGCTTCATGAGTTTCATTGACCGCCTCCTCTTGCCCTATTATTGTTCCTTTCGCGCCGCTACGCTCCGGCGGGCAGCCTCGAGGAACCGATGAAACGCCGGGTGCCTACCGGGCGGGCCAGCCCAACGCCGGCCATGCACGCAGCATTTTCGAAGCATTGCAAGGAACGCAAGAAATCGCGCTGATCTTCCCGGTTTCGCCCGGGAGTGTTTGAACATCCCGCCAACTCGCGTGCCTGGGCGCCCCGGAGCCGCGCAAACACCGCACAGCCGGCATTGCGGCGCCCGCTTGAGTCCCACGCCCGGTTCAAGATGATGGATAATAAGGCTCCAAACACCGCCTTGGGCCGTCCGCCGGCGCTTGGCGCTCAACAACGGAAATCGTCAGGAACGTTATGCAGCGAAGCCTTTCATATACACGGCCGCGATCTTCCGCGGCCTCCTCGTCCAAACTCCGCAAGTTGGCCAAGTCCCGCCGCCTGGCCTCCGCCCTGTTCGTGGCGGCTGCCTCGATCCTGCTGGCGAGTTGCCGCCAATCTGAGCCGCTGCGCCCGATGAATGCGCCGGTGGATGTCGAGGTCGCGCAGGTCACGACCCAGGACGTTCCGCTGGTCAAGGAATGGATCGGCACGCTGGATGGCCGCGTGAATGCCGAAATCCGCGGACAGGTCACCGGGTATCTGCTTCGTCAGGCTTACCGGGAGGGCTCTTTTGTGCGCAAGGGCGAGTTGCTGTTCGAGATCGATCAAAGGCCGTTCGAGGCGGCCTTGAACGAGGCCCGGGGCAGGCTCGCGCAGGCCGAGAGTAGTGTGCAGCAGGCCGTCGGGAACGTCGCGCAGAACCAAGCCAGGCTCGGGAAAGCCGAGCTCGACGTCAAGCGCTATGCGCCGCTGGCCGCCACCAAGGCCATAAGCCAGGAAGAGATGGACAACGCCGTCCAAAGCCGGCTCGAGGCCACGGCGGCGGTCGAAGCTTCACAGGCGGCCATCGAAACCGCCAAGGCCGCCGTGGTCGCGGCGAAGGCGGCTGTGTACGACGCGGAAGTGAAGCTCAGCTTCACTAGGGTCACGTCGCCGATCGACGGAATCGCCGGGCTGGCGAGGATCCAGGTCGGCGATCTCGTTACGCCTTCCGGCATGCCGCTGACGACCGTATCTACCGTCGATCCCATCAAAGCCTACTTCAGCGTGAGCGAGCAGGAGTATCTGGCCCAACAGCGCGCGGGCGGCCCGAGCCGCTGGGCAAAAGAACTGCAACTGGTTCTGGCGGACGGATCCGTGTACGGCCGCCAGGGCACGTTCTTCATGGCGGATCGCCAGGTGGATGTCGGCACCGGCACGTTGAGAGTCGCGGTGTTGTTCCCGAACCCCGGCAACGTCCTGCGGCCGGGCCAGTACGGCCGGGTGCGCGCTGTGACTGGCGTGCGCAGAGGCGCCGCGCTGGTTCCGCAGCGCGCGGTGACGGAGCTGCAGGGCTCCTATCAGGTTGCCGTTGTGGCCGAGGACAACAAGGTCACGATCCGCCCCGTCCGGTTGGCAGAGCGCGCCGGCGATTTGTGGGTCATTGAAGACGGGGTCCGGCCCGGCGAGCGTGTGATCGTGGAAGGCCTTCAGAAGGTGCGCAGCGGCGTCACAGTCAATCCCAAGCCGGCCGCCACGAAAACGGGTGCGAGGTAGGCGGCATGTCTGAGTTCTTCATCAACCGGCCGGTGGTGGCGATGGTGATCGCCATCCTGACGGTCCTCCTGGGCGTGATCTCGCTCGTAACGCTGCCGGTGGCGCAGTACCCGGAGATTGTCCCGCCGGAGGTCATGGTCGCCGCCACCTACCTCGGTGCGGATGCGCAAACCATCGAGCAGTCCGTCGCGGCTCCCGTCGAGCAGCAGATGAGCGGCGTGGACAACATGCAGTACATGCTCTCCACCAACGCCAACAACGGCGCGATGAGCATGCGAGTGACGTTCGACGTGAAGACGCAGCCGAATATCAACCTGATCCTCACGCAGATGCGTGTGGCGCTGGCGGCCACGCAACTGCCCGCCGACGTCAACAATTACGGCGTGATTGTGCGGAAGTCGATGAGCTCGCCGCTTCTGATGCTCTCGCTCTACTCGCCCAAGGGGACGCGTGACCGCAACTTCCTCGCCAATTACGCCTACATCAACCTGGTTGATGAACTCGCGCGGTCTCCTGGTGTGGGCGATGTCCTGGTCTACGGCGGCCGTTATGCGATGCAGATTTGGGTCAAGCCCGATCGGCTGGCCAAGCTCCAGGTGACGATACCAGAAATCGTCCGCGCCCTCCGGGAGCAGAACACGGTCAATCCCGCCGGACAGATTGGCGGCGAACCCGTCCCCGCCGGCCAGGAATTCACCTACACGGTGCGCGCCCAGGGGCGCCTGGTCACTGCGGAAGAATTCGGCCGGATTGTGATCCGGGCCAACCGCGACGGCTCGGTCCTGCGCCTCCAGGACGTTGCCCGCGTCGAACTGGGGGCCGAGAGTTACAACGTCAGAGGCCGCGTGAATGGCGAGCCGGCGGCAGTGATCCCGGTTTATCAGTTGCCCGGGTCCAATGCTCTCGATGCCGCTCAGAACGTGAGAAACGCCATGGCGCGGCTGAAACATGCCTTCCCGGACGATGTTGACTACCTGGTTTCCCTGGATACGACGCTTCCCGTGAAGGAGGGCATTGCCGAAATCGTTTTGACGCTTCTCGAAGCGCTCCTGTTGGTGGCCCTCGTCACGTACCTCTTTCTGCAGGACTGGCGCGCAACGTTGATACCGCTGCTGGCCGTGCCGGTTTCTCTGATCGGCACGTTCGTGCTGTTCCCGGTCTTCGGATTTTCCATCAACACACTGTCGCTGTTCGGGCTGGTGCTCGCCATCGGGCTCGTCGTGGATGACGCCATCGTTGTCGTCGAGGCCGTGCAGCGCCATATCGAAGAAGGGCTCTCCCCGAAAGCGGCCGCTTTGAAAGCGATGGAGGAGGTCTCGGCGCCCGTCATCGGCATCGCCATCATCCTCGCCGCCGTGTTCGTCCCCACGGTGTTTGTTCCCGGCATCACCGGACGCCTCTATCAGCAGTTCGCGATCACGGTCGCCACCTCGGTTCTCATCTCCGCCTTCAACGCGCTCACCCTGAGTCCGGCGCTCGCGGCGCTGCTGCTCCGGCCGAAGAAACACACCAGGGGACCGCTGGCGGCTTTCTTCCGCGTCTTCAACAGAGTTTTCGAACGCGGAAGGAACGCCTACGTTGCCGCTTGCGGGTCGTTGATCCGCAAGTCCGCCCTCGCCTTGCTGCTGCTGGCCGGATGTGCGTTCGTGTCGGGCTGGTTCGGTACGAGGCTCCCCACCGGCTTCCTCCCGGAAGAAGACCTGGGCTACGTGCTGCTCCAGGTGCAGTTGCCCAACGCCGCCTCATTGCAGCGCACCGACGCGGCACTCAGAAAGATCGAGGGAATCATCCGGCCGCTTCCCGCCGTGGAGACTTACACGAGCGTGGTCGGATACAACTTCCTGAGCGGGGTGCCGAACACTTACTCCGGCTTCTTCTTCATCAAGCTGAAACCCTGGGGAGAACGCAAATCCAAAGAGGACCAGGCGGCAGGGCTCGTTCAATACTTGAACCGCCGGCTCAGCGCACTCCCGGAAGGCATTGCCTTCTCGATCACGCCGCCAGCCATCCCCGGTGTGGGTGCTTCCGGCGGGTTCACCTTCCTTTTAGAAGACCGCTCCGGTAAAGACATCGCCTTCCTGAATGCGAACCTGCAGCAGTTCATGCAGGCTGCGCGAAGGCGCCCGGAGCTGACCAGTTTGAACACCACTTTCCTGCCCACCGTCCCCCAGGTGTTTGTAGACGTTGACCGCGACAAAACGATCTCGCAAGGTGTGGCGCTGAGCGACCTCTATCAGACGCTCCAGGCGTTTATGGGCGGCGCCTTCGTCAACTACTTCAATCGCTTCGGCCGCCAATGGCGCGTTTTCGTGGAAGCGGAGGGTGAGCAACGCACGCAGGCCGAGAACGTCGGCCAGTTCTATATCCGCAACAACAAGGGCGACATGGTTCCGCTCTCCGCGCTGACCAGCCTCAAGAGGATCGCCGGCCCTGAGTTCACGCAGCGCTATAACCTCTACCGCTGCGCGCAGATCTTCGGCAGCGCCGCGCCGGGCTACAGTTCCGGACAGGCGATGAAAGCTCTCGAAGACACCTTTGCGCACACCATGCCGCGCGAGATGGGCTTCGACTACGCGGGCATGTCCTTCCAGGAGAAGGTGGCCCAGAAGGGTCTGTCGCCCCTGGTCATCTTCGGAATGTCTCTGGTGTTTGTGTTCCTCATCCTGGCCGCGCTGTATGAGAGCTGGACGCTGCCGGTCAGCGTGCTGCTCGGAACACCGGTGGCCGTAGCGGGTGCGCTGTCCACGTTGTTCATCCGGCAGATGACGAACGACGTCTATGCCCAGATCGGCCTGGTCATGCTCATCGGTCTGGCGGCTAAGAACGCCATCCTCATTGTGGAGTTCGCGAAGGTGCGCTACGCCGGCGGCATGCCGCTGGTGGATGCCGCGCTGGAAGCTGCGCGCCTTCGCCTGCGTCCCATTCTGATGACTTCCTTCGCTTTCATCCTGGGCTGTGTCCCCCTGTGGATGGCGAGCGGCGCGGGGGCCGTTGCGCGCCGCGTGGTGGGCAGTTGCGTGATCGGCGGCATGGCGGCCGCCACCGGCATCGCCATACTTCTCATCCCGGTGACCTTCTACCTGATGGAGCGCATGGGCGGCGGCAGACGCAAAACCGCACGCGAGGAAGGAGGCCGCTAACAGATGCGACGATTCGGTTTTGGGGCGGTGCTGGCCTCGGCTTGCCTTTTGAGTGGGTGCCTGGTTGGACCCCGGTACCAGCGGCCCGTTGCGACGGCGCCGCCTGTGTTCCGCGGCCAGGAGGGCGAGGCGCAAAAGGCTTCCATCGCCGATCTGCCCTGGTGGGAGATCTTCCAGGACGAGGCGCTTCGCGGCCTCATCAGGACGGCGATCGCGAACAACAACGATCTGCGCATTGCCGCGGCGCGTGTGGAACAGGCGCGCCAATTCGCCGCGCAGGCGCACTCCGACTACTATCCGGGCGTCGGCTATGAGGCCGGCATCAGCGGCGGGAAGAACGAATACCTCGGCACTCTCATCGATGGCGGTGGCAAGACTCGGGGCGCTGTGGCTGTCGCCCTCGGAGCCACCTGGGAGGCGGACGTTTGGGGACGGATCCGGCGGTCGAACGAATATGCGTTGGCCGCGTATCTGGCGACCGAGCAAGGGCGCCGCGGCGTGCTGCTTTCGCTGGTGAGCAACGTAGCGCAAGCCTATCTCGAATTGCTCGAGCTCGATCTTCGACTCGAGATCGCTCATCGAAACGTGGAGTCGTTCCGCGGGAGTCTGAAGATCTTCGAGGAGCGCCTGAACGGCGGCACCGCTTCCCGGCTCGAGACCTCCCGCGCGGAAGCCGCGCTCGCCATGACAGCCGCGGCTGTCCCCGAGTTGGAGCGCCGGATCGCGATCCAGGAGAACCAGATCCGCATCTTACTCGGAGCGCTGCCGGGCCCGATCCCCCGCAAAGCGACTCTGCTCGAGCAGACGTTCCCTCCCGAAGTTCCCGCCGGCTTGCCGTCCAGCTTGCTCGAACGGCGGCCGGACGTGCTCGCAGCCGAATCGTCCGTGCGCGCCGCCAACGCTCAGATCGGAATCGCCGCGGCAACCCTGTTTCCGCGCATCGGCTTGACCGCGCTGTTCGGCCGGGCCAGCAGCCCCTTGGAGGAGATCACGGCTGGACGGCTGACCGTATGGAGCGTCGCCGGGGCCGCCACGGGACCGATCTGGGAGGGCGGCTCGATTCGCGCCCGGAAACGCCAGGCGGTGGCCGCCTGGGAGCAAGCCCGCATCGAATACGAGCAGACGGCGCTGGGCGCGTTTCGGGACGTCTCGAACGCCCTCATCACCCGCGAGAAGCTGGAAGCGGTACGGGCCCGGCAACTCGAAGCCGTGAAAGCCTACCAGACTGCCGTGGATGTCTCACTCAAACGCTACACCGCCGGGAAGTCGAGTTACTTCGAGGTTCTCGAGGCGCAGCAGGAGCTGGTTCCCGCCGAAAACGCGCTGGCGCAGACGGAGCTGGACCGCCGGCTGGTAATCGTTCAGCTCTACCAGGCTCTCGGCGGTGGGTGGAACCTGAGTAATGCCCACTGGAGTGGGCCTCCCGCGGGATCACAGCCCCCGGCGCCGGCCCCAAAGCCCTGAGTCCACAATCGGGCCTGTCGGGCCTGTCGTTCCGATATGCCGAACGCACCTGAACACCGCCAGCCTTCCACCCTCTCCGCCAATCCCGCCGCTACCCGCTTCGTTCAGCAGCCGTTCAGTCAGCCTGTCCCGGGGACCGCTCCCGCGTTGCCGAACCGGATCACCTGACCAGCCGTTGCCTGGAAGGGCTCAACACGTTTATCGAGGGCTCGAGTCTTTCGGACGACCTTACGGTCATGGTGCTGAGCCGCGCGTCGTAAGGGAGCCGGCGGGCGTCGGGTATAACGAAACCGAACCTCGGCCGTCCCGCCCGCGCGGTTGAAAGACGCGAGAGTGTTTCCGCGCCGCACCGAAGTCGTTACTGAGCCGCGACCGTAAGGGAGTCGGCTAGGCTTCGGATCCGCTGGTACGCCGGTGCGCACGCCGCATAAGCTCCCCGCGCGCTATCCTGGCTCTAATGGTCATGGCCGCGCGCGGCCGGCCATCACTCAGAAGGGAGTAACCCGAATGTCCGTACCCTACAGGCCCCCACGCTACCACGACATCACGCCTTATCTGCTGGTCCCTGACGCTGGGCGCCTCATCGAATTCCTCAAGCAGGCCTTCGGCGCGAAGCCTGTGGAGCAAATGAAGACCCCGGACGGCCGCTTTATGCACGCCGAGGTGAAGATCGGCGACTCCATGGTCATGATGGGCGAACCCCAAGCCCCCAACAGCCCCATGCCCTGCTTCCTATACCTCTACGTCGCAGACACCGACGCGGTGTACCGCAGCGCGCTAGCCGCGGGAGGGACTTCGCTGATGGAGCCCGCCGATCAGTTCTACGGAGACCGCAACGCGGGCGTGCGCGACCCGTTCGGAAACATGTGGTGGATCGCCACCCACAAAGAGGACGTTGCACCCGAAGAGATGGAACGGCGCGCCCAGGAGGCAATGAAAAAGCGCCAGGCTTCATCGTAGACGCGCCTCGCGCTCCGCGCGGCGCAAGCCGTGCGCGCTCTCGGTACAAAACCGCTCTGCAGCTCACGGCTTGAGAGACAGTGCAATACCGTGCGGGTGCTACCGCTGCGCTGCGGGCGATCGCTCCGGCGCCGCCGCTCCCCGCAGTTCCGGAAGGAGCCGCGCCCAAAGCGCCACCACCAGGATCGCCCCCGCGCCTCCGAGCACTACCGCCGGCACCGTCCCGAACCATTGCGCGGTGATCCCCGATTCGAACTGCCCCACCTCGTTCGATGCGCCTATGAAAACCATGTTCACGGCGCTCACCCGCCCGCGCATCTCATCCGGTGTCGCCAGTTGCACCAGCGTGTGGCGCACAATCACGCTGATCATGTCGAACGCCCCGCTGAGCGCCAGCGCGGCCAGTGACAGCGGCAGGCTGCGCGAGAGTCCGAACACGATGATGCTAACGCCGTACCCAAGCACGCACCACAGCATGACCCTCCCCTGGTGCCGCCGGAGGGGCCAGTGCGCCACAATGACCGCTATCACCACCGCGCCCGCGCCCGGCGCGCTGCGCAGCAGGCCGAGCCCCGACGCGCCCACGTTCAGAATCTCCCGCGCGTAGACCGGCAGCAGCGCCACCGCGCCGCCCAGCAGGACGGCAAACAGGTCGAGCGAAATGGTGCCCAGGATCAGCTTGTTCCGCCAGATGTACCGCAGGCCCTCGAGCACCATTCCGAGCGAGGCGCCCTCGCGCGGGCGCTGGGCGATCTGCGGCCGGGTCGCCGAGAGCAGAGCGAACGCGGCGAAGTAGCCCACAGCCGACGCGGCGTAGACCACCACCGGGCTCCCTCTCCAGCCGTAGAGAATGCCGCCCGCCATGGGCCCCAGAATCGTCGCGGCCTGGAACAGCGACGAGCTCCATGCCACCGCGTTCGGAAAATGTTCCGTCTCCACCAGCAGCGGAAGAAACGCCTGGCCCGCCGGACCGTTGAACGCCCGCACGACCCCGTTCAGCAGCAGCACGCCGTAAATGGGATACACGGAAGCACCGCCCCGGAGCGAGTAAGCCAGCAGCAGCACCGAGCAGACTGAGAACGCCACGCAGCACGACTGCAGAATGCGTTTCCGTCGATACCGGTCCGCCGCGTGTCCCGACACCAGGAACAGAAAAATGCCCGGCAGAAACTGCGACAACCCCACCAGACCCAGATCGAGCGGCCGGTGCGTGAGCGCATAGACCTGCCACGCTACCGCGACCGACTGCATCTCCGACGACATGATCACCAGGAAACGGGCGATCATGTAAAAGCGGAATGCGGGGTAGCGGAACGCGACGCGGCCGCGAGATGCGGGCTGGCTCGGCTGCACCAATTGTCAGTGTGCCACACCGCTCCGCTTCGGCCTCAGCGCTGCTTGTTGGCGTATAATCGCGCTTCGCCTATGCTCCGCAAACTACTTCTCGCCCTTGCCGCCGTCCTGCCCTGCGGCGCGCAGATGCTCATCTCCCCGGAGGTGGCGCCCGACAACCGCGTTACCTTTCGTTTCCGCGCCCCGAATGCTCAACAGGTGCTCCTCGACTGCGAGGTCGCGGGGCGCCCGCCCATGCAGAAGGACGCCCAGGGGCTCTGGACCGTCACCACCGCGCCGCTCGATCCCGACATCTACGGCTATTCGTTTGTCGCCGACGGGGTGACGCTGCTCGATCCTTCGAACCCGCTCATCAAGGCGAACTTCCTGTATACGCAGAACATGGTGCGGGTGCCCGGGCCGGCCTCCCTGCCCTGGCAGGTGAACGATGTTCCGCACGGCGTGGTGCACCACCATTTCTACAAGAGCGGCATCGTCGGCGATCAGCGGGACTACTACGTCTATACACCGCCCAACTACGATCCCAAGGCGAAGAAGCGCTACCCTGTGCTCTACCTGCTCCACGGCTTCAGCGACGATGCCAGCGGCTGGACCGGTGTCGGCCAGGCGCACGTCATACTCGATAACCTCATCGCCCAGGGCGCCGCCAAGCCGATGCTCATCGTTATGCCGCTCGGTTACGGCGCGCCCGAGGTCGTCGCACGCACCGCCCCCCGGCCCCGCGACCCGAAGCTTCACGAGCGCAATATGACCGCGTTCCGGGACGCTCTCCTCGGCGAAGTCATCCCGCAGGTGGAAAAGGCGTACCGGGTGTCGGGCAAGCGAGCGGACCGCGCCATCGCGGGGCTCTCCATGGGCGGCTCCGAGTCGCTCTACGCCGGCCTGAACGCGATCGATCGCTTCGCGTGGGTGGGCGCTTTCAGCTCGGGGGGCATGGGCGACAACCTCGCCGCCGCCTTCCCCAAACTCGATGCGAAGTCGGCTGCCGCTCTGCGCCTGCTCTGGATTGCCTGCGGCACCGAGGACGGCCTGATCGAGCCCAACCGCAAATTCATCGCCTGGCTCAAATCCAGGCAGATTCAGAGCACCGCGATCGAAACTCCCGGCGCGCACACCTGGCGGGTCTGGCGCCGCAACCTCGCCACCTTCGCCCCGCTGCTGTTCCGATGACGGCTCGGACAGATCAGGCTGTCCCGCCGCCAGGGTCGTTGTCGTCAAACGCCCTGCCCGCGGCTGCTAAAGGGCTGTATGCTGTCAATCGTTGTGGCGCACGCTTCCTGGCCTGTGGCTTTCTCCCTCTGTGAAGGCCACCGGCCGGCTTCTTTTGCGTCTTTGTGGGGCGGACGCCCCCGGCCGCGAGCCGACCCCCAGGTCGGCTCTCTTCTGCCCGCCGGCGGCACCGCCTCTTGTTGCCTCCGCGGCTTTAGTGTGCCGTCGCGGGCTTCAGCCCACGATGCCGAATCGAGGCTTCAGATGCCCGGAAGCGTCTTCTCGCTAGCCTCTGAGGAGCTGTCCGCCTTGCCGCCGGTTTCCACCCGATAGGCAATCAGGTACGCCAGGCCGAACGCCATCGGGATCACCCCGATCAGTGCCAATCCGGCCGGCAGGCCCTCGTATGATTGCTCGGATAGCAATGCCTGCACCTGCGCCTCGGTTGCTCCGTTACGCCGTGCATCGGCTGCCTGCCAGAGGCGGGTCGATAGTTCGGTCGGACGGTGCGTTGAAATCGTAATGCCGAGGAGGAACACGGCAACGCCGGCTCCGGAGAACAGCCATGTCAGGCCGCGCAGGAGATAGGTGCGCGCGATCGGCCGCGCTTCCGCTATCGGAGATGCGGGTATCGGCATGCCCTTCTCGAGCGCCGCCATCCGCTCGCGGTGCTGGAGTTCGTGGCGCCGGTGGCGGAGCCACAACGTCCAGACCACGATCACAATGACAGCGAGCACTGTCACTGCGTAAATTGCCGCCATTACTACTGCTGCTTTGTCTGGTCGCATCACTCGTTTTGACCGCCATGATCCTTCCCTTTGTTTCGCCGCCCTGCTGAAACTTCCGTCGGCCAGCCGCGGGTCTAAAATGCGAATAATCCTTTGGACCCCGCTGCCGAGCGCGAAGTCCGGACCAGGCTCGCGGCCGGTCTCCGCCTGGAAGCCTTCGAACTCCTCCTGCCCGCGTTTCGTGATAAGGTCCTCCGGCTCGCCTGGTCGATCCTGGGTGATCACTCGCTTGCCGAGGACGCGGCGCAGGAAGCGTTCATCCGCATCTGGAAAGCCCTTCCCGGCTTCCGCGGTGCGTCGTCCCTCTCGACGTGGATCTACTCAATCGCGCGCAATGCCGCGTTGACCGCGCTCCAGCGGAAGGGCTCCTCTTCCTTGCTGTCGCTTGCCGATCGCAATGCCGCGATCGCCGCCGACGCTCATGCGGCCGGGCAGGAACGGACCGATCACTCGCCTGACGTCCTGCGCTTTCTGCTTGCGTTGCCGCAAAATCAGAGACAGGTCCTCGCGCTCTACTACATCGAGGAAAGATCTTACGAAGAGGTGGCCCGGATTCTCGATATGCCGCTGGGAACCGTGAAGACGTACATGCATCGGGGCCGGAAGGCGCTGGCGGAAGCCGTCCTGGAATCGCGGCGCGCGGAGCTGGCTGAAAGGAGGCGCTCATGATCTGCCTGGAATTCGAGGATCTGCTGCTCCGCTGGGAGGATCTCGACGAATCCGCCCGCCAGGCCCTGGACGCGCACCTGTCCGTCTGCGAGCACTGCGCCGAGTTTCGCGAAGCTCTCCGCACTGCGGACGCCGAACTGGAGCAGGCGTTCGCGGGTATTGCCGCCCGGCCCGGTTTCGAAGCCGCCGTATTGCGGCGAATTCGTACGCGCCCTGTCTCGATCGTTCCGGAAATTCTGGACGGTATCGCGTGGCTTTCCCTCTGCGCCGGCCTCGTCCTGCCGGTCCGCTGGCTCTTGCCCGAAACCCTCAGTCCCATCTACTTGGGTGCGGCGTGCGCTCCCGCACTGGCCCTCGCTCTGTGGCTGGGCTACCACTCCCTCCTGGAATTCGACGCCTGAATGAGTGGGACAAGCCTCCTGGCCTGTCGCTCGAGTTTCCACATTTTTGGTGGGCGCCTCGCGGTCCACTATCTTGGAGTCGTCCGCCACCAAGCCCATCCGCCACCAAGCCCATCCGCCACCAAGCCCATCCGCC
>Ga0209777_10001281_pt1 | contig 37277 bp, 53 predicted proteins | sample FrelakmetHBP12HB_FD_187147 | JGI IMG/M metagenome (GOLD analysis project Ga0209777, IMG submission 187147) | Freshwater lake sediment microbial communities from the University of Notre Dame, USA, for methane emissions studies -HBP12 HB (SPAdes)... | ecosystem: Environmental > Aquatic >...
TAGTGTGATGACACTGAAACAAAGGAGCCATGTCAACTAGAAAAAACGGTGATCTTAGAAAAACCTTCCTCTTCGGTTGGCAAGGTCAGAGACTGAACCATAGTCCCCAGTACATGCTGAGGAATAGTCTTGCCTGCCCGAGATTCGAGTCTACGGTTCCATTCAGCCGGTTCGGGAGTCGGAAACACCACTGCTTCAAACGTGTAGCCGTGTCCCTTAAAAAAGTCAATGAACTTCTTACGAGACTTTACAGACAGATTAGTACGATCAATGATCACACTTTCCCCGTTTTCTGCACATTCCGTAGCACCGTCCCACAGGACCTTTTCAGCGAACCCAACGAGTTCCTTGAATGCCTGATCATACGTGTAGCCATACATATGTGCTACTTCCTCAATGATCTTGTCGGTGGAAAGCACAACTTCGTGTCCACGCTTGAACACGTTTTCCACCCTGCGATGAGCAGTCCACGTGGATTTCCCAGAACCAGGAACCCCAATAAGAATAGTACAGGTCTTAGTCATCTTCTTTTTCCTTCAATAGATTGCGAGTTCGTTCCACAATACAGTTGCCTTTGTCTTCCAAAAAATGTGCCTGACAATAGCCATGATGATCATGATGACACGGTTCATCATGAATGTCAAGCCATTCTTGTAGCAGTTTGGTTAATTCGTTAGTCATCATAACTACCCTTCATTGTTTTTATATACAAAAATAATTCATATGTCAAGAAGAGAGATAAATAGTTGTGAGTCGCGGAAGCCCAATTCCCACTCACTCTAATGCTATGAAGGAGCAATCAGCATGACTACTTATTCAAAAAACAGAACACCCAGCAAAATTTATCGTAAAATTTACGAAGATTACTATGGGCCAATCCCAATAGATGCTGATGGAAAATCCTATGAAATTCATCATATAGACGGCAATCATAAAAATAACGACCCATCTAATTTAATCGCAGTATCTGCACAAGAACATTATGATATTCATTATTCCCAAGGCGATTGGGGAGCTTGCTGGTTAATGGCAGAAAGACTGAAGTTGTCATCAAAAGAAATATCAGAATTGGCACGATTGGCGGCGAATAGAAGAGTAGAAAATGGAACTCACAACTTCCAAGATTCGGAGTTCCAGAGAGAAAAAGCACTGAGAATGGTCCGTGAAGGGACAAATGTTTTTGTTGGCGGCGAAATTCAACGCCAACACAATAGACGCAGAGTAAATGATGGTTCACACCATTTACTCAAACGTCCCGATGGAACAAGTCACTCATCAGATAGAGTTAATGCAGGAACCCATAATTTTCAAGACAGCAAGTCTCAGCAGGAAAGAGCATTGAAAAGGGTTAAAAATAAAACTCACAATTTTCAAAAAAGAGAAGGATATGAACATCCTTCAACGTCCGAAAAATGGTATTGCCATACTTGCAAAAAAGAAGGAAAGAATGCGGGAAGTAGAGGTAGATACCACAAAGGACATGAGGTTACTATAATTAACTAGCATTAAACTTTACGTTGTGGAACCATTTGTCTCGCAGTGCTTCATACTTAGTATTGCGAGACAAATTGTTAATAATAACACTATATATTGCATCTTTAACTTGCTCTTTAGTGCCTTCTTTATCCCACAAAGAGAACATAATAGGGCGCGCGAAGCTATCAAAGTTGGTTGCGTGATTAATTGCAAATTCTTTACGATCACCGATATACTTATCAGATTTATAAAATTGAACATCAGACCAAATTTTATTAACCCTCTGATTGATTGCTTCGTTAAAGTCATTTTCAAACACAGTAATTGCATCGCGATCCTCTACGGGTAGATGTGCCTTAACATCATCGATGGTGTTTTCCAATATCATTTGCACTACATTGCGATCTTGCAGGATAGCTTCCTTCGCCTTGTGAATCTGGAGATACCAATGGCACTTCAACTTCAACATATGACCATCATCAAAACGAACCACGAACCCTTCAAGGTCTTCCAGATCACGAACGTATTCAAGGAAAGCCTTCATATCGGTCTGCGGCTCGAATGCACGAACGACAGGAAGATATCCGCCATTAAGTGTAAATGCATTAACATTACCGACCATAGCATCATGTGTAAGATATCGGCCCGTGTCCATCTGGCGAATAGCAGTCAGAACAAGCTGATCTTCTTTATAATCAAGAACGATACGTTGCTTACGCGAACACCATTCAAAGATAGGCGTTAGGCCAGCCAGAAGCATTTCAACTGCAAACTTTTCATAAAGAGGATTGTTCTTAACAAACTCCTCAACAGGCTTTGCCACATCGGTAGCACCCATCTTCGTACCCCAGATCATCTGACCATTCACAATGAACGGTGCAATCATCGAACCATCCAGCTTCTCAAGGATAGCATGAGGGCGCGACAGATCAATGACATGATCCTGAGTCTCTTCACGCTCATTCACATTGAAGAACTTGTGGAACGGGCGACGAAGGATTTCACCAGTCTTGGAGTCGAAGATGATACCACGACATTCACGGCGAATCTTGGCATACACATCATTGATATCGCACGGACCATCGGGAGTTAGTCCGATATTCGGCACCACGACATTAGGAAACGTATCAGCCATCATCACATTGTAGTTGATGACCGTGTATCCTTCCTTCGCAGCCACAACGAACTCGTCACGACCTTCAATGGCAGGCAGCACATCAGAGATGTTGCGGATAAGGGGAAATTCATAGTTCATTGTTTAAGCCTTCAATTTATTGAAAACAGAGTTTTGCAACTCCGAGATTTCGTCATAGGACAGATAGAAGTCAGTTGTCGGATCCCAGTATGCACCTTCGATGGGATCGTAATATGCGACCCGACCGTTGGGATAAAAGAACGGACCTTCGAGACCCTTGCGCGGCTGCCACTTGCGTTCTTGCTCAGTAAGAATCCTGTAAGCCATATAACAAAGCTCCCTTGCTGTCGATATAACTGATATAAAGACAACAAGGGAGAATGTCAACCGGTTTTTCAAAAATTACAGCACTAATTTAGAGTTAATCGGTGCCTCATAAAATTCCATTTTGTCTTTCATGCGCTTAATAAAGTGTGCATCAAATGTAACTTCTGATTCGGTCAAATGTCGTTCCCAAAGTGCAATCAACGGATTACCCTTTTCAATCGGCACTAGAACTCGATTATCATTATCATCCTTGAACCAGTACTCAAAGGAGTGACTAGTTCGCTTATTAGCGTTCAGCTTCCCGATATATGTCAGCTTCTTTTTGCCTTTAAACTTTTCTTCCCCGATAAGAGAAATGTAATCTCCGCCAAAAATTTCGTTCAGGCCAAGATCATACTGATAAAAATAGGGAAGCCGGTAAGCTATCTTGATGAATGACTCTCTATAGGAATATGTACCCTTCCTAAGATCAAAATGATTGCTTGAAAGAAAGGCAATCAGCTTTTCACGAAACGTTGAGAGATTTCCGTCACGCAACTTAAACATCAACATTTTCTGTTCGTAGTATTTACGAATATTAGCTGCTAGTTCGCGGTCTTCGTCTTTGATTAGTCCTGACAATAGCTTATCGTCTTCACTAAGCCACAGAGTGTGAACCGGCTTACGCATCGTGTTTAGTTCGAAATTGTCCGGATCCTGATCATATTGGTCTCGAAGCCTCTTAATGACGCAACTGAGAACAAGAACGTCTTCGTTTATGTCAAAACTATTTTCGTCCCTACCAGGAAAGGTAGATACAAAAATATCCATCTCCGCAGTGGGTAAAATTTGATTTAATGTAGCAATTGTCATCATGTGCTTAAACTATCGCAATTAGTGTTGAAATGCAAGGGTTTTGTTACCCAATCGAAATGTCTTCCATGCCGGCTGTTCTCAACCTAACAATGTGACCAAGCTGCCACTGTTTGGTGTCAATGCCCTTCATGACGCCCAACCAACGATTTCGCAAAAATGCTACTTCGTTGATTAGGACTTCATAATCAATAACTTCATCTTCACCGTCTACGTACTTTTCGGCTGTGCGTTCGGTCAATGCTCTGTTATATGCTTCTAGATATTTTTTGTAATGCTTTCTGCGAATCTTACGCAGTTGAATGTTTAGGTAATTGAGTACCGCCTCAATCTCTTGTAGTTGATTGAAACGGTACTCAGTTATGCCTGGCAGATTAGAAATATTCTTCTCTACGTTCCCATAGACCTTTACGTCACTCTTAGCTGACATCAACTCATTTTCATAATGAGCAATGAAGTCGGGGATAACGCTTAGGTCTTGAGTGATTCGGCTATACCAGGACATTACCAGTCTTCTTCTTCGTCTTCGTTGTGGTAGTCGTCAAAAATGTCATCTACCGTTTCATGGTAGAGACCGTCTTCGGGAGATTCCATAAAGAACTCAAGTGCGTCCTTTATGTCTCTGTCTCCTCTAAACGTATGCTTGATTTCAGCAGGAGAATAGTCTTCTTCAATGAGATAGTTTACCAGTGTCTCTGCGGCTTCATCGGCTACATTACCTGCGTCAAGTGACGGCTTAAGCGTTTTCCAAATTTCATTTATAAGTGCTAAGCTCATATTATTCCTCGATTTCTCCAAATAGCGGGTACCAAGTAAATTCCATTCCTTCAGTAAACATTTGCTCTCCAAACCCCAACTTGGTAGTTCTAAAAAGATAACAATGGTTCGATGAAGATATTGGTTCGTTTACCTCAGTAACTTCTCCGGTTTCTTTGTTAAGGTCAAACACATGGAACATGTTAGTTTTTTGGATAGCATTAACAAGTGCCTGCCCATCATCAAAGATAGCGCCATCTGCTACTACATCCTTATCCACCAGTTCCTTTACTGAATACAGCAACCAGTACAAAGCATTACCTTTTCTTAGTTCGGCAGGAACATAAATTCCCTTTACGCCGAGATAATCTTTGTTACCGATATGCTCGTTACCCAAACGCAACATACCTAAGATAGTTCCATCAGACTTTACTAACATAAAAATGTCATTATACTTATACAAAGCATAATTTTTTCTGACATCCGCTAGTTTAGTTGCTTGATTTAATAGTTTACCGTACTCGTGTTGAAATTCTGATGAGGTAGTGGAAGTTTCTGGAAACTTACCTGCTTGGAAAGCTTCCACTATCTGATCAATTTTAACCATCTGCGTTTTCGTCTTCTTCGACTAGGGCAACAGCTACCGGATGCTTACCGAACTCTGCCATGATAGTGTCGAGACAACCGTCATCATTTGCATTCCAAGCCTTGCGGAACTTCTTAATGATGCTGCCATCAAGCTTGGTATAGACTAGAGAGTTGCCTTCCTTCTTGAGAAGACCCATTGCTTCGAACATGTCGAGAAGACCTGAATACGGACTCATACCAGTATCATACGGAATCTTGACCTGAACAGACTCAAATGGCTTTGCATAACGAGTCTTCATGACCTTACATGCAGCACGAATACCTCGGACTTCGCTGACCTTGTTACCATCTTCGTCTTCCTTGAGCTTGAGCTTACGCATAGCTACGACGATAGATGAGGCATAAATGAAGCCCTGACCACCTGAAATCTTGTCATCGGGATCAAACATATCCTGTGAAGCATATGTGTGATTAGTTGCAACGAGTCCAACATTGTGACTACCGAACATATTGACGCAGTTACGAACGAGCGCGGTCAACGCCTTAGGCTTGCGACCCATGTCACCCTTAAGATCACCTGCATCAAACTGATTAACGTCAGTTGGAGTGAGCAACATACCTAGCGAGTCAATAATGAAAAGAACCTTCGGCTTGACATCATCTGTCATCGCCTTGTAGCCCTTCATGAACTCACTGATAGTCTTAGCAACGTCATCGATCATTGCCATGTTCAACTTGAGGAGCTTGTCCTCGCTTGTATCAACGCCTAGAGCATGAAGCCATTTTTCATCAAGTGCGTTTTCACTGTCGATGAGAACTACGAAAATGCCTGCTTCCTGAGCGTGTTTTACTAAATTGCCCGAGCAAATATAAGACTTGCCGGCACCTGATTCACCTGCGAACACAGTAACCTTACCGAGCGGAACTCCCTTAGTGAAGTCACTGCTGATTCTATAGTTGAGTGCGTAATTGCCTGTGCTAATCCAATCTGTTGGGTCATTAAACCCGATACTAAGTCCGTCAATAGCCTTAGTAATATCCTTCCTAAATCGACTTACATCGAATGGTTTCGTTGTCAAAATAATCTCCTGTTATCGTGCTATTTGTTTGATCTTATCATTATATGAAATTTTTTCAAGTAATTCGGGACTTTGTTCTGCCAACTGATCAATTTCATAATCATTAGGAAAGTGGCGTAAGATTCCTCTTGCGCGGTCACGAATAATACTTGGGACTCTCGGAGTCTTGCCTGGATCACAAAGTTCTTCCAGAAGCTTCTTACCCTGCTTTAGTGATCTATATCTATCCTCTGATGTTGTCATTGGATTTTTCCCTGAAAGAATGGGGAGGGCCGAAACCCTCCCCTAGCCTAATTACTTAGACTGACGGGCACGAATCATTGCAAGAATGTCCTGTGCCTTATCGCTCGAAGTTGACTGCTGCGGAACAACAATCGGATCAGCGTCGAACGGCAGAGTATCATCTTCTGCCGGAGCCCGAGCATGTGCGCCATGAGTAGGAGCGACATTTACTGAAGGTGCAGCAGGAGAGCTGGTTCCAGCAGACTCGTTCTGTGGGGCTGCTGCACCCTCAGGGGCTGCAAGACCATATGGACGATAGTATGCGCCCCACTTGTCATTGTCGTAAGGACGACCATCAACTGATGCTTCAAACATTTCCTTGATGATACGAAGTTCAGCTTCGCTTGGCTTCTTTGGCAAGAAGTCTGCAAGATTGAACAAACCATGAGCATCGATTGCAGCAAGCTCAGCTTCGGTAAGAGCAGATTCCTTACGAGCATAGTTCGAAGTCGAGTAATCAGCGTAACCACCCTTGCTAGTCTTACGAATAACAAAGTCCAAACCTGCCTTATAGTCAGTTGGAAGTTCGCTCATTTCAGGATCCATCAAGCCAGTCTTGATGATCGGAATGATCTGCGGGCTGATGACGAAACGACGAATCGGATTAGCTGGGGTGACATCATCACCGAGTGGATTCTGGCGAACGAAGCCCTGAAAGAGATAAGTGCGCTTCTTCCAATACTTGTTAGCGAGGTCCTTAAGAGATTCATCCTTGTACCAAGGGCGAACTTCTGCGAGAACTGGGCAATTGTCGCCATACATTTCTACGCACGGTACCTGAACAGTGATTTGCTTGACGTTAGAATCGCCCTTAACACCATTGAAGGGCAGCTTGATCATTGCACGTTCAACCCAAAAGAATGAGTTGTTTGTGTCGCCGTCTGGGAGAAAACGAACGGTTGCCGAAGCACCTTCATCGATGTTCCAGAACGGATAAATTGCGTTGTCGGATTGATTGTTTGAGCCTTTGTTCTGGCCCTTGTTTTCTTGTGCCGCTAGACGGGCACGGATTTCTGCTAAACTTGCCATTTTGTTTCTCCTTTTTAAATGTGCTAGATGTTGAGCTAAGTTTGTGTTTTATGTTTAGTTGTCGGAGCAACTAACATGACGTAACTATATTACAATAATCACTTCATGTCAATGTATTTATTACAAGATTGGGTACATAATATATTAGTTTTTTGCGTTATCGGCTGAAACGGGCAATATCCAAAATTCTGTTAAGTTCATCGTTTTCTGCACTTTCCATGCAGCCGCCGACGAGCTTACCGATGTTATTGTTCTTGACTTTTTCTGTTGGACCCAACTGACCTGCTTTTTTCTGTTCTGGACCCAAGTCTTCTTCAAGTTCATTACCGTGTTCAATGTCTTTGAGGTCAGGATCGCTGGAACGCAAAGAACTCTTTTCTTGTTCTTTGTAATCCTGCATTTCATCCTTTTTGTACGGCTGTGGAATGCTTTCTGGGATACCAACAGGGTTGTTTGATTTGAGGCTTTCGTCTTCCTCAACCTTGTCTTTCTTTAGTTTCTTCCAGGGCTTGCTGCCCTTCCAAGTAATATCCATTTCATCTTCGTCTTCTGCAAGACCGAATGCCTTTAGATTCTTTTCCTCAGTTGATTGATTGTGCTTCAACGTCATCGCGCCGGGTGCTTCTGCAACAGCCATTGTTTCGCTGATTAGATCATCTACCCAGTTAGAAAGTTCATTGACTTCTTTTGCTTCTGAAACATTTTTATGCAAACGTGATAGGATTGGCATTACTGATTCAATGCGCGGGTCGAGGCTTGAACTCATGAACATTTCGCTGATATTGTCTGAACCTTCGTCTTCCATCAGAGTCGGAGTCCATGATTCGAAATACATGTTGTATCCGCGATGGCCAGTTAGTTTGTTAAGGTTTTCACGCAAAGTGTTGTAATGATTGATACCTTCGTTCACTAGTGATTGTACTGATTCATTGAACTGCTTGTTTTTGGTTGCGCGAACAAAACCAGCCATCTTGTTATATTCTTCGCAGATACCTTTGATGTGATTCCAACGATCATCATTAGGGACACCACCTTCAGCGATGTGGCGAGCATATACACGAGCGAGACCTGGACGAGTAGTAGGAGCTAAGAAACGCTCACCTTCTGCGTTTTCAAGATAAATCTTGGCAACGTTGCGATAACGCTGTTCACCTTCTTCAAGTGCGCGATTGTGTTGCAACACGATCTTGACATTTGGAACGGCATCGTTATAAGATGCTTTTTTACCCATTGGATGATAGCCTTCGCCTAATTGCTTCTTCATTTTATAGTGTTCCCTTTGACGCATATCGTCACCTAAACGGTCTTTGTTTGACAGTTCGAAATTCATTTGTCTGCGCTGTGCCCATTGCTTCAACAGCTTCAAAAATCCAACCCATGTATCATCGTAATCTAGACCAGGAGTTTCATTGTCCGGGCTGTTTTCCTGCTCGCTGTCGTAATATACGATTAGGTTCTGAGCATCATCAATGCTGACCCAAGCTTTACCGTATTCCTTGCCATCCTTGATGAATGTAAACTCAATGACATCTGCATCCTGAGATGCTTGAACTCTTTGATTTTGTGCATTAAGTGGTGCAGGTTTATAGCCTCTAACTTTCAGAAGGTCATATAACTTTTTGTTGAAGGATTCGTTGTCAATGTTCGCCATGATAGTATTTATACAAACTCAGCCGAGAATAGCAAAGAAGGGCAGCGGAGCAATCATATCTTCATAGTCACGAATCTGCGCTTCCAAATCACCGTGATAGTCTGCTAATTGTGTCATTATGCGAATTACTAACAGTGATGCCATAACAAGATCGTCTGTTTCTCCGACTTTAGCAGCATAGCTTCCACCATGTGCAACAAATGCTTTCATCTCCGTGATCAATGGGCGACTGTGTATTGTCATTCTCTTTGATTCTACAAGAGTCTTGAACTTGGCACATGCAGCAAGCTTTGGTTTGTTACTGGTATTAAAACCCTTGCGTTTCTTGCCCGGCTCACTGATAAAGATACCTTGAATGTTTGATTCGCCGTACTCGTTAAGAGAAATCAATGCAGCTTCACCGATAGAATTGTTTTCGATGGAGTAATAAACATTGTTTGGCTCACCTGTGCATTCTACTATGTACTTGGTTATTTCAGCAAGAAGTTTGATTTGACTAGGAATATCTGTTTTGTTATGCTTCCATTCACCGACTTGAGTAGTTGTAGTCGCTTCAAAAATTTGAATGGCTGCCGGATCGCCGCCGGTTCCCAACGAAGGATCAAGACCTACTGCATAGAGATTTCCCTTCTGTGGTCGTTGATACCAACGCACTTGTCCCATTCGTGATATAGGTTCTGTACCCTCTAATTCAAACAATCGGTTTGGATTAATGAGTGTTTCGTCTGCAATGATGAACTCGCAAAGAATTTCTCGGCGGAAACGATCTTCTCCAAGCTTGGCTCGCATTTCTGCTTCATATTCTGCACCACGTTCGGGATGCTCGCTCCAGTGTGATTGAAACGCTTTGAATCCGTTCACGCCTAGCTCGGTTGTATTCCCGAATTCGTCTTCGGTCTTGTTTGCCATTTTCCAAATCAAAGCAAACTGATCTTCGTCCGAGTTAGGAGTAGAAGTGATGATACACTTACCACCAGTTGACAGAGTAGGAGTAATAGAAGTCCAGAACTCTGTTGCGATTGAGGGGCGCACGAACGCAAATTCGTCCATGTATAGCAGCGAGATAGACATACCACGACCGGTATTTTCAGTCGTAGTAGCAGACACGATACGAGAACCATTTTCAAAATCTATGGATCCCTTATTGTACGTTGTTACGCCCGCTTTAATGTGATCAGGACAGTTTTCATATGCGTAACGAATACGCTGCATGATTTCTTGAGCGCCAGTGTACTTGTGTGCAGCAATCAAAACAGTTGAGTCTGGTATGAACATTGCATACCACAGAAGATAACCAGCAGCAGATGTTGATTTACCGGTCTGTCTGGGCATCAATGATATACTGGAACGATACTTGTGGTATGTTTCAATGAGTTTCTTTTGGAAGTCCCATGGGTGGTAATTCATTGCACCTTTTGTTGGGTGCTGAATCATGAAGAAGTTGGACATGAAATACAAGTATCCCGTAGCGGGGTCACAGCACTTAATGAAGTCATCGAGTTCTTTTTGTGTCTTAAAAACCGTCTTTTGATAAGGGGTTTTAATTAAGGTAGGTGTATTGTTGTTAGCCATAATATTATTTAGCTTTAATATGCTACTTTTTTGAGAAAGGGTCTTCGCCTGTCAAATGTGGCTTGGCGAACATGCATTGGAACCATTCAGGATCACCCGGTCTTATGTTGTTTTCGCGCATATACTGTGCCTTTTTGGATTGTAATGCGGTATCAATTTCTGCTGTAGTTTCACCAGTAATCTTTCCCCCACCACTAAGCCGTTTCAATTCATCAAGTGACATGTCTTTTTCAGGCAGTGGCTTAAGATTACGCATATTTTGGTGTGCGTTCATCAGTTTAGCTTGTTGAAATGGATCAAACATCATACGTAACTCGCCTGAACGTATGTATTCGCGGCGGTGCCATCTACACAAGAGTAAGTAAGAATTACTGCTTGATTGGCACCATACAATGCGCCGGGACCATGACCAGTAATAGTCGTGGTGCCAGTGGTGCTATTATTAGCATCAGATACGCCCATCGCAATGTTTCTACCATTGCCGCCCATTCTAACGATTAGCTTAACTGTTGATCCTGCGGTAAAGTTAGCAAGTGTAACCGTAGTATCACCAGTAGGAACATACCATAATACTATACTATCAGAATTAAAATTAATAGTTTGTGTAGTTCCACCAGTTACTGATCTTACACCACCATCATTGAATGCAATTCTCGGAGTAGTTATTACTCCATTCGCAGAGATATTTAGATTGCTGGTTGTTGTATTTCCGGTTACTGTTGCATTTCCAGTAACTGCAAGTGTGCCAACGTTAGCAATACCCACTGTAGTTAAATTACCCCCAGTGATGTTACTGGTTGCAACTATTAAACCAGAAGTTCCAAGATTTCCGACATTTGCATTTCCAGTAACCGCAAGTGAAGTTAAGTTACCTACCGATGTGATATTTGGCTGTGCATTGGTTGTAACTGTTCCTGCTGTCGTTGCAGAGGTGGCACTTGATGCTGTTCCCGCGCTTGAGGCATATGTTGCGTTAGCCACAATACCAATAACATTTGCTCCTGTTACTGAGTTTGCGACACTGGCGTAAGTGGAATTGAATGCATTCAGTGCATTTGGAACATTCCCAGTAACATTTGCACCAGCAACCGTATTTGCGGTTGCTGCGAGAGTTGCAAATCCAGCACTTGTTGCGTAGGTTGCATTTGCTACCGTTCCTGTGACGTTGGCACCAGCAACCGTATTTGCGGTTGCTGCGAGAGTTGCAAATCCAGCACTTGTTGCGTAGGTTGCATTTGCTACCGTTCCTGTGACGTTGGCACCATTAATTGCACTTAATCCTGCGCCAGCACCAGATAGATTTCCGGCAGAAAGATTGCCCGTTACCGCGAGAGTGGTAAGATTACCAACAGATGTGATATTTGGTTGTGCACCTGTAGTTACGGTTCCTGCAGTTGTTGCAGCACCAGTAAGATTACCAGTGAATGTCGTTGCAGTTACGGCTGCCAGCCCAGCCAAAGCATTTGCAGTTGATCCCAAACTGATCGTAGTATTACCAATGATAATATTACTATTTGCAAGTTTAGCATTAGTGAGACTACCTGATGTTAGTGCAGTTGTAACATCCGAACTTTGCAGTGTGACTGTACCTGTGCGAGTGTTGAATGATTGCACTGGGGCTGCGGCGGCTGCTTGCGATGAGTTTACATAGCCATTAGGGTTGGTTGCACCGTTGTATGGAGTATACCCCAATGCAGTTGTAACGTCTGAACTTTGTAATGTAACAGCGCCGGTTCTAGTATTGAAACTAGCGACCACTGACCCTGATCCAGGAATACGATCCCATGCTGTGCCATTGTATATTACATAGTCACCTGCATAAAATGTTGTTGAGCCTTCACCGATATCTTGTGTGCCGCCTGCACTGACACTATATTGCCAACCTGCTATAACTCCAACTGGTAAGCCTGGCCCTAATGTAGGAGTATTTGTGCTAGCGTTCCATGCACCAATATATATCACGGCTCCAGCAGGTAACTGAGAAGTCGGAACTTTTCCTGAACTATTTAGTGAAGCAACGCCGTTTCCAACACCGATATAACTTAGTGGAATGGCGGCAGTATTTTGACTTGTTCCGTCATTAAATGTTACACCATTGCTACTGAATACCAATTGTTTAGATATAACGTTTGAACCAATTGGTGTTGTCCAAACTTCAATGCGAGCACCTTGATTCGTTGCTGTTTGATTTTCACTGGCAACGATGTCAAAACGCGCAATGCCTGCGGCAGGAAAAACATTTGCAGAATTATAGGCACTGCCAGCAAAACGGGCCACAAGTTCATTGCTGTTTACTGGAGTTGGTGATGAACTCGTTCCGTCATATCTGCGACCAACAAACAACGAATAATTATTTGCAGCATCATTATGTATCTTACTTGCTGTTCCGGGCTGGCCAGTGATGTGTAGCATTGATCCCGATGATGCTGGTGGGACATAATTTCCATCGGATGACCCAATAATACTTACTGCTCCAGTATTTGAATCAAACGTGGGAGTTAGAATCTGGACTTCACCAATGCCATTGACTTGAAACGAAGGTTTAGGATTAGTTGTAGTATAAATATTAAATTCATTGGTATTAAAAATAATACCAGCATTAGTTCCGGTTGTTGCGATAGTAAGTGAATTGTTTGCTACAATATCATATATTTGATCACTACTTAGTAAAATATTACCAATTCTTAGTGACCCATTTACTGTCGCATTTCCAGAAATTCCTACCGTTCCTATAAGGCTACTTGTTCCGTTTGCTGTAAAGTTACCGATAGACTGAACAGTTCCACCCATAATAACATTACCGACAAGGTTACTTGTTCCGTTTGCTGTAAAGTTACCGATAGACTGAACAGTTCCACTCATAATAACATTACCGACAAGGTTACTTGTTCCGGTTGCTGTAAGGGTCCCGGTTACCTGAATATTATTTTGCAATAAAACGTTTCCGCTTAAGTTAGTGGTTCCGTTTGCAATAAAGTTACCGATAGACTGAACAGTTCCACCCATAATAACATTACCGACAAGGTTACTTGTTCCGTTTGCTGTAAGATTTCCTGATATACCAACCTCGCCGGACATCAGTACGATATTTGATAAACTTACTAATCCATTTGCATTAAGATTGCCAAGCACTGTAGCATTACCTGACATAGTTACATTACCTATGAGTATGCTTGTGCCATTCGCAGTTAATCCGCCAGCAATCTGTAAATTGCCTCCTATATTGGCGGGTCCAGCAAAATTACTGCCGGTGTTAGTTAGAACCAATACGTTTGAAATGCCGGTAGTACTAAATTGCACACTGCCATTTGGAGTAATAAACATACCGCTATTGCCGTTAGTGATCGCTCCTGTTGAAATGCCAGCAACATTACCAATATAAAGAATATTATTGAGTACATTCAATTCAGCACTATTGTTTACGTTTGCAATATCCTGAATAAAGATCGCGTTTGGTCCCAAATACATATTGCCCCATTTATTGGTAGGAGTACCTAAAGAAAAAGTACTCGGCGTTGATGGAACAAAATTGCCATTGGTAATTGTTGGGGGCGTATATAAGACATTATTAGTAAAGTCGTATGTTAACTGATAGCTTCCTGCAAAACTACCTGTACTATTATATTGAATTTGGGTATTGCTTCCCCCGATTGAGGCGTTACCGGCAATGCCTACCGGCTGTCCGCCTGGAGTGTTACCATCACTGTAGTAGAGTGCATTAGTATCTGGATTCCACCATAGACGATCCTGCTCACCAACATAGTTGGCTGAGTTAGCGTTATTGTCTCTACTCGTAAATACTTTTTGAATAAAACCGCTCAAGGTAATCTCCTTAAACGTCTAGAGGTTCGTCGTCACCCAATGCGTCTAGTACGACTGGATTGATACCTGCGTTACGTTTAATTGCAGCAAGTTCATTGTAGTGATGAACTTCATCTTCTGATTCTTCTTCGGTGTCATAGATATTATCGACGCCAGTTGCTTTTTTGAGAAGTTCAAGTTTCATCTGTAGCGGCGGAACAAATACATCATCTGGTGCATGAGCAAGACCATTGTCATCGCCGCATCCGCAATCTTCACCGTCTTCAGATTCATAATCTGCGCCAGTTGCTGGGTGCATTCCGCCCTCTTTGGCATCAAGCATATCTGCTAATCCGCGTAAAATTTCACTTGGTCTCATAGTAAACTCCGTATGTTGTATTTATGCTTTACATAACAAATCACCCGCAAAATGCGGGTGACTGCTTAATCAAAATTTAAATTTACTCACTTGATATCTAGTGGACGAGCCTTTGTTGCTACGACACAAAAATACTTTTCCGAAACTGTTCTTGGTTCTTCTTGACCTTCTTGAGGAATTCCAATATCAAATTCAAGATTGTTGAACTTATCAATATTGAACCCAGTACGAACAAGCAATGCTGCCAACTGATTGGCACCAAGAATGCTGTAGTGATTTGGATTGTATTCGTGACCGCGTTCGCAGTCCGGGGCAGGAACTTCGATGTAAATCTTAGAACCCTGCTTTAGTACACGGTTGTATTCCATCAAAGTGAAAATAGGATACGGAGAATGTTCTAGAGATTGACGGGCAAAAATGAAGTCCACTGATTCATCATAGTAACCTTCCTGCTGCGGAAGGAACGACATATCATATGTCTTGGTCGTATGACCTTTTTCTTGACATGCGTTGATATCTTCAGGACTCAGGGTGATACCGACAAGATCAGTGTATCCAAGTTCCTTCATTGAATCTAAGAAATATCCTACGCCACATCCCATATCAAGAATCTTAGCGTCTTTTGGAAGCTCCATTGGTTCAATGTAGGTTTCTACTACCTGCTCAGTGAGCTTCTTATGGAATTCACTTGGACCCTCATCATAGATGTGGGCAGTATAAAGCCATTCATTGTAAAAGCGAAGTTTAATAATATCCAGTGTTTGATTAATATCTATCATATATTTTCTTTCTTAAATTTGCAGTTATCGAAATGCCATCTTTTCATAATGCCTTCTCCGCCTTCTGCACCGCAATGTGGACAGGATGCTTTTTTCTTTGGTTTTCGGTTAGCTAAGCTATTTTTTAACTTCCATTCATCTGATTGTGTTTTGCCAAAATTTGGATTTTTCTCACCAGTGCGGGCACGGTTGCTATTACTAAGATCAGGTCTAGGAACGCCGCGCTTAGGTGCAATGCGTTTTTCTATATGCTCCGGAGACTGCGGACCCAAAGAATGCCTAGGTCCTCTCATTTTTTCAATAGATTTCGGCGTGTGTGGTATTCCGGTCCTAACCGGAGAACGGTCATTGTTATGTTGATTAAAACTATTTTCATCATGCTTAGCATTAGCATCTTGCAATAACTTAGTTTCTAAATCTCTCATTTCCAATGGATTGCCTGTTGCAAGTATTTCACGTTTCCATTCTTTGGGATTTGCAATAATGAGAGGCTTAACTATTTTACTAGAACAGTAATATCCATCATCTGGATGGGAACCAACTCGGGTCCTAGAACCAATATACCATTTGCCAGTAGGTATATGAACCCACTTGTATACATAAGCCACCGTTTCCATAAAGTTACTTATGCAGAGTATTTAAACAGATTATTTTTTTCTGTAGTCACCGACTTTACGTGTAGGGCTTAGCTTGTTGGTATCTTCACGTTCTTTGCTTTTTGAAGATGCCCACTTGCGACCGCTTTTGTCTCCTACTTGCTTTGCTGCAAAGTCAAGCATTTTTTGCTCTGCATCAGTGTAAGCATGGAACATAGGATTCCCGGCCAAGAAATTTGTCTGCGGGGTTGGGAAATCAGGGGCGCCCGCTAGAGCAATACCCATTCTCCAATGCATATAAGAGTTACCCGTGCTGATATTCTGATCGTCAAACGTGTTAACCGCACCCATTTCGTTACCGAATGATTCTGCGTCCAACTTATGACTGGATTCAGTGATGAACTCGCTCGCTCTCATTATTTTTTGTAGCTCTTTACTTTACGTACTGGACTGACTTTGTTGGTATTGTCCATTTCAGTACTGCGGTTGTCACTCAGTTTTCTTATTCTACCTGCACCAACTGCCTGAGCAGCTTTATTGATGATTTCTAGTTCTACGTCTGAGTAAGTTGACAATAGAGGATCACCTGCCATTGGTCCTACAGGCGGAGTTGGGTAATCAGGGGCACCTGCCATTGCTACACCAAATCTCCAAGCTAAGTATGGACTTCCACTAGTCTTGTTGATACTGATATCAGGCATAGAAATTGCACCCTTAATGGCATCCATTTGGCTATCACCAAAACTACCTGGTTCTGCTGGAGTATCGGACACCGATTCAGTTAAAAATTCCCATGCTCTCATAATAAAATTCTCTCTTTGTAATAGTTATTTATCGGAAGTATGCTTCATTCCGTCAGAACTAAACGGCGGATCACCCTTTGTATCTTGCCACAATGCTCTGTTACTTAGAATTTCTACCCAGCAGTTTCGCTGAGGCTTATTTAAGTTCCAAAAGTCAAATTCGATATGACTTGAAATTGGGCGACAATACAAAGTACGTTCACTGGGTATAATCATTTCCTGAGCGGTAGTTCTCATTTTCTTACGTTCGGTGCTTGTACGCATTACATTAAGCTGAGGGTTTTCAACATAAACTTGGCACATACCATTAACCATCTCTTTTGGATTTTCTGCCTCTAATACAATACCCTCTGCCTGTAACATTCTAGCTTCACTACTGATTCTACTCAAGGTTTGGGATTCATCATCTGGTGTTCTTTGATAGCCGGCCCATGGCAACCAGACACCGTGATTAGTTCTAGCTACAGTTTGGTCGTGATCTATTTTCTTACAGACGTAATGATATTTGTTGTCTCTTTTACAAGCTTCCAGCAAAAACAAATTGTCTCTATCGTAGATGATAGTGTTGCCAGTCAATTCATTTTCAATTGCTTTTTTTGCGGCGTATACTGCATTTTCTTGCAACAGAGCATCTGAAATCTTTATACCATCAGGGCTATGCTTTGATGATCTTTTCGTAATTTCTTTTTCATCATCGTGTACCATTAAGCTGGCACTAAGGATAGCGACACCGTTGCTGTTGAATCCTTCTTTGTATCCTGTCACAGAATCACAAAACAATAGTCGCTCAAGACCGTCTTCGTCAGTGACTTCAAATCCAATCTCAGGGGTATAGTTTCTATCGCGGTTTTTTACCCCGACCCATCCCTTACCATTGAAGTATTTTGCAATAATTACACACACCCTGTTAGCTTCCTGACTGGTTAGTTGTAATGTCTCTCGCGTTTTCAGTTTCTAGAACAGAATTGGTATAACCGTCTAGTACGATGTCCAAACCAGGAGGATTTTGACCTACCCAAGAAACCTGCGATGATATGAAATGTTCTAGCAAAACATTACCTATTACAAGAGGAGTAGCTAATATTTGTACGTTTCCACCGCTGATATTCATGTCATATCTAGCAACTGCATTGCCGAAAAATGTAGTACCGTACCCAGTGAATGTCACCATAGTACCATCGTTGCTTAATTGTGCAGAAAGTTGAATGTCTTGTGCGTCGGCTGTTGCAGGGTTACTAGAGCGGACATTGAACTGTCCCTGCGTAAATGTATTGGCAGCAGTTTGAAATATTACTTGGTTCGCAGTGTTACCGGTTGTAGTGGTGTTGCTAGTGTTTACGAATGTTGCAAACAGATTTGAGAAGTTATTGTTGACTTTGCCGAATGCAACACGTAACGGATCGCCCTGTTGGTCATTAGGAGCAGCACCAATATTGATAATTTGTTGAGTAGCAGACATTGATATCTTCCGTATTATAGACTATTTATCTATGGAAGATTATTTGCCAGTCTTGTTGTACAGGTCCTGCTGAGTCTTGTACCAATCATTCCATGCATCTACTTTGGATGAGCAATCGTGGTACTTGACATAGTTGTTAGTAACAGTGGTCATCATATCGCTTAGTTTTGGATCATCTTTCTTTAGAGTATCCAACTGAGGACATGGTTGACGCAATACATCTGGTGCATCGGGAAACTTTACAGTGACTGGTATAGCGGTAGTACACGCAGATGCTAACAGCAGTAAAGGAAGTGCTAATAGCTTTTTCACTTTTTGTCTCCTGTTATCAACGCAGCTTGGTTGTGAAGATTGACTGCTTCCGGCGGAACTTTGCAGTCTTTATCTAGTATAGGTGCGTCCTGCTGAATCGTAGTAACAATAGTCTGACCCTTGTCATGTATGACTTGGGTTTTAGTGAGAATTTTTGTTACAATCTGCGTATTTACCTGAGCAGATTTTACTTCTGATTGGGCTAGTTTTGCCTTAAGCAATGCTGCTTCGGCATCAATTTTCTTTTGTTGTGCTTGTTCACCTGAAAAGTAGATAGCTACGCCAAGTGCGATTGACCCTAGAATACTAACAGGCAACTTAAATAGTTTTGCGGAACGAACGAAGCCCATTGCAAACGCAGCAATGTGAAGACCCACACCCACTACTATGAGCATGTGTATCAACCATTTCAGCATGAGTCCGAATAGAAATGAAAACATAGCACATGTATTTATGCTATGTTTTCTTTTTATTGATGGTGCTTCAAGTAATTCTCTGCTACTAGGATCATCCCCTTAGCTTGTTCAACATTTGCGGGGATAGGAATGTGAGTACCTTCTTTAATCCTCTTATCATCTTCTATAAGAGGAGCAATATCGTTGTCAAAAATTTGTGCCATACTACGCCACAGAGCCTTACGCTCATTTTCAGTCATACCAGACATGATAGAGTACATGCGATCATCCTCACTAATTACCAGACCATAGTCATGGCGAAAAGTCATGCACATACTATCAATGATTTCTTCACGGGTTTTCATTCGTATTTCAACTTCCAATAAGTGTAAAGTTCAGGGGTGAGATAACCTCGGATACTATAACAAGTTCCATAGAATCCCGAGTCCATTAAATGATGCCAACTCGGTTTAGGATTGGAATGCTTCATCATCCATTGACCAGCTTCTGATTGTTCCCATTCATACAATGGTTGAGCAGCATAGATATCAGGATCTTCGACATCACCTACACTAAAAGTGTGTGCTGTTACTACTACTGTTTCTGTCACACTGCCATTTCCGCTTTGATTGTACCATGACACTTGTAATTGTCTAGGTCAATTGTTTCCATTGTAAAACTATCAATGTCCTTAATGTTTGGGTTCAGCCACAGTGTAGGAAGAGGATATGGTTCACGAGACAACTGTTCCTTAACCTGCTCAACATGATTGCTGTAGATATGCGTATCGCCAGTGCTGATGATCAACTCACCTACCTCTAAATCACATACATGAGCAATCATTTGGGTAAGAAGTGCATAGCTTGCAATGTTGAATGGTAGACCTAAGAATACGTCAACGCTACGCTGATACATGTGGCAGCTTAACTTACCCTTGCTCACATAAAACTGACTCATTACATGGCACGGAGGCAATGCCATTTGATCAAGTTCGTCTACGTTCCATGCACTAATGATATGTCTGCGGCCAGTTGGATCATTCTTTAATCCATCAATCAACTTTGCGACTTGATCGACTCCACCCCAGTCTCTCCACTGAACACCGTATACTCGGCCCAAATCCCCGGAGAACTTTGCTCTAGGTTGCCAATAAGCTGCCTCAGCATTTCCTGTCCAGATTGTATTACGGCCTGAGTCTGGCCTTCCGTATAAAATTTCAGCAAGTCTTCTCTCATCATTACTCCCTTCTAAAAACCAAAGTAGTTCGCTGACAACAGCTTTCCATGCTAACTTTTTAGTTGTAACAGCAGGGAAACCCTGTGTCAAGTCAAATCGTAGCTGACGACCAAACACGCTGATAGTGCCCACACCAGTACGATCATTGCGCTCTTCGCCGTTATTTAATATGTCTTTTAATAGTTCATGATACTGTTTCATAGACTATTATATAGCACTTTCTGTAGTCATTTTCAAATAAAAAGGTATAAATAAAAGTGTAGTTCGCGGAGGTGAGATTCCCAACTACTCTAACACTGTTCGGAGTATCAGCAATGAATATTTATTACCTAATGGTCAAGACCCACAATATCACCGGTCTAAAATACCTGTGCCAAACTAAGAAAAAAGACCCATACAAATACTTAGGATCAGGTAAATATTGGAAATTACATTTAAAAGAACACGGCAATGATATTAGTACCGAAATTCTAAAAGAATGCTACACCAAAGATAATCTAATAATCTGGGGAAAATACTACAGCGATCTTTGGAATGTAACTGAAAGCAATGCCTGGGCAAACTTGAAACCTGAGACCGGCGATGGCGGTCCGCTATTCGGGGCAGCAAACGGAATGTTTGGTAAATCTAGACCTAGGCATATCATGGAAAAAGCATGGGAAGCATCCTCTAAAGCAATCAAGGGGAAAACACTTGAAGATAGGTATGGTGTTGAAACGGCTGCTAGAATGCGGGAAATCCGAAGAATAAACACAGCTAATGCAATGCAAAATGATCCGGAGTGGGTAACCCGATTGCTGAAATGTGCCAATTCTCCGGAAGCCATAGAGAAACGCAGCGGTAAAAATCATACCAGATATGACCACACTATATATACTTGGCATCATACAAAAACTGATACAACTGTTCTGATGACTAGAAGTGAGTTCAGCAAGGCACATGAATTACCCAGTTCAAATATTTCAAACCTTATTAACGGAAAACACAAGCACTGCAAAGGTTGGTCAATAATCAAGACTTAATCTTCCAAATTTCGTACACATGATCTGGAAAAACTTCACTATAAACTTTAGTAAAATATTGCTCTAATCGGGTTAAATCAATGAACGCATCGCAAGTATAATGGTCATATACCTTGGTAAGATGGACCTCATCAATATACTTCCAACACGCATCAATGAGCTTTGCACCACCTATTAACCAATATCGATCATCGGTTGTTGAGAAATCGGTGTTAGACGTTATTACGTTAGGGCATCCTTCTACGTTTGATACTGTAGAAGTTACTACCACATTAATTCTATTTGGCAAACATTTCTGCGATAGGCTATCCCAAGTGTTTCTGCCCATGACTACGATTTTACCTGTCGTCAAGCGCCTGAATCTTGGCAAATCACCCTGGATTTTACTCCAGGGCAATCTGTTTTCATAACCAATACCGCCGTTTGGGTCACATGCGAGTATAAGGTTCATAATCCACTTAGTAATTTATCTGTTTCAGGTTGCACTACCTCTGCAATACTTTCTACGTTGAGGATAAATTCAATCCCCGTTACCATATCATCTAGATCAATAAGCTTTCGACTTATAAATTCTTCTATTTGATCTGGTTCAAGTCCTTGGCTTAGCAACCGATGAATGTTGATAGTATGCTGTCTACGACCTTCGAGCCTTAAAATTAGCTTTTTAATGAACTCTACTGGAATTTTCTGCTTATCAACGTCCTCTAGCAGTCGCTCCCATTTCTGAATGAACTCAGGCGACATATTTATATGCGCCTTATGCTACTACAGGGGTTTTCTTCGGACGACCGCGTGATTTCTTAGCAGGTACCGCAACAGATGCAGTAGGAGCAGCAACTGGATCCATAGCAGCAGCTTCGTTAAGAAGGCGCTGTGCTTCTGCTAGTAGTCCCTGTGCTTCACGGCTCATGCGTTCTGCTTGTGAGCGTAGATTGTTTGCAAGAGTGGAATCACCTAGTGCTTCATTTGAAGAAGCAGCAACTGGCTTAGATGAAGCATCTCCGCGCATTCTACGTGCAACTTCTGCTGGATCCTGAATACCACGCTGGCTATCAAGTTCTGCCATTCTCTTAACTGCGTCTTCGCCCATCTTCATTTCATCAAGAATCTTGTTGAGTTCATTCAACTTGATCTTGACATTTGGTGCTGGGGTCATTACGATATTTTCCGTGTTGACCTTCTTGAGCATACCTTCACTGTGAAGGCGCTGCAGGATGAAATGTCCATCCTTAGTGTACGAACGATTTAATGCGTCGGCAAGGTTTTCGCTGTTCTGACCGATATCGCTTTCGATGCACTTTACAAGTGGATCGTGAATATTCTGTCCGAGAATCTCAGTGTAAACTACCAAGCACATATGAGGCTCACCGGGAACTTCACGAAATACTACCGCTACCTTACGGTCTCCGTGCTTCCCCACATGTCTCAAAAAACTCATATTGTGTCTCCTTATTATGACTCTTGTATTTAATAAGGATTTTGACATCTGAATATTTTTAAGACCAAGTGACCAGAAACCATGTCAACTGTTGTTCATTTTCAAACAGAAGACGGTCGAACATATGAGGCTTTCCGCAGTTGTTTTCTTCACACCACTTCAACATACGGTGATAATCCGGATTATCATATTCTATTCCAGTCATAGTGAAACAACCCGGATAGTATGCATTTGCATATTGCAACTGCAAGGGTTCTCCCTCTACGCTTCTGAATACAACCTTTGGGGTTTTATAGTGTTCAGTCATGACCACCTCAAAAGGAACCAAGATTCCAACTCAGGATTCAGAACGTAGTGCAATGTATAGCCATTGTAACTCTCATTCTCGTGATTCCACATGTGAAGAGGCTGCGACTCGATCCAGTCCGAAATACTTCCTACTTTGACAGTATACACGTTCCAACCAGTTGGACCATGCTTTCCGATTTTTGCCCAGGGTAGAACTAAAGACTCTAGTATTTCTTCGTCAATGGCTTTTTGCAATTCTTGTGCCATAATAACCGCAAGTTTCTCTAATTCTTTCTGAGAAAGCCGCGAAAGCTCAACGTTAGCTCCAAGTGAGTTCATAGAACAATGCCTCTTTAGGGTCTTCAAATGCTGGGAACCTTCTACCGAACATATCATTTGAAACAAAGCCATATCTTCCGATAAGCTTTTCTCTTATCCATTCATCGGATTCTGGGGTGACGGGAGTTTTGACCTTTACAAAATGTGAAGGGACGCAAATCACTTCACGTTCCAGAAACCATTGATATAGATTGAGGTCAGTTATTTTCTTCATGGTCTTTAATCAATAAGTACAGCGTTTCTAGCTTCTCTAGAGCATCACGGAGAGTTGGATTAGTCTCTGCAAGTCGAATGATACGCATCATTCGCTGAGAGCGTATAGCGAGTTCCTGTTGCTTAAGCACTTCTGGATCTTCCCAATAAAGTTCACGAGTTAGAGAATCAAAAGATCGCTTGTAAATTGTTTTGCCCCCGTCAGGTGATTCGAAAATCACCCGACGAGAAGCATCTACTTGCATTATTTCATTCTTAGCCATTACTTGCGGTGATCGTCATAGATCGCCCAAGCACCGAAAGGGGGATTCGGATCGGGGTCGCCGTGAATGATCCAAGTAGTATCACAGTAGTCAGCATCACCCCATGAACCGAAGGGATAACCGTCAGTGAAAACGATCAGACGTTCGGGTACGATTGCTTCTTCCTTGAGAAAGTTGAAGATGCAATCAAAGTCAGTACCACCACCACCGTGAATTTGATATTCATCAACAGTGTCGAGGTTCTCAGAAGTGAACTCCTGCAAGTTGTACACCCGAGTATCGAAGCAAGCGACACGAATGCGGAACCCGTCAAACGCTTCCATCATACCAGCGACTTCGCTCAGGAACGCCTGACCCTGCTTCATCGAAATAGAACCCGACATGTCGATCATCACAACAACGTCGATTTCTTCACCAGGATTCATACCGGGCATGACAGCATCCATGTGCCAACCGCGACGAGAAGGACGCATCCAGCTATAGTCAGACTTGATAGCAGAGGTCAGATTAGTCTGGAGCAGTTCGCGCCAGGGCATGACAGGATCAGTGAGTTGCTTGATCATGCGTTCAACGCCCTTCGGAATCGAACCAGCTTCGGCAGTCGAAGCAGCGTTCAGAATAGCCTGCTTGACTTCCTGACGAATCTGCTCCTTCTCAGCCTCAGACAGTTGAGGACGACCCTTGCCCTTACGACCTTCGCCATCCTTACCATCTTCGCCTTCACCTTCGCTATCACCATCACCGTCGATGTGATCGTCCAGCATCTTGTCCAGAAGGTCTTGAACATTGATGTACTGAACGTTCTTCATGAGGTCATCATAGATAGCCTCAGCAGCCCAGTTTTCATACTTGGCTTCATACAAGCAAGGAACAGTAGTGATGAACTCACCGACCTTGTGACGCTTCAAGTCAGCGTTAACAGCGTAGTCATCAGCGATGTTCCAGATTTCAGGATCACGATTGTCACGACGACCAAGATGATCGTACACAACGTGCAGCACCTCGTGACCAACGAGGAATTCGACTTCCTTCGTCTTGAGCATGTTGATGAAACGCGAGTTGTAATAGAAACGCTGACCGTCAGTTGCAGCAGTAGTCAGCCATTCGTCAGCATTGACAAGCGTGAGACGAGTAGCAAGATTGCCGAAGAACGAATGGCGAAGCAGAAGACCGATACGAGCAGTGACCAGACGTTCACGAGCAATGTGATCGACCTTCGGATCAGTCGGACCCACAAGATTTTCGAACTTCTTGCTGCGCGAACGCTTCGACTTCTTAGGGGCAGTAGTATTGGTAGTCATCGTAGATGCCTTTCTTTGTTTGTGTAGCGATCTTAGCGCGGGTTTGCGCTAATGTCAACTCAAAAAATGATTTTTTCTAAGGCCCATAAAATAAACTTTCCCAGAGCAGCACCCAAAAGGCCTCCGGAAATGATGAGGGCAACAGTGATTAGTAGCGTCAGTAGCATAATTAATATCCCAAAGAAAATGGGGAGGGCTGTCTAGACCCTCCCCTTAGGAGCTGCAACTGCCTCAGTTGCCTGCTTCCACGATGTACTTGCCGTACTTCTTGTGGAACTCATCGAAGTTGCTCAACTGAGAAGGCTCAATCGGCAGCTTGTAAGTCTTGAGAGCGATCTTCGCACCCATCACGACCAACTCCGTTTCGAAGTTCTTCATGATGTACTCGAAGAAGTTGTCAGCCATTTCGTGGAACTTCTTGTTGTCAGCAGTCTTGTTCTGCAATGCGTCACGCAGTTCGTAGCACATCGAAATCGTCAGCGAGTACATCGCAGAGATTTCCTTGACCTGAAGGTCCTTGACCTTACCCGAGAGAATGTCAGCGGGGTTCGGCATGCGACCAGCAACCTTGCGGTGCGCCATGAACTTCGTAGCGAGACCATCACCGATCGAACCTGCAACGAGATTGAACAGCGTGTCGTTGTCAACATCTTCATCGTTCAGCAGGTCGCTGACGAAGCACCACGAACGCGGAGTAGCGAAAGCACGAGACGAAGACTTAGCTTCGAAATCGTAACCATCCTGCTTCGAGAACGAAAGATAACCAACAACGTCCTTGTGAATGCCCTTGTTAACAGCCCACTGCTGCCAAGCGTTGAAGTCGTAGCGCATTTCGATGTGAACGAAACGATTAGCAAGCGGCATCGGCATACGATACGTAACGCCCTTGTCGCTGTCGCGGTTACCAGCAGCGACGATCACAACGTTGTCGGGCAGCTTGTACTTGCCGATACGACGATTGAGAATAAGCTGATAACCAGCAGCCTGAACAGCGGGCGGAGCCGAGTTCATTTCGTCAAGAAAGAGAACGACGATCGGATAGTTCTTGCAGACTTCTTCGCTCGGCAGATCGACGGGTTCAGCCCAATCCATCTTGCTGATTTCCTTGTTGAAGAAGGGGATACCGCGAACGTCAGTCGGTTCCATCTGCGCCATACGCATATCGTACATGTAACCACCGAGTTCGTCAGCGATTTCCTGAACGACTTCCGACTTGCCGATGCCCGGAGGGCCCCAGAGGAAGACGGGACGCTTTGCCTTGAACGCGGTGAGCAGTGCCTTACGGGCCTGAATCGAGGTAACAGTGAGAGTGTCAGATACTTGAGACATTTGTAAGCTCCTTAAGATTAAAAGAATATAGAGAGAGTGTTTCGTTGTTGCTCTCTATGAACTGACGTATAACGTGTGTTTGAGTACGAGTCAACCAGTTTTTTGTTTTTTGGAGATTTTTTATGCCATCAATTGCTGAATGAGCATGAGTTGGTCAATGCGCTTGATTGCATCTACAATGACTTGCTTCTGACGCTCAGCAGCAATCCTGACACTATGATTACGGATGTTGCGAACACTGCGAGCAGCAACCTCCATCTTACTGAGGTCAGTAATCAATTTGTCAAGATTTTGAATGAGACGGTACGTGTCGCTGTTATGCGGCAAACGCAGATAGCGGCGGCGAAGACTGTCGATGACAGTTCGGGCTTGTTCGGCTGTTTCAAATTCGTATGTCATGCCCAATTTCTATTCTATTTTTGGGTAACTGTCAACCGTTATTTTTTGTAAAAATGATGGATGTCTTCATCGTCATCGTATTTGACAACTAGGTTGCCTAGCGTAAAGTCATCCCCGTGTTCTTCAACTATTCTAGCAAATTCACTCACACTACCAAAGATGTCATCTACTACATCGTCTTCGGTGCAGTTCCCTAGATATTCTAATGACGAAGATTCTTTCATCAGTCTAGGATCGTCTGGACTAAAGGATCCGCGATTGTGAATAGACTTTACTTGATTAGGATTGAATACGACCCAAACTTCACCCGACTTAGCGTTGCTATCATTAGGAATTGATTCGTTGATGATAGCTCCGTCGAAGCCTAGCTTCTGTAGGTTCTCGACAAACTCTGCGCCTTCTGGCCCATCAAACAGTTCCCAGCGTTGATCTTCGTACATATGATTGTAGATTGAGTTTAGATCAATGTCATGAGCCTTAAACTCCTCTTTGGTTTCTTCGTCGCTCAACATTCTTGATAGTGCGTTGTCACGCAAATCAATTGGATATTGGATGGAAAGATGTACAGGAATAACTCTAGCGCCCGGCTTTAATTCTCCAGTGGCTGGACTCTCAACAAAGATTTCTGCAAACTTTGGGTCTACTGCAAAGAAGGAACCGTGACGCTCAACATCAAATGTCATGCCCAATACACTTGATGCACCCCTCCCGTGAATGTTAAACTTGTCAAAGTCTTTGGTAGTGGCGTGATAGAATATTTGGGGCTTGCCGTTTATAACGCCCCATGACTTAGCTAGCCAATTGCTTAAACGCTTTTCTCTGTGCTGCTCATCATAGCCCGGGAAGAGTTCTTGTTGTTCTTCTGCTAGGAATGATTGCCATTCTTTCATCAGGTTCTCAGCGATCTTACCGTTTGGGTTTGCCTGAGGAGGGATGCCCGCGCGTGAGACTTTGGACCCAAGCCTTTTTGCGTTGTCTTTAATGGAATCTGGCTTGACATCTACAGTGAGTGCGGTCTTGAAGCGAGGATCGTTCTTTTCTTTTGCTGATGGAATGTAACCTGAGGCTTCTAAAATCTGATAGTCATGATCTCCACTCAATGCACGATCAACATAGTCATCAGAAACCTGTCTGATAAGGTCAACTTTAACCCCATGATGTTTAGCTAGAGATAGTATTTCTTTTTTCAATGCAGGATCTTTGTAAATTGCAGTTAGGCTCAATTGTTCAAAACCCTGCTCACTCCAATCTTGGTATAGAGGAATGACTCCTTTAAGTTTCTTCAAATCTTTATACAATGCCCTCTGTGCATCTAAAGATGTTCCCGGAACTTGAGAGTTTACACACACAAACTCAATCTCGTTATACCCTGAGGCTTCATTTACAGTCTCAATCTCATCATCAGAGACGATCTGTGCAGGAATTGTTTTTTTCTTTAATAGTTTATATGCGTAGAAACGATGATGACCATCTAACACTTGATAGCCGTTCTTATACTTGCGAACTAAAATAGGAGGAATGTTTTCGCCTTTACTTAGCCCTTGTAGTATCTTCCTTACATTTGCCTTTGCTTTTTCTTGGTTCATCTTTGAGTCTGGTTCATACGAAACAAGTTTATCCAAAGGAATGTTTGTTGTGGGTAGATTTTTCAAATTTGTGTCGTCTACCTCAGCACCGAAATAGTTAGGGTCTGTATAGAGTTTGACTGAGGCTTCTGATAGTGAGGATTGGGGACCGCGATACATCTTACCCGCCCCCATAGCGTAGTCTAAACTTCTACCCTTGTTTTCTTTGAATCCTAAACTTTTATAAAACCTCACTAACCTAGCTCGTGAAGTCGTTCCATGAGTTTTGTTTTCTAGACCAGGAGTCAGTATGATTCGTTTACCAGTGCTGTCTGCATATTTTATAAGTTCTTGCATGGCTTTGGTTCCTAGACCTTTGCCCTGATTTTCTTTTCCCACGATCAGTGAATCCAGTACAAGATCATCACCTCTCGGAGTTACAATAAATTGCTTGAGATTAAACTGAGACTTGATCTTATCTGCTATGTCATCTTGTCCTGAGTCTTCTAGCATCAACTCGTTTGACACTGAAATTCTATCGGGACTGATCGCAGTTTTTGCGATTTTTTCATATCCGGCATTACTGTCAACTAGGGGCAATCCTGATACATCAATGGCTAGTAGTGTCAAGTCTTCATCTTCATCAAACTCGTCACCTAACCAGTTTGAAACTGCATCTTCCACATCGTCTAATGTAGGAAACAAAAAGATACCATTCTCTTCGCCATGCAGTTTAGCTGATCGGTCTCCTATTTGTGGTCTCAATCCGTTCTTCATGATAGAACGAAGATTTTTGGTAGGAGTAACGTGATACATGATATCCTGTTCAGCGGACTCGTCAATATATGGAAGACGAATATTCTTGTAGCGTTCAGGATCGTATGGCTTGATTTCTGCTGGTTTCTTAGGCTTTGGACCTCTCCAACCACGTTCCCATGCTGCTGCACCTTTTCGTGCTGCTAGGTTCACATCCTCGCCGCGATATTTTGCTGACCTGACAAAGTGATCAATCACTTGCTGTTTGGTAGTGTATGATTCCAATAAGTCATCCTGACTCCAGTAAGCATCACTGTTGTATTTTCTGTATTTTTCAAAATTTATTTTTGCGTTATTGCTTCTTTTTAGGATTCTTACCTGCGACGGATCGGTAATGATATACGAGGTTGAGCCCGGATCTTCAATGTCGTTAGTATAACGCAAGGTGTCTATGGCATAAACCTTTAGGATATTCAACAAAATTTTATCCGCTGCGGGGCCGGATTCCTTTGGCACTGCATCGCGGTCTTCTTTACTAATAATGTTTCTTCTACAGAGAGATTTTGCGATATCCCATGCAGTATGCGTGTTCGTATCATCTATGTCAACTACGTTGCCCAGTCTCAGTCTAGCAGCTAGTGCATTAAAAACGTTATCTTTTTTTGGTTTACCGTATTCATAATCTGTTGCCAATGCAAAAGCTCTAGCACCTGCTGCCTTTTTAGTGCCGAAATGACTTAGTGGATTAAATTCTGAAAATTTATGAGGAGTTACATGATGCACCACTTCGGACTCGTCATCATCTGCGCGGCCATACATGGATTCCTCAGCAAAGATGCCATGCTTGAAGCGTTCCCATTCATCTTTCATTGCAGCAGCAGCCATTTGCTTCTCATAAGCGGCTTTAGCCAGCTTAGATTTGAATGGATCAACCGGTTGATGACGACCGATTTCTTCTGGTTTGATATTGTATTGCTTCATCATTTTTTCAATGATGCGCGTGATGCTTTCAATCTCGGATGGAGTTCTACCTGTAGTGTTTTGTAGCTTTTTGATTTTTAGCAGTGCATCATCGCGGGTGCCTGCCTCTTCGATGCTCAGTGCCTGACTATGCAGCTTGTCACTTAGATCATATAGCTTGTCTATTCCGCCCTGTGTTCTAATAGCCTTATAAGCAAGATTCTCTGGGCTGAACTCTCCGCCCTTTGATAGGCCCGCTTGGCGGTAACGTTTGATTAGCTTAAGGACATCATCGACTCTTTTTAGGTCCTTAGTTTTCATGGTTAGACCAACCAGGTCTGCCAGCTTCTCATATTTTGCTCTGGTTGCATTTTGGTCAAAGTTTGCTCTACGCTTGATGGGATGCTTGATCCAGCGGTCATGTAAAATACTGTACTCACCCAGAGACACGACTGGTAAATTGGAATCTTGCACATATACTTCTACCGGAACACCATGAACGGTAATGTCGTGGGCATCGTTGTATAGAGTTTTCTTTGCTTTGAACAGTTCCTGATAAACTTCATTATCAGGAAGTTTGGACATGTCCACTACAATGTGAAGGTCAAGATCACTGTGAGGAGTGTATGAATATGCTGCGTTAGAGCCGGAGACAGTGACATTTTCTACGTTGACATCCTTAATACCGAGTTCTGAGATAAAATCTTCTGCTACATCTAGAAGATGATTTCTAACCTTTGGGTCCAGTTTATTGTCTACCCAAAGCTTCGGGTTAAGTTTGTCGTGAAACTTTACCGCGTCAGATAGTTTAAATGAATGAAGTTCTTTGATGTCCATTCTGTATTTATCAAGAGTAACTCTCTTATTGCCTGAAATTCTAGCTCTGTTTTCTATTACTTGTTTTGCTGTCTATACCAATCAGATTGCTTGTAGGAATCATTCTTGGATTTTTGTTGCTGTTGCTGTGCTGTTGGCATATCAGTAAATGTCTGGTTTGCCATTGCGGTTGCTACTGATTTCTGACGTTTAATGTTTGCAGGTTGCCCAGTCCCCATTTCATCGTGCTTGAATACGCCATACAGTTTTATGAGTGTGGGGTCTTTTCCGCTTATAGTGTAGCATAGGTTAAGATCGTGCATCAGATGTGCATGACGCAATTTGGGGACTGCTCTGTTAAAGTTCCCTTCTCCGCTAAAGGAAGCGTCTCGTGAACCATATGGTTGTGTTGGATTCTGGCTCTTTAGGATAAGGAATTCCTTGAACGTCTTATTAAGTTCAGGGTTCAATTTTGCTTTCTCAGTAAAGGTATCCTGAAATAGTTTACACCACTGAAACTTAACCATTACTTCGTCCAAGATTCCACAATACGCATCATTTCGTCTGCGTCTACAGGATCAGACCACTGCCCATTATGTGCCTTACCAATCTTCACCAAATCTTCGGTAAGGAAGCCAGTATCATTGCTGGCATCAATAGCCTCAAAGAGAGCCTGTTCGCTGGGCTGAGTGACTTCGGTGATCTTCATGATAATATTTATCCCTTCTAGTGACAGTTTCTTACTAGGGTATAAATTGATTGTCAACCGAAAAGATGCCGGATTCTGTTGATAGGCTCCGGCTGGCCCCGGTAAATCATGCCGCTGCTAGGGCAATATCCATAGTTGAGTTATCGTTTGCAGATAATTCTATTTAGTCTATAATGCGACTAACCAACCAGTCTAGGCTTTCCTATTCCGTGACAATCGATCCTAGTTCAGGCCCATCAACTACGTCGGGCTGGGTAGAGTAATGCCGGGCTAATGCCGGAAACCCATCGGACAGGCGCGCTTTCCTGTTCCCGCTTATAGTGCCGAATCGAGACCCGGCGTAGATGGTGGACCTGCCGGGTACCGCCCCCGGGTCTTGTCTACCTTTATTGTCTGCTTTCAACCAACTGATACTGTACTTATACATGATTCACGGAAACATGTCAAGCTTAATATGTAATTCTTCTTGCTGAGAGTTTCTGATTAGAACAATCGTTGTTATTCGCTGACTTTTTACCATGACACAGCTTACAAAACGTAGTCACGTTTTCAGGAGTGTTATTGAAATGGTCACCGTCAGTATGTTCCAAATCCAAAGCATTTAACATGTTCAAGTCGGTCCAGGCCTTTTTCTGTACCGGACACTGCCAGCCCAATCTGCCGTCAATGTTTTCACAGTAGTTCTTCTTATGAATCGTGATACCTGCCATTGCTGGACCGAAGTAACCAGTAATTCTTGCCTTATAACAGGTACCACATTCAGACTTGATAGACCAGTTTTTCCAGTCTCGAACCATCACTGGTCTATTACAGCCTGGATTCACGCACTTAGGTAATTGATGGCCTTCAACGAAGAATCTTTCTTTCGCCACTAAGCCGGGATTAAGTTTCATATCTTAGCTTTCAAACAAATCCAACGCACAAACACGTTGAATGGATTATACTTTTCGTTAATTTCAATAAAACGATTGATCATTTTACTGCACCGCATGGGTTTTCTTGTGTTTAAGACTCTTCTTAGTGATCTTTAGATAGAGTTCCTTTTGCTTAGCAATATCCTTACGACTAATTGCTTCGTACATCTGTTGAATCAAAGTTTTCACTTTCATGTCATTCTCCCTTCATTGAACTGGTTGACATCAAATACCAGCCCGGTTTGAACTCATTACTTATACTGAATCCTAAGTTTTCATAGAAGTCGGGAATCTCTGTGGATAGTACTACTTCTTGACCCTTAGCTCTGCTAAAGCGTATTGCTTCTCTAACCATATTTTTAGCGATGCCTTGTCCTCGATGTGATTCGGGAACAGCGACCCATGATAATGAGTAAAATCCCTGTAGTGCCAGCATGTTTAATGCTGCAAATCCTACTAGGGTATCCTCTTCCTCTACTATTATGTAATGTTTGGTTGCGTTTTGTAATGAGACTAGAAAGCTTAGTTCTTCTAGTTTGATTTTCTTGTGTTTAGGATCACTAACTAAGATAGGATCATCGATTTGAAAGAACGGATAACATTGATATAGCAACTCTGTTACGTTTTCAATGTTATCCAGTTCTTCGACTATTCTAAGTCTGATCATCTACCGTAGCAGACGGTCTGACGATAAACAAAATTATTATACTGGTCGTAAGTGTCTCGAACTTCGCAGGTTCCGCGATAAACATCGTAGTAACTTGCAACAACCACAGCGTGATATACTGGTGCGGGTGGCGCAACAACTACTTCACGTGGGCGAGTTGAGTCCACAATCACAGCACCAACTATACCACCAATGATCAGTGGAGCTAAAATGCCCGGGCCTCTGTGATATCCACCATGCCAATGTTCAGAACGTGCATCTGCCATTGCCGGAGCAGTTAGTAGTGACAAACCTACTAGTGCTGATACAAGTTTCTTCATATGTTTTCTCCTTACTTGCACAATATATTTATATTTCAGGCGTTTGTCAAGAAATAGTGTTTTATTTTGGGCAACTAGTTTGAAAGATTATTTCAATTGGAACGGTTTCGCGTGTCACCGTAGTGAACAATAGGGCCTAAATGCTGTTCAGCAGTAATTCGGCGCCAAGGATCAACTACAGTACAACGATCAGGGAAACGTAGATTATCTACATACTGTTCCCAATACCCGATCAAATACACATCCGTAACATCCTGTCTGAGGTCAATGTCACCGGTATGAATGTCATAATAATGAACTGTGCCGCCATGATGCTCGACATAATGTCCAACTAGCATACTGGAACTACCATTCGTGTAGTGAACCCCTGGTTTGTAAGCCTTACCGACGATGGTAACGTTCTTTCCGTATTCAAGACACTTGAGAGCCATATTTTCTGCCTGAACTTCTCTTGCTCGCATGATTGCATCGAACAAGTCGTATCCAAGACCCAAACGTTCAGCCATGTAGCGTAGAGCAATGTTGTCTCTAGGATGGCAAGCACCACCGTCACCCATACCAGCAGTCATGTAAGCTGGACCAGTGATACGATAATTTGAACGTGCAAGGGCGCCGGTCACTACATCAACGTTCATGTTTCCATTCTTTTCAGCAACGTCCTGAATCATGTTGACAATGCCAACCTTTGCTGAAATGAAAGTATTGTAGAAAATCTTGATGGCTTCTGCCTCGTCCCATGTACCAACTTCATAGCGAGGATCATTTTGCATGAATACCTTATAGAAGTCGATTAGCTCAGCAGCATCACCTGTAATAGAGCCATCTTCCGTACCAATGATCACCATTTCAGGATTAGCCATGTCCCACTTGATTGTACCCATCGCAATGAGATACGGGTTGTAGATGAATCGTGCATTGGTGATGCATGGACGCAAATGACTACGAACAGTTCCCGGAAGCACTGTACTAATGAGTACAACCAACTGGTCTTGGTTTACCCACTTGTTAACTTCTGTAAGAATGTCCATGACAATAGTGTAGTCAAAGTCCTGATTAGGTAGATGACTCGTGGGAGTCTCGCCACCGTAAACAGGTGCATGTGGAGTTGGAGCTGCAATAAAGATAATATCTCTATCTGATACTGCATCTTGGATTGTATCTCGCATCGGAAACGCAGGAGTTCGTGGCTCAACATCGTATCCTACAACGTCATAATATTGCGCCATAACTTCGGCACAGTCTTGTCCAAGCTTACCGACACCAATCATGGCTACCTTTTTGTTAGTCATTATCATTCCTCAATTTTTTCTGGTCTACTGACTTTATATGTTCTTACATTGGTAAGAATATCTTTTAACTTAATTTCAATGCTGTGGTCATCCGTATCCAATGTAACCTGTGCGTCTGCATTGGGACCAAACACTCTAAGAAGATCATCCATAATAGCGTCACACAGTTCCTGTGACATTTCTTCAAATAGATATTTGGTGATGATCGCATTTGCAGCGGCATCCATTTGTTCGTGCATGTCAAATGCCATATTATTTTCCTTGTTTCAACTTTTCAATCAGAAACTGTTTATATTCTGCTTCTTTCTTTGCATGTTCTTTTGCCATAACAGTCAAGTCTTTACGAAGCGTAGTTTTATACTTGCCTGAATCAGGTTCAGAATCTGATGCTTTGCTCGCTGGAATCTTAACAACGCATGGCTTATTGATCTTCATAGCATGATTCCGAATACGCACTACCAGATGTTCTAGTTTGGTTGCCAACCAGTCATAGAAGCGAACACGAAGACAATCATTCTTGTCTATAATGTCATTAAACTTTCCAATCAGATTGCGATTGAAGGCAACATTCTTTGTCTGTTGAAGTTTTTCTCTTAGCTTTTCTACACTGCGTTCAAGCTCCAACAGAGTCGAGGCTTCAAGGTGAACCTTTGCTTTGTCTTCTGCCGGTAAGTCAGCAACAAGTGTTCTCTGCTTTTCCAATCTAGCAGTGAGCATACCAAGTTCAGCCTCAAGCGCCGGAATTTCCTCCACGCTATAATGAGCGTATCTTAATGTCATATTATTTCTCCGAATCTTATGATTACTTATTTCGGAATACGGGTCCTAGAAGTTTTTTTAACTTTCCCTGATCACATCAAAGATGTCACCCCAATCAATCATACCCACCTCAACAAAAACATTGTAAATGCCTGTTCAGATTCGAAGGTAACAGTTATGTCTCTAACAGAATGAGTCAACACAGTATCAGGATAATATTCATTCCAAACACTTGCCCATGTAGTGAACCCTGATCTATTATCCCAAGCGTTGTCATATGCTTTCACATACCATTCAGGTTCTTCACCTTCACGGAAAGTTACTTGGTAAGTCAAGACCACCTCAATGCAAACATCACAGCGTCCTTCTCAAGCTCAAACATAAAATACCGGCTATTTCCATACCATCGGCCTTTTACATTCATTGCCATCCAACTACAGTCTGGAATAAAATATCCTTTGACGGCGATTTTATAAATGCAATTGATATATCGTCGCTCAACAGTAGCTCTATCATTTTGATCCATAGGACTAAACGGCATTATGACCACCTCAACGTGAACCACAGATAGTCAGATTCTTCCTTGAAGGCAAAGAACATGATATCGCCGCCGCCTATTCCATTAAATTCATAGTTACCATGTTGGTCCCAAAAGCCGCGATGCCAATCATTGCGCCACTTACCTTGACAATTTTGTTCGCACCATTCCATCATTTTTTCGCATAGGTCATGATATGGGTGAATGCCAGTAAACCCATAATTTCTAAGTCCTTGCGGGTCTAGTGGAAATAAATGAGAATATCCATGATAGTATGCGTGGGCCGAACGAGCCAAATAACTAACATCACTATCGTACCTGCGCTCGTACTGACGCCAAGTCTTGCAACCATGGGCCTCTAGGAAGCGTTTCTCTTTATAACCCTTCCATCGTTCTTTAAGTTGCTGTATCATGAATATTTCAACGCTACTACTAACATTTCTTGATCGGTCATACTATACGGAAAGTTGTGTTTATGAAAGAACCCAGAGTTTGCATCCGATCCCGGGCGGCAGGTCCATAACTCTGTATTTTTGTCCCACGTGTAATCTGCCCACCATGTGAAGTTGGGTTCTTCGTCATCTGGAATTCGTATGTGTGCTGTCTTTCCAAAGTAGACTGTCATGCCCACCTCAGCAAATATAAAGTTTCCGCAGCTGGATCAGGAAATGATACATGATAAGAGTCTAACAAGAACCCATCATTGTGTATTTTATACTGATCCTTTTTTAATAAGGTAGTTAGCCATTCCCATTTAGCTACGTCAATCATATCCCTATGATCAGTAATATCATATTTTCTCATGACCACCTCAATAGAAACCAAGCCATTTCTTTTTCGTCACGAAAGACAATGCGATAGAAATCCACAAACTGCCCGCAGTCA
>Ga0209777_10001282_pt1 | contig 37277 bp, 50 predicted proteins | sample FrelakmetHBP12HB_FD_187147 | JGI IMG/M metagenome (GOLD analysis project Ga0209777, IMG submission 187147) | Freshwater lake sediment microbial communities from the University of Notre Dame, USA, for methane emissions studies -HBP12 HB (SPAdes)... | ecosystem: Environmental > Aquatic >...
TATTCAAAGAATGGTACTACGACCACGGGCCACTGGAGTTAAAGACCGTGACAGAGATAACCAAACTGCTGGACAGCGAGATTGGTGAGTTCATGCTGGCACGTTGCGCAGATCCGCGACTCAGCTTACAATATAATGTAGTCACTGATATCATCCACGCTCGCGTGCACGGTACCATAGACAGGGATGCCACCATCGAATGGAGGTTGAGATCTGAATGAGACTCATAAACCAGATGCCTGGCATCGAACAAGATCCCAGTCGCATTGGCACGTTCCATGTGGAATATAGCATACATGAAGATTGGGATCAGCACGACGTGGATGAGATGGGCGATTGGTTGGCAGAAAACTGCACCAACAACTACATCTACACACATGATGTCTCCACGATCATAGGTGGTGGTTGCCATCCGATCAAGAGCCGTTGGATGCGCTACGTGAAACAGCGCGCCAAGAATAGGTGGCCTGACGACATCAACGATAGTACCAATACCGTATGGCGCATACGCCTGTCAAAAGAGGACGATGTGCTGTTTAGATTGACTTGGTTAGCGAATCTCTGATCCGATAAATAGGCTTATGAGCCTGGCACACAATCATTTCATAGATCTCTTGGAAGGCATGCTGAGCGAAGCCAGCACCAGCATGGACATACTGCGACAGGTGCCTGGTGCGGACAAGCTGATCGCTCAGCTGCATCGCGACAAGCATACCACCCTCGGCCACGATCAGACCTATGAACCACTGCCAGATCGCCGACCACCCTGGAACGAGCTCAAGGCACACAAGCAGAGCGTGAGTCACTGGGTGCTGGTGCAGGGTCCACTGGGTGCAGGCGTGATCTATGCTCCGGGTAGCGGCGACGACTACAAGGTCATGGCCAGCTGGCCAGATGATCCCGCGGACATACACACCAAATACACTGCCAGCGGTGGCGAGGTGCTGCAATGGTTGACTGACTTCATAGGCAAGCCCACTGCCATGTGGCTGGGCAAGGACCGCAAGACCGTGGACACCAAACGCGCGCAGCGCCGACAGCAACGTGCAGTGCCAGCGGAACCCAGCAGTCCAGATGACATAGCAGAGCTCATGCTGCAGCGATTCAAGCCACTGTGGCTGCGCAGCATACGGGGAGCACAGGCCGACATCAAGGGCTGGATTAACACGCAGCTCAAGAGCGACAGCTATGAGAAGGCCAGCAACAAGCTAACAGCTGCACGCATGCTAAACCAGATCGTCCATGCCATAGAAGCCGGTGATGGTCTGATGACAGGTGATGCCAGGGAATTGATGATGCATGCGATACGCACTGCGGTGAATCTAACTACGGCACACTATTATCCAGAGCTGGCAGGCGAATGGAGGCAGAGATACGCCTACAGCAGCTATGGCGCTAGGAACAAATACGAGGTCAGCAATCGCGATGCCATCCAGCAGCTGTATACGGACATACGCGCCGGTGACACGCGCAAGCTTGGCACGGTGCTGGCCTATTTCAGGAATCAATTGGTGCGCATATGAACAAGCTATTGCAAGCACTGCTAGAAGCAGACATCACGGACAGGATCATGCGAGATCCCAGCCGAGCCAAGATGATGGGCCTGGCCTACAGGCATGACAAGAACATGCCCGTTGAGGTGCAGGCGCGCCTGGGTCCAAAGCCCACTGACGCGGCAGTGGCACGCGCATGGAGCGACCTACTGGACAAGATGCTGACTCGCACCGCCTATGGTGATCTCAGCACGGACTACAAGTTCGCAGACTGGCTAACCAAGATCTACGCGTCTGGCGGAGCTGACTGGGAAGATGTCAGCGGCGAGGGCGGTGATGTGCTGGGTGCATGGCATGCGCTGAGCGTGCGCGGTCTGCTCAACCCAGCTCACCAAGATCTCAATCGTTTCGGCAACATCCATCAGCTGCAGGTAGCCATGCGCAGCCAGAAGTATCAGGACGATCTGCGGCGCATCAAGAATGCCGCGGAGATCGACAAGATGAAACGCGACGCCAAGGACATAGTCTTGGTGGACAACGATCGCGTCTGGGCAGCCATACCTCTGAACTATGGCAGCTGCTACACGTTCAACAATGCCGCAGGGTACCAGGCCAACTTCTGCACTGGTGGCAGCAGCGGCGCCAGTTGGTTCCAGAACTATGCTCCGCGAGGACCATTGATCATGGTCGTTGACAAGGACAAGCTGGGCACCGCAGATGGCAAGTGGCAGATGCATGCAGCCACCGATCAGCTGGTCAATGCTGATCAGGACCGACGCTGGGATCGCAACTGGAACGACGAGAAGTTCGCTGAACAGTTCCCTGGACTGATGCGCCAGATGGTGCAGGCCATGCTGGCACGCAAGGATGACATAGACGCTGCCAGCCAAGACGTCATGGGCAAGGCCTACGACGTGACCAATGCAGCTGGTGAGCTCAAGGCCAAGTTCCCCAAGAGCTATGCCAGCAGGGCCAAGCATGACACCGAAGAGCCCACCGCCGACGATGCGGCACTGGCAGCAGGCATGCTGCCAGACAGCCACTACACCGTGCCCGAAGAGTATAGGCAGTTCCTGGCCCCGGATTTCGAGAACAAGCTCAATCACAACAGCACCCGCTACAGGAACATTCGTGTGTATCGGAACGATGGCGAGCACAAGACAGTGAATATGGACAGCGCAATCTCGACCATGCGTTGGATAGCCAATCAGGATCCGGAATGGTTGCAACCGGGCAGCATAACAAAGATCGTCAAGATCAAACCTCAGCGCTAGACACTGGCGCGTGACAGCCGCATACTCAGAACATGATGAGAGTGATGGTCACACAGCTGCGCCTTGGCGACTGCGAGGATCCCGAGATCTATCTAGCTGAGCCCGCCCACAAGTTCCTCAGCGAGACTGAGCAGGGGCTGTGGCTCACTGCACAGCAGCTGACCTGCACCTACAGCATAGGCTATGACAGCAGCTATCTTGGCTATCTCGTCACGCTATATGCTGACATGACCGATGCGCAGCGCACGGAATGGGTGCTTAGATGGGGCTGATCAGCCATTTCGCCGTAAATATCTCAAACATCACGAGGACTTACGTTGGCCAATATATCGCCATTAGTCGCAGCACTGGTGCCGCAGCACAGGTACAAGCTGTTCCGCAGGATGGTCAGCGTGAGTGACAAGCATCCATTCGCCATGACCGCTTGGGCAGTGGATCTGGAGCACGACGGCAGCTTCCGCAAATGGTGGAAGGATCCCACCGCCGTGGGCATGAGCATGGCTGGACTCAGCGACAGTGAGCATGCTGATGCCATGAGCTATTGCCGCACACACGGAGCCTATCACATAAGCCGCAAGCGGCGCTTCGACGATTTCCTCCACAAATCCCTGCAGGGACAGGTGCTGAATCTCCCAGATGATGCTGCGGATCTCACTTACATGGAGAACGAGGTGGTGGTGGTCGGACACGTGGACATGATCGACAAGGCGCTGCGCTGGATCAAACGCTACAAGCAGCGCAAGCATGTGGTCTACACCAGGGATATCAGCATCAAAGAGATACGTGCCGCGATACAGCACACCAATCACAGGATCATAGCCAACACCAGTGAGCCAGGCAGCTATTTCGTTAGCACGGATGATCTGGACGCGCTGTTCCCGTTATGGTTGCGCGGCTAACAGTCTGCAGGTATACTGTGACATGAGCACAGCAACCATAGTAATAGCCGCCACGGGCGCGCCAGTATTGGAACAGGCCATCAGATCAGCACTGAGCCAAGATCATCAGGATCTCCGTGTCTGGGTGGTCATAGATGGACCTCAGTTCGAGAACGCCTGCCAGAGCACGCTCAGCAGGTTCATAGATGGTCGCATCAGGATGCTGCAGCTGCCAGAGAACACCGGAGCCAACGGTTTCTACGGCCATAGAATCTATGCCGCAGCGGGTCACTTGGTCAACACGGACTATGTGCTGCTGCTGGATCAGGACAACTTCATGGATCCCAACCATGTCAGCAGCCTGATCAAGACCATAGAGTCCAACAATTGGCAATGGGCACACAGCCTGCGCAAGGTTGTTGACAGGGATGGCACGTACCTGTGCTTGGATGATTGCGAGAGCCTGGGACGTTGGCCAGTCTATGTCAGCGACCAGCATCACTTGGTGGATACCAGCTGCTACTGCGTCAAGCGCGAGGTGTTCCAACAGGTCAGCAGCGCGTGGCACTGGGGTTGGGGCGGCGATCGACGCTTCCTCGGAGCTATCAGCCAGCACTTCCCTGCCTGGGGCACCAGCGGTCAGTACACGCTGAACTATCGCCTGGATGGCAATCCCAACAGCGTGAACAGGGAATTCTTCGATCAAGGCAATGCAGTGATGGCACAGCGTCATCCTAATGGATTCCCTTGGACAGCAGCAGCACAGCAGAAAACGGTTGACACCCGCAGTTTCGGTGCTACTGTGAGCGTATGATCAAGCTGCTGACCAAAATACCTAGGAAGATCTACGTGGCCTGTAGCGGTGGTGTGGACAGCATGGCTGCCCTGTCATTCCTAGCCAACAATCACGAGGTGACCCTGGCATTCTTTGATCATGGCACGGAAACCAGTGCAGCTGCATTGGAATTCCTCAGCGATTATTCGAAAAACCGACATATACACATGGTCGCTGGTCGCATGACAGCAGCCAAACCTCGTGGCGTCAGTCCAGAGGAACATTGGCGAGAGCATAGATACCTTTGGTTGGAAGACTTGCCAGGCATGGTGGTCACGGCACATCATCTCGGCGATGCTGTGGAAACCTGGGTCTGGAGCAGCCTGCACGGGCACAGCAGATTGCCGCGCATCCAGCGTGGTAACATCATGAGACCCTTCCTAGCCACCCCAAAACACACGTTGATCAATTTTTGCCAGCGCAATCTCATACCTTGGGTTGAAGATGCCAGCAATGCCGACATGAGATTCACGCGCAACTACATCCGCCACGAGATGATGCCACATGTGCTCAAGGTCAATCCTGGAATTGGCAAGATGGTGAAAAAACGCTTGCTCTCAGAGGCAGAGGAGTTATAATGTTCTTGTTAATGATGGAATGCACTGATAGCTCAATCGGTTAGAGCAAAGGTCTCATAAACCTTAGGTTCTCAGTTCAAATCTGAGTCGGTGCACCACGCTCTGTTCCCTCCGGGAGGGAAGCTGACTCTAAATCAGCAGAGATGGGTTCGACTCCCATACAGGGCTCCATTTCAGTAGGTATTTCATGCGCGGTAAGATTGCAATTTTCCTGGATCAACCTCGCTGTAGCGTGCAGAGCGGCAATGGCATCCTGCGTGCGCTGGAACCGCACTACCGATTCAAGGTCTTCACCAAGCATAAGTTGGAGGATGATTTCTTCGACGATGTTGACATCATAGCCGTGCCTGGCGGCGTGGGCGATGCTGACACCTACAAGCGGCTCATGGGAAATCATCAGACACGCATACGCAACTTCGTGGCCAACGGCGGGCGTTATCTGGGTGTGTGCATGGGAGCCTATTGGGCAGGACACCATTACCTGGATCTGCTGGAGGGTGTCAAGGCCTATCAGTACATCAAACGCCCAGACACGGACACGCGACGCCCGCATCCCAAGGGCATGAGCGTGGAATGGTTCGGTGAGCCAGAGACCATGTATTTCTACGACGGGCCGGCATTCGCTGGTGATCCCAAGGCGTTCGAGACCTGCGCTACCTATCCCAATGGTGATGCCATGGCTATAATGCAGCACAGGATCGGTCTCATAGGCTGCCACCCCGAGAGTGAACAGCATTGGTATCAGCGCCCCAAGTACATGGCACGCCACTGGCATCGAGGCAAGCATCATAGGTTGTTGCTTGACTTCGTGGACTATCTCATGGAAAAATAAGTAAGCACACAGCCAACAGAGGAGAATGACAATGGCTTAGGTTGAACTAGCATGCAAGGAAGCGGTGTTCCATTTCAACAAGAAGCACCTAGAAGATCCCACTATCCCCATGTGGATAGTGATGGCCAAGGGCCAGACCTATTATGTTGAGCACGTAGAAGCCAACATTGCTTGGTCCACCAAAGAGACTCCTGACAACACGCGCACCAAGGGTGCCATCAAGTTCCGAGAATGCCTCGTGAACATCGGCGAGGATAATGTTGCCACCATCACCAAGCTCACTCGAGCTGATGAGATACGCCTCCGCAACAGCGAGCGCGGCATAACACGTCTGCAGATCTACCACCAACCAAAGTGGCAGGACATGCTGGACAGGCTGGGCATCAAGCACGGTCCGATCAAGCGATTCAGCGGCGGCTGTGGCAGACAATACTATGTGATCGACATCCTGAGCAAGGAAGACATGATGCTGCTGAGCCTGGGTGCTGACCAGCCCAACATGTATCGCATCATCAGTCCAAACGAGAATCTCTACAAGATGTATGACGATCCACATCTTGCAGCCACACATGATCCGGATATTGATGATGACCCGGAGGATCTCTACGAGGAATGACACAGGGCAAGCCGCACACATAAATATCCAAACACGAGATTCTGCGAGATCACACATGGATATCATTTTGGAAAGCCTCAGCGACAGCGCCTTGCGCGATATCGTTGACATGGTCAAATCTGGCGATGCCGAGGGCATCAGGACTTGGGCAGACACGCTCAAGGTGCAGCCTAGGCAGCTGGCTGAATCAGCTCGCAGCCTGGTGATACGCACCAAGATGTCCGAGGATCAGCGCGAGGACGAGATTCGTCGCAGGGCTAACCAGACACAGTTCGCTAGGGCATCACGCGGTGAGCAACAGCGCGGCGAGCCTTGGCGAGAAGGTCCCATGCGTGGTGAGTTCAGGCGCGAGGAACCCTATCGTGGCAGGGAATGGCGTGACGGTCGGCGTGGACCAGAGTTCAATCCATTCGCTGCAGTGGTTGACATGGAGCGTCGCATGATGCCAGGGTATGGCTACCAACAGTCCTACGGCTACTATCCCGCACAGCAGGGCAGCTATGGTTTCGTGGATCAGTCTCCTTTAGACGGTGACGACGATGATGATGATGATGCAATGACCACGCAACCAGCTGCACAGGCAACGCAACCAGCAGCACAGGCACAGCAACCCGCTGCTGCATCTCAGCCCGCACCTGTGCAGAAAGCCGAACCTGCGCAACAAGCTGAGCCTGATTACAAGCCGGGTCCTGGTGCGATATCGTTCAAGCTCCCAGGTGACAAGCCTGCGGTGTACCAACCAACGCCAAATGCCGCCGACATGGCCATGGTCAAGCGAGCCAATGCTCCCACGCAGAAGGTCAATGTGGGCGGGCCCGGCAAGCAGATAGATGCCTATGTCTATGATTACAATGGCGTCACCTACGTGATAGCAGCTGCCGGTCACTGACAGCAGGTTGACAATCTAGCTCTCTGTGTTATGCTTGTTTCATGCAAGAGAAACTCATGAAACTCGATCAATTCAGCGATGGCTCCAGCAGCTGGCGCGTGGCCTGTGACTGCAAGGACCCAGATCACGACGTTCACCTCTGGTTCGAGCCAGAGGAAATGGTTCCTGTGGTGAATCTCAACCTCACAATGGAGGTGGGATTCTATCGCAGCTATCACGGCGATTGGCGCGATCGCTTGGACAATTACGCCAAACGCATCAAACATGCAGCCAAGGTGCTGTTCACAGGCTATGCCACCATGCAGGGTGATGTGATCCTTGACGAGGCAGGCATGCAGGCCATGCAGGCTGCTCTCAAGCAGGGACTGGCTCACGCCAAGCAGGCGGCACGGCCCAAAACAAGCCATGGCTGAGTGGACTCTGGACCGAACCGTATTGGTTGACGGAGTCGCTATCGACATAATCAAAGAACCGATCGGCATCAGCCTCAGCGGTGGTGCGGACAGCAGTCTGCTGCTGTACATACTGATGAGCAACCATCCAGGCCCTATACACGCCTTCACCTGTGTGAGCGCACAGAAATTTAGGACTGCAGCCAAGGTCAGCCAGGCCGTTATACAACGCTGCATAGAACTGACTGGCAATGATGGGGTGGTGCACCATCTTTGGTATGTGGACAGGCAAGATAACACCAAGCTCATCCCACCGCAGCTGGAATATCTGCACAGTGGATTCTATAATCTCAGATACATTGGTATCACCGCCAATCCACCAGAGGAAGTCTGTGCGACATTCTCTGATGCAACCACCGAGACACACGAGCGGGATCCTCGCATAGCACGCACGGTTCATCCCGGTAAGCACACTCATAGTCCATTCACTAACATCGATAAGCGCCGCATCGCTGGGATGTATCGAGAGCTAGGACTCCTGGAGGATCTATTCCCCGTGACGCGCAGCTGTGAATCCGTGACTCAGTCCGAAGGACATTGCGGCACATGCTGGTGGTGCCAAGAGCGCCAATGGGGATTTGGCAGGTTGGTCTGATTTGTATCACCGCACATTATGAGAATCTGTGGCGAGACTGCTATACTGTTGAGCAGCTGTGTGGCAAAGGTCAAATGCCAGCTGTCATCAACTCGGTCAGCAAGCTAGGTTGAGTCTATTCAGCCCTTGCTACCAACCTAGAAAGGGCAACAATGTTCAACATATCACCTACGACGCTGCGATTGGTAGCATTACACACGCTGATCATCGCAGTCAGCAACTACTTGGTGACCATCCCGGTCAATGTGCTAGGTTATGAGCTGACCTGGGCAGCTTTCACCTTCCCTCTGATCGTGGTGGCCACCGATCTCACCGTGCGCCTCAGCGACAAGTTCCACGCCAGGCGCATCGTTGCAGTGGCCTACATCCCAGCCATCATCGCCAGCATATTGGTGATCCAAGGCACAGGGGCTCCCAGCAGCGTTGCCATTCGCGTTGGTATCGCCAGCGGTACTGCTTACCTGCTCAGCAACCTTCTTGACGTGTTGGTGTTCCAGAAGGTTCGTGAGCGATTTAATGCATGGTGGGCTGCGCCATTTGGCAGCAGCATCATCGCAAACATCATCGACACTTTCGCGTTCTTTGCCGTTGCATTCTATGGCAGCGCTGATGCATTCATGCGTGATAATTGGTTCACCATAGCGCAGGCACAGACGGTGACCAAGATAGTGGTCAGCGCCATCATCATCCTGCCTGTGTATGGCATCCTGCTCAGCTGGCTCAGTGCCAAGTTGGGTCGCGATGTCAGCGGTAAGGTTCCTGCCTAACTGATTTGCTTAATTGCAACCGCGGGCTTGCTTTGCTCGCGGTTGTTTTGTCAATTTGCACACGATAAACTATAGCACACCAACAAGGAGACAGTGACATGGAACTAGATACTTTGCTCGAGAAACGCCGCAGCCTGCGTGAATTCGACCCATCGCATGCGATGCCAGACGAGGATCTGCATGCGATCGTGGATGCAGCACGCAAGACCCCAACCAGCTTCAACATACAGAATTGGCGCTTCGTGGCCATCCGTGATCGCGGCATCAAGGAGAAGATCAAGCGCGCGGCCTGGGATCAGGCACAGGTAGGCATCAACTCAGTGCTGTTCGCGCTGTGCGCTGACACCAAGGCCTGGGATAGCGATCCAGAGCGCTATTGGACTGCCAACGGTGATGAAACGGCCAAACACATGGCGGGCATGACACGTGGATTCTACAAGGGACGCGATGATGTGCAGCGCGACGAGGCCATGCGCAGCATCGGCATGGCAGCTACGGCTATCATGCTCAAGGCAACTGATCTTGGCTACGCCTGCAGTCCAATGATCGGATTCGATCCCGTGGCCACGGCCCAGGCCATCAATGCTCCCGAGGACCATGTGGTTGGCATGCTGATCGCAGTGGGCAAGAGCACAGCCGAGCCCTATCCCAAGACTGAGCTCCCGCGGGGCGAGGTCATGATCTATGACTTCTTCCCAGCCTAAGAGGCGCGACTGGGACTATTCTAGGAGCTATACCCTGTGGCATGGGGATGTCAAACCTCAGCCACAGGATCTACCACACGTGATCGCTTTCAAACCATCGCATGATCATGAGCAACCAGGCGTGCCACAGTCCTATGTGGAATGGTGCGCAGAGAATTGCAGAGAACCTTGGGCATGGTGGTTCGATGCTTTCACCAGCTACATGGGTTTCACCAGCCAAACAGAACTGGTGCTGTTCCAACTGAGCTGCCTATAAATATCGCACCATGCGCATAGCTGACATCCTATTGGAATATGATCGCGACCGTGCCAGGCAAGCACTGGGCGACAAGCTGTGGAAAGCTGCACTGAGAGATCGCCTGCAGCTTTGGAGCGTGTTCTTAGACGATCTCCAAGCATGGGGACAGAGGAACGGCGGAGCCAAGGGCACATCTATTGACCGTGCATTCCAAAATCCACTATATCAGAAGGAGCTAGCCGATGCTGCATTAGAGCGCATCGAAGCTGCTGACCCTAGCACCAACAAGAAATACACACAGTGGATGGCGCGGCAGTGGATAGAGGGTCACGAGCGTAGGCTAGAGGATGTGGAAAGCACCATGGCAGATGCCATGTACAAGTTCCATAAGCTTAATCTCAAGCGTCAGCTGCCACCGCCTGAGAATGACATCAATCGCTACAAGATGGCCACCTTCCTCTATCAGAACCTTGATCGTTACGATGATCCAGACGAAGACACAGCGGCGCGAGGCAACGCACGCAAGGTCTACGAGGACGGCGAAGTCACAGTCATAGTGCCCGAGGACGAGGCTGCAGCCTGCAAATATGGTCGCGGCACTCGTTGGTGCACCGCTGCCACCAAGGGACAGAACTATTTTGAACACTACAACAAGGATGGTCCGCTCTACATCATCATACCCAAGCAACCGCACAGGGAGGGCGAGAAGTACCAGCTACACTTCCCATCTGGGCAGTACATGGACAAGGATGATGATCCTGTTGACATTGGCAATCTGCTGGGCGACCAGTTCCCGGCTCTAGGCAAATGGTTCCTGACTAATCCTGACACAGCCGATGACCTCAAGGACGAGGTATCTTTCGCTAGTGACGAGACGCTGCAGAAGATCAGCGATGACATCTGGGCTTTGGTCCAAGATGTGGTCATGGACGACTACAGCAACTGGGAAGTCAACGACGACAGTTTCTATGATTGGTTGCGCGAACAAGGCTATGTCACCGATGATGGAGATATTGACTGGGACCGTGCCCCGCCGTACGAAAAATACAATCCAGATGCTATGCGTTGGATGACTGACGTGGAAGAGTTCACGCATCTCAGGCCTAACCAACTGAGGCGAGCGGCCACTGAAGCTTGGCAACACGGAGACTATGATGACCGCAGCGTGTACAATCTCGAGAGCGCTATAGCTTGGAACGTCAAAGACAAGATGGGCCGTGATGAGATAGATGGTGAAGGTGTGGCCAATTGGATAAACAAGAACATCGTGATCAAACGCACCCCAGAAGGGCCCAAGGTAGAGCGAGTGGTGCGCAGGGAGAGGCCATGAGGATACATGAGATAGCTTCTAAGGTTGGGACTGATCCAGAGGTGCATGCTCAGCTGCGTCGCTGGGCCATACATGACCAAGAGCAGCGCAACAACAGGTGGATACCATGGCTCAAGGACCATGCTGATGAGCTGGGGAAGGACAGCAGCAAGCAGAACGTGATGCGACTGTGGTATGGCACTGACAAGGTCGATGCTACCAAATACTTTGATCCCATGAACGATCTGCGCTGGCATGGTGCAGCCAAACAGTTCATACGAGATAACATCAACGTCATACTGCGAGATCCTGGTGGTTGGGTGAGCCAACGTGATGCCCACGACGTGGCCCTTGCGCATATCATAGTGCAGCACATGGATGAGGATCCTGGGTTCCAAGCCTGGTTTCTCGACAAGATGATAGATGACCCTGCCGTGGCTAGGGCCAATGCCAATGAGATACGTTTCCTCAGCGACAGGGTAGAGGTAAACCGCAGCGGCTACTGGGACAGCCCAGACTCTGGCAAGATTCGCAAGACCATACCTCGTGGTACTAACGGTACCCAAGGAAACAGATTCAGCCTGGATCATGTGAACAAGAGCGATGTTGATGCTTGATTGGTTTGACCATTTCATGCAGGGATTGTGCGATCTTATATCTTGCTTGAGGCCCAGCGCCTAACATAAACTATGTGATAGGAGAACTATCACATGCTCGCAGGCACGTTCAAGGACCTAGACCGCGGTTTGCTCACCAAGCTGGTCATCATACAATCACTGCTGATCACCATCAGCAATTATCTAGCACACTACAAGTTCAACATCACAGGTTTCCCGCTTGCCTACAGCGTCTGGTGCACGCCTGCGTTCATGGTGGTAACTGATCTCACCACGCGCTTGGCTGGCAAGCAGCTGGCACGAGCAGTGCTCCTGGCCACTTTAATCCCGGGCATCATTGGCACTGCGATAGGCTCTTGGTTATATGGCAGCGGATTGCTTGACGGTGTGCGCCTCACGCTAGCCAGTGCCGTGTGCTATCTCATACCCATGCTGCTAGACGTTTACGTGTTCAGCTGGATACGCGACAGGATCACAGCTTGGTACGTGGCACCAACTGTCAGTGGCATCATCACCACTGTTTTCATGACCTATCTGTTCTGGGGTGCGGCGTTCGCAGGAGGGACTGATCAGTTCCTCAGCGACAACTGGTACATATTGGCTACCAACCAGATCATCATCAAGAACGTGCTTAACCTAGTGTTCCTCTTGCCACTGTATGGCATGCTGCTGGCCTATCTCACCCGCAAGGTGCAGGCTGCTCATGCCGGAGTATAATGAATTGTGGGACCGATACAGCAAGAACTGGGACCTGCTGAAAGCTCCCATGCGGCCCACGCAGGCAGTGATTGATCTGCTGGTGCGCGAGGTCGGCTCGGGTCACATGCTGCAGTTGGGCTGCACACCGGAGATACACGCAGCGTTTGATCACATCACCGCTGTTGACAAGGATCCCAACATGATCAGCACGGTTTGGCCAGGTGACACTGGTACCAAGCGAGTCATGCAGGCAGAGTGGGAAGAGATGACATGGAGCCGCAACATCTTCGACGGCATAGTCAGCGACTGCGGCGTGGTCATGCTGAGCACGCTTGCAAGACAGCGTGCGTTCCTCGCCAAATGCTATGGCTGGCTGGTGCCAGGCGGTACCTATGCTCAGCGTTACTTTGAGCGTCCTACTGAGAACATCACGCTGGACGAGCTGATCGCCGACATGAGCGGCCCTGCCAAGATCAACTTCCACGCCTTCAAGTGGAAGATGGGCATGTACATCGCAGGACAGCATGGTGCTACCACGCCCAGCAAGCAGATACTGGAACTGTTCCGCGAGATCAGCGGGGATCGAGAAGAGTTGTGTGATCGCACAGGTTGGTTACCAGAGCACGTGGCCACGGTGGATTTCTACGAGACAAGTGGACAGATCGTGACATTTGCCAACCGTGAAGAATATCTCAGCACCATACCAGAAGGCGCTGTTGATGTGGAATTCCTCTACACCACTGACTATGATTTCGCGGAGCGATGCCCTGTGATGCGCTGGAGGAAACCTCTGTGAATCTCGAAAACGTGATATGGCCCAGGATGTACCAAGGTTCTAATCTGATCCTGATGGCACTGCTGGCAGAGCTTGATCGCACCATGTGGTTGGATCCCAAGGAGATAGAAGCTGAACAGTTCAAGCAACTGCGCCTGTTGATCACCCATCACATGGCACACACACCCAGCTTCGCTGCTCGCATGTTGGCTGCTGGTTTGACGGCCAGCGACATCACTGACAGGGATACCCTGCGTAAGCTACCTCCGCTCAAGCGGTTGGACATACAGCGTGCCGGCGAGGATTTCTATAGCAAGCACATACCCAAGAGCCACGGCACGCCTGGCGAGACACGCACAAGCGGCAGTACAGGCGAACCGGTGAGGATCCGCAAGACCCAGATAGATGCTCTGTATTGGACCGCCCATGCCATCCGGGACCATATGTGGGCACGCAGGGATTTTCGCGATAAGCTGTTGAGCATACGTGCTGACATATTCAAGTACAGCGAATCGCCAAACTGGGGACAACCCATATCAGACATCTGGCAGACTGGTAGTGCCATAGGCATGCCAGCCACCTACGACATGCGTGAGCAACTGAAGGTCATCAAGGAATACCAGCCAGGCATACTGCTGATCTATCCCAACAATCTCAGCATCATACTGGACGAGATGCAGCAGGATGGTGGCGATTTCAGCTTCATCAAGCACGTCAAGACCATAGGCGAGACCGTGCATCAGTGGCAGCGTGACAAGACCCGTGCGGTGCTGGGTCGCAAGATAGAGGACAACTACAGCAGCAATGAGATGGGCTGCATGGCCATGCAATGCCCCGACACTGACAACTACCATGTGATGACCGAGACCGTGCTGGTTGAGATCATCAATGACGCAGGCGAACCCTGTGCGCCAGGCGAGGTTGGACGACTGATAGTAACCGACCTACACAACCATGCCAGCCCGCTGATACGCTATGACATAGGCGACTGGGCCGAAGCAGGTGCGCCCTGCAGCTGTGGTCGAGGCCTGCCAACCATCACACGGTTCGTGGGACGCGAGCACAGCATATTAACCAAGCCAGACGGCACGCGCATATGGCCCATATTCTACGGTGCCAAGATGAATGACATAGCACCTGTGCGCCAGTATCAGTTCCGACAGAAGACTGTGACTAGCATGGAGTTCCGCTGCTACACGGAAGAACCGCTGACAGCTGAACAACGCGAGGGTTTGATAGCGCTGGTACAAGAAGCATTGGACTACCCCTATGAGATGAACCTCATAGAGTATAGGCAACCGTTGCCAACCACGGCACGCGGCAAGTTCCAAGAATTCATATGTGAGGTATCGTGACATGAGAGTGATATTCTGTATCCCAGGCAGGGAATTCAGTGATCAATGGATGCGCAGTTGGACAGATACTCTGGCGGCCTGTGGCAATGCAGGCATCAGCTGGGCCTACAGCATGAGCTATGACCCTGTTGTTTATTACGCTCGTAATCGAGTGCTGGGTGGCAACAACGTGGATGGCAGGGACCAGAAACCATTCGGTGGCACCGTCGACTATGACTATCAGGTATGGCTAGACAGTGACATGGTCTGGAAGGGCGATGACGTTCTCAAGCTGTTGTCCCACGACAAACCAGTTATAGCTGGTTGCTATCCAATGCAAAACAATGCCCAGTTCCCCATCGTCGAAACGCTAGATTACAATCTGCTGTACCAACAGGGAACATTCAAATTCATGGATAGGGCTGAGCTCGATGCCAAGACAGCACCGTTCACCGCCAGCTACAGCGGATTTGGTTTCATGGCCATAGCCAAGGGTGTGATGGAACGCTTGGAATATCCTTGGTTCAGGCCTCGCTGGGTAGATAACGGCACGTTCCTGGAATTCACCAGCGAGGACGTGGGTTTCTGCTGGAGCGTTGCTGAGCTGGGAGAACAGATATGGATTGACCCTAGCATCAGGGTAGGACATCAGAAATCATTGGTATTGACCTAGAGAGGCTGTGATGGGCAATTGGTTATGCACTAAGATATATGCACGGTCAGAGGGTTTGACCTGCTGTTTCCGCAATTGGAATTCAGCAGGACGTGATAGATTGCTGCATGGATATGCGCTGAGTTTCAAGATGGTTTTCGAGAGCTGGCGCTTGGATGACAGGAACTGGGTCATCGATCAGTCTCAGTTTGACCATATCACCCGATGGTTGCACGACAATTTTGATCATACTGTCTGTGTGGCCGAGGACGATCCGGAGCTAGCGAGTCTGCAAAAGCTGCATGATCAGGGGCTGCTAGACATCAGGGTGATGCCAGCCGTTGGCACTGAGAAATTCGCCGAATACCTGTTTCGATACGTGCAAACCTGGCTGATAGCTGAGCAGATGACTGACAGGGTACTGATACGCACCGTGGAATGCATGGAGCATGAGAACAATAGTGGCTTGTTCGTGGAGTGAGGCGACTAGGCCATGCCAACTTGGCTAAATATCCCAGCATAGCCTGGAGAATCATCTGATGGTCAACACCTTCTCACCGTTCGCAGCGTATTACAGGATAACCTGGAACCTGACGACACCCAACGACTACACTGGTACCAACAGCACCAGCGGTGGTATCAACCCGTTCAACAGCCGACAGTATCACAGCATGATAGCCACCACTGGCAATGTCGACATTTCAGGGGGTTATGGCGGCTCTACTGGTGACGAGCTGCTGCTCAACGGGTATGCGATTGGACCGTTCACCAATGGTGACACAGTGTCAACCATGCTGCAGCTGTTCAACAACATGAGCCCATGGACCAACGTCATGGCCAGCACGGACATCAATCCAAAATACATCACGCTGAGCTGTGCTTACCCTAGCGTGCAAACTGCCATCACGTTGGCCAATTATGTTGGAACGCCTCTGGCTAGGCTGGGATTCACAGCAGGCAGCTTCACATACGCCAATCCTATCTACGGCGGTACCTTCAGTGCTCCGACCAATAACCAAAACATAGTGGTGAATGGTACCACAATCACCTTCACCACTGCTGGTGGTCTCAGCCTCAACGGTGTATGCTCAACCATCAACAGCGTCACGGGCGTGACTGATGTGGTGGCAACACCAGCAGCAGGCAATGTGCAGCTCAACAGTGTCAGCGACGGTCCAATTTACATACTCAGTGGCACCGCTACCAGTGGTTTGGGATTCACCAATGGCACAAGCTATGCAGGCGCCATGACCTATGCCAACGCACTGGCCGACGAACAGGGATTCCTGCGTTGGAAGCTGATCGCCAGCAGCATCGAGAGCTTGGTTACCCCCACTTTCTACGCTTCGGTTAGCTACGGCACCACTACCGTTCAGTCCACTGACGGCGTGAATCCGCCCGCACAGTTCAGCTGGACGGTTGGCATAGAGCATCTGGATGCGCTCACCACCGTCACGCTCGCAGGTGAACCCGAAGGTGCAGGTGTGACTCTCACTGGGCCTGCCTGCCTAAAGAGGTTGATCAGCCGTGCATTGTCTAGCTCGATCACCGAGAACTGCAATGTCTACAATCCAAACGTGGCCATCGCTGGCAGCAGCGTCATCGCTTTCAACACCAGCCAGATGGTGACTGTGCAGGTCACTGCATCCGCGATCGATACCGCAGCTAACATCAATCTCATAGAGCAAAACCTAACCGTAACGATGGTCAGCAACATCTGATAGCCTTGACAGGCAGCACAAGTCTATTACACTTTAGATTGCTGGCAAGGAGATCTCGATGCTGACTACTCTATTGATGTTTGGTGCTGCGATCGCGCTCAGCGTCGTGGCGGGCTACTATTCGGTGATCGGTCTCACCACGATATTCAGCAGTGCTTTCATCCCAGTGCTGATCATGGCCAGCGTGTTGGAGAGCAGCAAAGTCATCACAGCCAGCTGGCTCTACAATAATTGGCGCAAGACTCCATTGTTGCTCAGGACCTATCTCACCACAGCTGTGGTGGTGCTGATGTTCATCACCAGCTTGGGCATCTTTGGTTTCCTGAGCAAGGCACATGTGGAGCAAGCAGCTGCTGGCGCAGAACAGCAGGCCAAGGTCCTGCATATCACGCAAGAGATTGACCAACAGAATCAGATAATAGAACGAGCCAAGCAGAAGCTGGCCACTGCTGGCAAGGGCGACGAAGCCAGCAATGCCGCGATCAATACCCGCATCGAGGATGCTAACCGCGTCATAGATAATGCCAACAAGCGAGTGCAGCCACAGATTGATGAGCAGCAGAAGATCATAGACGCCGCAGCAGCAATGATAGAGCTGCGAGCCAAGAGCACGCAGAGCCAGATTGACGATATCGACCGACAGGTTGCCAACCTCGATGGCATAGTCAAGAGCCTGATCGATCAAAAGAAGACCAGCCAAGCACAGGCGCGGCAACAGGAGCAACAGGCAGATAGGACACGCTTGGCTAAGCAGAAGACTGATCTGCTCAAGCAGATTGATGCCATGCGCCAGGCACCTGATCCTCAGGTAGATGCTGCCAAGGCCGAGATAGCGCGTCTGCGTGCCAAGACAGATGAAGAGATCAAGCAGGCTCGCGCAGTGATCGATCAGCTGACCACCAAGCTCACACAGGGCGGGGACACAGACAAGCTGCAAGCTGACATTGACGCACAGAATGACAAGATCAAGACAGCAGAGGCTGCGATAGAATCGCTGAACGCGGACAAGTTCAAGCTGGAGACAGAAGGTCGCAAGCTTGAAGCAGAGACAGGACCAATCAAGTACATCGCGCAAGCACTGTATGGCGATGCCGTGGATCAGACCCTGCTGGAGCATGCGGTGCGCTGGATCATAGTGCTGATCATCGTGGTGTTTGACCCCTTGGCTATCCTCATGCTGATAGCCGCTAATCAAGGTCTAAGGGAATGGCGCGAGCGCGAAAAAGAGTCACCCGACGATCAGGCAGCGTTCATCGATGCCGTGCTCGATGACGCACCAATCGACACTGATAGCGCCCAAACGCCCACAGAGACTGTGCCTGCTGCATTGACCATCGATGGCAAGGAAGATCTGATAGAGGCCATGGAGAGACTGCGTGCAGAGATCGCAGCGCTGAACTCTGCCATTGCTGCTCCTGCTGCTACCCCGATGCATGAGCTTGACCTAGCCAATCTATCAGGCGTGGCATTTGCTGACCAAGACACGCTTCCAGAGTCAAAGACGATTGAGCCTCAAAACCACACGTTCAGCTTTGCTGCTGATACCGGCGCGTTCACTGTCATCACAGAGACAACAGACGAACCGGCCCCAACACGGTCGCCCATCATAGAAGATGACATACCAACAGATACCGCGGAAGCAAGCACAGACACAGACGAACCTGATCCGCACACTGATGGATATATTGGACTCATACGTCCTGGCTTGGACGATGAACCAGAGCCGGCTCCTGCAGCAGTGGAATCCGATGCTGGCATCACACCTGAAGAAACGTCCGCCATTGAGACTCCTGAAATAGATGCCGACCAAGAAATTGATCAACCCACGACAAAACCAGCTGCTCCACGCACAGCAGATGAGCTTTTTGAGCACATGCGCATGCGTCACCAGCAGCGCATAGATAAACACATAGCTAACCGCGAGTGAGTGAAATGGCCAAACAGTCAAAGCACTGCAATTTCTGCAGCAAGTCGCAGCACAGCGTGAAGAAATTAGTCGCTGGTCCAGATGTCTTCATCTGTGATGGTTGCATAGAGTTATGTTATGAGATCTTACAAGGCGATTCTCCGGTAACCGAGGACAGCTACACTCCAGATTCAATGACTCCTGAGGCCATCAAGAGCTTCCTTGATGAACGTTTGGTCGGCCAAGATGATGCCAAAGTCGCACTCAGCGTGGCAGTCTACAATCACATGAAACGCATCAACAATCCCGTGGTAGACGGAGTTGAGATAGACAAGAGCAACATACTATTCATAGGACCAACTGGCTGCGGCAAGACCTACATGATACAGCAGGTCGCCAAGATGATGAGCGTGCCCATGGTGATCGTGGATGCTACCAGCATGACCGAGAGTGGTTACGTGGGGCTAGACGTCGAGGAAGCCATATCGCGTCTGTACCAAGCGGCTGATCAAGATATCGAGAAGACAGAACGCGGTATCGTCTACATCGACGAGATCGATAAGAAGGCAAGGCGCGGCGAGAGCGCCAGCATCACACGCGACGTGTCTGGCGAAGGCGTGCAGCAGGGATTGCTCAAGATGCTAGAAGGCTGCGAAGTCAAGGTTCCGCCCAGTGGTGGACGCAAGAATCCTCATGGCGAGTTCATAACAGTCAACACACGCAACATCCTATTCATCCTCGGTGGCGCATTCGTGGGACTGGACGACATCATCAACAATCGCATGGATGTGGGCAGCAGCATGGGATTCGGTGCCAAGCTGAGCGACAAGGCGGGCAAGCAGCACGATCACTATGACATGATCAGGCAGGTGAGGCAAGAAGATCTCAGCAGATTCGGATTGCTACCGGAACTGATCGGCAGGTTGCCCGTGATCATACCATTCAAGGATCTGGCGGAAGAGGATCTTGTGCGCATACTCACGGAACCCAAGAGCGCGATCGTCCGCCAATATCAGAAGATGTTCCAGCTGGATGGTATTGAACTGCAATTCAATCAGTCGGCACTGAAGCTGATAGCCAAGCAGGCCATGGAACGCAAGACAGGTGCACGCGGGCTGCGTGCTATCATAGAGAACATCCTGCTCAAAGCACAGTTTGACCTGCCCAATATGAAGAACCGAGGCGTGAAATCAGTGGTGGTCACCGAAGAGACCGTGCAAGCCCAGGGTTCGCACATGTTGATCTATCAATCAGAGCAAGAAGTGGCCAATTGATGAACTGCAAAGCTAAGTAAGTCACCATGAGCGACAACAGTGTGCAGGGATCGAAACCATACGGCTTCTTAGGCAAGCGTGGCCTAACCGTGCAGGTTTACAACAACAACGTGAACAAGGCCCTGAGCCAACTCAAGAAACGCTGCAATACCGAAGGCATCAGCAAGGAACTGCGCAAGCGCAAGCATTTCGAGCCCGAGACTCTCAAGCGCAGGCGTAGATTGGCAGAAGCACAGGGACGCTGGCGCAAGAAACGCGCACAGTTCGACGGATTGGACAGCGGACGCAATCGTCGCTCTTGACATCCTAGTTAGGAAGCATTAAATATCTGCATGCGAGTGCCAAATGGGCTCGCACCAATGATGCTTCGCTTAGACAAGGAGGTATGCAATGCGTCAGATTACACCGTCAACTCTCATGAATCTAGATGAGATGTTCCGTGAGCTCAATCGTTATGCCATAGGATTCGAGCCACTTTTCACCAGAATCAACACATATAACACAAGAGAATCAACAGGTTATCCACCGTATAATCTGGACCAAGATGCAGATGGCTCTCATTACCGATTGACACTGGCTGTGGCCGGTTTCAAGCAAGAAGAGCTAGAGATCAGTCTCAGCGATGATGATCGTGTGCTGATCGTCAAGGGCAGCAAAGCCAAATCAGACGATCGCCAATGGATACATCGCGGTATCGCAGCACGCGATTTCGAGAAACACTTCACGCTCGCTGATCGGATCAAGGTCACCGGTGCCAAGTTGGAAGATGGTTTGCTCGCCATTGAATTGGAGCGAGAGATCCCAGAAGAGAAGAAACCTCGTAGGATTCCCATCGCCGGCGCTGGCATCATAGACGCTGAACCAGCTGCTTGATGCATTGACGTCTTCGACACAGGCACCTATACTGTAGCAAACGCGGAGGACTGGACATGGCTGGAAGCAAGACAGGAACCAATTTAGCCGTCATCGAGAAGGTCAGTCTCAGCCCTCCGCGCATGTACGATGTGTGGTTGATCAATGATGACAAGACCACGATGGAATTCGTGGTCTTGGTTTTGATGCAGGTGTTCCATCGCAGCTTCGAGGATGCACAGGACATCATGATGCACATCCATAGCAACGGCAAGGGCATCGCAGGTACCTACAGCCATGAGGTGGCCATACAAAAGAAGGATGATACCATCGCCATAGCCCGACAACACGGTTTCCCGCTGGTCGCAGTGGTTGAGCCAGCTGAAAAAGACGCTTGATTGGTAAAATTAGGTGCTTGACAGCACGCATGCAGGCTGTATAGTGTTAATGCATATGAAGAGCTTGCAGTTTGGCAAGCATCAACTAAACTGGAGACTACCATAATGTATACGCAATCAGAGAAGGTCATCAACTATCTCTCCAAGGGCAACACGCTCACCAGCAAGCAGGCCAAGAGCCGTTTCAAGATCCAAAACCTCCGTGCTCGCATCACCGAGCTCCGCCAGGAAGGTTACAAGATCGGCACGACACCTGTTGTGTTCCGTGACACTGGCGCCCACGGCGTTGCTTACACGCTGGTCAAGGGCCGCAGCAAGAAGGCCTGATAACTCTAGGAACTTGTTAGTACAAGTCTAGGGGGAATGGAAAGGGTGCCGGACAACTGGTACCCTTTTTCATCTTTTGGTGTGATCTTTGAGACCCTGCAAACGAGTTTCCAGCGCGTGGATCAGTTGATCCATTGGTATGCGATTCTCGCGATAGCCGTCGGCGATATACTCAATGTATCTGGTGGTCGGTGGTCTGGAGTCATGATAGTTGGGACGCATGACGTAGGTCAGCGCCTTCATCTCCACGCCATTGAACAGTATGTTCACTATCTTGTGTTGATAATGCTTGCTGTAATCCTCATCGTAATCGAGGTCGTGTAACTTATCGTGCGGGATAGCCCAAAGCACGCCGTGCACCAAGTGTCCCTTGGCGGGCACGATGTCGCTGAAATGTTCCAATATGAATTGATAGTCTTCAAGCTCTGCTGCACCTCGTAGCCTAGCCTCTGGTATGCGTTTCTGCAGCTCTCCCAGATTGGTGTTGTGGCCGTAGGCGAAATAGTTGACGTAACGCATGTTCACTCGCTGCTGTGCTGCATCTTGGGGAATGGTTTGGTGCCCATCTCCTTGCGATGATCATACAGCACCTTGTTGCTGAGTATCTCCACGAAGCACTTGTGCTTGGGATGGTTTAGATCCCAGAAGTTGAAGGTCATGTGGCTCTGCACTGGACGCACTGAGAAAGTGTGTTCGCTGGGCTTGATCATGATCTGGCTGGTGGTGCGCATCATCTTCTTCTTGTCAGTGGTGCGCAGGCAGTTGAGCTGTGGATTGTCACTGTAGACGCCAGCCAATCCGTCGATCATATCCTGGGGCGTCTCGGCCTCGGCCATGATTTTCTCGGCTATCATCTTGCGGCTCTCGCTGCTGATGCGGCTCATGGTCTGTGCCTCGCTCTCAGCAGTGCGTTGGTAGCCTGCCCAGTCTAGCATGACACCGTGATTGGTTCGGACCACAGTCTCGTCCTTGGGCACTTCCACGACTTTGAATGCGTACTTTTGGTTCTCGTATTCGCCTGGTTCCCAGCAGCCTTCCAACAGATAGCAGGTGTCCTTGTCAAATATCAGAGTGTGGCCAGGCAGCTTATCCTTGATGAGACTCATGGCAGCAGCTTTGCAGTTTGGATATCTCAAGGCCTTCTTTATCTTGACGCCGTCCTTGCTGGGAGTCTTGGTGCGAACCTGGATCTCCATCTCATCGTCCTTGACCATGAGGCTGGCGCTGATTATGCACACTCCGCCGCTGTTCATGCCCTCGCAATACTGAGTGACATCGTCCCAGAACAGCATCTGTTCGATGCCATCGCGATTGAGGCGCTTGAAGCTGATCTCTGGGATGTAATTGCGGTCTCGGTTCTTGACTCCGACCCATCCCGTCTCGGGGAAGTATTTGGCTGCTATGATACACATGATCAGTTATTTATAGGTTTGATATCCACTAGACATCATGGTATAATCCATCAATGTATGAGAAAATCACACTGTTTTGGATCAATGCCTATCGATCAGATCAGCTGGCCTTTTGGCTTGAGATGATCAACTTTTTCTTCAGCGTTGGAGCTAGCATATCATTGGCATTGACCGCACAGCATCCACCCATGCATCTGATATATCCATTCTATTTCGTGGGCAGTACCAGCCAAGTCGTGGCCAGCATAAGGCGCGGTCAACCCTGGGTGATGCTGGTCACCATGTGGTTTAGTTGCACCAACACCATAGGTTGGTTGCGTGCTATGGGATGGTTATGATACCACGGACGACGAAACTTTAACTCAGGAGGAGAACGACATGAGCAATCCGATGCTACAGCTTGACCTGCCAAATGGCACGGTGATGATAGAATGCTACCCAGACAAGGCGCCAAAGCACGTGGCACAGATCCTTGATTTGGCCAACAGCGGTCACTATGATGGGACCGTTTTCCATCGCGTGATACCAAACTTCATGGCACAAGGCGGCTGGGGACAGAAGCAGCTACCACAGCTGCAGGCCGAGTTCAACGATGTGCCACACACCGAGGGGATCTGCAGCATGGCTCGCACCAACGATCCACACAGTGCCAGCGATCAATTCTTCATCTGTTTCACCGCATGCCCGTGGTTGGATGGACAATACACGGTCTGGGGCAAGGTCACATCTGGCATGGAACATGTGCACAACGGCATAACCAAGGGAGAACCACCCGCAGAACCAACTCCTATCGTGCGCATGCGCCAAGTGCAGTCTTGACCTTTACAGGGCCAAAACATATATAATGTGTGCGGCACGGCTTCGGCGCGCCGCACCAAAACATCTTGCTTAATGAGGAGATAGTGATGAGCAAAGTTATCGGTATTGATCTTGGCACGACCAATTCGTGCGTGAGTATCATGGACGGCACCACCGCCAAGGTGCTGGAGAACGCGGAAGGCGCCCGCACAACGCCAAGCATCATAGCATTCACCAAGGATGGTGAGCAATTGGTCGGGGCACCAGCCAAGCGCCAGGCAGTGACCAATCCTGCCAACACACTGTACGCAGTCAAGCGTTTGATCGGCCGTCGTTACGATGACGCCACTGTGCAGAAGGACAAGAAGCTACTGCCATACGAGATCGTTTCCAGTGATAGCGGTGACGCATGGGTGGCCGTGGATGGCAAGAAGATGAGCCCCAGCGAGATCAGTGCCAAGGTCCTGATCAAGATGAAGGAAGCAGCCGAGGCATACCTTGGCACAAGCGTCACGCAAGCAGTGATCACCGTGCCCGCATATTTCAATGACAGCCAGCGCCAAGCGACCAAGGACGCTGGTAAGATCGCAGGTCTGGATGTGCTGCGCATCATCAACGAACCGACCGCTGCTGCATTGGCCTACGGCATGGACAAGAAAGGCAGCGGCAAGATCGCTGTCTATGACCTAGGTGGCGGCACGTTTGATGTCAGCATACTTGAACTGGGCGACGGCGTGTTTGAAGTGCTCAGCACCAACGGCGACACGCAGCTGGGCGGCGAGGACTTTGACCTACGCATCGTTGACCACATGGCCGACACCTTCAAGAAAGAGCAGGGCATCGACCTCCGCAAGGACGCCATGGCGCTGCAACGCCTCAAGGAAGCAGCTGAGAAGGCCAAGATCGAGCTCAGCTCCAGCACACAGACTGACATCAATCTGCCCTACATCACTGCAGATGCCAGCGGCCCAAAACATCTCGCGCTTACCCTTACACGTGCCAAGCTAGAGAGCTTGGTCGAGGATCTGATCAAGCGCAGCGTGGAGCCTTGCAAGAAGGCCATGAAAGATGCGGGAGTCAAGCCAGAAGACATCAGCGAAGTCATCCTAGTTGGTGGCCAGACGCGCATGCCCAAGGTCGTTGACACAGTCAAGGATCTGTTCAAGCGTGAGCCAAGCAAAGGCGTCAACCCAGACGAGGTCGTGGCCATGGGTGCTGCCATCCAAGGCGGTGTCCTACAGGGTGACGTCAAGGATGTGCTGTTGCTAGACGTGACACCTCTGAGCCTAGGCATCGAGACTCTGGGCGGGATATTCACCAAGCTGATCGAGCGCAACACCACCATCCCAACCAAGAAGAGCCAGATCTTCAGCACTGCGGCTGATAACCAACCAGGTGTGCAGATCACGGTTTTCCAAGGCGAGCGCGAGATGGCGCGCGACAACAAGCTGTTGGCCAACTTCAACCTGGAAGGCATCGCACCTGCTCCGCGCGGCATGCCACAGATAGAAGTGACATTTGACATCGATGCCAATGGCATCGTCAATGTCAGTGCCCGGGATCAGGCCACTGGCAAGGAACAGAAGATCAGCATCCAGAGCAGTGGTGGTCTCAGTGACGGTGACATCGAACGCATGGTCAAGGAAGCGGAAGAAAACAAGGAAGCCGACAAAAAGCGTCGCGAGGTGATCGAGATGCGCAATGGCGCTGAGATGCAGATCCATCAAGCCGAGAAGCAGCTCAAAGAGAACGATGACAAGATCCCCGCAGAACTCAAGAGCGAGGTGGAGAGCAAGATCGCAGATGCTCGCACAGCGATCACCAAGGACACCGTGGAGGACATGCAACCCGCACTCCAGGCACTGGGTGAGAGCCTCATGAAGATCGGTGAGATAGTCTACAAGGCCCAGACACCGCCTCCGGGGGCTGATGGTCCGATCGACGTTGAGTCCAAGCCAGCGGAGTGAACATGAGGATAGGATTCACCTGCAGTTCGTTTGATCTACTACACGCAGGGCACATAGCCATGCTGCGTGAAGCCAAGGATCACTGTGATTACTTGATCTGCGGGCTGCAGGTGGATCCAACTCTTGATCGGCCTAACAAGAACAAACCTGCCCAGACCGTGGTGGAACGGCATGCGCAATTGGCAGCCGTGCGCTACGTCGATGAGATCGTGCCATATGTCACGGAAGCTGATCTGGAGGACATCCTCAGCATGTATCCGATAAACATACGCATCCTTGGTGATGAGTACAAGGACAAGGATTTCACTGGGCGTGATATCTGCAAGAAACGCGGTATCGAGCTGTATTTCAACAAGCGCGATCATAGGTTCAGCAGCAGTGGGCTGAGACAACGCGTAGCCGATGCCCAGGCAGTGAAATCCAAGTAAATAAATCGGTTGACAGCCGCAGCAATCGTGTTATATTGCTGCATATTTTGGAGAACACAGATGCGCAAATTAGCTTTGACAGCAGCAGCATTACTGGCTTTAACCAATGCAGCACATGCTGATTGGAATCATCGCTACGGGCCGCGGCCTGGCTACGGCGGCGGCGGTGGCGGATGGATAGCTCCTCTGGTGGGCGGGTTGATCATCGGTGGCGCGATCGGTGCCATGGCACAGCCTCGCGTCGAGGAAGTCCCGCCGTACCATGTGGAATGCCGCAGGGAGCAGGTGTTCGATCGCTACGGTAACTTCCTGGGATTCCAGCGCCGCTGCTATAACGTGCCAAACTACTGAGAATGGCATGGAACCTTCGACTGCCAATCGAGCGGATCCAAAACAGGTTTTCAAGCTATATGATGGCGAAGGCAAGACGCCCAGCCAGATTGCCATAGTCTTGGACGTCAGCCTCACCGAGGTGATTGAGATCTTGGACAAGCGGCGCAAGGACGAACGCATGAAAGAACGCAGCTGATCCATGTGGTGGTTAGGTCATCTTTTCCTCATCTTCTGTGTATTTGGTCTGGGTTTTGCCACGCGAGAGCTGATCATCGCCTATAAGGCCTTGGAGCAGTGGTTCGTCTATGGCAGCGAGGATCCTGCGACTTTCGTGGAGAGATCAACCAAACCTCGCGCAGTCCCCGTGCCCGCTGCTCCTTCAGTTGAACAGACAGATGCCTTCGCAAGCATGCAATCCAAGGCAGACAGCGACAAGCTACGCCAACTCAAGGCAGCGATGAAAACCAAGTGACGGAAAATCTGTAACAATCTGTAACACAATTTTATCAGTTGGCTATATACTGCGAGCAGCAGGAGGCCCACATGGAGATTGAGACGTTCATAGATCACACCGATGGAACCTATCACATCGTGTTCTGGTTCCGAGATCGGGTCAAATCACATCATATCTACAACGAGCTGAGCGAATTTGACCAAGCCCTCAGCAGCTTGCTTCGGCAGTATCCTCTGGCCAAACACATAACGAGCCAAACCAGCCAGCCTGCTGAATACGCCTGAATCTAGACATCTGCATTGGCCAAGCATACACTCTGCGCATATGGAGGTACGCATGGCAGACGCTATAGATGATCTACTGGACAGCATCGAACGCATGATCGACGCACAAGATGACATGTGGGAGGAGGAGAAATACGCCAACTACCGCGAGCTCCTTTCCATCAAGGAAAACAGGTATCTGCCAGCCAAGCAATCTGCACGCGACAATCTGCGCAGGGTGATCACTGACATCGTGAGGCAAGAGATAGCCAAAGCCCCGCGCAGCAAGAACTGGGGTGTGTTTTAGGTTGACAGATCCCTAGAGCATGCTATCCTAGGCAAATGGAGGAGCATCAGGATGCAAGCTGAAAATCAGAGATCTGGACTGGCTGCTTTCCTAACGAATTCCGTGATCATAGGTGGAATACTGGTAGCCACTGGTTGGACAGGCGCGCAGTTCCCCGTTTGGATCCTCGTTATCTGGGCGATCTATTACCACCGTGAATGGCGAGATGGGCATGATATCCTGCATAACCATGCAGCTGGCATCTATCCCATGCCATCCAAACCATTTGACATTCCCACACGAGTGGACATCTGGGATGGACCTCTGGGCAAGGTGCATGAGTTTGATCTGGAATGGCTGGTGTTCATGGCGGTGTGTGCTGCGTTCTTTGGATACATGCTGGGCGGCAAGCGTTGGGCGGTTGGCATGCTGGTGGTATGGGTACCATTCTTCAGCCTCGCTGACTGGGATTTCTACGTGGGCAAAGCGCAATACTATCCTGGCGGCGAGCGTGGGTATTATCTGGACCACTACGCCCAGACCTGCGCCAGGGACGCCAGTGGAAACATCCTGCGTGACCGCGACGGTTCGCAGATCTGCCATATCGTCATGCTCAGTCCCCCGCCTTTTTGATAGAAATTTGCCAACGATTTCAACGTCATATATTGGAAAATAATGGTTGACGTACTCTGCATCCGTGCTAATATATGGATACAGTGAGGAGATGGACATGAAGATCGCAGACACAGCAGCAGGTGCCGATAGCAACAGCGCATTCACCATCGCAGCCACGGGCAAGGCATTCAAGATCCTCAGCGACGGGCTCTACAGCGACAAGATCAAAGCCATCATCCGTGAGCTCAGCTGCAACGCGCGAGACAGCCACGTGGCCGCTGGCAACGCTGATCCTTTCGTGGTGCACCTCCCAGATGAGACACAGCCTTGGTTCGCAGTGGAAGATCACGGTGTTGGTCTCAGCGAGGCAGATGTGCTAAACATCTACACTCGCTACTTTGCCAGCACCAAGACCAACAGCGACGATTTCGTGGGTCAGCTGGGGTTAGGCAGCAAGAGTCCATTCAGCTATACCAATCAATTCACAGTCGTCAGCAGGCACGCAGGCGTCGGAACCACCTATGAGATGAGCATCGACAGCACCGGCACGCCCCGCGCTGCCAAGCTAGCGTCAGGTCCATGCCAAGGCACTGGCGTCTCCGTGCAGTTCCGCGTCGCACATGATTTCAAGCGCTGGCAGGACAAGGCCATGGAAGTGCTGCAGTGGTTTGATCAGAAACCGCTGATCGCCAACAGCCAGTATCAGCTGACCCTTCCAGATCCCGTGGAGCCGATGCATCGGGGTAGCGATTGGAGAATCTATCGTGAGTCGCACTGGAATGGTTCATCGCTAACGGCTCTCATGGGCGGAGTGTTGTATCCGATCGACCTCGGCAGCATCCCCGGCCTCGACGGACATGCACCTAGCTTGCAGCGCGTGCCCTGCGTGATCGATTTTGATATCGGTCAGTTGGATGTGGCTGCCAGCCGTGAGGGTCTCAGCTATGACCAACGCACCTGCGATAACATCGCTGCCAAGCTCAACAAGGTCTACACCGATCTGCACGCTGAGATGCAGTCGCGCATCACTGCCGCGCCCAGCAAATGGAAGGCGCGCATGGTCCTCAATGAATACCTCACCACACCCTTCAGCTACCAGCTGGGTCGTGCCATCCGCGACAGCGAGACATTGCCGCATCTGGAGTATGACAGTGAACCTTTGACCAGCACAACAGTTGGGCATGATACCCTCAATCTCTATGGTTTAGGCGATGTCACTGCGCGCGTGCACAGTGCTGGCATGAAGGTGGTGCGCAAGCTGCAGACGTTCAACCTGCGGGCAGATGCCAAGACAGTTTTCATGTTCGACGACTGCGACAAGGGAGGCTTTGCTCGTGCCAAGCAATGGCATATTGAACAGGATTGCAACAACACCGTGGTGGTTTTCCCCAAGAGCACGGTGAGCTGGAATCAATTGGCACAGCGGTTGGAAGGCCCGGACATCGTGTGGACCAGCAGCTTGCCTGCTCCGGCCAAGGCACCCAAGCGCGTGATCAGCAAGATCTGGCGCTATCGCGGCAACGGTGGCGGCAAGCATGCTTTCTCACCGATCAAGATGTCAGATGTGCAGGCGGGACCCAAGCTGTTCGTGGAACTCAAGGCCTGGGATGTGGTCATGGGCGGTCGTGAGCTCAACGGGTACAGCATTGGGTCTGCGTTTGACAACCTGCGCCGTTTGGGATTGGTGGTCAATGAGACCGTGTACGCTCTGCGCAAGAATGACATCAAGAAGCTGGATCGCAGGGAATGGACCAACTTGCATGATCATGCGCGTGCCAAGGCTGCGACCTTGCTGCGCAGCAAGGAAGTGCGCCGCACTGTCAAGAATGCAGGCGTGTGGGAACGGCTGCGCAATGAGGTCAACTCTAACCTGCTCAAGCTGAGTGCTGTATTACATTATCTTCGCGACATGGTACGCGAACCAGACAGTGAGATCATGCGCTTCCTCGCTGTGTTAGAGCAGCACAAGGACACTGGCGATCATAGCATCAACCAATACCAATGGGCTAGCCAGTGGTTCAGCATTCCCTTGGATGATGGCAGCGACGAGGTACCGCATGAGATCAAGGATGCCAAGCGCATCGATGACAAGTACAGCATGATCAAGCATCTCAATCTCGGATATGGCCAGCCGTCTGGTAACATGTTGCGTGAGATCGCTGCTTACATCGACGCGGTGGACGTTAGCCACACTTTCTTGATGCTGAGCAAACCGGAAGACTGACTGTGATGATATGACTGGATGATGACGGTCAGCGCCACATAAGTACGCGCATGCAAACACGATCATCCAAGTCGCGCTGGCGCAAGATACTGTTCATCCTCAAGCGCAGAGGAGATTACGATCCGGTGCAGCATCAGGCCAAGAGCATGAGCACCGGTCTCTACAACAGCGCAGCCTACATCGTTGAGATGCTGCTGGCCCACGGGCATGAGGCCATATTGGAAGTGGCAGTTGACAACAACGATATAGACAGATTGGTCACACAGCATCGACCTTCAGATGTGGTGATAGAAGCACTGTGGGTCACTCCCAGCAAGTTCAAGGTCCTCAGTGACCTGCATCCCGGTGTGACTTGGACCGTGCGCCTGCACAGTGACATGCCATTCATAGCAGGTGAGGGCATGGCCATGGATTGGATAGGTGACTACAGCACCTACCGCAACATAGTGATCGCTCCAAACAGCCAACGCCTCACCGATGAGCTCAAGAGCTATCTGAGACTGTGCCACAGAGGTGATCCTGACCGGGTGGTATATCTACCAAATGTCTATCCTGCCGAATGCCATGTCAAGCGCTTCGATCGCAAGAAGTATTGGATAGATGTCAGTTGCTTTGGTGCCGTGCGTCCGATGAAGAACCATCTCACGCAGCTATCGGCGGCACTGTCATTCGCTGACAGCATAGGCAAGCAGCTGCGCTTCCACATCAACAGTGGCAGGGTTGAAGGTCGAGGAGAACCCGTGATGCGCAATCTCGTGGGCATGTGCGCACATATCGCAGATAGCGGTCATCAGCTGATAGCGCATCAATGGATGCCCAGGGATGAGTTCGTTTCACTGTGTGGCCAGATGGATATCGCCATGCAGGTCAGCTTCAGTGAGACATTCAATATCGTGGCTGCAGATCATGTGAGCCAAGGCGTGCCATTGGTGAGCAGCAGTGAGATCGCCTGGAGCAGCAGATGGTGGCAAGCGTCGCCTACCAGCAGCCGAGACATCAGCAGAGCCATGCACCGTGCCTGGGCACATCCGTTCTTGAACGTGCTGCTCAACAAGAGATCACTGGCTAAATATTCACGCAATAGTGCTGCCACATGGTTGGCACACATGGGAGCATGATGATGTCAAGCGATAACATGCACAGGGTCAGGGTGCACTTCTGGCGCGATCAGCAGCTGCAGTTCCTCGACAGTTTCTTCCTCACGCTGGAAGATGCCGTGAGCTTCGCCAATCACCACTCGCACAGGGATTCGACAGCGGGTGTCAAGGTATATGATACCGATGGTCAGATGGTGCACAACAAGAACAACACTCCCTATGACCCAAGCATCTATGCGTGAGGAACAGACATGAGCCAACAGAAACACACCATGCGATTCAACCTCTGGGAGCAGGGCAAGCTCAGCTACATTGAGAAAGTGTTTGACACGCTGTCAGATGCTCTGCTGCATGCTAGCACCCACGGCCACTCAAATGTGGAAAGCATAAAGATATACTCTCCGGATGGACAGGTGGTGCATTCGGTGGTACCATCTGGCACCAACTCCGGCGTCTACGCCTGATTTCCTGCGTCTGATAATTTGGTCAGCAGGGTCTCCGCACGCATAATTAGGTGAAACACCAAGCGGAGATTCCAATGGAACTTACACAAGACATGGTCAAGAAACTGCAGGCAGCCCGTGTGCATTTCTGCATACCCTGCTACGGCGGCCAAGTCAACGAGGGCACTTTCATCAGCATGTTGAAATACATGGCCACGGCACAGCGCCTGGGTCTCAACTTCACCATCGACACCATGGTCAACGAGAGCTTGGTTTGCCGCGCACGCAACAGCTTGGTGGCCAAGATGCTGTATTTCGAACCCAAGAGCACGCACCTCATGTTCGTGGATGCTGACATTGGATTCGAGCCAGAAGAGATCTTCAAGCTGATCCTTGCAGACAAGGACGTGGCCGGAGGACTGTACCCCAAGAAGGCACTGCCCATCAGCTACGTGGTCAACAAGGTACCTGGAGCAGTCAAGGAAGGCAATTTGGTTGAAGTGGCCAATCTGGGCACTGGCTTCATGATGATCAAGCGCGAGGTGCTGGAACAGATGATAGCCAAGCATCCCGAGCTGCACTACGTGGACAGCATCGGCCTAGATCCCAAATACGATCCGTTCAAGTATGCGCTGTTTGACACCGAGATTGATCCAGACAGCAAGGAATATCTGTCAGAGGACTACACCTTCTGCAAGCGTTGGCGCGCCATGGGCGGCAAGATCTGGGCTGATCTCACCATCACCCTGAATCACATCGGATACTTCACATTCCGCGGTGATGCCACGCAGCTGCAACCGCATCTGTGATGCACGAGTCCACGGCGCATGATCAGCAAGACATTCTGTGCTGCGCCGTGGACCGTACATAACACCAATGCAGATGGCAGCAAGAGCATCTGCTGCCTCAATCAAACCACGAAATACGAAGGCGACCATCTAACCTGGGCACGCAGTGCTGCTATTCAGGAGGTGAAACGCCGGATGATCGATGGTTTGCCCGTGATAGGCTGTGAGAAATGCTACGCCGAGGAAGCAGTTGGCACACATAGCCTGCGCATGCTATACAATGAACGCACCGGTTCGAATCTAAATCTGCGACACCTGCGCGATCCTCTATACAGCCAGCTCAGCTGGTTTGATACCAGCATCAGCAACCGTTGCAATCAGAAATGCAGGATCTGCGGGCCATATAACAGCACAGCATGGTACAAGGATGCCGCGGCCTTTGATGACCTGATATGGGCTCATTCTCGCATGCCTTCGCAGGCATTGCCTGGCGATCGCCAGCACACCGTGGCAGAGATACTGGCACAGATGCAGGGATCAACCACGCCTTTGATCGTGGAGATGAAGGGTGGTGAACCGTTGTATAGTGCGGAGAATCAACAGCTCCTGGCTGGCATGGTGGAATCTGGAATACATGAGCGTACCCACGAACTGAGGATCATCACCAATGGAACGCAGACCAGGGCTGATTTGCTGGAGCTTATCCGCCAGTTCCCTGCGATTGATCTGGCCATCAGCATCGATGCCACTGGCAAGTTACATGAGTACACGCGGGGTTCCAATATAACCTGGGACCAATGCCGTGCTAGGTGGGCAAAGCTGGCTGCGTTGCCAAACATCAAACGGCTGCGCATAGCCAACACAGTCTATGCCTATACCATCTTTGATCTTTGCAATCTGCGGCAGTGGGTGTCGGTTGAATTCGGTCCAGGATTGCTGATGTCTGATTCTATGCTGCGCTATCCCAGATATCTGCATGCCAAGCTGATACCAGATGAGCTACGGGCGATAGCAGCCAGGCGGCTCAGCCAAGATGATGAGATGCGCAGGATTTTGACTACGCCAGCTGGCACAGATGATTTCGGTGATGCCATGCCAATTGATCAACGCCTGACGATGCTGCGAGAGCGTTTCAAAGTCTACACGCTAAGATTGGATAGACTGCGTGGCGAGAATATCAGAGATCTAGTTCCGGAAGTGGCATCACTGCTGGAATGACCAGCATATCATCTAACCAGTCTTCGATCTGTCGCAGCGCAGCGGCTAGATCAGCACATCGCCGTGCCACTGGTATGTGCTGTGCTGCATAGATGTTGGCGCGCAGGGCGCTCTCAACCTTGTCCTCGATCAGGCTGATCAGATATCGATCCAGTGCTGTCTTGCCTTCTAATTCGCGCAATTCAGCAGTCAGCGTCTCATGCAGGCGCAGTGTCTTCTCCAGATCCTGCAGTCCTGCATGCTCGAGATAGCGAACCTCTGGCAAACCAGCATAACCATCCAACATTTGTGAGATCCTATCCCTGTCCATGGTGCTCACGGAGGCGTGTAATTGTAGGGACCGGTCCTTCCACCAAAGTTCCTGCTGAGCAGTATGATGGTGCCCACTGTGATGCTGACATTGCCTGCCAATTTGGCACTCAGCTGCACATTGGTTCCTGCAGCTGGAGATCCACTGGGGCTGGCCACGTAATAGGCATTGTAGACGCTGCCTAGCTTGATGGTGGATCCGGTGTTTGGTATGGCTGTGGTCATCGCCAGGTATTTATGGGCGATTCTGGCGTTGACATCAGGCCAAGCTCGCATTATGTTGTGACATGACACACTACATGTTCGCCTATGGCGCCAACACCAACACGCCCAAGATGATCTCGCGCTGTCCGAAAGCTAGATTGGTGGGCAAAGCCTGGATCGAAGGATATGCTTTCCGTTGGCGAAGTGTGGCAGACATCGAGTTCTCCGACGATGACTATGTGGTGGGTCTGCTGTGGGAGATCACCGATGACGATCTGGCCAGCCTTGACAGATACGAGGGCTATCCTCGGAAATATTTCCGCCAGCGCGTGCGCATAAACTGCGGTGATGCCGTGCATGTGGGCTGGGCCTACATGATGACCAACCAAAGCACAGAAGCTGAACCCAGCAGCGCATACAGGGACACGCTGTACGAGGGCTATAAGCAGAACGAACTAACGGATGACCAGCTGACCAAAGGACTGTCACGCATACGTGGATGATGAGTTAAAAGTCAATTGAGCCTGGTGATGCTCAACGAGCTGCCGTTATATCCACCACCAGTGCTGATATTGAGGTTTCCACCACTGGTCTGATATGCCAGCACTTGGAAATAGTCTCCTGGATTCAGTAGCGTGGTGCCAGTTATGTTCAAGCAGGTAATGTCACCGCCGTTGTTAGCAGCCACACCCATCTCAGCGAACCGGCCTGCTGCTGTTAGGTCACCATTCACCGCCATGTATGCAAAACGATTACCAACTGTGTTCACGTCAAAGGTCACTGTGGCGCTTAGCTGGTACAGATGTGGCAGGCTATCCGTGTTCACAAATCCTGCGTTGTCAGGGGTGTAGATGAACACGTTGCCCACTGAGTTGATCACCGTGTCAAACAGCACAGCAGTGTCGGCAGCGTTGCCGATGTTCTGCGGTCCGCTGGCCTTGAGGTATTCCCAGCTGGGTCCAAGGCTCACATTGCCCCAATAGCTGCTGCCCTGCCCGCCCAGCGTCAGCACCTGTCCTGGTGAGCCGATGGTGTTGGGCATGAGGTAGCCTGCGGGGAATTCCAAGGTGCCATCCGCAGCAAATGTCCACACGTTGCCAACCTCTGTGGCAAGGTTTCCTGCGAACACTCGCACACCAAGGTCATCACCTGCTATCACACCCTGTGTGGGCATGATGAACCTACCAACACTGTCAGCATCAAAGACAAAGGTGTGAGGTCCGCTGGTGATGTTTACCCAACCACTGGTGCTGGTGATGTTGAGATTGCCGCTAGTGGTGACGATGTTACCTGACTCAGGCAACGTGAGGGTGCCTATGCGATCAAACTGCCATGTTAGACCAGTGCCGCCTGGATGCTGGTTATTGGTTATGATCTGCACGTTATCGTGCTGGATGTACACAGCGCTGGCTCCAAAGCCCTTGCCATCGGTGCCTGGGTTGTAGATGCGTATGGGGCTTTGGTCAGCGGCACCCACCATGTTGAGGCCAGCTCGCCAGCTGGGTCCATCAAATATCTGGCCCACACCCACGCCACTCCTGGTGTTCACGTTGGGGAATGTCAGGCTACCATCTGCGCCAAACACGAAGGTCTTGGCGGTGGCCAGCAAGCTGATGTCACCAGTCATCTGGATCAGCCCCTTGCCGGTGGCTGATACTGGCAGGTTCAGCTCACCGTTGGGTCCAAAAGTCCAGCTGTAGCTGCCGTTGCTGCGCAGCGTGTAACCGTTGGTGTCTGTGTAGTAACCACGACCGCTGGTATCGCGCAGATCCAAGCTGGTGGTCACAGTGTTGTCGGTGGCAAACTGGCCTGCAATGCTGCTGTTGATCTTGGCGCCATTGGGGAACACAGTGCTGCTATCCGTGCCAAAGATCCATGCATGCGTGCCACTGTCAGTGGTAGCGTTGCTGTAGAGTACGACCTCACCCTGGCTGCCCACGATGAGATTGGCAGAGGCAGCCTTGAGGTAGCTGTCGTTAGGCAGCCCCAGCGTGCCTGCGTCTCTGAAGTGCCAGCTCTGATCAAAGGCAGAGATCACCACTTGGCCATAGTTGCTGGCGGCAACACCGCCCGTGATGTACACGAAACCTGCGTTGCCATCTGGACTGTCTCCGCCCTTGATGGTCACGTCGCCACCAAAGTCGCCGCCAAAACCTGCGCTGAGGTACAAGCGTCCACCTGTGCCGCTGCCAGGATCAACGGGTGTGCCAGCTGTGATGTCAAGGCCAAGTCCAGTACCACCAATGGTGGCTGTGGTTGGCAGCGTGAGATTGCCATCTGCACCAAAGCTCCATGGACGATTGCCAGCAGCCAGCAGGGTGATGTTGCCATTGTAGGTCTGCACGTAGCCATCGTCTGGCAGCGTGAGGTTACCATCACCGCTGAGTATCCAGTCTGCGCCATCAGCGATGAACTTGAGCACC
>Ga0209777_10001283_pt1 | contig 37270 bp, 34 predicted proteins | sample FrelakmetHBP12HB_FD_187147 | JGI IMG/M metagenome (GOLD analysis project Ga0209777, IMG submission 187147) | Freshwater lake sediment microbial communities from the University of Notre Dame, USA, for methane emissions studies -HBP12 HB (SPAdes)... | ecosystem: Environmental > Aquatic >...
ATTATAGTCGCTTCTTGAATAGTCTCAAAGGGGAAAATGTCGCGCTACTTCAAGCTGTCAGCGTTCAGGCTTCCGGATATCGAGATGAAAGCAAGAGGACTCAAGGGTAGGAGATCGAAAACCACTTGGTTTTGAGCGCTTTATCTTTAGCCATTGAATTCGATGTTTTGTGTTCCGGAGCCCGACCTGAAACTTACACTGATTGACCTTTGTCTACGGCTGCGAAAATTGTTGAAAATCTATGACATTTTCGGTGAGACAAATGAGGCAAATTCTGCATGAAACTCAGTAGATGTCGTGCAAAGCAGTCTACAAGGCCACAAAAAGACCAACGCATCCTATTACTTGAACAATACTATCTGCAAAATGTTGGGCTAGAATTGCTTTCAAGCCTTCCAGGTCATCTTCCATATTTGTCATGAATCCCAAACGGTTAGTTAGATGCAAGGTGTAAGTTGCCAGGAGGCTTCTCTGAACCCCACCGTACAGGAAAGTCGAACCGAATACAACCCCGTTGGGGTTCAACAAGACCTTAAGATTATTAAACACAACCCCTTTGCTCTTTATATTGCCGGGTAAGCAGTGGAGCAGGTTCATCATTCCTATCGAGTCAAAACCTGGGGTGTCAATATTGATAGGGTCTAGAACGTTCTTCTGGTATACCGAAGGTTTGTACCGGGCTAGGCGCTTTCCGGATACCTCGAGGCAATTGCGATTGAGGTCCATCAACGCGAGTCGAGGGTTGGCGGTCGGAAACTTGCATCGATCCAAAAAGTAACCCGTTCCCACACCGACATCCAGATGGTTTACGGAAACATGCCGGTTGTACAGTTCCAGCATATGACGTGAGGGGCATCTCCATACAAATCGGCAGTGCACCCCAAGCAAGAGCCAATCGTATACCGCAAGAAGAGGCTTAGTATAGAGGGATTGTGCGGCTTTTATGCGTTCAATGTTGGTATCTTCCATGACTACACCCAGCACATGTGCACCGCAGACTCCTTATACCTTATACTACAATGTTTCTATTCGCTATCGCAAGCGGCTGAGTAGTTACCGCAACTGTTCTCTATAGTTCTTCATGTAGCACGAGAAGATGAACGAGTCATGATAGACCTTGATTTGAATCGTTCGGCAAGCTAGAATCACTCTACCGGCAAAGGAGGATAGCATGAGTCGACGAGATTTGCGTAGCCAGTTGCGAATGCCAGAAGAAAGATTCGAGGAGCTGTGGGATGGAGTGCGAAACATAAGCACCTCCGATGCCGTCACTACGGCGGTTACCAAGATTTTAGCGAAAGCACCTGAACTGGAGGAGTTTGTGTTAGGAGCTTGCCGATTTACCACCCATTCTCTTAAGGGCAGTATGATGAGAGAGGTGATATTGCACCGAGGGCGCGAGACACCCAATATTAAGCTGTATCTCATCGTGATTTCTGACCAGTTGCTGACAAAGCGAGAGAGAGTACTTGAGTGGCATTTAGCCAAGCAGATTGCTTGCGCATGTTTATGTGTTTTCAACGGTGGAAAATCCCAGAGGAAGTTGAGGAGCGAAGCAGATGAGCTTGCCACGAGTTGGGGATTTACTCCAGTAGGGTAATCTAATGTCGATAGACATCATATCAGGGGACGGTGAAGAATGAGCAATAGGGAGAGTCTGACGCACAATGTATCTACCCCAACGGCGCCCTGCAGTGCTTCATGCTGTCATGGAAAGCAACTGAGCTGATGTGTCGCTGTACCATTTCTGAGGATTCCCCATCAACTTCACTCTCAATTCTAATCTTGTAATTTTATTCTGCACGCACAGGCAACAGCTACCTCAGTGGCACCGGTACTGCTTCAGGCTGTTCTAAGAGGTGACTGGCATCGTAATACCGGAGCTTGAACAAAGTGGTGTGAATTAACTCTTATTATCAATAGATGGGATGTCAACATTGGCACTGGCATGGTCACACACGTCAGGCACTGAGCATTGCACACATAGAGGCCGGGCGACACTGCATATTCGGTCTGCCAGGTCTAACAGGCTACTATTATAGTGACCCGCATTGAAATCGGGCAACAATGCCTCACCGATAGCCTGGATAAGCCCTCGTGATGGCTGAGAAGGAAGGTTATTGCGGAAGAGCCGAGACAACATTCTCGAGACGTTCGAATCAATGACTGCCAAATGAAGGCCATAACCGAAGCACATGATAGCATTGACGTTATGGGCCTGAAGGCCCAGAGCTCGGAGTGCGTAGGAATCCTTTGGCACTCCTGCTATCCCCTTCTTCAGAAGGTCTTGGATTACCGACTTAATGAAAGTCCCATGGCGTTTGAGGTAGGAGAAGTCAAGGGCTCTTGCTAACTCGTCTTCATTTGCTTCGGCCAATGCGCTAAAAGAGGGAAAATGGCGAAGGAAACTACCATATACACGAGTAGCGACAGCATATGTGGTCTTTTCTATCAATATTTCACCAATAAGGACTTCATAAGGAGTACTTCCGACGCTACGCCATGGGTAACGAGCGATATTGCTACCAGCCCAAGAGAACACACCCTCTTGAATACGTCCTTTCTTTGTTCTCAGAGCCTCCACTAGCTCTCGCAACGATTGAGTTTCCTTAGTAACTGTTGGCTTCTGCATGACTCCACCCTCTGCCATGAATGGGAATGACAGCCCCTATCTTGCTTGCTAGAGTATCCAATAACCTATTCTGCGGACAAGTGAATGCTATCGTGCCTAGTACGTGAGTCTGCCCCTCAGAGGGAGCAGAGCAAACCGCCACTTGTTAGTGAGGGAAGTTCGTGGCGGAATATTTATAGCACTCAACATTAGTTAAGTCAATACTTTTCTCCTTACATTTAGTGACCCAATATGAACCAGTGCAGCATGTAGTGTTTTCACTGTAGGCTGGCAGCCGTTAATATTGTCGGGCTACCTGATACTGCTGTCCAGGAGGCCAGGGAGAGGGTTCGTTCCGCTGTCAGGAACTCGGGCTGTCACTTCCCCATGAGGAGGATAACGGTGAACCTTGCCCCCGCTGACCTCAAGAAAGCCGGGCCTGCCTATGACCTTGCGATTGCGGTCGGCGTTTTGCTCAGTTCAGAGCAGGTCTCGGTGGATACCTCGCAAATGCTTTTCCTCGGTGAACTTTCCCTGGATGGCAGCCTGCGGCATACCCATGGCATTATCTCTATGGTCGGTCTGGCTAAAGATAAGGGTATATCCACGGTTTTTGTCCCCGCCGCTGATGTTAGAGAGGCATCTTTGATCAAGGGGGTGACTACTATTCCGGTTTCCTCCTTGTCTCAACTGGTTGGGCATCTCCGTGGGGTAGAGTCTATACCAGGCTATGTGGCCGATGATGTCACAATTGAAGCGGCAGAAGAGCTGTCGTCCTTGACTAATCTTGCACTTATCAAGGGCCAGGAGCATGTGAAGCGAGCCCTAGAGGTAGCTGCTGCGGGCGGGCACAACTTAGTCATGAGCGGCCCGCCGGGGAGCGGGAAGACGCTGCTGGCCCGTTCACTGCCCTCTATTCTGCCCAAGATGGATATTCAGGAGGCTTTGGAGGTCACCAAGATTTACAGCGTGAGCGGGCTTCTTCCCCAGGATACACCGCTCATCATGCAACGGCCCTTTCGCGCGCCGCATTACACGATATCCCATGCCGGGCTCGTCGGTGGCGGTCGCTGGCCCAGGCCTGGAGAGATAAGCCTGAGCCATAGGGGTGTTCTCTTTCTGGATGAGCTTCCCGAGTTCGGGCAAACCGACCTGGATGTCTTACGTCAGCCCATGGAGGACAAGGTAGTGACTATCAGCCGTGCCCAGGGCAGTGTCACCTTCCCGGCGAACTTCATGCTGGTGGGAGCGATGAACCCCTGTCCGTGTGGTAATTAACTGCACCATTGAAGCGGTACTCCACCTCGGCAACGCAACGTCTGTTTCCACCTTCTGTTTTTGTTTGAATCGTGATCTGTCTCACTAAGAGCCTGGCAATCTCCTGTCGTTGTTCCTCGGACAGTCCATTATCAAGTCGGTGACGAAGTTCCTGAAGCAGATCAAATGGCAGCGATTCTGGTTCCGCTTCATGTGGCGTTAGCTCGATCAGGCGTTTCTCAATAGCCGCCTTCCTTTCAGCCAACTCTTTTAGGAAGTCTTGTAGCTCCGCATCAGACAACAACCCTTGCGCGTTTTGGCGATGGTAGCCCTTCTTCTCTCGTTCTAGATCCATCAAACGGGCTTCCAAGGTAGTCCTTTCTGCTTCCTGAACTGCGGCATCCTTACCTTGATCCTGCTCGGCTTTAAGTTCTTTTAGTAGGTCACCCGGTTCACGGAGCCAACGTTCGATGTCTTGCCACACAATCGTCTCGATTTCCGCGCCTTTCACCATTTTGCTTTGGCATCGAGCATCGGAATCGTAGCGACTGGTCATGCGCCCATTGCACCTCCACCAGACAATATTGTCTCTGCCGTGTGCGGCACAATATGACTTTCCGCATACCCCACATTTGGTCAAGCCAGTGAGAAGATAATGGCGCGGAGTGTTCTTGGCGATAATGCGGTTCCGGGCAAGAGCTTCTTGGGCTACTTGCCAGAGCTCATCTGACACAAGGCGTGGAACCTGAACCTCCCATAACCCACGTTGTTTCTTAGATTGCTTGCCGTACTGATAAATGCCTTTATAAACGGTGAGGACTACTAGGTTGCGTATGCGTCCAGCTCGCCATTTTGCTTGTAGACCGGTGCCACGCTCGGCGCGTCTAGCCCCAGGTGCTAAGTGCTGATAAGCAGTCGGGACCCCCAGTGCATTGAGGTGGTCGGCAATTCTCCGGCAACTCCAATGGTCAACGCCGAGCCAATAGTAGATATGACGAACGAGGTCTGCAGCAGTCCATTGTTCCTTGTCCCAGATGATTCTTTTACTTTCAACGAGACGGGCTTCATGTTTCTGGCCAAACACCTCGTAGCCCAAAGAGCAAATCCCTCCAGGGAAGTGGCCGGCCTTGACGATGCGTTCCATACCTACTGCCGAACGTTCGAGAAATGTGCGGCGGTCTTTGGCAGCCATAGCTACTAGCATATGGTAGTAGAATATATCTGAGAGACCCTCAGTGACAGAGTGTACCTTCACACCAAAGCCTTCTAGCTGCTGCCAGACTATAAGCGGGTCCACGTCATCCCGGCCCAAGCGGTCGATTTTCCATACCCAGACCTCATCAAACCGATGCTTGGCAGCATCTTCCATCAGCATTCGCCCGGCCGGGCGCTTGGCCATCGGTATGGTGCCAGATACGCCATCGTCGACATACCGATCGATCAACCGCACGTTTGGCGTACATTGAATGGTACGAGCGATTTGCTCGGTCTGGTTCTTAATCGTCTCGCGCAGCTTCTGGTCATCACTTGATACCCGCTCGTAAGTAGCGATGCGCTTGAAGGTTGTTTCTATGTCCAACGTCATTTTATTCCTCCTGCCCGCCGTTCCCGTACTCTGCATTGACCACAGGGTCGGTCCGTGCGGTCAGGGTATATACATCACTCTTTTCCAAAGGAATAGCAAGTCATTTCTGCGTGGTTCACTTCTCATCCTTCTGAATTGTTATTGATCTTCTTGGCAGGCCGAGAACTACCCTCAAAGCGGCGAGCATGGCCTGGTGGTGTGGATTAAAGACCCGCTCGATCTGGATTGAACAGTCCGGATGGGAGACGGTCTCGTCTCTATCACGGCGTGCCATTTTCGCATTGAGAAGATTGGCGACTGGCGTATTCATCAAGCCCCAACACCTTGCCGGCCGTTTGCCGTTTCTTCGATTTCTTTTTTATTGGCTAACTGCCGAATTGCCCAGCGGACTGTGTCGCCTTGGCTTCTCCCCAAGCGGTCGGCCAGATGTGCTAATTGTTGTCGCTCTGGTTCGTTGCATAGAATCGTAAATCTGATCTTCCTACGCATAAACAAAAACCCCGTAGATCTGATGCCTACGAGGTTATGGTAACAGGCTATGAATTCTATGGGTATGGCGAAAAGTTGCGAGTTTTCGCCACCCTGCTTAGTATGAGATGGTCACGTAGCGGTATCACCACCGAAATGCTCGGCAATCGCTCTTTGCTCAACCTGCGTGTGGTAGCGATGCATCTTGCCTAATTGCCAACTTCGTACCGTAGTTCTCAATTCAGCGGTATCGATTGGATAGCCTTTCTCGAATGGCTCTTCGCCTCTGGCTATCCTTTCGAGACCCTCTCTACAAATTGTGTCGATTTCCGAGTCAGTGAGTTTCATGAGTCTCAATAGGTCTTTTGCATGGTCCAAGGAAGAGGAGCTGGTCTGTTTGGCTTTCCAAGAATAGAAGTCCCCCCAGGTCTTGAAACTTGGGGACGCCCTTCGGTACTCCGCTACGTATCGATTCCAATCCGCCAAGTGCGACGCTACCGATGCGTTGATTCTGTCCGTCAGGCTGGCCCAAGATGCTCCAGCTTCTTTCTCTAGGCACAAGTCTTCATAAAAGCGTGTATCACCACCAGAAACCCAAGGACCTTGGAACTCCAAGAGGCGGTCGCGCAATGCAAGCGCCAGAGGAGCGGTGTCGCGCAAGTCCTGCACCGTTGTGCCATCTTCTATCTCTAGCATAAGGTGTAAATAGCCGCTTTCTTCGCGGACGTACACGGAAACCGGCGAATACTCGTCTACTGTTGCAGCAGGTTTTTCTTCAAAAGGTCTTACTACACTGAGAAACTGACCCATTCGTTGTGAAGGGGTTCCCATGGGTATAATGATCAATTTTGTGGGAGTCATTGGTCTGGGCCGTTTTCTGCGTTTTGTCAGTTTCTTGGGTTCTTGTCGGCCATTATTTGACGGAAGCGATTCGTTTGTCGACATCTTAGCCCTCTGCCACCCGGAATTCGCCTTCTGGTGAACGATTCGGGCGTTTTCATTTGTTTTGCTCTCCGCGTACAATTGGGCATTCCTTGAACTCAGCCCTATAGCCCCAAGGTGCGACCTTCGTCGCTTGGCGACAAATTACATACGGACGGCGGGTAGCAGACAGTCAACCAGACGCCGTTCCGTCCGCCTGAGAGAAAGACTATCAGTTTTGTCATTGCGTGGCAAGACCGACCTGTATTGCTTTTCGGCTGAGTCATTTGCCGTAGGTATAAAGAAAAAAGCTGCGGCCACGACAGCTTGTAGTAGGTTGGCTCCTGCTTCTACATGTACATTGGCTCCGCTGCCTTTCGCACGACAGAAGAGCGTCATACTCCAATCGCATGAGCCACCTTTATCCATCCTTGGTCCCGCTCTCCCTCTAACCTGCGAAGGTATACAGTCGTAACGGCAAGGCTGCTGTGGTCTAAGAACTGGCTCACGTCCTCCACTGACTCCCCGGCGTCACGGCGCAACTTGGCGGCCGTGTGGCGGAAGATGTGCACGCCAGCAGGCTTCATCCCTGCCCGCCGGAAGTAGCGCTGGAGGTTGCCGTAGAATGTGCCGCTAGTCAGGCCTTTAAGGTTCTGCGAACGTGACGGCCACAGCGAGTCTTCCGGCGCCATAGTTGTCATGTTCTTGCCGAAGGCCGCTAGAGCCGCCTGGATGGCCTTCAGCGCTGGTTGGGGCAATTCCCTGCGCCCTCGCTTCCCGCCCTTGCCTCTGTAAGCGTAGTAGGTGCGGTCGCCCTCGGTGCTTAGGTCGCCTGCCTTCATTCCTAGCACTTCGGCCCGTCGGCGCCCGGTGAGCACTAACATTAGGATGATAGCTTGGTCCCGGAGACCTACGGCAGAGTCTGGAACCACTGCCAGAAGTTGGTGAACTTGGTCGCCGGAAAGGCCTCTGGGTGGCGAAGGCGAGACTTTCGGTCGCTGTAGCTTGTCGCAAGGGTTGGACTGGACGATATCCATGCGGGTAAGGAAGCGATAGAAGGAACTGAGACAGGCAATGCGCGAGCCGATGGTGATAGCCGATGGCTGTTTGCCTGATAGTCCCGGACCATGAGCGTACACGAAAATATCCTGGGCTGTTACAAGGTCTGGTTGCTTGCCCGAACGACCGAAGAAGTCCTGGAGCATCCGGGAATAGCCCTCGACAGTACGGCGAGAACCTGAGCGTTGTTCTTTCTCGGCCAGGAATGCGTAGAGGGCACGCTGCCACCCGGTGGCGGTGTCGCCGAAGTTGGCAATCGTAGTGGTCATGGTAGCATCTCCTTTTTATAGTGTTGCCACCATACATCACTCTGACGCTCTGAGAAGTCAAGCCCAAGACTCGCATATCCAAGCAATCTGGTACTGCTCGGTTGTGGTTGGTAACTAAATTTGGCATGGAAAAGGTAAGGAGGGCAATTAGGTTGGTAGTTGGGCTTTTATTATTGCTTACTTAGTTCTTGGCGGAGTATATCATTTAGTTTGTCAAAATTGAATAGGTATCCCTCAGCGCCTACCTTTATGCCGTTATTTCGTGCCCATTTGATATGAAGGTTAGGCGGGTTCCAAGTTGGGTCAAATCCTGAGAGAGCCCGCCTGAAATGCATGAGAATGCCCCTCTCGGATGTAGACGTTATCTTTTTGCACGCAGGACAATAGAGCTGATTCTGAGCCATTTTCCCCTCCTGTGATTTAATATTATTCCCTATTTATTAGGGCCGTGCAAAACCTTATGTTAAGGCGAAACATAACAGAACGTGGGTTCTTGGTCAATAGCAGTTTGATTGCCGGAGGTTTATCCTAGTACCAAGGCACACTGATAAATGTAGGAAGCTGTATAATATGCGGACTTCAATTGAGCGTTATTCATAATTACAGCACTTCAAAAAGAGAGTGGAATGCGAAACCATTGTCAAAGTGGAAACGCAGATGCTGGTTGCCAACAAGCTACAGCAGTTTGGCGGTTGTTGTAGTGCTCTTGGTAGTTAGTTGAAGAACGACTTTGAAGTCCAAGGGAGGAAAGTCTAGGGCAAGAAGTTGATACTGCAAATCATATCTGCCAGGCCGACTCAAAATTGGCTCTCTTTCCCCGTGTGGAAGGAAATCGTTTGTGCTGTGGAGATAGACAACTCCGTATGGGGCTCGCGCTTGTATAGCGAATGCATCGAATACTGCTGTCTCTGACGGTGGTATTGTAAGTTGGTAGCACTCATGGTGTCCAGCCCATTTCAGGTAACATTGATCTGGCGAAGGGTAGAGTCTGGACCCATGGCCAATGCGGTAAAGGCGAGCCGAGGTCGAGAACGCCACATGATCGAGTGTCCTATTCTCAACGAAGATGTGCCAGATGTATTGGTCATACTCGCCAGTACGGTCTCCATATCGGAACCGCCCACCACATTTTATCGAGGCAGCAACAAGATGCCTAGAATAGTTCGGGGTCCAGTCATCTAGCTCTTCGCGTTTCTCAAACTCGCGCTGTACGATGCTAACTACTTGATTCAGCCTATTAAATTCTACTGCATTTGAAGCTACGTACTTAGCCATTCCTTCGAGGCGTACTTTTGATTGCCGGAAGAAAAGCGCTCTTTCAAAATGAAGTAAATACGCGATGGCAAGTTCCTGATTTGTGAAAAGTGAGCCACGGTACTCCTTGGGACTTATCTTTTCACGGCGAAAATCAATAAAGATGTAATAATCAGCAGATGATAAATTTCCAATTACACTCGTGTTCAGATCCTGGATACTTTGTGTTTGGATAGCAGCGTACGAACGATAACCCTTGCGGTGTATCAGCCAATCGCGAATACTCTTAGCGATTTCCTTTTCGGCATCTGTAGCTTGTCCGCAACTGATGAATACTTTGCTTGGCAAGAGAACCCCTTTTGCTGCCATTTTGGCAACTCATGTTCTGTAAGTAGCATCGTGCATAATGCTATGTCGACTTTAATTTACGCTGGGCTTTCTTCATAATTCTTACTTGTTCTTTGGGGCTGTTAGGGTTTCTCAGGTGCGGATTACCACCAGTGCTTTGGATAGCTACTCGTTGTATTTTTGGTCTCTTCGGACTAGGTATTACATTAACCTCCTCTGTTACTTTCCCTGGCTCCTCGTTGAGAACCGTGTTATAATCCTTTCATACTCTTAGGCGAAGGATAGCAGGAGACTGGTTCTAAGTCAAGGGTAGTTCGCTGGGAAAAGGAGTAGTAAATGGAGACGAGCAACAAACAACAGTTGAGTGCACTATATCGGCGTATCAAGAAGGAGGGGTGCTGCTGCGAATGGCAGAACGACCGCAATAGTTTCTACGAATGGTATGAAAACCAACTCAAAAAACAAAAGTGTTTGTGCTACTACTGTCATTTGCCAGGAGACACGACGCGTCACTATGGACACTACTTTAGACCTCCTTGCCCTCCTTCAGAAGGCAAGAGAGGGCGTAGTTTAGAAGTGGATAGAATACGGTGCAAGGAGCCATATTCACCGCAGAATTGCGTCTTAGCATGTTATCCGTGCAACAATGCCAAAAGTGACGTTTTTAGCTACGAGGAGTTTTTGAAGATTGGCGAGGCAATACGGAAGGCAAAGACAGGTACGGCCTAACCATCTTAGTCAGAAGGGCTAATTATTGGAGACAAGACGCTTATTCTTGGGATTCTGAGGACTTTTTGAACAACCGCCCAACTTTTAGAGCAGAAGACACTTACAGAGCAAAGCCTGGGAGGTAATAATGAGGGGCAGACTGTGGCTCAGGAACTTCTTCGATGTTGTGGACTTAAGGTGGAAGAAAACCCCAGATGTGAAAAAGAAGAACTTGGGGACAGACGGAACAGATAGCGAATGGACAAAGTTCATGGGTGGGGTAATGGATGACATTGGGGAAAGGATGAACTGCTATGTCATGCGGAAAAGAGAAGGCGTAAGCTCTAAGCAACTGGAGGAGATGACGGAAGCGGAAAAGACAGAACAGTTGGCAAAATTTATAAAAGGCTATTGGGAGGAAAGTAGCGAGAGGTTCAACATCGACGCCGTATTCATAGATAAAGCCGAGTATGGCTTGCACATTGGGGGGCCAAAAGGTATCAAGTACGGACCTTTCGCGTTGCCAGCGGCGGTGGCCGAACTAGAGAACTCTCTGGACGTTGACAGGATTTGCTACTGCCTGTGGAAGGTGCTATGCGTCCGGGCTCCTGTGCGGGCGTTGGTTTGCTACCAGAATACTGTTGAGATGATTGCTCGTTTGAGGAAGCGATTGGAGGAGGTCATTTGGGGAAGCAGTCTGATGAAAGGCACCGATGGAGACCTTTTGGTGATTATCGGCGATGAGAGCAAAAAAGACGAGGTACCATGGAAGGAATACTTCGCTGTGTTCGAATGGCGGCGTGACAGATTAGAAAAGGTGGAGGGGTCATTCTAAGTATAGGAAGTAGCGAGAACTGGTCTTAATGCAAAACTACTTTTTGGGCAGAAATGGGGGTTGCCCAAAAAGTCATTGAAAATCAGGAGTTATTAGGCAAAGCTTGTAAAGTGTAGAGGGGGGTTACATCATGACTAATCCAGTCAGTTCTAAGGCGCAGAAAAAGAAGTTACAAAGATTGCGGAGAAAAGTCAAGAAGGAACATAACAAAGAAGTCGGAAACGGGGAAAGACTTAATCGCGGCCAGAAACCTAAAAGCAGATAGACCTGACATGTTCCGACTTCTGATACAACTGCCTGACTTTTGATACAGAAGGCACTTGTGATACAAGGCTCAACATACAGTCATCAATGCTACCTTAACGCACTCCACTAATCACAACCGCACAGTACCTAGTCTTGATGTAAGGAGGAGGTTATGGGCAATGGTAGTGACGAAAAGCTTATGCTAAGTGATTGGATAACATTCCTAAGTAGCGAGAAGGGCCTTTACATGAGCTTAATCCCTAGTCTGGGTGCGTTTGTGGTTGCGGTAATTGCGCTAGTAGTGGCTGCAGTGGCTGTAGTAGTTGCAATTCCCAATCATTCTCGGTTGGATTTTGTTGGCCCCGCTGCCGTACTAGTTATTGGGCTCTGCGTTTTGAAGATATTGGGCGAGTGGTTTGCACAGCGTGGCCAGGAAGCTAGGGAGCTGCTCAATAAGGTCATGTTCGGAGAACTCAAAGATGTATCAGCGATTAAGAATGACCCGATATATAAGAAGTGGAAGGAGCGGGAGACTAAGAAGAAAACACCCAGAAGGAAGAAAGATGACCAGCAAATGCCTATTGCGTGAACTTGGTTTAGATACTTGTCTTTAAGTTGGGCACGAAGGCCCCGATCTACCAATGTAAAATCAGTGCAAACACTATGACCTGATGGTGTTTGGTGGCTTTTGACCCGTTGACTCGACGTGAGTCAGGCAAAGTCGCGGGCTGGAATCCGCCATTGCCTTGTCCTCAGGCTGTTCGAATCTGGTGTGGTAGCCCTTATCAGTTTGTTCAGTGGTGTCAATTGTCCCACTCAGCGCTCCAAAAACGCTTGATTTTGTAAGGCAGAGCGACTATTATATCAAACACAATCTTATGTGAGTATTAATTTTAGAGTAATCGACTGTTGGAATAAATTTTAGGCAGTTGGTCATTAGGAACTCGGTATGTCGAATGAGGACAGGGTTCGAGCATCCTGTTGTTCAGACTCATCTGTTTTCTGGGGCTGCTGCTCCATCCTTCTTTCTGGTTGTAGATGATGACGCTTTCTCAGATAGAAATAGATACATTCTTAGACCGCCAAAATAATGTTCCTATTTTTGAGCATCCGCAGTATCCTGTTCCTAGAACCAATCACGAGTACACCAAGCTGTTAGCCATGTTTCGTTCAGGGTTCGTGTTCAGCAATCGCGATCTCTTGCACGCGATCGGCTGCAAGACTGCAGCACTTCCTATGAATGACCAAGATGAAGCCATCCGGTCTGCATATGTCTTTCTACATCTTCTGGACATAGACGCGCCGACACTACGCTTCAGGGATGTTCACATTGATAGTGACTTAGCTCGCGTTCGTAGCCAACAGATCGGCATCGGTATGATGTGTCTGATAGCAAGCCGTGCGTTCGGAGTAGACTGGGACCAACTTAGCGACATACCAGCGCCGGGGAAGCGCTTTGATTATCGTGGTCCTATCCCAGGCAATAAGCGCGGTATATTTGAAGCGAAAGGAACTGGCGATCCCTATCATCAAGGATCGCAGATATTGGATGGTCGCGAGAAGAAAGAGGCCCACCACAAGAGAAACGAGCACTACGACGTGGAACTAATAGTGGCGACTTATGTAGGTGTAGGTGATGACAATCCACGTATCATTGTAGCTGATCCTCAGTTCAGCATTAACGAGTCTATGTTCGGGCCGCGTGCCGAGAAATACTACAGACTTCGGCACTTTACACGTGTTTTACAGTTCTTAGCCCTGCCTAGCCTTTCGAGGTTATATTATGCCCATGCGAACGAGGTTCTACGGGGATGGCCAAGTATGTATCGTAGACTGCCGCCTCAACTTCCCACGCTTGAGATGCTGAGAATCGATAAGACTGAGTTTGTCGGTCGCTGGTTCGACCGTTGGTTGCCGCCGGACTCTTTCAGGTATAAGCGTCTTTATGAACGTGAGAGAACTCTGCTTACAAGCGAACTGAACTTCCGATCTTTTCAAGGCATAGCCAGAAGTTCATTCGATTATCTGCTTAAAGAAAGTCCTGAGGAAATCAAATTTATGTCATGGGAAGAATGTCAGAAATATAAAGGGATTAATGGCGGCACAAGAGCCTCTGTGTTCCCAGACACTACAGTTCTGGCCTTCGAAGTGATATGATATTGAATTCATGTAGACATGTAGAATAGAGAGCTATAGGACTTTGTAGTCACCCAATATTCGTCTGATAATGGTTCGAACGGAGAATACATGCCCCAACTTGAGAGCATCGAGGCAATAGAAAAGAGACTCTGGAATGCGGCCGACACGTTGCGGGCCAATTCCAACTATGCCAGCAACGAATACTTCATGCCCGTAATGGGGCTCATCTTCTTGCGGCATGCCTACAGTCGCTACCTTGCTGTGAATAATCAGATAGAAGGCAGCCTGCCGACTCGTGGCGGGAAGACACGACTATTGACGAAAGAGGACTTCTCACAGAAAGGAGCTATTTTCCTGCGGGATAAAGCTCAATTCGACTACCTCGTTTCTCTTACAGACCGGGATGACCGGGCCAAGGCCATCATCGATGCCATGGAGTCCATCGAGGCCGACTACGACAACCTCCGCGGTGCCCTACCCAAGGGGGAGTACCAAGAGCTGGACAACAATGTATTAGGACAGCTTCTGCGCACCCTTAATCCCGACGAGCTGAAGAAGGCTTCCGGCGATATATTCGGGCGTATCTACGAGTACTTCCTTACCCAGTTCGCCGACCAGAAAGCCCACGATGGGGGCGAGTTCTTCACTCCGATCTCGCTTGTGTCCCTGATTGCCAATGTTCTGGAACCCGAGAAGGGCATCGTGCTCGATCCCGCTGCTGGCTCCGGTGGCATGTTTGTGCAGAGTGCCCATTTCGTGGAGCGCCTGCAGGCAAACCCATCCGAGCGACTCACCTTCAAGGGACTGGAGAAGAACCCAACCACAATTCGCCTGGCTAAGATGAATCTCGCCGTGCATGGCCTGGAGGGCGACATCCAGAAGGCTATCACCTACTATGAAGACCCGCATGAACTTCTTGGCAAAGCTGACTTCGTGATGGCTAATCCACCGTTCAACGTGGACGAAGTGGATGCAGACAAGGTGAAGCGCGATCCCCGCCTGCCTTTCGGCCTGCCCGGGGTCAATAAGAAGGGCAAGGTATCTAATGGCAATTATCTCTGGATCAGCTACTTCTACAGCTACCTGAACAAGACAGGGCGGGCTGGGTTTGTCATGTCTTCCCAGGCTTCGAGCGCTGGCCGCGATGAGGCCAAGGTCCGGCAGAAGCTCATCGAAACCGGAGACGTGGACATCATGATTGCTATCCGCTCCAACTTCTTCTACACCCGAACCGTGCCCTGCGAGCTGTGGTTCCTCAACCGGAATAAGACGAGGGAGCACCAGGACAAGGTGCTCATGCTAGACGCGCGGAATATTTACCGCAAGGTCACTCGCAAGATTTTTGATTTCAGCCCGGAACAGCTTCAGAATCTGCTGGCTATTGTCTGGCTCTACCGTGGTAAGCGGGATCGCTTACTCAATCTGGTAGCCTTCTATATCGCTCAAAGCTTAGACGAAGCTCGAGCCTGCTTTGAGACCAGAAACGGAGGAGGCAAAATAATCCATCCGCTGCCGGACTATGTAGCAGCTTTGGCCGAACTTACGCGGAGTATGGAACCCTTCCTACACTCCTTGCGCAAGGACGCAGCGCATTTTGAGGTGCTCGGGCAACTGGAGGAGGAAACCAGGGGCTTTGAGCAGGATCTGAATGCTTTCCGTGCTACCATCGAATCAGAATCGGCACAGTGGCAGAAACAGGCGCGGGATAACGCTTCGCTCAAGAAGGCTGTCGAGCACCTTGACCCGTTGGCTGAGACCAGCCGCGACCTTGTCAAGCAGGCCGACCTGGTCTATAAGCTCGCTTGCCGTCTCATTCAAGTCTGCGAAGACCAACTTAGTGCCAAGGAAAACGCCCTCTGGGTGAGCCGGGAGATTGGTCGGGCGCGCAAGGCTGGCGATGAAGGCCGACAAATTGCTGTGGACCAGCTCAAGCAGGTGCGGTACTTCCATAAGCAGGCTGCTTGGCTGACTGAGCGCTTTCCTGAAGCCGTGCTGCAAGATGTCGAAGGGTTGGTGAAATTGGTGGATAAGTCGGAAATTGCCGCCCACGACTGGAGCCTCACCCCGGGCCGCTACGTGGGCATCGCTCCTGAAGATGAAGACGAGGGCTTTGACTTCGAAGCAGCGCTGCGGGACATCCATATCGAGATCGAAGGCCTTAATGCCGAAGCGGTAGAACTAGCAGCTAGGATCAAGAAGAACTTCGCGGAGTTGGGTATATGAACTGGCCTCAGAAGTCTCTTGATGAACTAGGTTTTGTAGGTCGTGGAAGATCGCGTCATCGCCCTCGGGATGCGGCGCACCTGTATGGTGGCCCATATCCATTCGTCCAGACTGGTGATATCAAGCATGCCAATCTCTACATCACGGAATTCACCCAAACGTATAGCGAAGCCGGGCTGGCTCAGAGCAAACTGTGGGAGGTCGGAACTCTGTGCATAACCATTGCAGCCAACATTGCAGACACCGCCGTCTTGGGAATTGATGCCTGCTTTCCCGATAGCGTCATTGGATTTGTTCCGGATCCCAACAAGGCAGATGTGCGGTTCATCAAGTATCTGTTTGATGCGCAGTTGCAGAAGAGATTTCAACGATTCACACAGGGAGCGACCCAGGACAATCTCAGTCAGGCAAAACTTCTGTCACTGAAATTCCCTGTACCAGAAGACGTATTGCTACAAAAGCGAATCGCCGATATGCTCTCGGTATACGACGAACTGATCGAGAACAACCGCCGGCGGATTGCATCACTGGAGCGGGCGGCGCGGATGCTCTACCAGGAGTGGTTCGTCCGCCTCCGCTTCCCTGGTCACGAGCACGTCAAGATTAATGATGGCGTGCCCGAGGGGTGGGGAAAAGGTAAAGTGTCAGATCTTGGTCAAGTGGTAACCGGCAAGACTCCAAGCACTAAAGAGGAAGCGAACTACAACGGCGAGATACCGTTTGTCAAAACGCCAGACATGCATAGCCAAATAGTAGTAATCAAGACGGAACAGAGTCTATCAGAAAGAGGCGGAAATACTCAGCCCAATAAGTTCATCCCACGAGGATCTGTAATGGTTTCCTGCATCGGGACCCTAGGCGTGGTTTCAATTGCATCGTGTCTGTGTCAGACCAACCAGCAAATTAATTCGGTTGTCCCGAATAGCGCAGTGGCAAGGTATTACGCATACTTCGCGTTATCAGATTTGAAGACAAGACTTGAAGGAATAGGCGGAGGCGCGACAATGGGCAACGTCAACAAGACGAAGTTCAGTAGATTTCCGCTTATCATACCTGGTAAGACTATGCTTGCAGCCTTTCATGATGCCGTGGAAACAAGCTTCTTGCAGATTGAGACCCTCGCTCGTCAAAACGATGCTTTGTCCAGAGCTCGAGACCTCCTCCTGCCCCACCTCATGAACGGAGAGATTGCCGTATGAGTTCATACACCGAAGACTTCCTGGTGCAGCAGACCACCGCCGACTATCTGCGCAGCGAGCTCAAATGGGAATCGGTCTATGCCTACAATGAGGAGACCTTCGGCCCGGACGGCGTGCTCGGCCGCCTATCCGAGCGAGAGGTGGTGCTGACACGCTACCTGCGAGCCAAGCTGGAGGAGTTCAATCCCGGTCTCCCCGACGATGCCTATCGGGATGCCCTGCGTCAGATAGTGGAGACCAGCGCTATACAGACAATGCTGGCCGCCAATCGGGACAAACACGCACTGCTCAAGGACGGCGTGCAGGTGAGCTTCCGCGATGATAAGGGAGAGCTGAAGCGGGAGCGCTTGCGGGTCTTCAACTTTGAGGAGCCTGAGAAGAACCATTTCCTCTGCGTGCGCGAATTGTGGGTGCAGGGTGACCTCTACCGCCGCAGGGCCGACATCGTGGGCTTCGTCAATGGCCTGCCACTGCTTTTCATCGAATGCAAGAATATTCACCGGAATCTGCGCACCGCGTATGATAAGAACTTATCTGACTACAAGGACACCATTCCACATATCTTTCATCACAATGCCTTTGTTGTCTTGGGTAATGGCGACAAGGCCAAGATCGGTTCCGCCTCCAGCAAATACGAACACTTCGGCGAGTGGAAGCGCCTAGCGGAGGAGGAGGCGGGGGTGGTCGACATGGAGACGCTCATCAAAGGTGTGTGCGACAAGCGCAACTTTATGGACCTGTTCGAAAACTTCATCGTCTTTGACGATTCCTCAGGCAAGACAATCAAGATACTTGCTCGCAACCACCAGTTCCTCGGCGTCAACCGCGCCATCAAGGCAGTAGAGAATCGGCAGGCGCGGCAGGGAAAGCTGGGAGTATTCTGGCACACGCAGGGTGCAGGCAAGAGTTACTCCATGGTCTTCTTTACTCGTAAGGTGCACCGAAAGCTGGGCGGCAACTTCACTTTTCTCATCTGCACTGACCGCGACGATCTGGAAAGGCAGATCTACAATACATTCGCCGGTTGTGGGCTAGCCGACAATGATAAGGACCCGTGTCGTGCCAGGGACGGGGCTCACCTGAGACAATTGCTCGGTGAGCATAAGGCCAATATCTTTACTCTCATTCAGAAATTCAACCAGGTCGTCGACCCTAAAGATGCTTACTCACAGCGTGATGATGTGATAGTGATTACCGACGAGGCGCACCGTACGCAGTACGGCGTTCTCTCTCTCAACATGCGCAATGCTCTCCCCAACGCCTCTTTCATCGGCTTCACTGGAACGCCTCTTTTTAAAGACGATGAAATCACACGTCGAGTGTTTGGCGACTACGTGTCCACCTACGATTTCCAACGCGCGGTCGAAGATGAGACGACCGTCCCCTTATACTACGACGCGAGAGGGGAGAAACTGGGTGTGGCGACTCATGACCTCAACGAGCGAGTAGCAGCCAAGCTAGAGGAGCTGGAGACTGATGATATCGACGTGCAGCAGCGGCTGGAGAAAGAGCTGAAGCGCGAGTACCACATCATTACAGCCGAGAAGCGGCTGAAGCAGATAGCGAAGGACTTCGTGAATCACTACTTGACAGCATGGGAAAGTGGCAAAGCTATGCTGGTGTGCATCGACAAGCTCACTTGTGTGCGCATGTACAACCTCATCGAAAAACACTGGAAGGAGCGCATCGTTTCCTTAGAAACCGCTGTGCCGAAGGCGGTTGATGAGCAGGAAGAGATCTACTTGCGGCGGCAAATCGACTGGATGCGCGAAACTCAGATGGCGGTGGTGGTTAGCGAGGAACAGGGTGAGGTAGATAAATTCCGGAAATGGGGGCTGGATATCACGCCCCATCGGCGCTTACTTAAAGATGGCTTCAACATCCCAGAGCATCTACGCCGGAGACCTGAGTTCGTCACCAGACAACGCCTGGATCCTGAATCCGCCTTTAAAGAAGATGAGCATCCCTTCCGGATAGCCATTGTCTGTGCTATGTGGATGACAGGCTTTGACGTGCCCAGCCTTGCCACCCTCTATCTGGATAAGCCTCTCAAGGCGCACACTCTAATGCAAGCCATTGCACGGGCCAATCGGGTCCATGAGGGGAAGAGCAACGGGCTTATTGTTGACTACTGCGGTATCCTGAAGAACCTGCGCCGTGCACTGGCAACTTTTGCTGGCCGTAGGGATGATGGACGAGGTGGCGAAGGTGAAGAAAGCACGAACCCGGCCAGACCAGTAGAAGAGCTGCTGGCGGATCTGGCTGAGGCTATTGGCTTCGTGCGCTCCTTCTTGAAAGAACACAATGCCTCTTTAGATGATATCATCGGGAAAACTGGCTTCGACCGCAATGCTGCTATTCGCGCAGCCAAGGAAGCAGCAAACGAGAACGACGAAACGCGGAAGCTCTTTGAGATAATGTGCCGCGAAGTCTTCAATAAGTTCAAGGCCTGCATCAACAACCCGGGTGTTAACGCGTACAGGCAGCAATATGGAGCCGTGAACATCGTCTACAGGAGTTTACAGGAGGATCGCGAGCAGGCTGATATCAGTGACATCATCAGGCACCTTCATGAGGTCGTCGATCAGGCAATTGACACGAAAGTGGATAAGGTCGGCAAAGAACAAGCCCCCTACGATATATCCGCTATAGACTTTGATCGCCTGCGCAAAGAATTCGAGCGCAGCCCATCGAAGAAAACTGCTGTTCAAAACCTGAAACAAGTCATAAATAAGAGACTGCAGCATCTTCTGGAGCAGAACCCTCTGCGCACGGATTTTCAAAAGCATTATGAAGAAATTGTGGCGGAGTACAATCGAGAGAAAGACCGCGTTACTATTGAGAAGACCTTTGATGAATTACTCAGATTCGTGGAGGCGCTCGGTGAGGAAGAACAGCGCTCCATTCGGGAAGGGCTGGACGAGGAAAGCTTGGCTATTTTTGATCTCCTGCGTAAACCGGAACTTACTCCAGCCGAGACAAAACAAGTCAAGAAGGTGGCTGTTGAGCTTCTCAAAACGCTCAAGGCGGAGAAACTCAAAATCGACCACTGGCGCGAGAAGGAATCCGCAAGAGACGCTGTCAGAGTTGCTATCAGGGATTTTCTTTGGAGCGAGGATACTGGTTTGCCTTTAGATAGCTACTCTGATGCTGAGGTCACCGCCAAAACAGAAGACGTATTTCGGCATATATATCGTGCTTACCCCATCGTTCCATCACCCTACTACAACTGACCCGATTGCGTGGAGAAGCATAGAGAAGGCTTCTTTCTAAACGGAGTGGCTATATTGACGACGCAATTGTCGAGTTGAATCAATCAATCTACGTAGCCGAATAAGGGAAAGGCTGGGAATACCAGTGAGGATATATGGGGTAGATTTCACCAGTGTGCCCACTAATAGAAAACCCATTACGTTAGCGCGGGGCAATCTGCGAGGTAGAGTTCTACAAATCGACAAGGTGCGACTGATGCCTAGTCTGGATGAGTTTTTCGCTTTTCTATGTGAGCCTGGACACTGGGTATTAGCCATTGACTTTCCCTTTGGTCAACCGCGCAAATTGATAGAGGATTTGAGATGGCCACCTACTTGGCAAGACTACGTTAATCATGTCAAGCAGATGGACGTGAAAGAGTTCGCAAAGCAACTGTCTGGCTATCGTGATGAAGAAACCGGAAAGCGTTTACTCAAGCGAAAAGTCGATAGATTGGCAAACTCGATTAGCCCGATGAAACTAGAATACACACCTGTTGCGAAGATGTTCTTTCGGGGCGCTCCGCTACTGCTAGCTTCATCTTGTAGCATTATTCCTTTGCGTAGACGACAACCAAATGCGGGAGTAGTGGTCGAGGGCTATCCGAAGCTAGTAGCCAAAACAGCTGGGGTACGTAAATACAAAGATGGTCCGAGCGATGAGAGAATTGACCGTAAGAAGGTTAGAGATAGTCTAGTCAAATGGCTTCAAAGCTCCGGACCCGAGCTTACATATGGTTTCCGTGTCCGGCTGAGTTCTTTGGTCGTCAATAACTGCAAAGAGGACTGGCAGGGTGATAGGTTGGACGCAGTTCTTTGTGCAGTCCAAGCCGCCTGGGCATTCCTACATCGGAACCGGAATTATGGAATACCTTTAGATTGCGACCGACTGGAAGGCTGGATAGCTGACCCTTCCCTTTGGCAATAGGTAGCTGCAATAATCGTTCATCTATTTCTCCAGCAGTACTAATTCAAAAACGAGCCCTTGGGGTCAGGCAAATCATACACTCCTGGTCAATCGTTTAACAGAGATATACCACCCTGGAGATAGCACTTTAATCATGATCTTATTTCTACTATCGTATAACATTCGGTATAGCGGTCAATGTATTCCTCCGGCACGAAGATGCTGTAGCCTTCGTATTACCCACGCATGTGTGGTGAACCGAAGCGTTAGCCCCGTTGGCACACCGTCCAAACATAGTGTCTGTTCCAAGCTGGAGTTTCCAGGGCATAAGCGAATGGAATGCTCCAGCCGATTCTCGAAGCCTCTACTGACCGGGCTGGTCAGGGCGAGTCCAAATCGCTGCTCTGAAAGGGGGACTACGGGGCTGAGATAGCCGTAACCATGCAAATCAATTGCTCCGAAAGGACTTTGTTGTGAGCACGTCAACCTTATGGTTTGAAAATTAGGGCTTTCCGCTGGGTACAATGGTCGAGCACCAACTCTGCGGTTGAGAAGGCACACCCTTTGTGATTTGGTAAGTGGTATTGATTCTTTGGAAGCTACCATTCATTCTCAGGTCAGGTTATGGTTATGGTATAAGTCGCAGGTCCGGCGAGCGAAGGTGCATTCCAAACCTTAATTTGTATGCTGTCACCCGCGTGCAGTACCCAGCCCATCTGTCCGTATGAGCCCGTGAAACCCGAAATCACAATTTGGGTGTCGCTCCAACTGGTGACATTAAGGGTTACAGCATTACTGTGTACACTGTAGCCAGCCTCCCACCCACCGTTGAGGTCACTAACCTCGAGATATGGCGAGTCTCCATTGTATGGGCTCTGCTGTCCAAATCCCTGGCCCTGGATGGTGATGGTCTGCGTCTGAGTTGCGCTGATCGGACTGACACTGGTCATGACAGGTGACACACCAGTCGTCACCGTTGGCACAGGTGTTGGAGTTGGTGTCCGCGCTACGTAAAGCTGCCCACCACCAGGTCCACCAGGTATGGATACCTCCGTCCACTGGTGCGGCTTAGTAGGGTCAAACAAAAAATACTCCATTGGCGTACCTAAACCATAATTGTACCCCAGGAGTATATAGCCTTCGTCCGCAGTGCACATTTGTAGTCCTGGGGCATTAGTGCCATTACCAACATAAAAGCCCCCAATGTTTTCGAACCCTTGCCCGGCTTCGAACTCTGCTGGGGTAAGTCTACTTATCGAGATATCATATTGGGATTCTCCTGTGCTGGAAGTTACTGGATTCCTTGACAGTGTGACCAAGTAGAGGGCCTGGTCGTCCGTAAAGAACACTGGAGCACTCCAGCCTTTTGTGTCGAATTGCCATAATCCCTGTTTTGCGATATGCCCCGTGGAGAGGTCAATTTGGTTGATTGTAACCTCCTCCCCGGAGCTTTTCTGATCGGTTTTCACTTGATACAGGTTGTCGCCGACAGAATAGAGGGACCCAAAGTTGAGCAGATAGCCGACGTTCGGATCCGCCAGATAGCCCAAATAAGCTTCTAGTAGAATGGTATCGTTCCCTCCGGCGAGCGACTCCTTTTTGAAATAGAGATAAGGGTCTTGCGAATGCCGGTAATAGATGTAGTCGCCCACAATGGCATAAGTACTCGGACCTGTTACTACTGTCCCAATGGGCGAAGTGATTATTTTGTGGTTGGAATTGACATCTGCCTGCTCGATTTTTATGGTACTAAAATCAGGCGGCGTGGTGATGAAAAATAGACGACCGTCATTTACTAATTCACTATAGCTGCCTACGATATTATACGTATAATAGAAAAGGGAATCATTGCCCGCACTGAACACATAACGATAGAAACCTCCCGTGTCGGACGAAGTTCGCACTTCTCCTACATCCGGAACGTATAACCAGCCTGAGGACTCGCTAATCACCTTCCAGTGGTATAGACAAAGCATTCCCGGCTTGACAGTGAAAGGTTCAACCGTAGGCTGAGGTGTCGGAGTCGGGGTTGAAGTGGGCGACGGGTTTGGTCCTGGGCCACAATTGGCCATCGTTACAAGAGAAAGTGCCAATATTAGCACTGACATCAGCACGATATACAACTTCTTCATTGTCACCTTCCTCTTCTAAGACTCTGGCCTAATTATGAAACCACACGATATCGAATCAGATAATTCCCAGTTTGTCCTATATCTATAGCACTTGGTTGCGTCCCATAACCTGGGATTTCCCATTTCAACTGCCGATGAGGCGATATTCATCCCTCATCGCCAATGGTGCCGACAATATATGACCCTTTGCGCCTTGTTGTCAAGCCATCCCAGAGCCGAACCCGTGTTGCAGCCCACAGCCTTGCACTGTCCCAATAGAAAGCCTTTCTGGAGCATCTAACGCTCCGAAAACACTACCTTTTCTCAATTGTTCGGGAATGATATACACACTGTACTGGGCTCGCAGTGGGAAATGATTAGAAACGGACAATATTGGTAAGTAAAGTGAAGATAAGTCAACTAATTTGAGAAATGCAAGCAGTGGGCATAATTGATATAGTATCTTAGGTGTGGCACACGCAGCTATTGCGGAGGACCATAGAATTCAATACAAACAATGTTGGTCGGCTTATCGTCTTGTATCAGACAACAATATACAGCCTTGTAATATTGTTCGAAGTTGGAGGTAACCATGGCTCAAATTCGTCACTGGGATAAAGGTTGGCTAGGGGATATAGATGGATCTGGTCGCGTAACCCACTGGAACAAAGGTTGGGTTGGCGATGTGTCTTCGTCCGGTAAGGTAACTCACTGGAGAAACGGTTGGCAAGGGGATGTTTCATCCTCTGGCCATGTTACAAACTGGAACGGGGGATGGATAGGTGATGTTTCAAAAAGTGGCCATGTTACAAACTGGAATGGGGGTTGGATAGGTGATGTTGCGGGTTCAGGAGATAGGGTTAGAGGGGGTGCAGCTTTGTTACTCCTACTGATGCCAGAGGAAGGCTTAAAAATTTAAGAACATTGAACATGGAATGACTTTTAGAAGCAAACACACGGATAGTTTAAGCGCATGGATTTTCACTGGTATAGTCGTCCACGGTGGCTACTTGAGAAAAAATGGCATTACTATGAAACGATAGTGTCTGTTCGTCGGGTTGGCCATGTTCCCGCATGGGTAGGATTGCACATGTTCGGCGTCAGGGGGAATGGGGCAGTTGCTCGGGCAGCGACTCAACAGCTCACATAAAGGAACGGTCCTCACATGTTGGCCTGCCGATATCAGGTAGGCCCAAGCATACAATGGACAGAGCTTTTGCTATCACCTTCAGTATTTGAAATGAGATAACACTCTTTTTGCAGTCTGGCTCATGAATTACTGTCAGAATACGACCGCCCGGTTGAACAATCCAAGCTAATAGTAGTTACTTCACGAGTAGGGGGCTTCCATACTTTAAGGAGCACAATTTGCCATATTGACAGGATTATGATTGATATGTAAGATATATCTTGTAAGTAAGTATTACAAGGAGGGAATTATGGAGTTGAAGAAAGGGAAGAAGTTTTACGGATCGGTCACCGTCAGTGAGAGAGGCCAGATAGTAATTCCAGCAGAGGCAAGGAAGGATTTTGATATTAAGACCGGGGACAAACTGCTAGTGCTGGCCGACCTTGAAAAGGGCATTGTTTTCACCAAGGCAAACTTCATGCTGCAAATGATGGAGGGGACTCTTAATGCAATGCAGAAGATAGAATCAATTATTAAGCCTAAAGGCAAAAACAAATCGCAATAAGGGGGTAAAAATGGCAAAACCCAGAATCTCTGAAACCGATCACGGGATAACCGGTGAATTTAACACCCAAACATATGATTTAATGATGCGAAATATGCGAGATAGAGGTTGGATCGAGACCAATTTAATCATCAAGGAAGGAATCTCTTCAGGGCTGGCTCTTGAGGTTGGTCCAGGCCCTGGCTATCTGGGGTTGGAGTGGCTGAAGAACACAGAGGGAACTGCTCTCAACGGGCTTGACATCAGCGACGACATGATCGCTATCGCCAGGAAACACGCGATTGAATACAAGTTGACTGACAGGGTTAAGTATTTTAAAGGAGATGCTCAAAAAATGCCTTTCGAGGATGGGCATTTTGATGCCGTATTTACCAACGGCTCTCTACATGAGTGGGCGCATCCTGAAGACATTTTGAGTGAAATCGCTAGGGTTATAAAAGCAGGCGGGATATATATGATTAGTGATCTACGGCGAGATATGCTTGCGCCAGTCAGGTGGTTCCTCTGGTTGACCGTAAAACCCAAGGAAATGCGTTCCGGACTTACTACTTCAATCAACGCCTCGTATACTCTTCCTGAGATACAGGCGTTATTAGCGAGGACAAAACTAAAGGGCTGGAATGTCAGGAAACACATGCTGGGTATTGTCATCACTGGTCGGAAACCAGCCTTGTAATCGACAGCTACCAAATACTGAACAGTGGAATGATACTGAAATACTACCTTTAAAGCCCACTGGGTCCAAACTTAAACATAAGGACGAAAGTGACTTACTAAACAAATAGGCGATTGCCAAGCCTGGTTATTAGCATCGTCTAAATCCCAGGTGAGTGCCTTTATGTCTTCCTCTGTTCTGCCTTATGTGTTTTCTCTGCCCCTAATAATGGCTGGCACCTAACGTTAGCGTTAGCAGAGAGCTTGCCCCAGTAAGAGCCCTCTAAGAGATTGCCACAAAGAACACTTTAAAGCCAGCGCCAGCGGCGAAAGAGTAAGAACATTACGGCAGCTGATACAAACGATATCAACAACACGATATAGAAGGTAGTGTACGTTCCCAGGGGGCCTACCCATCCTCCTCTCTCCGAACCTCCTGGAATGTTGACATGCATCCCAAAGATGGTTGCAATCACCGTAGCAGGAAGGGTAATCGTAAACAGGATGGTGAGGACAGCCATGATCCTGTTAGTTCTTTTCTGGTTCTCGTTAGTTCTTTCCTGGCTGAGGGCCAAAGTAGTGTCCTTATAGATCTCGACAGTCTCGTGACACTCCTCAATGTCGTTCCAGAGATGGTTGAGGTGATCATTGATGTCACTGAAATAGACTTTGAGATCAACCTCAGCAAAACGTTGCACTTTCTGCTCCAGGTCAGCGATAACTACTTTGACCAGCCTGATGATTCGGCGCTGAGCAGCAATATCGCGGCGTAGGATTGTAACCTCTTGGGATGCATTAGTCTTGGGATCAAAGACTTTGTCTTCTATCTTAGTCAGGTTAGACAGGGTCTTATCCACCATGGGAAAACAGTAATCCACCAGAGCATCTAAAATACGATACAGCAGATAGCCGGAGTCCTTGCCCAGATACTCCTTGCATATCTTGTCATCCTTTTGGCAGGTCAGGAGCAGATTGGCAAGAGGTTTGAGATCCCCGGAGTGAACAGTCACTAAAAAGTCCTTACCCAGAAATATTGCCACTTGGCTGGCCCTAGTGATTCTAGTACGTTGGTCAAAAACCGGGAGATGCGAGATGATGAAAATATAGTCTTCATATTCATCAATTTTCTGTAGGTGCACTGTGCTCAAACAATCATCAAGAGCAAGAGGATGAAATGAGTATTGCTGAGCAAGATACTGCATTTTTTGTTTGTCAGGCCGTTCGATGTTGACCCAGGTCAATTTCTGCCATTTGACAACATCTATGCCGGGCTCAACTTCAGCGAGCTGCATGTTGTTGCTGGCCATGTAGCTTCCTCCTTAACTCCTTGATTAGCCCTTGGTCATAGTAACCTTCACCAAATGATTTTACCACCTTTGAAGAAGTCCGTGGTAAAATGGCATTATGCTAATTGCGGTTATGTATTTGAGGGCACCGAAGCGCCAAAGGAATGCCCTGCCTGCAAGCACCCACAGGCGTTTTATGAACTATTAGGGGACAACTACTAAGTTGCAGCTAGCATCCGGCCAGGAGACTGGTATTATCCGACAGCCACAGTGCAAGCATCAAAGTGAAACCGGTAGTAAGTACCTAAGGGGGGAGGATACGATGGAAGAAAAGTATCTTACGACGAATCAAGGTGTGCCAATAAAGGACGATCAGAACTCAGAGACCATTGGTGAGCGCGGACCTGTCCTGCTACAAGACGTGCATCTGATTGAGAAGCTTGCGCACTTCGACCGCGAGCGTATTCCAGAGCGCGTAGTACACGCCAAGGGTGCCGGGGCCCACGGCTACTTCCAGGTGTACAAGAGCATGGCAAAGTATACTTGTGCCAAATTTCTTCAAGACCCGAAGAGGAAGACGCCGGTCTTCGTCCGTTTCTCTACTGTGGTAGGTGCGCGAGGGTCTGCTGATACAGCTCGCGATCCCAGAGGCTTTGCGGTGAAATTCTACACCGAACAGGGGAACTACGATTTGGTAGGGAACAATCTCCCAGTTTTCTTCATCCGGGACGCTATTAAGTTCCCCGACATGGTGCATGCTTTTAAGCCTGCGCCGGACACGAACATCCCCACCAGCTCGTCAGCTAACAGCCGCTTCTGGGATTTCATCTCGCTGACTCCCGAATCGACCCACATGATCATTTGGGTCTTTTCTGACCGGGGCACAGTTAAGAGCTACAGGAAAATGGAAGGCTTCGGTGTAAATACCTTCAAGTGGGTGAACGCGAAAGGCAAGGCCGTCTACGTCAAGTATCACTGGAAGCCTATGGCAGGGGTAGAAACGATTGACCGCCAAGAGGCTACTCGCCTTGCGGGGGCAGACCCAGACATTGCGACTCGTGATCTCTACTATACTATAGCCTCCGGCAAGACAGTAGAATATGAATTGAATGTCCAGATCATGGAGATTGCAGATGAGTTGAAGCAGAATTTTGACCCCTTGGATCCCACAAAGACATGGCCCGAGGACAAATTCCCGCTTATCCCCGTGGGCAAGATGGTGCTGAATCGCAATCCCGATAACTACTTTGCTGAAGTGGAGCAGGCTGCTTTCTGCCCGGCTACCCTCGTACCGGGCATTGAATTTTCCGCAGATAAGTTACTCCAGGGGAGAACGTTTTCTTATAACGATACGCAGCGGCACAGGTTGGGGCCCAATTATCTCCAACTTCCCGTTAACCGCCCTGCAGTGCCGGTCAATAATAATCAACGTGATGGTTCCATGCAGATTGGGTCGTTCAGCGGGACAGTCAACTATGAGCCGAATACAATCGGCGGCGGTATGCTACAGGAGTCACCAACTATTCCTACCGGTGTCTACCGTCTTGAAGGTGAGGTGAGTCGTAAAAAGATTCGCCTGATCAATGACTTCGAACAGGCAGGCAAGAAATACAGATCGATGAGCAAGGTAGAGCAGAACCACCTGATTGATAACATAGTTGACTCTCTGGGAAAAGCAAGCAAACCGATACAGAAGAGAATGGCGGGCAACTTCAGCAAGGCTGATCCTGAGCTTGGCAAGCGCGTTGCCAAAGGACTGAAGGTCAAATAGGTCCCCGGCGATAGGCCGCCACAGCGCCAGACACAGGATAGGCGGATCATTTTGCCGCATGTTGGTGAGGGAGACTGGCCCAGATCTCGAAGGAGTCATATGCCAGAAAGGATACTGTGGCCCTTCAGCAGGTTGTACGACAGGTATCCCAATCGTATTTTCACGAAATGGTTCAAACTCATCGCGACGAATATCAAGAGCATGGGAATATCAGGTACCATTGTTGACATAGGCACAGGGCCCGGACGTCTACCCATAGAGATAGCGAAGCAAGTAGTCAATGCTCAGGTGGTTGGAATAGATCTCTCCGAGGATATGGTGAAGATTGCGAAAAGACATGCGGAAAAAGCAGGACTTGCGGCCAGGGTTAAATTCAAAGTCGCAAGCGCATACAACACTGGTTTTGAGGGTAATTCCATAGACCTGGTTGTAAGCACGGGCATGCTTCACCATCTAAAAGAGCCCATTAATGCGTTCAACGAGATATATAGAATCCTGAAACCTGGGGGCGAAGCTTCGATTTACGATGGGCGCAAGGATGTTACCAAAGCTGAATTTGAAGAAACGGTTCGCAGTCTAGGCATGGAAAGTGACCTTCCATTACCCCTATGGATCATAGAGAGACTGTGGCCTCATTGGCACGTCGGATGTAAGACAGAGGTCTACGTTTCAGGCAAGGTCGGACGAGCTCTTCGTGAAAGCTTCTTCAAAGAATATGGCGTCCAGAATCGTGGTGCGTACATTAGAATCGAGCTGAAGAAGATTCCAGAGTAGGCTCACGGCATTTTCGGGATGTACGTTAACTGGTTAGTAAACTGTAGGATGGTTTAACAACCCTGTTCTTTGTCTTGCCCTAATGCACTCATTTGACTGATGGGTCGCCTCGTCCCTGGGCCTTTCTCTAGGCTTCCAGGTGCCGTTCCACCAACTCTGTGGCTGCCCGGTCCTCACCCACGGCGTCTAAAGCCTCAGCCTTGGCCATATCCACGAGGTACGAAATCTGCTGCATGACAGCCTTGGCAGCACAGTGTCGAATCGCTTCCAGATCCATCGTCTCTTCGGGCTTTCCGGCAACCTTATCGTTGAACGTCGCCACCAATTCCTCGGTGTATTTGATTAGCTCAGCCAGGCTCCGAACCAGGTCGGGAAACAGCACTTCCTCCCCGTCGAAGTAGCGCTGGCTGGTTGTGACGGCTGCTTGGCGGAAGGCGTACATCTGGGTCAGCAACATTCCAGCGATGTCCTTCCAGACCGCTTCCTCGCGTCTCGTCTGCAGCGAGCCCGCTTTGTATAAGGTGCTCAGCCGCAATGCGCGCTGCTTAAGACGACCTTCGGCTCCATCGGGGCACACCAGGTAATCATGCTCCTCCACGTAACACTTCAATCGAGCTACAGGTACACCGACCAGGCGTCCCTTTGCGCACTTGGCATCAAGCCAGGTATTCCAGGAAACAGTCGTGAATCCCGTATATACGCTAGAGCGCAGGTCGTCCTTGACCTTGCGTCCCCGCCAGGAGCAGTAGTCTTCAAAGCTAAGATAGCGCCGTCCATCGATGTCCCTTGCGCGTCCCGAGAACCTCTTTAAACGCCGGCCAACCTGCTTGCGGAGATAACGTATCTCGTCCTGGTCCACCTCACCCCCACTCGTGTTTATAAAGCGCGGCCAGGCGAGCGGATGCTCGTCGCCTGCTTCCTGTACTTCGTAACCTCGGGCTATGAGCAGGGCGCCCAGTTCGGCCAACCCCACCACATGCCGGTCAAGCCACTCCCCTTCGACCAGGGGCACCGCCTGCAGGAAGGGCACCGGCACGGTCTCCAGATATACCGAGGCGCCCCGTTGCACCTGGCCTGAGTCCACCAGTTTCTGGATAGCCGTGACCATCCGGCCATAGTGTGCGTTATAATCGGCGTCTGTGATGGTAGCCAGTCCTTTGCTATAGTCCTCGCCGGCTTTGAAGCGCTCGAACTCAGCATCGTCCTTAAAGCAGTCTCGCACCTCTTTCTCGTTGTCGGCATCCACCAGAGGTTTGCATTTCCCGTCATCATCATACTTGTAGGCTCCTTCGGGGATCTCTCGCGCACCCTGGTCGAGGAGGTAGTTATAAAGCCAGTCGGCGAGAGTGCCATCCTCATCAAGCTCGTCCCAGGTGGTCACGTGGTTGCGGATGGCTGCGCTCACGGTGTTGGCGGTTTCAGGCTCCAAAGGGTAGGGGATCTCCCGACTGGACATGCCTGCTATTTTGTTGACGAGATGCCGGTAGAAATCCTCCCAGGTAATAGCCCGAAGTTCTCCCTCAAGGGTGGCGAAGATGACGCCCCACACTCTCTCTTCCGTCATCAGGTAAAAGTTGACTTGGTGGTGCAGGTGGAGCAGGAAACATACGTCCCGCTCCGCCCGGTGCACGGCCGCCTCTACGGCCTGCCGGGGCTGGCCCGTCATGGCCAGCCGAGTAGCACGCGCCACCTGATCGGTAAGCCGGGTTATAGGCCGAACCGATTCGGGCTGGCCCTGCAGAGACTTGATGTATTCCACAAGGTTGGCATGGCGGTTGGCCTCCTGCAGCCACACGATGGCCGCCTGCTTGGGTGTCAGGCACTCCTCAAGTCTATCTAGGCGCTTGTCCTGTCTCATTTCGATTCCTCCTCGCCGGCCTCCGGAAGGGCGGGCTCTGCTTCAAAAACGGATTTAACGGCGGGCTCGCTGCGCGGTCCATGAACCGCCCGCTCCAGTACAGAGAGCCGCTTCTCAAGGTCTCCTACCTCCAGTGTACGTAGCGCCACCTGTGCCAGGTATGCCAGGGTGCGGCTGCGGGCCATGCTGTTCTCCATGCCTAGCGTGTCCAGAACAGCGACCTCGATAAGGCGGCGGATGCCGCTCACCGTTTGCAGACCCTCGAAGTCGTATGCCCCGGAGACGGTTGCCTCGCGCTTGCGCCGCAGGCCACCCAGACGGCGGGCCTCCTGCACCTCCTTGGCATGCTCCGGGGAGTGCATCAGGCAGAAGTCACCGTCCTTGAGAGGCGCTGCCTGGCAGGGCTCGCCTGATGGGAGATGGAAGGCACATTGCCGGCGCATCACTTTGCGCCTCCTCTGCTGGTCAAGGCCCTAGTGGTCTCCGCTATAACTAAACAAGACAGGCCCCCGCGCCGGGGAGCCTGTCTGCTGGTCGCTATCTGATCGTCAGGTGGAGTTAGCCGGCCTGATGACCTTGCGGGCAAGCCCGGGGCGTCTGGCCGGAGGCAGCCAGGAAGCTCTTGCCACAGTCGTGGCAGTACCAGCGAGTTTGGCCCTCCGATACGCCCTTCTGGTTGGGTGTCCGGAAGAAAATCTTCTCCGCCCTCGGAGTAGGTACCGTCGCAAGTACCGGTGCCTCGTCCGGCTGCCTGTCGTCGCTGGATGTGGCCTCGGTGGTCTCTGTGGTCTGCCGAGTCTCCGCCGGGGAATTCTCGGTAGGCTGGGGCGCAGTGGCCGCAGTGGCCGTCGTGGCCGTCTCCACGCTCCAGAAGACCCACCCATCGCAGGCATGCCCGGTGATGGCCATTCCCGCCGCCGAGGGGCTCTTGAACTCCCGACCGTCCTCCAAGCGGTAGCGGAGCTTGCTGCCTTCGCCCTCTACCACTTGGCAGGAGTAACTCTGCTTGTGGTACCGGGCCACCAGTTGGGTTCCAGGTTTCAGGTTCCTGTCCTCGATTGGCATTTCGCACCTCCTCAGTATTTGCTGACACATACATCACTCTGAAAGCAACGGAAGTCAAGAGGTCAGCCAGTCCTTTTTTGCTGCGTGCTCCGGTGGCCGGGACACCACCTGGCAATAGTGTCTGCTCCATTATTGTTTTTCCTCCTCGGAGCGCCGGGCCTTTTCTCCGGTGAAGGCCTCCCAGCGCATGCGGGTGACATCTACATAGAGCGGCTCGAGCTCCATGCTGTAGCAGACCCTGCCTGTCCTCTCGCTGGCGATCAGAGTGCTTCCTGACCCCAGGAACAAGTCGAGCACCTTATCGCCCGGGGCGCTGCTGTTCTGGATGGCCCGCTCGATCAACGGCAGCGGCTTCATCGTGGGGTGGAGCTTGGAATCGAGGGGCCGGTCGATTTCCCACACCTCCACTTGAGCGCGGTCGCCGTGGTAGCTGCTCTTGCCGAACCAGCCGTAGAAGCAGGGTTCGTATATCCGCTGGTAGTTTGCCGGCGACAGCACCAATTGCTGCTTCTTCCAGATGATGGTCGCCGACCAGTGGCATCCCAACTCGGTCAGCCACAGGCGCATCTTCATCCCTTCCGGCCCAGACGCACCCCACATATAGATGTCGCCGGTGTTGTATCGTTGAAAGGCTTCGTAGAACGAGAGGCAGAACCGCTTCCACTCGTCTGCTGTCTGCTTGTCGTTCTCTAGATGGCGGATCTTGTGTTTCGGGTTCTTCGACGAGCCGTAGTCCACGTTGTAAGGAGGGTCCGTGAACACCATCTGGGTCTTCTCGCCTGCCACGAGCCGCTGTACATCATCACGTTGGGTGCTGTCGCCGCACATGAGCCTATGGTCGCCCATGAGCCAGATGTCGCCCCGTTTGGCCACAGGTGCGCTCTGTGCGGCCTTAATGGCCTCGTCCAGGTCGAAGTTCTCCAGGCGTTCCCGTTTCTCCCTGGCGTCAAGACTTTTCAGGAGCTTCTTTAGCTCATCTTCGCCAAAGCCAGACAGGGTTAGGTCAACATCCGGCACCAAATTCAGTTCGCTCAACAGCCTGGCCAGAAGCTCTTGGTCGAACGAGCCAGAGATCTTGTTCAGTGCGATGTTCAGCAAATGGGCCTGTTCCACTGTCAGCTCTACGAAGACCACTGGCACGGTCTTGTAGCCGAGCTTTCGCGCTGCCAGCAGCCGTTGGTGGCCGCCTATCACCGTTTTGTCCTCGCTCCTCGCGATGATCGGGTCGACCAGGCCGAACTCCCGGATGCTGCGGGTGAGGGCTTCCAGCTCCTCGTCGCTGATACGCCTGGGGTTGACCGGGTCTGGCCGCAACTCTCCAATAGGTACTTGTTCTATCTGAATCTGCTGTATTGTTGTCTTCATACTATGCCTCCATCTCGTTATCATGTCTGCGTAACCGCTACTGAAGGCTTCTCTTCATCGTCAACAGGGACAGAAGGGACAGAAAAGGACCTATTTTTCACAAAGTCCTCTACGCGAGGGGAAGATAAGGGGGATTTGTGAAAAGGGACGGATAATGCGCCCCTGTCTTCCGTGAGAAGACCGACTCCCCGGCAGACCCGTTCTCCGTTGGACTTACCTGCCTGGAAGCGCTCACGCATTCGCCGGCCAAAGGCGTTGGCCGTGAGGCGCTGGCCGGCAGGCACACCCATTCGTTCCGTCCAGTGCTGATAGGCGGAGAAAAGGTTCCCGGGGAGAGTTCGAGCGCTGTCTGCGACCACGCAGCAATCTCCGATAAATTTGGATATCTCGTCGCTATCCTCACGATATGCTTCTGTTGCATTGCTTACCGAAGCCGGAGGGCGCAGGCCAGAGCTCTGCCATAGAAGGGCACCGCGGACCGCCCAGGCGAGAATACCGGGGAGTTCTCCGTGAAGCTTATCTGCTAAATCCCGGTCCGCCTCTGCATCCGAGAAGCAGCGTTGGAAGGGAATCACTCGGACTCGACGCCAGAAGCCGTGGGAGTCGTCCCTCACCTGCGGTAGGTGATTCACCGAGAGCCAGAACTTCGCTAAGGGCACAAAGGTGAAGGCCTCGTGATAGAGGAAACGGGCAGTGATGGGGTCGCCACCGGTCAGGGCCTTGATCCGCGCCTCATTGAGCCTTGTGGATTCGTTGGTCTCCGAAGAAGACACGAGCCGTCTACCAGCCAGAGTGGCAATATCGTTGCTGATTGTTGCACGCTGCTGGAGTTCTAGAGCAGTGAAGGGGATGTTCAGAGCATAGCCGCCAGCTAGCCACCGTAGGACGGTAAGAAACACTGATTTGCCATTGGAGCCGTTCCCGTAGGATAGGAACAGAACCTGTTCGCTGGTGCTGCCCGTCAGAGAATATCCTACGGCCCGTTGGATGAATGAGATCAACTCTTTGTCTGCGAGGAAGATCTCATGAAGGAATGACAGCCAGCGGTCGGCCCTGGTTTCTAGGTTGAACTCGATGGGCACGTACATGGTGATATGGTCTTCGGGAATGCCCTGCCGAAGTACTGCAGTTCGAAGGTCAACTACTCCGTTGCCAACACCTAGCAACCAGGGTTGCTGATCCCAGTGTGTGCCTGGGTCGGCGATGGGGCGCTCCCGCTTGGCCAACGAAAGGGCCGACTCGATGCGCTGACGCGATTCGGACCCGATGGCAAAGGCTGCGATGCGCTTGCGGTGTTCGGGGTCGTCCACTCGCTCAGCCGAACGATACCGCAGACGAGTCGCTTCCTTGGCTAGGCGATAGACTTCTCCATCGACGTCTTCGACCCAACGGTGCTGGTTCCAGAGGAGCCAGCGCTGTCGAGCATGATCAAACCGGACCCGGTCGCCGTACAACCAGGCGAAGAGCTCGGCATTACCAGAATCGGTAAGCGAGAACCCAGCGGGCTCCGACGACGGCGTGTCACCCACTGCCGGAGTAACGACTGTGGAAGAGGAAATCTGGATGCCCAGAGCCGCCTTCCATTCCCGCCATCCCTTACCGGTGCCCTCGGGATGGAAGCACTTCCCGGCGAGTGGCCCACCTGGTAGTCTCTGCCCGACTCCGCACTCGAAGTCCTGGCCATCGTCATGAAGGGGGCACCTGCGTACGTGGTACCAGGTGAAGCCTTGGGCATCCGGCGCCTGAACGTGGTATTCAACTCCAAGCCGATCCAGAGCATCGCGCAAGCTATCTCCCTGGCCGATCCCGCTTGAGCCGGGGCTGTAGGCGGGCGTGTTGTACTTCACGGCTTGTGCTGCCACTGCTCGAAGTAATTCTTCACTCACTACTGAAATATCATGGGGAACTGTAACGATACATGACCGGCGGTGCGGCCGCTCGGGAAGATTGTCACCCTTGCGCTTGACCGTCCCGACCAAGGCAGCGATTCGTGAGGCGTTGTACACGGTGGTATCGATGTGGACGGTTGAAGCGTCGAACTGCGAGGCGAGGGCCTCGACAACGGCTTGGAGCAGGGCTGCGGTCTCAAGGGAGTTCGGCAGGTCGATGCGGTATAGGGCGTAATAACCGTTGCCAGACATGGCGGTAACAGGCAGGGGCCACCCGGTGCTGGACAGATAGTCGGTCACCAAATTCAGGGTTGCTAAAGCAGCTTCGCGCTCTGTTTCAGAACTGCTAATTCCAGAAGGCCGGACGGGGTCGATATCCAGGTAGAACCAGCGTCTCCGCAGGACGTCGGCATCTGCGGTGGCATGCTCCGCCCGGTCGTTCACACGGTTATGAGCACGGGCGATGAGGGTAGGGTTCACAGGGTTTAGAGTGATGTAGAGGTTGGCTTTGCCGTCGTAATCGACTGCGGCCTTGGCAAGGGCAGCTGGACTATCGAAATACCCTGACAGAGTATGTCCATATTTGTTATACTTAGGGCTACGAAGTTCCCGCACCTCACCTGGAAGCCAAATGGTATTGAGGAAGAGTTCGATGTCTGCTGCAACTGAGACCTTGTCTGTCACTGCTTCCCTCCAGGCCTTCGCCCCGAGGGAAGTTCGATCACACGCTTAATGGTGCAGTTCTTTTCTGCACGGATGTCCCTGCGGCTACTACGGAGACCCAGTTAAGCCGTGTACCTGTTCCCCGATGCTGGTCTCCCGCTACCAGAAGCGGATCAGCGGGCCTCTTCTGGACCGTATCGATATCTTTGTCGAAGTCCCTCGCATCGATTACGAGAAGCTGGCGGACGACCGGATGGGCGAGAGCTCAGAGGTAGTGCGGCAGCGTGTCGAGCAAGCGCGTTCGATTCAGAGGCAGCGATTTAATGGGACAAAACTAGTCTCAAATGCCGATATGACGCCTCTGGAGGTACGCGAGTTCTGCCAGGTGGAGCCCTCCGCGCAGGGCCTGCTCCAGGCAGCCATGAAGCAACTATTTCTTTCGGCACGCGCCTTCCACCGCATATTGAAGCTGGCACGTACCATCGCTGACCTAGGGGGTGCCGAGTCCATCACCGCGAGCCATCTAGCCGAGGCGATTCAGTATCGGCCCAGGGTTCAGATGTAGGTACCAGTGGACTCTTAGACTGCGGATGACTTCTGCAGCAAGAAGCTAAAAGCAGTACTACTACCTAGTTGCATAAATCAGCGTAATAATGTTTGAGTTGTCCCGGACGAATGATGTGCTTGGTCCACTCAAAGGGATGAGCCTCTTGTGAATAAGCCTTTGTGAATGCATCGATGGCTTTGCGCACGTCTCGGACCGAGCCAGCATTCAATCCTCGAAGGGCTTGCCGCCACAGGATACTAAACCAGCATTCGACCTGGTTCAGCCAGGAAGCATGAGTAGGGGTGTAGTGAAA
>Ga0209777_10001284_pt1 | contig 37227 bp, 34 predicted proteins | sample FrelakmetHBP12HB_FD_187147 | JGI IMG/M metagenome (GOLD analysis project Ga0209777, IMG submission 187147) | Freshwater lake sediment microbial communities from the University of Notre Dame, USA, for methane emissions studies -HBP12 HB (SPAdes)... | ecosystem: Environmental > Aquatic >...
CGATCTTGCAAGAACCAAGCGCTTGAGCACATATTTCGACATCGCGATCGTTTACTTTTCGCCCACGCCCATCCCGCCTGTGGCGGGATGGGACAAGCTGTGGGTCATTTTTCGATATAGCCTTTCTCCAATACGGGCGCATTTTCAGGCACCCTGAAGGCTTCCACGTTTTTTACATATTTCTGAGCGACGAAGGTGTTCATCTCCTGGACCAATGGAATTGCAGGGCTGTCGTCGGCGATCCTTCTTAAGGCCTCTGCGTAGAGCTTTGACTGCTCCTTCTCATCAAAGGTCGTTCTCGCCCGGTCGATGAGGTCGTCCGCCCGGTCATAGAGTGCACAATTGACTCCTTTCGGGGCCGCATTGGCGGAGTGATAGCTGATAAACAGGAAGGCGTTAGCGAGGGGCGGCCGGAAATGGGCATTAAAGAGAATGTCGTGGTCGGTTCCAGCGAGTGATTTGAACCACGTGGGCCGGTCAATCATTTGAAGCTCCAGGACGACCCCGATTCTGGCCAACTGGCTCTGGAGAATGACTCCTTCCCTTTCATTGGTCGTCGGGACCGTCAACTTGGCCTTGAACCCTTTCGGATGACCTGCCTCCTCCAGCAGTTTCTTCGCTTTAACGATATCATGGGGATATTTCAAAACGTCGTCTGTAAACCCTGGGACCCCGGGAGGGACAACCGTATCGATGGTCCGGCCACGGGCCCCGTAGACCGCATCCGAAATGGCCTTTTTGTCAATGGCATACTGAAAGGCCTTCCGTACCTTGACATCGTCAAAGGGTTTCTTTTTTGTATTAAAGGTGATCAGGTACAGGCCCGTGCTGGCATCACTCACCAGGAACTTATATTTCGGATTGTTGTTATACCGATCGACCGACTCCTTTTCGTTGATGTCGATGATATCGAGCTGTTCTCGCTCAAAGGCCAGATTGGCGGTTCCAGGCTCCCGAATAACCTTAAATAGGATCGATTCAAGCCGCGGTTTTTCTCCGAAGAACTCATCATTCCTCTTGAGAATGATCTCCTGATCGAGAGCGGCCTTTTCGAGCATAAAAGGACCGGTGCCGATGAGCTTCTTGCCCACTTCGCTTCCCAGTTTTTCAGCGGCGGCTTTGCTTAAGAGAAACCCGCCCTTGAAGGTGGCGACATTGTGGGGAAAGATGGCCGAAGGAGACTTGAGAACGAAACGAACCGTGTACTTGTCCACAATATCAATTTTGTCAATCTCTCGAAAAGACCCGGCGTTGGGCGAGCGCGTTTCGGGATTCATGATGCGCTCATACGAGAACTTGACATCGTCCGCAGTGAACTCTCCGTAGCCTTTATGCCATTTGACCTTTTCACGGAGTTTGAAGGTATAAACTTTTCCCCCTTCGGAGGCAGTCCAGCTCGTTGCCAGGTCCGGCCTCAACTTGAAATCCTTTCCTTCCGCATAGCGGAGCAGGGCGTTACTGACCAGGATACTGACTTTGCCCTCGTCTCCGGCGGAGATTTCAAAGGCTGGATCGATGCTGTTCAAGCTGCTTGGGAGCTGAACCCGCAGGATCTGCTCTGCATCCTTGCCGTAACTCCTACCGCCCGAGTTTAAAAAAGCGATAGTTCCGATTCCACCTGCCGTCCACCGGATAAATTGTCTTCGATTGATCTGTTTCATCGAAACGACCTCCTTTCTGAGATTCTCGACAGTCTGCTATCTTTCAGAAAAGCTTTTTAATAAGACCTCGTACTTTTCCTTCCATGTTCGATAAAAATCTGCATAGATCTTCCGGCCCTCAGGATCAGGTTCAATTTCTCTGGAAATCCGAACATGTTGACGGGCAGCCTCTCCGGCATTTCTTGAGTGATCAAAAGCCACCGTTCCCAGGAGGAAGGCTCCCAGCGAACTGGTCTCCACGGTCTGCGGGACCCGGAGAGGAAGATCCAGGACATCACTGAGGATCTGTAAAAAGAGCTGGCTTTTGGCCAGTCCTCCGGCTGCGAACAGAAATGGCAACTCCCGTTGTGTCAGTCCTGCGATCAACTCAACGTTTCCGCGGATCGCAAAGGCGATATTTTCAAGGATCGCACGACCAAACTGAAAAAGGGATGTTTGCGCGGGAGGAAGGGTCGCGACACCAAGGATCGTCGATTTCACGGGCATTTGAAAAGATTTCAAGCCTCCCACCACGGGACCGAGGAAGGAGAATAAGCCTCCCGACCCCGGGGAGATGTTGGCAGCCTCCTTCTCAAGAAGCGCATAAAGCTGATCATCGGGCCCCTTTTTGAAGGGCTTCAGAAATTGGCGAATGAACCATGCGAGGACGGTCCCCGCCCGAAGCGTATTCCCTTCCAGGGCGCAAAGGCCAGGAAGGATAAAAGAGGACGTGGAAAGGTTCTGGTTTTCATCGGTGATGAAGGTGTCGATGAGGATCTGCACGGGAGCACTCGTGCCTGCGATGACGGCGGCCTGGCCAGATTGAAATGCTCCGCAGCCCAATAGGCCACAGGGAGTGTCCCCCCCTCCCACCACCACCTGGACTCCTGGAGATATCCCTAATTGCGTCGCGGCCTTTCGGCTCAAGGGGCCCAAGACTTTTCCATTTTCTACGACTTCAGGGAAGATATGCGAGGGGATCTGAAACGCCTCAATCAGCTCTGTCGAAAAACATCTCTTTCCGGGTTCCCAGAGGAGGGTCTCCGAAAGACCGGAGGCCTCTGCGGCAACGATCCCGGTCAGCCGGTAATTGATCCAGTCACTGATCATCATGAACCGGTCGATCTGCTCGAAAAATTCCGGCTTATGTTTTCTGAACCAGAGAAGGCGGGGAAGGAGGAACTGGGGGCCCGGCCAATGTCCGGTCAGTTCATAGATCCTATCCCCGCGATCGGCTGCAATCTCCGCAGACTCGATACCGGCCCGAAGATCGAGGTTTGGACCTCCGTAAATCTCTAAGCCCTTCTTATCAAGAAAAACGACCCCATGCCTCTGGGAGGTGACGATGATGGCCTTCAACAGATCCGGAGAAGAGGTGCTTTCAGAGAGGGCTTTCCGTGAAGTGCTGACAATCGCTTTCCAAAATCTTCGGGGATGGAACTCCTTGGAAAGAGGGTGGAGCCCTTCCGGGATCTCATAAGACCAGTCCTGTCTGGCACGGGAGACGATCTCCGCCCTTTCATTGAAAAGGGTTGCTTTCACCCCCCATGTTCCTGCGTCGATGACGAGAAAGGTCATAGGACTTCTGGATTCCATACGTGCAGGGGCTTTTCCCCGGTGAGAAACCTCACGATATCCTCAGCGATGATGACGGAATGATGCCGGACGACGTCTTTTGTCGCCCCCGCGATATGGGGTGTGATCAGAATATTGGGCCTGCCGTTCAATGGATTGTCAGGGGTGAAAGGTTCTTCCGCGTAAACATCGAGAGCAGCCCCTGCAATCCGTCCCTCTTCCACTGCCTCGATCAGATCCTTTTCGACGATAATCTTGCCTCTCGCTGTGTTGATGAGATAGGCACCTGGCTTCATCTCACTCAACTGTTCCTTGCCGATCAGGTGCTCGGTCCCGGGTGTCAGCTCGCAGTGAATGGAAACGATATCCGAGATCTTTAAAAGATCGTTCAGTTCCATCCGTGCTGCCCCGAGATCCTTCACCTGATCTTCCGTAACATAGGGGTCGGAATAGGCCACCCTGACGCCAAAGGAGAGAAGCCGTCGAGTTACTTCCTGAGCGACCCTTCCCATCCCGATGAGCCCGATCGTCTTCCCCATCAGTTCAAACCCCTGAAACTTCACATAGGGACTCAGGGCGTCCCTGCCCCAGCCCCCGCTTTTCAAGTCGACGTGGGCGGAAACGATTTTTCGAGCGAGACTGATCATGAGACCGATCGTAAATTCAGCTACAGAGATGGCGTTTCGGCCAGGTGCCGTAAAGATAGGAATTTTTCTCCGGGTTGCCGCTTTAACATCAATATTGACCGGATTGGCCCGGCAACAGGCGATCATCTTCAGGGAAACTGCAGATTCGAGTACTCTCTCGGTCAGGTTGTCGAGTTCCACGATAAGGAGATCTACTCCTTTGAGGCGATCGGCGAGTTCCGATTCGGAGAGTCGCAGGCGAGGTGCGGGGGATTGGTAGATCTCAACCTCCATATACTCGCGGATCATTCTCAGCCCCTCTTCATGAAAGGGCGCACGGATTAAGGCTTTCAATATCTTTTCTCCTCAAACTCATGGGTGATCGATTCGAGATAACTTTTTCCCTCAAGACAGGCCTCGACCGGATCGACCCTATTTCCCCACACATAGGCAGAGAGATCGAGGCCAAAGAACCCGGTGTAGCCTATTTTCTTTAACTTCTTGACAAACGGGAGAAAATTGTGGACCCTTCCCGGAGGAAGGTCCCTGTCCCAGTCCCCGAAGTTATCGTCGAAATGGACATAGTATAGTTTTTCACGGAACTTTTCCGCCACCACCGCTGGGTCTTCACCGGCGACAAAGAGGTGACCGGTATCGAGAAGAAGACCGAGATTGTTCGCTTTCAACTGATCGACGATTCTCAGAAGGCCGTCACTCGTGTGGACAAGCTCCTCCGGCTTATACTCAAAGGCGAGCTTTAATCCCAACCTGTCAAAATGCTCCAGGATTTCTGAAAGGCCTTCCGTCATCCAGCTCCATCTTTGAGAGAAATTCTCCTGGGTGAGAATGTCCCCGCCAGGCCAGAATCCGACCATCTTCATGCCCAGGCGTTGGGCAGCATCCCCCACCGATTTTGCATCGAGGACCGCTTTCTTTCTGACAGAAGCATCATGACTCGTCAAGGCCATCTGCGGCCATAAGCGCGGAACGAGAAAAAAAGTCAAAAGAGGCACCTCTATTTTCGTAAGAACGATTTGTAACTCCGTCATCCTTTCGAGATTCAGTTGTTCTGCGGGGCTGACAATCCCTACCTCCATTCCAGAGAATCCCATCTCCTTCAGCCTTTCGGCCAGATGGGTGATGCTCAGGGAGAGTTCTTTGAAATGCCAATCACCAACGATGATGCTCCACATGGCATTCAATCCTCCTGGGGAAGGAAGACGATCTTTCCAGTCGGTCTATCCTTAAATCTGTATCGAAAAGCTTCTGCCACTTCACCGAGTCTAAAGGTCTTTCCCAAGACCGGGTTGACATCGATCAAGTTCTGCTCAAGAAATCGGATGGCAGCAGGAAAATGACGAGGGGAGAGATGGATTCCGGTGATCGTCAGCTCTTTAATGTCGCTCACCAGGGTCATGTTGAGGGAAGCGGGCTGATCGTATACTCCAAACACGACCATCCTTCCCCGCTTTCGGAGCGCCCTTAGACCGAGGGCAAGGCCGGCGGGATTTCCTGACGCTTCAATAAAGAGAGAGGCGCCGAGACCATCGGTCGCCTCCTTGATCTTTTCCTCGACCCTGTCATCGAGAGCATCAAGGCAAAGGTCGGCGCCGTTTCCTTGAGCCCATGAGAGGCTCTCTCGGTTCGCCTCGATCACGATGATCTGTCTGGGTTTCTTCATTTTCAATCCCTGGAACATGAATAGACCTATCCCTCCCATTCCTGAAAGGACGACAGAATCGTTGAATGTGATCTCCGCCCTTTCGATGCAGTAGAGGGCACACGAGAGGGGCTCAATGAAAACCCCTTTGAGAAAATCGATCGAGTCCGGAACCCTATGGATGATTGATCCGGCGGGAAGGACCATGTACTGAGCAAATCCGCCAGGCTGGGTAAACCCAAAATACTTGGCATGGATACACAAGTGGTACCATCCTGACAGGCAATAAGGACATTGACGACAAGGCAGGATCGGCTCGGCGGTAATCTGATCTCCCAATTTCAGCCCTTTCCCTTCTGCTCCTCTCCCGATTTCCACAATTTCGCCAAAGAGCTCATGGCCCGGTATGAAAGGGTACTTCAAAGGCCAGGGAACGGCTCCCTGGTAGACCTTCCGGTCCGCTGCACAGATGCCTGCTGCCTTGACCTTCATCAGGATATCGTTTTCTGTGACCTCGGGGATCTCCGTTTCCTCGCATCGAAAATCTCCCGGTCCATATACAAAGATGGCCTTCATCTTCGCCATAACGTCCTCTTTTCGTAACGGTTTGGCCGGACAGCACCGGCAAAGGCAGCCGGGTAACGGGAATTTCAGAAACCACAAAAACTTGATTCCGGCTGGAGTTTATCCCGATGAAGATCGGGGCCGGAATGACAAATTCCATTTGTAGGGGCAGACCCGTGTGTCTGCCCTGAAAGCTCACCCCCCCTTCAGATGGCTCGCTGCCTCTTCAGGAAATAATTCCGAAACGGGGGGATTTCGCTTTCAGGCATTCTTTCGAGCTTGCCGAGGAACGAGGCAAAGAGAGCAATCCTCGCCCCCTCTTCAACGGCTTCTGCCACCGCAAGAGCCTCCGGGAGGGTCGATCCGAGAGCCAGACCGCCATGATATTGAAGGAGAACGGCAGGGAGCTCTCCCATCTTTTCGAGAGCACCGAGCCCCAGGTCCTCCGTGGCTGGCCTGGCATAGGGGGCCACCTGCACGTCACCGCCCACTGCCGAAATCAAGCCGAATGTGACCATGGGGATCGGCCGGTTTGCAACGGCAAAGCATGTGGCAAATTCGGAATGAAAATGAACCAATGCGCCCGCCTCGGGACGTCTCTGGTAGATCATTCTGTGCATCGGAGTCTCGGAAGAAGGGCGCTTCGTTCCCTCGAGGATTTTCCCGTCTTGAGTCAGGATGATGATCTCTTCCTCCACCATGTCACGGTATGGAATGCCGGAAGGGGTGATAGCGATCAGGCGCGTTTCCGAATCTTTTATAGAGAGATTCCCCGAGGATTCTCCCACGATTCCATGCCCAAAGGCAATCTTACAAGCCTGTACCAACTCCGTCTTCAACTTCTCCAACATCGTTGATTGCCTCCTCAAAGAAAACCGATATCAACGGGATCCTTATCCTGTTACATCTGGCATAATTCTATCAGAACGCCCTCCGTCGTTTCGGGAGAGAAAAAAGCTACCCGACCGTGGGCTCCCACTCTCGGATAACCGGGCACGAGCCTCGCCCCACCCTTTTCAAAATCTGCTATGGAGAACTCCAGATTGTCCACTTCGAAACAGATATGGTTTATGGCACCCTTCTGCAACCGGACGATGCTGTTCTTGCCTTTCTCGGGATCGGTAAAAGAGAGGATCTCGATAGCCGTGTCCCCAATTGGAAGAAAGCCGATTTTGACCCCAAGCTCCTTGATCTCGGTCCTTTCCGTGCATGGAAGGCCAAACCTTCTGAGCCGTTCAATGGCAGATTCAAAATCCTTTACCACAACCCCGACATGAAGTACCCTCTTCAACGCCATTGATTTTTCCCTCTTTTTACGGGAAGATTTTGGTTTCTCAATCAGTATCTCTTTTCGAACAGATTGACTTTCCCTTTCGTTCTTTCGAGACTCTCCGGAGGAACAAGTTCAATGGAAGGCCGAAACCTCAGGAGGCTCGACATCTTTTCCTCGATTTCGAACCCCAACCCTTTCATCTGATTCTCCCCGATTCCCTGGCCGAATTCCACTTTCATCTTCAGTGGAGGAACGACCCTCGGCGGAGGATTATCCAGAATAATCTTGAATGCTCCGGTGACCCTCGGGACGAACGAGTTGACAATGTTCCTGATTGCCGAAGGAAACACATTGATGCCCTTGACGATCAACATGTCATCGACTCTGCCGACAAACTTTACCCGTACCCCCCTCACCCCGCATTCGCATTTCCCCGTTGAGATCTGAATAATATCTCCACTGTCATACCTGAAAGGAGGAGCAGCTTCCCATTCGAGAGAGGTCAACAGTTTCTGTCCTACGGCGCCATCCTTCCATTCCACGGGTTTCTTCGTTTCCGGATCGATGATGTCATAGTACAGATGGTAATCTTCGCAAACCACATGCATTCCGTGGTATTCATCGCAATCACAGGAGATGTTGTAAATACCCCATGGAACCCCGGCGGAGTCGAAGATCTGGGCCCCGTAGGCTTCCCGGATCTTCTTTCGCACTTCGGGCAGGCCGGCCCCGGGCTCCCCTGCGCAGATAATCCTCTTGATCCCCAATGCCTTTACTTCTTTATTCAGGACTTTTGGCGTTTTTTCAATGAGATGTTCTGCATAGGAGGGGGTGCACAGAAGGGTGGTCGGTTTTGTCTGGTCGATAAACTGGATGAGGCGCTCCGAGCCCGCCTCGGCACCGACTGGAACCGTCCGGGCTCCCATATGTTCAAGGGCACGGATGATGGGGATTCCGGCGACCCACATGCTCATTCCAAAGGCATGGACCGCCGTCTCCCCCGGCCTCACCCCGGCCCTCCAGAAGCCTCTCGCAAGAACTTCGTTCGTCACATCAATATCATGTTCTGTGAATCCATAAAAGGTTGGAAGTCCCGAAGTCCCGGAAGTTGCCGAGACTCCAACGACCTTTTTCAAAGGGGCACAGAGGATCGTTCCAAAAGGGTGCCCAAACCGGGCCAACGATTCGTTCTGGCAGTCCCGATGCTCTTCCTTCGCGATGAAAATGGGGAGATTTCTGAAATCGTCGATGCTTCGAATGTCCTGCGGCTTAACACCGCAGGCCTTAAACTTCTCCCTGTAGAACTCGGAATTTCGGTAAATATACTTCATCTGTTTTTTTAATTTTTGAAACTGGATCCTGCGGATCTCCTCTAAAGGCAGGGTTTCCATCTTCCTGTTCCAGAACTTCTTCTCCGCCATTTCATTCTCCTCGTTCCCGTCATTCCATCGGATGCTATCTTTTAAGGATATTGATGGTACAGGCGCCGAGGTCGAGGCCGTCGATCACGCCGCCAAGACAGTGGGTCAGGCCCACCCTGGCCTTTTCGACCTGCCGCTTTCCAGCCTGTCCGCGGAGTTGCCAGACGACCTCGACGACTTGGGCCACGCCGGTTGCCCCGAGGGGGTGTCCTTTTGCGAGGAGTCCCCCGCTCGGATTTACCGGTACTTTCCCGGACAGCTCCGATTTTCCCTCCTCGATGAATCGGCCTCCCTCTCCTCTTTTGCAGAGACCCAGGTTTTCATAGTGATAGATCTCTGCAATGGTGAAACAGTCATGGAGCTCGATCAAATCGAGGTCTTCCGGGCCGATCCCTGCAATCCGATAGGCCTCCTGCGAGGCTCTCCTGGTTTGATCATTCGTGGTAAGGTCTCGCCACCCGCCCTCATAGGTACCCGATTTGAGCACGGAAGCGGCCAGGCGGATGGGACTGGATGAGACTCTTTTCGCGATCCTCTCGCTTGCGAGGATGGCCACTGCAGCACCGTCTCCCGTGGGACAGCAGTGAAGGACGGTCAAAGGGTCAGCCACCATGGGAGCGTTGCAGATCTCTTCATAAGTCACTTCTTTTTGAAATTGGGCGTAGGGATTAAGACAGCCATTCCTATGGTTCTTGATCGAGACCAGGGCCAGTTGTTCAATGGTCGTTCCGTATTCGAACATATGTCTTCTCGCCACCATGGCGAAGTAGGAAGGAAGCGTCGCTCCCTGCAGTCCTTCAAGGTCCTCCTGCCTCGGAGGGATAACTCCCTTCCCGAGAATGGAGAGTTGTTCGACTCCAATGACGACGGCGAGATCGAACTGGCCCGAGGCAATAAAGCCTGATGCCGCCCAGATGGCGCTCGATCCACTCGAACAGATGTTTTCGACATTCAGGACGGGAATTCCCGTCACCCCAACCTCCCTCATGATCCGCTGGCCGAGCATCGCTCCCTGGCCGGGCTGACGGACATGGCCGATGAAGGAGGCTTCGATCTCCTTAGGTTTAATCCCGGCGTCTTTCACCGCATCGACGAATGCCTTGCGTGCCAGATCCGGCATCGAGACTTCAGGAAACTTGCCCAACCGGGTCATTCCGACTCCGATCACGAATACGTCTCTCATCTATCTTTCCCTTCCCTCTTGAAGAGGTCTGAATTTATAGGTCAGGATCTCATTTCCTTCTTTGTCCTCTCTGAATTTGTCGAGGACGAGCTCCACCTCCATTCCAACCTTTAACCCCTTTTGATCCCATTCCGTAAGAATAGAAAAGACCCTCACCCCTTCGGCAAGGTCCACATACCCAATGGCATAGGGCGCTGTCAACCCCGGCGCGGGATACCCGATGATGGTATACGTGTAGAGCTGGCCTTTCGCGCTCAGCGGGACTCTTTCCAAATCCTCCCCATAGCATTCCGAACAGACGGATCGCGGAGGGAAGGTCGTTTTGCCGCACCCTCTGCATCGGCTCCCGAGGAGGCGCGGTTTCTCTCCCGGCCTGGAAGGCATTACAAAAAGCCCCTCCCGGAGGGGGATCGTCCTCTTGCCTGATTTTTTTTGATCGGTTTGATCGGCCTGAAGTCCCGGCCCCTGCTTTCTCTCCATCAATAAAACCCTCCCATCTTCGCCTCGCCATAGACCTCTCTCAGTTGATCGCAGATCTCTCCCACCGTGGCGTATTCCCTCACCGCATCCAGGATGGAATAAACCATATTTCCTCCTTGAACAGCAGCGTCGCGGACTTTCTCGAGGCAGTCTTTGACCTTGTCATTATTTCTCTCCCCCTTGAGCCTTCTCAGCTTCTCAATCTGCCTTCTCTCCGATTCGGGATTGACCTTAAAGAGGTTCTTCCATTCCCCCTCTGCTCGATCGACATATCGATTCACGCCCACAATGATCTGGTCCCCGCTCTCAATTCTTTTTTGATGTCCATAAGCGGACTGGGCAATCTCACTTTGGAAGAAGCCGTTTTCGAGGGCCTTCACGGCTCCGCCCATGGCCAGGACACGCTCCAGGTCCTTCCAGACCCTTTCTTCGATCTCCTTGGTCAGGCATTCCAGGTAATAGGAGCCGCCTAAGGGGTCAACCGTCTTTGTCAATCCGGATTCGTGATAAAGGATTTGCTGGGTTCTGAAGGCAACTTTTTGGGACTCCTCTGCTGGAATGGCATAGGCTTCATCCATGGAGGAGACAACGAGCATTTGAACTCCTCCCAAGACCGCGGCCAAGGCTTCAAGGGTTGCCCGAACCGTATTGTTCAGGGGTTGCTGGCGCGTCAGGTTGCTCCCGCAGGTGTAAGCCCGGATCGTGAGCTTAAGAGAATCAGGATCTTCAGCATGAAATCTTTCTCTTAGGATTCTGGCCCAGAGTTTCCTCATGGCTCGAAACTTCGCAACCTCTTCGAGGACCTCGATGCTGCTCCCTAAGAAAACCGTGAGGGTCCTGGCAAAAGAATCGACGGAAAGTCCTCTTTTGATTGCTTCCTCGATATAAGCAATGGCATCGGCGAGGGTGAAGGCCAATTCCTGAACGGCGGTGGATCCTGCCTCTCTGAAGTGATACCCTGTAAAGGAGATCGTATTGTATTTGGGGAAATGCTTCGTGCAGTATTCCAAGACGTCTACGGCCAGTTTCAGCGATGGTCCAGGGGGAAAGATATAGGTCCCTCTGGCGCTGAATTCCTTGAGGATATCGTTCTGCAGGTAAACCGTATAGTCATTGGGATTGGATCCCTGCTTCTCACCCAGGATGATGAACATGGAGAGCATCACAGGGCTGATGGCATTGGCGATACAACTAATATTTCGAATCTTTGCCAGCGAGATTCCGTCAAACAACTGCTCCAGATCTTTCAACGAGTCGATGGCGACCCCGATCTTGCCCACTTCCCCCTCGGACAACGGATGGTCCGAGTCGTAACCAATCTGTGTGGGGAGATCGAGGGCCACATTGAGTGCCGTGGTTCCTTGTCCCAGCAGTTCTTTGTACCTCCGATTGGCCTCCTCCGCGGAACCGAAGCCTGAATACTGGGCCATCAACCACGGGCTGTCCCGGTACATGCCCGGGGTGAGGCCCCTGGTATAAGGGTAGGTTCCCGGAGCCCCCAGGTCTTTCTCATAGTCATATCCTCTCTTTTCAAGGCTGTCAGGACCGTAGAGGGCATCGACGATGATGCCGGAGTTGGTAAGAAACTTCCTCTCAGGTTTATTCTCCATAGGCTCAATCACACCTTCTCACTTGAGATATTCATCGGGATTGACAGAATCCAGAATCTCCTTTGCCATCCGGTGTCCGGGTGTGAATTCTTCGAGCTTCCTCTCCCCTTCTTCCTCATGCTCTTTCAACGGCCGCAAAAACGTCTTCCCAGGGCTTCCCGGAAACGAAGGGCGGTCGTTCCCTGGTTATCCTGATATACCAGGGATGAGGTATCTTGAGGCCGGACTCGGACCGGATGTAAAGGAGATCCCCGTCGGGTAAGGCCTCTTTCGACTTTGCAACCTGGGCCTCTACAAATTTCGTATCGTATTTTCTTGGACCCGGGGTGAGATCTTTTATAAAAAGCTTGATTTTTCCTTCTTTCAGATCGTCGAACTTTCTCACAAAGGTTTGCCACTCTTTGGCCATTTCTATCTCCTCCTATTTCAATCCATATTGGGTCCAGTTCCGAAGCACCTTTTCCTGGATCTCCTTCGAATAGATCGTCTTAAAAGAGGCCTTGATCGGGATGATCTCGCCGGGCCACTCGGGAGGCCAGGTGCAGTCGAAAGCGACGGATACACCCTTCAGCCTCTTTCGCTCTTCAGGGCTGTAAAAAGGCGTGAGAGAATTCGCCCTGCCTTCGTACCATTCATAGGCAATGCCCCGTCCGGGATGGCATTTGGTCGCAAAGGCGTGCAACACCTCGGTCATGTTAAAAACGTCCACATCCTCATCGACAACGATGTGTTTATTCGTCATGATCCTGCGGGCTGTGAAATAGTCGAGGACCTGGCGAGTGATCTCCATTCCCCCCTTTTTCACTCCGATGATGATGAGGTGGGTCACCCCTTCCGGCGGAACATAAACATCGGTCACAGGCACTTTCCGGTGAAGCAGACCCTGTTTCATGGCGACGGCAGCGGTGAGCGATGCTGCGATGGAGCTATCATCGGGTGGGGTCCCGAGAGCGATCATGGTCAATATGGGCTTACTTCTGTAGGTGATCGCCTTGACCTTGACGGCCACCCCCTGGCACATCGTCCCGCTCCTGTACCCCGGATACTCGCCGAAGGGGCCGTCAGGAGCGATTTTGTCCGGTATAAGCTCTCCTTCAATGACGATCTCGGAGTGAGCCGGAACAAGCAAGTCGATGGTTTCGCACGGAACGAGTTCCACCGGCTCGCCTCTTAACCCCCCCACGTAATCGACTTCATCCTCCTGCAGACGGATCGGAGCCGTAGCCATGATATGGGAGATCGGATCGGTCCCGATCACGAGGGCCACGGGCAAGGGCTGGCCCTTGGGGAGATATCTCTGGTTATAGATGAAGGCTAATTGACTGGTTGACTGAGGCCAGCCCGTGAGCCAGTCCTTGCTGTGGACCATGAACCGGTACATCCCCCAATTGGTCCAGTTTGTTTCAGGGTCCTTGCAGACCACCAGATCCCATGTCCCGATATAGCGGCCTCCATCTCCCTCATGGATCATGGGACTCGGGAACCTGTAGAGGTCCACTTCATCGCCGATCATGATATTCTCTTTGCATGGTGCGTTCTCTTTTTTCACGATTCGGGGAGGGATTTTCTTCTCAAGCCCTTCCTCATAGGCCTTGTAGATCTCCCTGATGGGCGACTTCTTGCGAAGCCCCATGGAGAGCGCCAGCCGGGGCCAGGTGCCTGTTGTGCCGTTGGAGATCCTGAACCCCTCCGGATAATCCTTGATCTTTTCAAAAAGAAGGCAGGGTCCTTCCGTCTCGTAGACTCGCCTGCCGATGGCCCCGACTTCCAGGTCCCAGTCGACCTCCTGCCTGATTCGAAGCAACTCTCCTTCCTTTTCAAGAACCTCGAAAAAGTCTCTGTGATCTTTGAATGCCATTTCAAACCTCCTTGTTTGGCTTTTCATGGGACGAGTGTGTATAGGCAATTCTTGTGCCAGAGGGAAAAGCTGAAGAATAGACAATTTAAAAGGGATTTGTTATATTGCGAGTGACCAGTTGATGGACATGTCTGGACATGTCCATAGACGATGTCACGGGAGAGAGACGATGGAAAGGAAAGAAACCCAATTCCTGAAAGTGTTGGCCGATGTCCTTGGTGATTACGGATTTTCACCTGTCATCAATTGGGCCATGAGGTTCTTTCTGCGAAATCCGTATGAGAGCCTGGTGATTGTCAATCGGGAAGGGAGAATCGAGTTCATGGATAAAGGATCGGAGAAGTTTTTGAACCTTCCTGAGGGAGGGGCGAAAGGGGCGATGATTACGGAACTCATCCCGGACTCCTACCTTCCGAAGGTCCTTGAGACGGGGGTCCCTTTTGCCGGGAGGGTCTTCAACGTGAAGGGTTTTCGCAGGATTGGGTCCACTTATCCCTTAATCCGCAACGGGGAGGTGATCGGAGCCATTGGCCGTCTCATCTTCCATTCCTTGGATGAGGTGGAACGGATCAACCGGGAAATGGGACGCCTCAAGAGCGAAGTCAGGCTTCTTCGTGCGAAGGAGAAGGTGGAGCATCGAGCTGTCTATACGTTTGAAAGCATTCTCGGGATCAGCACGGCAATCCAGGAAGCGGTCGAAATGGCCAAGAAGGTGGCCATGACCGACGCGGATGTCCTGATCACAGGAGAAAGCGGAACGGGGAAGGAGCTCTTCGCCCAGGCCATTCACAACTTCGTGCATCCCCAGAAGCCTTTTGTCCGCGTGAACTCATCTACCATCCCCTTTGAGCTCGTGGAATCGGAGCTTTTTGGCTATGAAAAGGGAAGTTTCACGGGAGCGAATCAGGCGGGAAAAGCGGGGAAATTCGAAATGGCTCACACCGGGATCTTTTTTCTCGATGAAATAAGCTCCCTTCCCCTGTCTGTTCAGGCAAAGCTTCTTCGGGTCCTCCAGGAGAGGGAAGTGGAAAGATTGGGAGCAACGGGAGTTCGAAAGGTAGACTTCCGGCTGATTGCAGCAACGAATGCGGATCTTCGTAACCTGGTCAAGGAGGGAAAGTTTCGGGAAGATTTCTACTTTCGCATTGCGAAGGCAACCATCTCTGTTCCTCCTCTCAGAAAGAGGAAGGAAGACATTCCCCTCTATACGAATCACTTCCTGAAGACCATCAATGAGCGTTTCGGGACTCAGTTCAAGAGGCTATCGGATAAAGCCCTTTTCTCGTTCATGAACTACGACTGGCCAGGAAATGTTCGCGAGCTGATCAATGTCCTCGAACAGGCCTGTCTCAAGAAGTGGGAGGGCGAAGAAATCCCTGTCGAGAGCCTTCCCTCCGAGCTGGCCGGGACTTCCCCGGTGAAGACTCCGACTTCAAGAATTTTCAGGAAGGAGGTTCAGGAAGAGGAGAAGAAGCTCATCCTTCAGGCCCTGGAGCAAACGAAAGGGAACAAGCGGAGATCGGCTCTCCTCCTGGGCATCCCCCGCTCGACATTTTACAAAAAGCTGAGAGACTACGACATCCCTGTTTAGCCACATCCTGTCACCCGTCGAGAACATTTCCTATTTTAGTCTCAGAAGGCGGCGGGCGTTGCCTTCATAAATCAGATGCCGATCCTTTTCCGAAATATCCAGGCTGTCGATGATCTCGATGGTCCAGCGGATATAGGCTGAACCCTTTTCAGGATCAAAAGGCGAATCCGACCCGAAGAGGGTTCTCTCCGCCCCAAAGAACTTCAGGCCGCAGAGGGTTGCCTCGCGAGCTCCGAAAAGGGCTGTGTCAGCATAAAACAGGCGGAAATAGTCGAGGGGTCTCTTCTTCAGCTTCTTAAGAAGAAGCGTGTAATCCTCATCCGAGGTCCGCTTGCCAAGCTGATCCCAGCCCGGACCGACGCGTCCTTCAAAGTAGGGAATCATCCCGCCCAGGTGATGGGTGATGATCTTGATGTTCGGAAGACGATCAAACAGCCCGGCAAAAACGAGGTGGGCCATGGCGACACTCGTCTCGTAGGGCCAGCCTAAGGTCCACCAGATCTCGTAGTGGCTCTTGGGTTCGTCCTTGTAGTCCGGGAAATCGGCTCCACGGGCCGGGTGAAGCCAGATGGGTAGATCCAGCTCCGCCATCAGGTCAAACAGAGGCATGGTCTCGGGTCTGGTGAGAGGTCGGCCCAGGACATTGGTGAAGACCTGGACGCCGAAAGCCCCCAGGTCCTTGATGGCCCGGTTTGCCTCGGCCAGGAGCCCCTTCGGGTCGTTCATGGGCAAGGCGGCTACGAAGCCGAGAAACCGATCGGGGTATTTCTTGACCAGTTCGGCCATCCCGTCGTTTCCCAATTTTGCCAGGTCCGTGGAGACAGGAGGTGGGCCAAAGGCTTCGATGGGGAGTTGGGGAAGGCAGATGATCTGCGCATAATCGCCGAACCTGTCCATGATCCTGAACCGCTCATCCAGATCAATAATACTCGGAATCGCCCTGACCCGTTTGTGCATGTCTTTGCCATCCGGAGCAAGATTGACCATCTTGTCGAAATAGGCCTTTGGAAAGATGTGGTTAAAGATATCGATCTTCATAGCAACCCTCCCTTGAAAATGAGTTTCTTCTTCGCCTCGTTATGTTTTTGCAACTGCCTTCAAACTCCTTTTTCTTCTCACGTCCCATTCAAGACATAGAATGGGAACGGCCAAGCAAATACCGATGATATCTGTAAGGGTGCCCGGGGCCATGAGGAATAGACCTCCTGCAAACAAGAGAACCCTCTTCCACAGATTGAGACGCCTGAAAAGGTATCCTTCTATTCCAATCGCGATAAGACTGATGGCTCCTGCAGTCGCAATGCATGCCTGTATGATTTGCACGACATTTCCTTGAAGAATCAAGCCGGGTCTGTAGGCGAAGATAAAGGGGACAAGATAGGCAGCAACCCCCAGCTTCATCGCTTGAAACCCGGTCTTAACCATATTCGCTCCAGCGATGGAGGCCGCCGCATAGGCGGCAAGGCAAACCGGAGGTGTAAGAAAAGAGAGGACACCATAGTAAAACACAAAGAGATGGGCAAGAAGTGGAGAAATCCCCAGTTCGACAAGCGCCGGAGCAGCAAGGACGACCATCAGTAAATAGACGGCTGTTACAGGCATTCCGCAGCCGAGGATACTCGCTCCAATGGCAGTGAGAACGAGCAGGAGAAAAACGCTGCCATTTGCCAGACCGACGAGGAAGGCCGAAAAGGTGAAGGCGAGCCCGGTGATGCTGAGCACCCCAATGATCAAGCCAGCACCGGCACAGGTCACCCCTACCTCCAGTAGACTTTTCCCTCCGTCTCGAAACATCCAGATCAATTTCTTTATGTTCATACCCGTTCTCTTTCTCAGGATGAACCCGAGAAGAACGGTCGCGATCACGCTAACAAGGCCTGCGATCTCTGCCTCCATCCACATGACAAAGAGCGTATAGACGAGAACCAGGAAAGGGAGTGAAAAAGGCCAATTCTTCTTCAATACGGTCCAAAACCTTGGAAGGTCCTCCCTTGGCAATCCCCTGAGATTCTCCTTGACCGCTCTTATGTCCACCTGAATGAAAACAGCAAGGTAATAGAAAATGGCAGGAATTGCGGCGGCGAGGGCAACTTTGCTGTATGGGATACCTAAGAAGGTGGCCATGATAAAGGCGGCAGCACCCATGATGGGGGGCATAATGGCCCCTCCTGTTGAAGAGACCGCTTCCACCGCGGCTGCAAAGTAGGCCGGGTATCCTGCCTTTTTCATCATCGGAATCGTAAAAACCCCTATCGTGGCCACATTTGCCACGGCGCTCCCTGAGATCATTCCAAAGAGGGAGGAGGCAACGACGGCAACCTTTGCAGGCCCTCCCCTGAATCTTCCCATGACGGACATGGCCAGGTCATTAAACAACTTGCTGATGCCGACGCTGCTGATCGTTTGGCCAAAAAAGACGAAGATAAGGACGATCGTCGTTGCAACCTCAAGAGCCGTGCCCAAAATGCCCTGTGGATCGAGATAGAGAAAGGTAGCGAGATTCTGGAAGGAGACACTCTTTGTGCGAAGCCCTCCGGGAAAATGAGATGCAAAAAGGGCGTAAATGATAAAGAATAGGATAATACCGACAAAGGGCATTCCAACCAATCTCCTGGATGCTTCCAGAGTCAATAAGACGGCAAAGGTCCCGAGGACCACCCTCTCGGGCATCATCAGGCCTATATCGACGGTAATTACTTTGTAGTTGACTGCAATATAGAGACCTGTAATGAGGGCGATTGTTGATAATATGAAATCGTACCATGGAAGATGATTCGTGGAGAGCCCCCTCTTGGCGGGGGTGATGACAAAGCAAGAAGCAATGATAAGACCGAAGATGAGCCCCATATATTGTTGAAGATACGTGGAAATTCCGAAATAGGAGGGGAGATTGATAATGCCTATAATACCCATCACGGGTATTAAACCAAAAATGATGTCACCATATAATTTGGAACTCCCTTTGAGCTGCCTGTAGGAAGGGCCTTCTTCTGTCTTCATATCACCCTCTCTTTTGGAATGAGATTCACTGCCCCACGGAGTGCTTATCCTTTTGAGATTTTCAACTCATTCCATCTCCTTTCGACAGCCTCCATCGTCTCCGTTGATGGACAGGCAACAGGAGGAAATCTTTCATTTCTCCATTCTGCCCTGGGTTGCCATTCATAAGGCTTGACGGCTTCTATGATCAGTGTGTCAGCAAACCCTTGTAGTTCAGGAATCTGTGAAGGGTCCATGAAGGCTGTCTTACCTCTTTGCAGGATCGTGACCCCTCTTGAGGCCTGGAGCCTTGAAAACATTGTCCACCAGATCTGATCGAGGTTGAAGGGATCGATGTCCTCATCCACGAGGATGACGTTCTTCAAAAAAGCCCCCATTTTATTTCCAAGAAGGGCGTGGGCAATCGTCCTGGAATGGGCAGGGTAGCGTTGATTCACCGAAACAACTGCCATTCCCCATCCTCCTGCAGCCGCAGGAAAATGGACCCCTCTTATTCCGGAAATCCCCAAGGTTTCTGTCAAGAAATTATGGGCAAGGGCGCTCAGGGCAACAGAGGTGCAGATATGGTCTTCATTGATGGGTTTCCCTTCCAGGGTGCCCCGAAGGATGGGGTTATTTCGATGGGTAATGCAGTGGACATGGATCACCGGCCTTGGACCAGGTTTTCCTCCATAGTGACCCGTCCACTCACCAAAGGGACCTTCCACTTTTCTTTCCTTGAGGGGGATTTCCCCTTCTATGATGATCTCCGCTGAGGCCGGGACTTGCAGGTCGTTTGTCTCACATTTCACCAGATCGACCGCTTCACCCCTCAGCCCCCCTGCGAAATCATACTCGTCCTGTTGAGCCGGGAGGGGAGTTAAAAAAGTAAGAGGAAGCAGTGGATCCATTCCGATTGCAATCGCAACGGGCATGGCCCTGTTCATCCTTCGGTATTTCTCATAATGGAGGCCAATATGTTGGTCTCGGGCGATGAGGATTCCCAACGTCCTTCGGTCATGGACCATTGTCCGATACATCCCAACATTCGTCCAGCCTGTTTCAGGATCTTTTGTGACGACACCATGCCATGTGCCGAGATAGCGCCCTCCATCCCCTTCTTGCCAGAGGGGAACAGGAAATTTCAGAAGATCGATTTCGTTTCCCTTGAGGATATTTTCCTTGCATGGGCCTCTCTCCACTTTTTTTGGCCTTATCAGTTCTTTAATCTTTTCCCTGAAGTCCGTAATTATTTTTTCGAGCGTCGCATGTTGAGAGAGTCCCATGGCCAGAGACAATCGCGAGTAAGTTGAAACCCCGGAGGTAAAGAGGGGTGAACTGCAATCCTTAACCTTATTGAACAAGAGAGCTGGCCCTCTAAGGTCTAAAGCCTTCCTCACAATCCCCCCGATCTCGTAGCGCCAGTCGACCTCAGCAGAGATCTCTGCGAGTTCCCCCTCCAATTTAAGCTTTTCAATGAATTCCCTTAAGTCTCTATAAGGCATCGGGACAATCTCCTCTAATCTATTGGGGTGAATCCAGATTAAATGTCAACATTATTTATGGCCGCAACCTTTAGGTTGCATTCCTTGATGTGCCGTTCCGCCAAAAACATCGCAGGCTGAAGCCTGCGGCTCCAAAAAATCCTCCTCTTTTTTGCTGGAAGACTCTCTCGCGTTAGACACACCACAGGAACAGGTTAAGACTTCCTTTTCTTTGCCAATAGGATCTCTTGAAGCTTTGCCATCTCATCGGTCCAGACATTCTTCTCCCGATAGAATTTGGCTGCACCGGGATGAAATGGAATCAAGGCATCTTTCGTAACGAACCGATCGGGTGTCCAGTCGTTCAGAAGCACATGGATGGCACCTAACTCTTTATGATTCTCCCATAGCGCTTTCACGACCCGGTAGGCCACCTCCTCGGGAAGATCTTCCCGCCCTACAAGGTAGATATCATACGCCCACAGGTACTGCTCCTTCTCAACCCCGGTTTTTCCAGGTCCGGGTGTGACTTTGACAAGATATCCTGGAAACTTTTCTATCGTCCTCTTCACCGCTTCAGGGGAAGGATCGACGGGGAGGATCCTGGCTCCCTTCTTGGCATGAAGCTCTTCGGTAATAGGCATTCCGATCGTGCATGAGGCAGAGGCATCGGCTCTCCCTTCCATGACCACCTTTACTCCTTCCGATACCGAACTCACCGGCACAGGTTTCACGTCAGACCAATTCACTCCTCCGTTGGCCAGCAGTGCCTCGCCCTGGAGTTGAAGAGAGGGTGTAGGCAGGTTGCCCGCAACCCTCTTTCCTTTCAGGTCAGAGTATTTGGTAATCCCCGAATCTGCCGCCACCACCAACCCGATCGCGTTATTTACGCTGATGGCGAGAAGACGAACCGAAAATCCTTTTCCCTTCGAAAGTCTGCTATAAACGGATTCGCCGGTGTACCCTTTCTCGGCATCCCAGTTATTAAGCACACCGAGATCGACATCCTTCGTTTCCATCAAGGGATACCAGGCAGCAGGACCCGTCATGGGCTTAGCAATGGCCCTCATGGGAGTATGCTTGCTGATCACGATGGCCGCTGCTGTCCCAACAGAGTTGAAAAAGGAACCGATGGGGTGGGTTCCAATACTGAGGATGGGGGGAAGTTGCTGAGCAGTAACGTCAACATTCCAGGTCAATAAAAATCCGAGAATCAAGAAAAGGGCTGATAATTTTTTCATTACTCTTTCCTCCTTTCATGCTCCCTTTGCTAACAGGGCTGTCTGTGCCCGGTCCGTGCCCACCCCGCCTGCGGGAGGATGGGCGGGAGTCGCCATCACATGCGCCCCTCTTTCCTTCTGTCGACAAATCGTTTAGCCTTATGCTCGAATTTAGGAATCGTCCCCTTTGGGACGGACTTCACCGCGACGCGAAGGTTGAGCTTTCTTTTGATTTCGTCCTGGATGGTCCTTTGAGCCATTTCTCCCTTGCCTTCCTCTTTCATCTCAAGGTTGATGGCGATTTCATCTATCCCTTTTTCTTTATAGGCTTCAATCTGGTAGTTGTCTCCTGGCTGAAGATGATTTTCTACGACACTGACAAGAACATTGGGAAAGACGTTGACTCCCCGGATAATCACCATCTCATCTTTCCTTCCCAGAACCCCGCCTTCGCAAACCCGGAAGGTCCTGCCGCAGGGGCATATCCCCTTTTTGACTTTTACCAGGTCTCCTGTTCGATAACGGATCGAGGGCATACAGGAACGCCCGAGGTTCGTGAGGACCAACTCTCCCACTCCTCCTTCTTGAACAGGGATTCCGGTTTCAGGATCGACGATTTCAGAGATGAATTCACTTTCAATAAAGTGGACTCCGTTCGGCTCTTCCGTGCACTGAAATCCCCAGGTCCCCACTTCGGTCATCCCGATATAGTCAAAGCACAGGGCATTCCAGAGCCTCTGCAGTTTATCTCTGATCCCTGGAACCAGTGCTCCTGGTTCCCCTGAGAGCATCAGAATCCGAACGCTGGAATTTGCGATATCGATGCGATGTTCATTTGCCGTGTCCGCCAAGGTCAGGGCATAGCTCGGGGTTGTGGGAATCACCGTTGGGTGATTCTCAAGAATGCACTGCAATCGTTGAAGTGAATTCCATCCACCCGTCGGTATGATGAGATTTCCAAGCTGGTATGCGCCCTCATACATGATCCAGAAGGCTGTATACGGGCCAAAATTAAAAGGAAAGAGGAATCGGTCACCCCGGGTTACCCCGGCTCCTTTTATGATATAGGAGGCAACTTTCCCCCGCCACTGCCAGCTCTCCTTCGTGTCAAGGAATTTCAGTGGCTTCCCCGTTGTCCCGGAGGTCTGGTGATATTGAACATAGTTCTCCATGGACTCCGTGAGATTTGTGCCAAAGGGGGGATGTTCCTCCTGGTCATTTTCAAATTCTTTTTTTGTGGTGAAGGGTAGCTTCCGAAGGTCCCCAAGGGATTGAATATCCGTAAGATCGACTCCGTGTTTTGCGAATTTTTCCTTGTAGAATAGGTTTGAGGCATAAACCCTTCTCAAGAGAACCCGGAGCTTTTCAAATTGAAGCATCGCGGTCTCGTCTCTGTTTGCCGTTTCAACTTCCCTGTCGAAATATTCAACCGTTGTCATCCCTTCTTCTCCCACGGGTCTTTCTGGTCTGGGGTCTCCGTTTCGGTGTCTGGAAAATCATGATGATCTTGGAATAACACGTGAATCCCTTATTCGGTCATTGATTTAGCCTTCTTCAAGCCGCCTTGAATCTGAAGAATGTGCTTCCGCATCAATTTGTAAACTTTTTGTGAATTTTTTTCTTGAAGGGCCCTCACGATCTGCTGATGATAGGCAACGGCGTGGGCGGAAGTCTCAATTCTCTTGGGCAGATTATCCGTAATCTCCAAAGTCATTTCTGTCAAGACATCGAACAGGGTCTTCATCGTTAAGGTGATCACAGGGTTATGTGTGAACTCGGCAATGAGAGAATGAAACTCAATATTCAAAGATGGGGCTGGAGAATTCGAATGAACAAGGTCTAAGGTCTCCTGGATATTTCGCTCCAATTTTAAAAGGTCTTCTGGCGTTATTCTTTCGGAAGCCAACGTGGCGATGGTAGGCTCTAATATGATTCTCGCTTCTGTTAAGTCTTTGATGGAGGCCTTCTGGATCCGAAGGATAGAAGAAAGGGATTGACTCAATAACTTTGAATTCATTTCGGCGATAAAGACCCCGGATCCCGGTTTAATCTGCAACAACCCGGAGGCCTCCAGGTTTTTAAGGGCTTCGCGGACAGAAATCCGGCTGGCCTGAAAGCGCTGGACCAGCTCCCTTTCCGGGGGCAGTCTATCCCCTGGCTTCATCGCCCCGCTCAGGATCGTGCTCTTGATCTGTTGAGCGATCCGTTCCGAGATTTTCCCGCTTTTAACGGAGTGGAAGGAGTTCATAAATTGGTATGATAACTGTCCTAATACCACTTTGACGCCAGACCTGTCAATAAAATAAATTTCACAAGCTCTCTTCTTGAGAAGGCAGGGAAGCCTTTGAGATGGAAAGGGGGGGCCGTAAGGACATGCCTGGGACGGATAGGAACCTGATGCTTCTACATCATCGGTCCAGAGCCTCGCGCACTTTTTTGGCGAGGGTGGTCGGCGAGAAGGGTTTCTGCAACAACCGTTCCCCGGGTTTGACCATGGCCTGATGGGTCACCGCGTTGCCCGAGTAACCGGAGATAAAAAGCACTTTAACATCCGGGTGAAGCCTTCTGAACTGGTTGACAAGCTCTCTCCCTCCCATCTGGGGCATCACGACATCCGTGAGGAGAAGATGGATCTTTTTTTCTACACCATCACGGGCCATCCGGATGGCTTCATGGCCATGGGGGGCTTCCAGTACCGTGTAACCCTGATTCCTCAAAATCTGGGCTGCCAATTCCCGAACGGATGCATCGTCTTCCACAAGGAGTACGGTTTCATTTCCCGTCGGCAGCGACTCACTCTCATCCCGAGGAGGAAGGGAGTCTATTTCCTCCTCAACCCGTGGCAGATAGATCTTGAACGTTGTTCCCCGGTTGATCTCGCTGTAAACCCAGATGTTGCCTCCACTCTGTTTGATGATGCCGTAGACGGTAGAAAGACCAAGGCCAGTTCCCTTGCCCTTCTCTTTCGTTGTAAAAAAGGGCTCGAAGAGATGTTCCCGGACCTCAGCCGACATGCCGCAGCCTGTGTCGGTCACCGAAAGCATCACATACCAACCAGGTTCCACACCAATATGATAGCGAGCATAATCTTCATCCAATTCGATGTTGGTTGTTTCAAGGAGGAGGGCTCCTCCTTTCGGCATCGCATCCCTCGCATTGACCGCCAGATTGAGGATGACCTGCTCGATCTGACCAGGATCCGTCTTGACCCTTCCCAGATCGTTTGCCAGAATGGTCCTCAGCTCAATGTCCTCTCCAATAATCCGGCGTAACATCTTATCCAGGTCCTTCACAACGGCATTCAGGTCGATGACCTTCAAGTCCATGACCTGTCGCCGGCTGAAAGCCAGAAGTTGGCGGGTTAACGTGGCGGCTCTTTCCGTGGCCTTCCGGATCTCTTCAAGATTTCCCTTTAACGGGTCATTCTCTCCGATTCCCAGCAGGGAGAGCTGGGTATAACCGCCCACAACGGTCAACAGATTGTTGAAGTCGTGGGCAACCCCACCTGCCAGCCTGCCGACGGTCTCCATCTTCTGTGACTGGAGAAGCTGACTCTCGAGCTGCTTCCGCTCGGTGATGTCTTCGACGATGAATATCGCAAATTCTGGCTCATTGTTGCCACTGCGGAGAAGTGAAACGTTCATGAGTCCCCAAACCAGGCTCCCGTCTTTCCGAACATAACGCTTCTCCACCTGGTAATAGTCTCGGGTCCCCGAGACCAATTCGCGCCAATGGCTGGCATCTGTCATGACATCCTCAAGATAAGTGAATTCGCCGAAGGCCCTGTTTCGAAGTTCTTCCTCACTGTACCCCAGCATCCTCTGTAGGGCAGGATTACCCTCGATCAGTCGACCTTCCATGTCTACAAGCGCGATGCCTGTGGCAACCCTTTCAAAGATCGCTCTGAATTTTGCCTCGCTCTTTTGAGGGATTTCTTCCGGTCTCCTGCATTGAGAAATATCCAGCATCTTTTTCCTTTCACTGACTTCCTAAAATCAGGCACCCCTAGGATATCAGGCAAGCACCTGAGTAGTAACCCTGTCGATTTCAAAAATATCGAGGGGCTTTTTCAAGTAGTCGGTCACCCCGAGCGATTTTGCCTCGTCTTCGACGCTTTCCTGGTTGCTCGCTGTGATGATCACCACTTCTACCTCTCGTTTCTCTTTTCGAAGTCTCCTGAGGATATCAATACCGTCGATGCCCGGCATTTTGATATCCAAAAAGATGAGATTGGGCGGATCGTTCTCAAGAATTCGAAGGGCCTTGTAACCGTTTTCCGCCTTGACCAGGTCATAGCGATCACCCAGAAGGGCTTCGAAGGAGTCGAGAATACCTTGATCATCATCCACAACCAAAACACGTTTTAAGCAATGTTCCATATTTTCCTCCGTCATCTCCTGGATTGCCGTATCAACTTCTGCATTTTCATTCACCGGATGGGGAAATTCAGCGGCAGACTCGGATTTGTTTTTTAGTTGACTCTCCGCCAGTGATTACTGAAGCAATCAAAATACCAACTCTTTATCGTTCTGGAGAAAATAAAATCCGGTGCGATTTCAATCGTTTAAGATAACGGAGGTGAAACGGAAGGATCTTGGAGGTGACTTTGAAATGTTAACGATTCTTTACAGTCTCACGTCTTTGTAACAGGGAATCTGAGGCGAAAGACGGTCCCTTTACCCTTTTCACTGGCGGCTTCGATCGTTCCGCGGTGATCCTCGACGATCTTGTGGGAAAGGGCCATTCCGATTCCAACCCCTTTCTCTTTCGTCGTGAAAAAAGGATTGAAAATGTTTTTCAACGTCTCTTCATCCATGCCTATTCCTGTATCCTTGATCGTAATTCGGATCATGGGGGATCCTGAATTCTCCGGTTCCGAGGAGATCGAGAGCAATCCGCCATCCGGCATCGCCTGGATTGCATTGATCACCAAATTGGAGAAGGCGCGGTAAAGTTTTTCTTGATCGCCATGGACCTGCGGAATGGCCTTGTCCAGATGCTCTTCGAAGGCGACCTGTCTCTTCCCCATTTCTTCTCCATGAAGATCAATGACCTGCATGATGAGTTGGTTCACGTCAAGATCGACGAAGGGCCTCTTTCTGGTCCGTGTCAGTTCCAGAAGATCCTCCACCAGTCGATTGATCCGGTCGATCTCCCTGGGAACCGTCACATTGAACTTATCCATAAAAGACGGGTTTTCAGCCTTCTTGGGCAGGAGCTGGACGAAGGTTTTGATCGCGGAGAGAGGGTTCTTGATCTCATGGGCAAGACCTGCAGAAAGTGTCCCCAGGGCAGCCAACCGATCGGCCTGCCGTAGTCTCCTCTCAAGGGCTTTGATCTCCGTGATATCCTGGAAAACGGCCAAGGCCCCGATCCTTTTTCCCTCTCCATCCGTCAAAAGGGATGTGCTTGCCATCAGCCACAGACTCTCTCCTTCTTTCTCCAACTCAAGTTCTGAATGGAATAATCCTTCTCCCTTTGCCAGGGTCTCTGCCATCATGGTCAAAAGGGGATGTCCAGAACCCAAAGCTCCCTCTAATGGCACACCAATGATTTCCTCCTTTCTCTTCTTCACGATTCGCTCTGCCATCTCATTGAGGGTGACGACCTCCTTTTCCAGATCGATCGTGATGAGCCCATTGGTCATCGAAGCAAGAACGTTATCGGTGTAGGCCTTCAGGGAGGTAATTTCCCGGAGGTGGTTTTCCAGCTCGGTTCGATGGAGAAGAATCTGCTGGATCATGTGATTGAAATTTTTTCCCAGTTCTTCAATCTCGTCACCGGTCTGAATATCGATGGCCTGTTCAAGGTTTCCCTGGGCTGCGGAGATGGTCGTTTCCATCAGCGTCGAAATGGGTCGAGTAATCCGTCTGGCAAAGAAAACCGATCCAAGGATACCGAGAACAATAGCGAAGGCCCCCAGGAGAAAGAGGTTGAAACGGGTCTTCGCAATCTGGCGATACATCCTCTCCAACGAGAGGCCAATTCTGACAGTCCCCCATTTTTCATCGGACTCCTTAATGTAGACAGGAATTGAAATATCCAGGATGCGGGTTCCTGCTTCTCCATAACTGGCTGATTGAACGAACGGTTCTTTGGCCGCCAGTGCCCTCTGACTGATTTCATCGGTCAGGATCATCCCCTGTTTTTCATCGTGCTGGCTGTAAACAGCGACCTTCGTCTCCTTATCATGGATGATCACATAGGCGACGTCCTCATCAAGGGCCACATTCTCACCGTTCTGCTGCAAAACGACATAGTTATAGGTGAGAAGGGCATTGGTGCTTACGGAAGCCAGGTTCCGGGCAATGGCCATGCCCCGCTTTTTTGCCTCCTCCTGAATGGTCTCGGACTGGCGTTTCTCCACCAGAATAATAATCAGGGCCATGAGGACAAGGATAAGGGCAGTGGAGTAGAAAATGAGCCGAGTTTGAAGACGAAAGGATTTAATTTTCGAAGATGAAATCATCTAACTGGGTCCTCATTTAACGGAGCCCTGCTCCTTTTTCAGCCATACCTTCTTCATCGGTATATAAGGTCCGCCGAGGGCACTCACTTCAACACCCCTGACGTAAGGCTGATAGACCATCTGGAAGAGATGGTTGACCATGGGAACGATCGGTGCATCGTCTAAAACGATTTCCTCGATCTTTCGGTACATCTCCATCCGCTTCAAGTAATCCCTCTCGGCTCTTGCCTGATCGAGGAGACGGTCCACTTCCGGATTGTGATAGGCGGTGAAATTATATCTGGATTTCGAATGAAAGAGGATTCCCAGGAAATTATCAGGATCGGGGAAGTCTGCGTACCAGGCATAAATGAACATGGGAGCTTTATTCGCCTTCAACATGGATTCGTACGTCGGCCAGTCCGTTTCATAATGCAGGGTGGTTGGTATCCCTACCCTGTTCAGTTGTGACTGTACCTCGTTTAACTCTTTCTGGGCTGCTTCCGACCTGGATGCACTCCAGATCTGCAGGGGCCGTTCTTTTCGATATCCTGCTTCATTGAGCTGCTTCTCAGCCCGCTTCTCATCATAGGGGTAGAAATCCTTTTTCGGGTCATACCCAGGCATTCCGGGAGGCAGAATGCCTTTTGCCAAGGTGAACTGATTCTTGTGGATTTCGGATATAATAGCCCTTTTATCGATCCCAAAATTGACGGCTTTTCTCAGCTTCTTGTTGTCCGACGGCCCCGACATGACATTGAAACCATAGAATCGCAAAGAAAGGATGGGCTTCTGCAAAAAGAGATAGCGCTTTCCTCTCGCCACATTCTCCAATTCATCAGGAGGAATAAAGGACTCTTCAAGGCCGCCCTCCTCGAAAATTCTAAGAATCTCTTTCCGGGGAGCTCCATGAAAGATTCGGAAAACAATTCTATCGAGATAAGGTTTTCCTTCAAAATAATCAGAATTTGCTTCCAATATGATTTCTTCTCCTTCTTTCAGTGACACGAACTTAAATGGTCCTGTGCCGATTGGATGCTTTCCAAAATCCAGGGGCGATTTCTCCACCTCCTTACTCGGCAGCACCTTGAATTTATTCATCCCTAAGACGGACAAGAAAGGGGAATACCGCTCTGATAATCTTATTTCAAGCGTATACTTGTCTATCGAATGAAGTCCTTTAACATGATTCACATTTCCTTCCTGGAATTCCTTGAACCCTACAACCCGATTCAATAGGCTATCCGCGGGGGATTTCGTCTTAGGATCAATAATCCGGGTGAAAGAATAAACAAAATCTTCGGCAGTAACTTCTCTTCCATGATGAAACTTGACGCCTTCTCTCAAATAGAAGGTGTAGGTGAGACCATCTGTGGAAATCTTCCAAGATTTAGCTATCGCAGGCAGGATACCGAGATTCTTGTCAAATTGAACCAGCCCATCAAAGACTTGTTGGGTGACGGTTGCCGAATACATGTCAAGAGACAACGCAGGATCGAGGGTCCTTGGATTGAATTCCAGGGGCCTGCGGTAAGTGCCTCCTATGTTTGGAACTTCCTCCTTCCTTTGGGCTGCAAGATTCCCGGAAGCGAGAAAGAGAAAACCTGACAGGATAAGAAAGAAAAGGACCAAAAAAACGGACTGAGCCCGAATCCTCATTGATTCGCACCATTACTGATCGTGGAATTCAAGAATATATATAGGAGGAAATGAAATGGTTGTCAAAGGTTATACAAAGAAGGAAGCATACCCGTGATCAGGATATGCTTCCTTCTTTTCGAGAATGGACGAGTCGGTGGGACGAGTCGGTGGGGACAAAAAGATTACCATCCGCCTCCCTCTGCTAAAACTGGCAGCACATAGGCCATCACAGTCGCTGCTGCGATCAGCAGCTCAATCGCGATCTTCTTCATGGTATCACCTCCTTTGGCATGGATTTGTTGAAAGAAAGGACGAGATCAAAACGCATATGATCAAGTTCAAGATGGGTGCCAACAGAAAGGTGCCGACACTTCCGTCGGTGATATTTTCTAATTTATTGATTTTAAGGAGATTTTGGAAGAGGGGTTCTCTGACTTCTGAATCCGATCCATGGAAGGACCTGTTAACGATTGCTTACGGTGAACTCTGAATCGAAGAAGAAAAAAAGGAAAACCTATTGATTTGATTAGGAGAGTTTCAATTGTAAAGGATTGTTTGCAACTGAAGAGAAGTGTGACAGGGAGCTAACCCATTTTCTTTAGCTGAATTCCATATTGTTTGGCCTTCTGAATAAGATGAACCCGGCTGATCTTCAGGACTCTGGCTGCCTCTGTTTGGTTCCATCGAGCAGCCTCGAGGACATTAAGGATTATCCTTTTCTCAAACTCCTCCCGAATCTTAATCAGGCCGCTCTTGGGAGGTTCGAAACCCTTCACGTCCTGGCTTGAAGACATGAGTATTTCAAGAGGAATATCCTCTAACTTAATCGGTTCGTTGCGGCTCGAAAGGACGGCAAGTCGCTCGATCAGGTTCTCGAGCTCCCGGATGTTCCCTGGCCAATGGTATCGCATCAGGGCATCCAGTGCTTTCTGAGAGAACCCCGGAATCTTCTTATTGAAGGCAAGGTTGAACTTATTCAGGAAATGCTTGGCAAGGAGTGGAATGTCTTCGCTCCGCTCCCGGAGGGAAGGAATGGTGATGGGAACGACATTGAGCCGGAAATAGAGATCCTGCCGGAACCTCCCTTCGAAGACGGCATCCTCGAGATTCGTATTGGTTGCCGCAATGACCCGGATATCAATCTTGATCGATTTATTGGAGCCGATCCGTTCGATTTCTCTCTCTTGAAGGACCCTCAAAAGCTTTGCCTGAAGATCAGGTCTCAATGCCGAAATCTCATCGAGAAAAAGAGTGCCTCGATTTGCGTGTTCGAACTTTCCAATGGTCTGGGTGTGAGCGCCGGTAAAAGCCCCCTTTTCATGGCCGAACATCTCGCTTTCCATCAATTCAGAGGGAATGGCCGCACAATTGATCGCCACAAATGGCCCACTCCTCCGACTTCCCTGGTTATGAATGGACCGGGCAAACAGTTCTTTCCCTGTTCCGCTTTCACCGGTAATGAGAACGCTGGTGGACGTTAGAGAGACTTTCTTGATGAGGTCAAAGATCTCGATCATCGGCTTGCTTTCGCCGACGATCTTGTCCGGCCCCCGGAACTGCTTTACTTCCTTCCGCAGGTAGTCGAGCTCTTTCCGGAGTCGCCGGTTGTTCATCACCCGCTCGACAGTGGACAGGATGTCCTCTGGTTCATAAGGCTTCGTGATGTAATCGTAGGCCCCCGATTTGATCGCATCCACTACCTTTCGGGCTAAATTGAGGGCCGAGACCATGACGACGTCAATCTGTTCGTCCTGTTCTTTGATCTGGCGAAGTACTTCCAGTCCGTCCATCCCAGGCATGTTCACGTCGAGGAGAACCACGTCCACAGGGACTTTCTTGATGACAGTTAACGCCTCCTGGCCGCTTCCTACACTATGGAGCTGGTAATCGTCCTCAAGGATCACCTCCAAGGATTCCCTTGCTCCTGGCTCATCATCTACAATTAAGATGTCCGGTTTGATCTCCATCGATTGAAACTATAAAGGAAATGGTTTTCTCCGTCAAGCAAGTGGCAGTCTTCTCCATTTTGTTCACAGGAAATGTTTGAGGGTTCGGGCGCCGATCGACCCGTCCCGTCCCGTCCTGAGAATATAGGATTACTACATGAACGTGCCCGGGATTTTAATTCGAGCCCGTTTGTGGTATAAGAACAGGGAAAAAAGATCGACCCATTTTGACCTGCAAAGGAGCCCGAGATGGAAGCCTATCCCATGGCCATGGTGATTGAGCCCGGAAAGATCGAGTTCAGGGAGAGGAGGCTCCCCCCTTTAGGTGCCAGGGACGTCCTGATCAAGGTGAGGGCATCGAGCATCTGTGGCGGCGATCTCCATCTTTACAAGGGGAAGCATCCCCTGGCCCCACTACCCATGGCCATAGGCCATGAGATCTCCGGTGAGGTGATCGAGAAAGGCAAAGGAGCCTCCAGGGTCTCCTTGGGAGACCGGGTCACTGTTGAGCCAGTCATCATCTGCGGATCATGCTCCTTCTGCCTCCTCGGAGAGTACCATCTCTGCCTCAACATCGGCTATCAGTACAGCTCCGGTCAGGGAGGATTCGCACCCTTCTTCGTCGCTCCGGAGGATTGGGTCCACCGTCTTCCCGATGCGGTCTCTTTCGAAGAGGGCGCCCTTCTCGAACCCCTCGCTGTTGCTGTCCATGCCGTCCGTAAGGCCTCGATCGAACTCGGACAGAGCGCCGCCATCTTCGGCGCTGGAGGGATCGGTCTCTTCCTCCTCCAGACGATCAGAGCAGCAGGCTGTGGAAAAATCTTTATCACGGATCTCCAGGAACATCGTCTCGACACCGCCCGATCCCTCGGAGCAGATTGGGCGATCGATGCCTCCAGGGAAGATCCCGTGGAAAGGATCTTCAAAGAGACCGAGGGCCTCGGCGTTGACCGTTCCTTTGAGGCCGTAGGCCTTGAAAGGACGTTGCAGCAAAGCGCCCAGTGCCTGAAAAAGGGCGGGATCTCCGTCTTGATCGGCCTCTTCGAAGACCCTGAAAACGTTCGCTTCCCCGTCAACCTCTTCGTTCAACGGGAGATCCAGGTCCGGGGAAGCCGTGGGTACTGCTGGGATTTTCAGAGGGCCATCGAACTGGTCAAAAGGGGAAAAGTCGATCTCAAGGCCCTCATTTCCCACCAGCTTCCCCTGAGCGACCTCCCGAGGGCCTTTGAGATCCTTTTGGATCCGAAGCAAAAAGCGAACAAGGTCGTTATTCAAATGGAATAAGGCGGAAAACGATAATGGCCCGTTCCGCGCTCTCGCAATAAATGGAGGGGGCATTCGCCTTGAGCCCGTCGAAGAGGGTTACTAATCGGAACATTATTCCGATTGCTCAACCTTGATTTTTCCACCGAGGCCCAAGTCTTCCAAAATCTGGCGGAGGTCGGATTCCATATTACGGAATACATCGGCATTTAAAGTAACTGAGAAATCAACCCCAATCTTTAGATCTGAGCCTGACTTGAGTTTGGGAATGATTTTTGTGCCCAGGCGGTTCCATATCTCGGGAGGAACAGTCCCAACCAAGCGGAGTGTTCTTGTTTGAACACCGGGACCTGGTTCGGGTACTTCCTCGGGCTTTTTAACCTTTTCTGATTCTGGTTCAACACCTGCCTTGATTACAGCTTCAGGAACTGGCTTCGCTCCACCCTTGAGAGCTTTTGCCCTTACCTTCGTCAACAGGAAAACACCTGCCTCAAAAGCCACCTCATCAGGGGAAATTTGTTCCCCACACCATAGCCGTTCATAGGTACCGTCTGGTTTTTGCCCTGAGCCGAGCCCGAAGTCACCCTTACCAACGAATTCAACGATCTTTTCTCTGCGCCCACCAGAGATGAAGGGTAGAAGGATGCCCATGCCGGATGGACTTCTCCCTTGCCGAATGCTTTGATACAATCGCAATCGGAAAATCCACCTCCGCCAGACGTTTACATTCTTTGGGGATCAACTTACTCTCTCTTTCCTTTTTCTGCTCATGTACTCCCGATATTCAACCAAAGACTTACTTTAACGGGATCTTCCTGCAAACAATTTACCTAATTCAATACCTAATTCATTGGGTATTACCTATTTCCATTTAGCCGTTCTCTCCCACTCAGCGCTCTGTCCTCTGCCCAGACATTTCACCTTCCCGGACGAGCGAAGGTTCTTTAAGGCTAAACGAATCAAATCCAAACTCACACCTGGACATTCCTTTTGAACGTCAGCAATACGAAAGGGTGCACGGACTCTGGTTTGGAAGAAAATTGGCGAAACGTCATCATTTCTAACTGCCCTTGGCGGAGTCAAACACTCCCACCCTGCCCATCAAGATTTATGAATCTATCGGCTTAACCCGCCTCCGTGTCAATCTGCCTTCCCAAAATCCTTGAGAACCTCAGGAAGAATAAGGTCTATAAACTCTGAAGGGGTTACTATTTTAAGTAGATAATCGTCTGGCAACTTTATTCTTTGAAAATGCCGTTTATCTCCTGTCACAAGGAAGTCTGCGTTGCTTCGGATGGCTGAGACAAGGACTGGTATATCCTTATCCGTGATCTTTCCAGCAAATTCCTTTAACTCTTCGGGGTGGGGGACTGAAATGACTTTTAGATTCAACCGTGGAAGATATCTCTTGTACACAGCGAGTATCTGAGGCATCTTCCTCTTCAAATTTCTTTCGATTTCAATAAGGTTGTATCTTCCTGTTGAGCCAACAAGAAAGGGGAGTTCAAGGGTCAACAGATCCAGAATGATGCGTGGCGCACCTTTATCGGAGAGAAGACCTGAAAGAATGACGTTTGAATCGAGAAAAACTCTAACGACTCGTTTTCCCATAGGTCTCTTGATATAGTTTCTCTCGTTCTTCTCGAAGCCCTGTCAGGAGATCTTCTGCAGAAAGCCCTGATGCCATCAGTAACTTCCTTATCTCTCTCCTCGCCTCATCCAGTTCAAGTTTTTTGGGCGTGATGATGACAGCGTCGCCAACTGGAATGATCGAAACGACTTGTCCTTCTTCAAGGTACCCCATCACCCTGATTTTCTTTGGAATAGTCAACTGACCGCGGGACTTGATTTCTGTGGTGAGCGGTTTCATGCTTTGCATTTGAAGCCTCCATCATTTATCTGAATTCAGAATATCAGAATTCTGAAACAAATGCAACAGGCAGGATAGGGATCTCATCATTTCTCTCGATCTCCATACGGTACTGATTCTTCCCGTACCTGCATCGGTTCTATCAGCGCATCAATTTTCAGCCAATAATGGTCCACCTTCTTCACCTCGTGCCACTGCAGGCGGGCTGGGTCTTTGACTGGATTCTGAAGTCTTGGTCCGGTCTTACAATCCGTAACGACATAAAGCCAGTAGCAGTCTCGGCGGTCTTCGGCAACCCGTTTCTCATTCGGCGTAAGAAGCACGCTGCCTACCGCTCCTCCCAATCCTTTGACTTCAATGAGCCGAAGTTCTCCCGAGCTTTGGTCTAAACTGGTAATGTCATATCCAAGGTTCTTCTCGTGGACATCATAGACTTGCCTGCTTTTTTCCTTCTCATATTCCATCGCCACCCGCATCGCAACTGCCTCAACCTCTGAATCGGGATGCAGGCGCCGGACCTCGGGAGCTTCCCGTTCGGGATGAGGGAGGATAAGTACGCTGGTGATTCGTTCAACCGATTGAAGGGACAGAGCCCGCTGCCGATCCAGTTCGAGCCGCCGTTTTTCCCGACGTGACAACAGCTCTGAGTGCCGTGATTCGGCCTGTGCAAGGCGGCCTTCTGCTCCGGGGGCTTTTCTCTCCACCTCTGAGGCCAGATTCCCAATCTCTTCATCTATCTTCTGAAGAAGCTCGGTCAGTGAAAGTTCAACATGGGCTGCAATTCGGTCAATCTCCGAAAGTCGTTCGGCGCGGACTTCTTCCAGGAAAGCCATGAGACCGTTTTCATTGAGCCAGGCAGTCACTTCAGGAATAACAGAAACTTCTGGTTTGTCTCCTGGCAAGCTGACGGGAGAAAAATTCCCAAGAATGCTGGGTTCCTGCAGATGAATCTCTCCATTGTTTGCCAATTCCGCTGCCCTGGCCGAGGCCATCAACCACGCGGGCCCGGTAGAAATCGATGCGCGCAGGAGCATCATGCTGAAGAGAATAGAAACAGGTCCCCTTCCCGAAGGTCTCTTGTGCCAGGCTGAAGGCACAGCGCCTGAGAGCTTCAAAAAGCGGATGTCCAAGCGTAACCCATTCTAAATTATTCCCTTCGGCCGTGTCGCGATCTGTCGAGAATCGAGGATACTTTGTAACTAACGAGGGAAGCTTCCAGTCGGGTTGGCTCTCGCAGTTCCTGAGCGAGGCAGGAGTTCTTCGCGGATCGAAGGCGTGAGGAAGAGACGGAAGAGGCTTTAGGGAAAGGCCGATATAGGCCGCAGATTCACGGATAAAACGGGCAATTGTCTCAGGCACGACACGGCGTTCCTGAGCCCTGGCCCGGCGCTCGACGAGCATCTCAAGGTTCAATCTCTTCGAGGCAAGGCCTTCAAGGGCATTCTGGCAGATGGCCCTGAATTGTCTCTCATCGACATTCTTGAGAAGACGGTCTTCGAGATCCACCTCTCACATCGGCATAGGCGTCCTGGTCGAGAAGTTGCAGAAAGAAATTGAAATTGATCGGATCGCCCTTGTGAGGTGTAGCTGTAAGGAGAAGCAGGTGATCGCTCGCATCGCGCAGGAACTCTCCCAGCCGATACCGCTGTGTCTTATGCTCCGGATCTGAGGCCGACATTCGATGGGCTTCATCCACGATGGTCAGGTCCCAATGGACCTGACGTAACCCTGGAAGCATCTCCGAGCGCTTCGCAAGATCCAGGGAAGTAATCACATGCTTTTTTTCCAACCATTGATTTATTCCGAATTGGTCTCGAATGTCATCTGCCTTTACGACTTGAAACTTCTCATCGAATTTTTCTTTAATCTCGCGTTGCCACTGAAAGGTGAGGTTGGCCGGGCATACGATTAGAATCCTTTCAGCAAGACCCCTGAGTTTAAGCTCATGAATCAGAAGCCCTGCCATAATCGTCTTCCCGGCCCCTGCATCGTCAGCGAGAAGAAAACGGACCCGAGCAAGTTTAAGCAGATAGTCATAGACGGCTTCGAGTTGATGTGAGAGAGGGTCGACACAGGAGATTGAGAGTCCAAAGTAGGGGTCAAACTCATAGGCAATCCCGAGGGAGTATGCCTGGAGACCAAGGCGAAGCAGTTGGCTGTCTCCGTCATAGGTGGAATTGGTTTCAAAGATGGTGAGTGCTTCAATGTCACGGGAAGTGAGGGTAACGCTTCTGAACCGCTCGGATTACGCACCAACCAGTCCAACGGTCCAGGTATCCGGGCCGTTAGGACGGACCGTTTCCACCCGCATCGGCTCATTGAAGAGTGTACCTTTTAGTACCTGTCCGGGTTGAATGATTTTTTCGCTCATTCTCCCTCGCCTCTTAGTTGCTCCTTGGTACGTTCCTCAAGCAAAGCTTGCAGACATTCTTCCATCAATCTGCTCGTATAAAAAAATGAATTCCCCCCCCCCAGAAGTGACCTAACTATACCAAAATTTTAATATTATAGCAATTTTCAGGTGGCCCTACCCCGCGGAAGAAAGGCAGAAGACAGAAGGCGGTAAAGAGAGAGTAATCAGTCATCAGTAATCAGTCATCAGTAATCAGTCATCAGTAATCAGTGACCAGTAATCAGCTAACCAAACAGACGAGATAGGCAGAGGGCAGTAGACGGAAAGTACCGGTCAAAAAGCCGCCGAGGCTGAGAAAGCGGGTGGCGTCACCCATTGCCCGGGGAGAGGGGGTGATTTTCTCGCTTTCAAGCAAAGATTGATGTATAATCCTCAATAATGCGTGAAAATGGTATTTTGCACTATGAAAGCCTTATAAACACTGAATTGTTGAGAGCCGTGTATTTGCAAATTCATGAATTTAACGGGATTTTGAGTCTGTC
>Ga0209777_10001285_pt1 | contig 37188 bp, 48 predicted proteins | sample FrelakmetHBP12HB_FD_187147 | JGI IMG/M metagenome (GOLD analysis project Ga0209777, IMG submission 187147) | Freshwater lake sediment microbial communities from the University of Notre Dame, USA, for methane emissions studies -HBP12 HB (SPAdes)... | ecosystem: Environmental > Aquatic >...
AAAGGTCAATTATGATGAAAGCAACAGAGGTAATAGTAACCGAGTGTAGTGATTATAATGAAGTTGATATTGAAAAACCAATGAGAGTTATGATGATTAAAAAGAAAAAGGAGCCAATTAGTAAAGAAATATGTTCTCATTGTGGTAAGGTTTGTGATATACACACCTTATGTAATCTTGGAAAAGAATTGAGTTGGGCACACAAATCAAATTGTAAAGAGTGTCATAATCCTAACTGTCCTAAATCAACACCGAGAGTGAGATAATGAAAGTTCAAGTTTATCAAGATGAGCACGTAACAATATTCGGACTACAAATATCAGAAATGGATAAAATGATTGCTAGTTCTGATATATTCCTTTGTATGTGGTCAAAATATAGTCCTGACGAAATACAAAAGAAACAAATAGTTACAGCGATATTCCTTAAAAAGCCATTTATAATTGCTCGTGAAAAAGGAACAACTTTACCAGAAGAAGTAAGAAAGTATGCAAATATAGTCTTTGAATATGAATTTGATAGAGGTAACAGAGATTCATTAATAATACCAATGAATGACTTTCTCGAACATAATAAAGATAAAATAGGAAAGATTATTAAGAAATTGGGAGAGATGAAGAAATGATGGTATATAAATTTAGATTAGATAAACACGGAATTAATAGAATTGAAGTTCCAGAAGGTTCAGAATTCCTTTACGCTGGAATTGACCAAAAAGATGGAAGTGTTTGTGTTTGGGCAATGTCAAATCCAATAAATGAACCAGAAGAAGTCGGAATATATGTCGCCGCGACAGGTGAAGATTTACCTTTTAGAATAGAGAAATATATAGGAACAGCAACAGATGGATTATTCTTTTGGCATATATTTGAAATCAAAGGAAGGGTTAAGAAATGACTTTAACAGATATATTTGGAGATACTCCACAGATAAGGATTCTCTATTGCCTGTATCATACTGAACTTCATGGACTTAGTCTAACTGAAATTGCCAAAGATATATTTATGACAAGGCAAACAGTATCAAAACATATAAAAGGATTATTAGATAATAATCTTGTAGTAATAGCAAGAAGATTTGGTAAAACAAAATTATATAGATTAGATAGTAGTCATGAATTAGTTAAAGTATTAATTCTATATATGTCCGAAGAAGAGGTTGAATAATAATATGTGCTTCCAATTACTCCCCCAAAAAATATTATGGGATATCGAATTTACTGATGAACAACGAGAAAGAATACTCAATGCCACATTTGAGATAGCGGAATTGATGGATGAACTTGATGGGTATAGAAGCATACTTGATATTGATGGATATCCAAAAGAACATAAAAGAGCAGATGACCTAATAGATGGAATCCAATTCATATTATCTGACTTTGAAGATAATGAACAGCAAGAAATAATTAGATTAGTAAATTTCCAAAGAGGCGAAACATAATGAAAATCTGTCCGTATTGCAAAAGAAATATGAATAAATTATTACACAACTGGTCAGAAATAGTTGCAGGCATAGGAGTTTTAATGTGCCTGCTTCCTATAATTCTTTTATTGTATGATTACAATCATATATTCGGGATAATATCATTCATAGGATTAATAATAACAGATGTAGCATGTGTAGTTCATTTGTGGAGTGAAGTAAGAGTAAAGAAGTATAGGTGATATTATGAATGAAATGGATAAAAGGTGTGCAGATAATCTTAATACTAAACCAGATTACTGTGCTGACTGTGGAGAGCAATTAAGAGGAACTGATGAAATGTGCCCTCATTGTGGGTTGTGGATTGAGGCTCACGATAATACAATAATACATGACCCAGATGAAGCAACAAGAAGGAGAGAATGTTATAATAAGAGTAAGAAAATATGAGGTGATGTAAAATGAAGGTTGAGATAGATGTTTGGACAACTCAGGGTATAAAAGAAGATGCTGTGAATGTGAAAATGAGAGGAAGTTCTGAAATGATTGAAGAAATCCTTAAACTCATAAAAACAAAGTATGTAGTGATAAAGTAAGGGGGAATAAAATTGGTGAAGAATAAATTATTCTACGGGGATTGCTTGGATGTTTTGAGAGGCCGTGACCTGAGTGGAGAAAGATATATCAAAGAAGAATCTGTTGATTTAGTATATCTCGACCCTCCGTTCAATTCAAACAAAGTTTACAATGTATTTTATAAAGGGTCTGATGGTAATGATTCGAAGGCACAAATAAAAGGATTTGATGATATCTGGACTTGGAACGACGATGTAGAAAAGGAGTTGGAGGAACTTAAATCTATGGGTGGTAAGATTACTGATACCATTATTGGACTAGAAACTATACTCGGAAAATCCAATATGTTTGCATATCTGGTAATGATGGCAACAAGATTGATTGAAATAAGACGAGTCATGAAACCGACAGCAACTGTATATCTACATTGTGACCAGACAGCAGGACACTATATTAAAGTCATGATGGATTCTATATTCGGGGTTAAAAATTTTGTTAATGAAATAATATGGTGTTATAGAACCGGTGGAGCTGGGGGAAGAAGTTTCTCTCGAAAGCACGATAATATACTTGTGTATGTAAAAACCAAGGACTATTATTTCAATTTGATAAAAGAGAGAATATATTACGAAAAGAATTTCTTTAGTTGTGAGCAAGATGATAAGGGTAGATTCTATGCAGATGTTCACCCGGTTGATTGGTGGAACATACCAGCTGTATTGAATATGTCAAGCGAGCGTATGGGGTACCCGACACAAAAGCCAGAGGCTCTTCTTGAAAAAATAATTATGGCTTCGTGTCCAGATGGTGGTGTAGTGTTTGACCCATTCTGCGGTTGCGGAACTACTGTAGCTGTGGCAAATAGATTGAAGCTGAATTGGATTGGGATTGATATAACACACATAGCCATAAATCTAATCAAACACAGGCTTGGTTCTACTGCTAAATATGATGTTATCGGAGAACCTAAAGATGTTGCGGGTGCAACTCAATTAGCTAAAGAAGATGAATATCAATTCCAGTTGTGGGCATTAGGATTAGATAATGCTCGACCTACTATCGGAGGAATCAAGAAGGGTAGCGATAAGGGAATTGATGGCAAGAGATTCTTCCATAATCCATTGTCCAATAAAGATGAAACAATAATATATTCAGTCAAGGGTGGTCACACAGGTCCTCGTGATGTTCGTGACCTAAAAGGAACGGTAGAGAATAATCATGCAGCAATGGGAGTATTGATTACTCTTGAACCAATAACAAAGGACATGAGGTCGGAGGCTGCGAAGGGAGGAATATATAAACCATACGGATTAACAGATGAAGAATATCCCAAGATTCAGGTATATACAGTAGATGAATTAATGAATGGCAAACTTGTTCAATGGCCAAGAAGTCTAAAGGATACCACATTGCCAACAATTTCAAAGAAGAAAATTCCTGTTGTTGCAGTGAAAGGTAAAAGTCTTCTGGATGATACAAGTAGAGAACCCGAAGACTGCGATTTTAATGATGAAGAAACCTAAGTAAAGAGGAATGAATATGGAAATAGAGTTACACGAATATGCTATCAAGTATAGAGACCAATGGGGAAAACTACCTGTTGATGAAGCCAGAAAGATTCTGTTTTGGCAAATGAGTCAAGTAGATATTCTACGAATAAATCAAGAACAACTAACTGATGAACAAGTGGCAGAAGGAGTATTTAAACTACAGGGATGCCCCTCAATAGAAAAAATATTGGAAGATATAAGAATGGAAGGTTCAAGCAAAAAATATATACTAATGCACTTACGAGGGGCAATCCAATCAGAACTAAAAAGAATGATAGGATATTTCAGTGGAAGATACGATAAACCATACTGAGGTGAGATTATGGAAGTATTTAAGTTTAAAGAAAAGAAAAAAGATGGATATATGATTAGGGTAAATTCAAAGGAGGCTATTGAAATTATTGAAAGTCTCGCGGCACAAATGACTGCCCGTAATCCTAATGTTGGTCGAAAAGAATTCTTTGATAAGAATGGACATTACTTTTCAATTTCAGTAGTTGAATAGGTGATTATATGAAAATAGGATTTACAGGAACGCAAAAAGGATTAACTGTTGACCAATACTCTACATTTATACAACTACTTAAATGGTATGATGAAATATTATATATAACAGAATTTCACCATGGAGACTGTATTGGTGCAGATGAAGAAGCACACAATCTTGTGCATAGACTAATGGATGATACAATAATAATAGTTCATCCACCAATCAATGGGTCAAAGAGAGCGTTTTGTAAAGGTGATGAAACCCGAAAGCAAAAAGATTACTTGGACAGGAATCATGATATTGTTGATGAAACTGAATTGCTTATTGCTTGTCCAAAGGAATCCGAAGAAGTCTTAAGAAGCGGAACATGGTCAACAATTAGATATGCAAGAAAAATGAAAAAGAAATTAAGGATAATATTGCCCAATGGTAGAATGATTGGAGATGAAATTTCAGGGTTGGTGGAATAAATGGCAGGACATATACTTAAGACATGGCCAAAACCATTTCAGGATATATTAAATGGAACTAAGAAATATGAACTTAGAAAAGATGATAGAGGGTTTGATGTTGGTGATTTCTTAACTCTTCGAGAATGGGACCCAAAGACAAAACAGTATACAGGTAGAGTAATATTAGTTAAAGTCATACACATAACTAGATACTCCGACAAATTTGATGGACTTAAAGATAATTTTGTAATAATGGGAATAGAATTTTCATAGGTGATTAAATGTATGTATCTACTGAAACAACAATAGTATTCCCTTTGACTACTAAAGAAATCAAAGGTATATTTATAGGAAAGGTCGAAGTTCTGATATTTAAACCAGCGTTCCCAATGTGGCCTACCAACGGAATCATATATGACAAGAATAAAAAGAAGTTAGTTGGTATGGTAGACTTTGAAACAAAGAAATATCTTGACCTTGATGATATTGAAAAGGATTACATAAACATATCACAATATCAAGGAAACTTTGAAAGTCTAAAGAATTTCTTTACTCATGGAAGTTGGAATAGAACAACATATAAAAGTGGAATAGTGATTCCAATAACAAATTTAAAAATATTTGTTAATGAAATTGACCCAAGGCGTATATGGGAATATTGGAATCCAGGTCAGCATTCCAATATCAGGTTCACATATAAGTGTTGTCGTAGAGATAAATGTAAGTTGATAGAAGTATTAGCCTTTGCTTAAGGTGATAATATGGATAGATTTGATGTTATTAATGTAAATGATAAAGAACCATTATTTGACGAAAAGCCTAAAGTTAAAGAACCCATAGGACCTGAATTTAGATATTTTGAGAGCATTTTGTAAAGGTGATGAAACTCGAAAGCAAAAAGATTACTTAGACAGAAACCATGATATTGTTGATGAAACAGAATTACTTATTGCTTGTCCAAAAGAACCCGAAGAAATCACAAGAAGCGGAACATGGGCAACAATCAGATATGCAAGAAAAAAGAAAAAGAAACTAAGGATAATATTACCAAACGGCAGAATGATTGGAGATGAACTTTCAGGGTTGGTGGAGTAATAGGAGTGTGTGGATATGCCAAGTCATACTTGCTTCGAATGTGGAAAAATTTGTGCTTATCCAATTAAAGATAAAGTATTGGTCAATGTTGGACAAGACAACAAATTTAAATTAATGATTTATAAACGAAAAAATGTTTTTTTCTGTTCAGAATCATGTAGAAATATATATATAGAAAGAGTCAAAGAAGAAATAAATACTCAAATTGAAAACTATACTACACCAGACCTATTAAGAGAAGAATATAATAGAGGATATGAAGATGGGTCTAGTGAATCTTATAAAAGTAGAAAAAGTGAAGTTGAAGAATCATATATGAAAGGAATAAATGACGGAATTAAAATGTCTAAAATATGTTTTAGGTGTCAAAAACGGACCATAGAAAGCGTACACCATATAATACCAAAGGGGTTTGGTGGTGAAAATAATATAGAGAATCTAATTACATTATGTAATGAATGCCATGATATAGTAGAAGAAGAAACATATAATCTATTAAGTGCAGGAAAAACATATTCTACTAGTGATTTACTAACATTTATAAAAGGTGGATTTCCATCTAATATTATGTGAGGTATAAATATGTTAGATACATTTTTATCACCATTGAGTAATTATAATGTATTGATTGTAATTGGTCCTACCGGATGTGGTAAAACAACAATAATAAAACAAGAACTTGAGAAATTTAAAGATTCTATTTCTATAAGTTATAATAATTTAAACTTCACTAAGGTTAATACATTGTCTTTAGATGGAAGAATAATTGTTAAAGTTATTGACCCAGCGGATAATTTAGAAATTCCCAATATTATATTGAAGCATCAATCTAAGTATATATTAGTAGCGAATAGTTTAGAGAATCTTCCAGAATGGTGTTCATCAACAAAAGTAATGCAAATTCAAATACCTTTACCAAAAAAGCAGGAGTTATTAGTTGCATTGAAATTTTGGTATGAAGAGCATGAACCACAGATATCATCGGGATATGAATTTTCCGAAGATGATATCCCTGATAACATACAAAATTATCATCAATTGCATGGGTTTATATTCAATTCTAACGCTGTCCTACAATCCTCAAATTCCCCTCTAATTACTCGAAATTACGATGACACAATAGACAAGATAAGGGATGGGGGAGAGGATATAAATGTTCCTATCCCTTTAGACAGAGTTCTGAATAGGATTATCATCTATGAGGAGGGAATCGAATATATATCTCTTTTGGATATGTTCCACAATTCAGGATTTCCAAAAGACACAATATCCAGAGTGCTTAGAAAAATTATTAGGGCCGCTCCGAAGCTAGTTCCATACAAAGGTGTTTTCGTACCAAGAAAGAAGAAAGAGAAAGTTGAAGAAGAATTTGAAATTGGAAAGCTGGAAGATGAAGTATCTCCAGCAAAAGAATTAAAAGTCGAAAAAGATAAAACTAGTTTATTCGACTTTTAATTAGGAACAACACCCTGACAATAGTCACAATAGGGCCTTTTTATGTCTTTTGGTTCCTTAACGAATTTTCCACATCTTAAGCAATGATGCCCATCGTTGACCTGTGCCTGTGTCTTCACTATCGGATTGCTAATGTCATTCTTTGGTTTGATATCTTTTGCCATTTGTATCACTCCTTAAACTTATCCTTTCTACATTATAACAATTATATTACCAATTATATACTGCAGCGATGCCTTCTGTGTCTAACATTTCCGAATCTTCTTCATCTATCTTTTCAACATCGGCATCTTCATCTCTCTTACCCTTCTTTTCCTTCTTTTCCTTCTTCTTCTTTGGTTTCTTTGCACCACGATAAGTTATAATTCCATCAGAATCTCCTTCGACACCTTCGCCATCGGTGTCTCCGTGTGATAACCAATCCTGACCTTGTTCTCCAATACCAGATGCCCACCAAGGCTGTTCCTTAACAATAATTACTTGTGGCTGTGGAGGTGCCTCTTCTGGAACTTCGGTCTCTACATATATTGGTTCTGGATAGTATGGACCCCAACCAGGACCTGTGCCCCATCCACGACCTCTACCGCCCCCACCATAATGCTTTCCTACTTCGTCCCCTTCTACATCTCCTTCTACATCCCCTTCCAAATCCCCTGCTTCATCACCCTGCATGGGCTGATAATCAATAGGGTCAACATACATAGGTTCGTCATAATAGGGGACTTGACCTTCATATGGCCTTTGGTTCGGAGGCCAAACATAAGCATCCTGTTGCATACCTGGGGAATCCTCTGGCTGAGCATATTGTTCCCAAGCAACATCATAAGGATTTCTTGTCGAACTTGCTGGGAAGGGAGATGCTGGAGTCAGAGGCCTATAATTTTTTGAGGCACCTGCATAGAAGGTATAATCTGAATATGACTTATCCATCGGAGGTATCATTGATGTTGCTCTCGTTGCCTTTGCTGTTTTCTTTCCAACAGGCTTCTTACTCGACTTTGCCTTGTAATCCATCGAAGCCTTTGCATATTGGATACCGCCCTTGATTATCCAACCAAGCATGTTAATTCCAGACCCAATCGCCATTGCCTTACCAATCTCTTTATCAACCTTTAAATATACTGGAACTGTCCAAAATCCAGATATGATTGTTCCTGTTGCCCCTGCTACAAGATTTCTCTTCAACTCATTGATTGGCTTTCCTGCCATCTTGGGAACAAGAACTAATTTCTTGTCAACCATTGCCGGATATGGAACTTTGACATTTATGACTGGTATCTTTGCCATCTTGTGCCCAATCCATTTATACTTCCATTCAATTCCTTTGAGTAGGAATTTTTCAACCCCATAGGATATCGCTGCAGATGAAGCAGCATTCACGACAATAGCTCCAACTTTAACTGGGTCAGTGAATGTCTTTATAGCTTCATCCTTGAAATTTCCCCACATTTTTTGTGTGGACTCTTTGAATGTTCCAAATGGCATTTACATCACCTTACTTACTCAAATTTATGATTGTGAATGTGATTGTGATTGTAATGATAGAAATGCGGGATGGACAAGTCCGACGGGGAAAGGGGGGAGAGTCCAGCAACGCCGAAGCCGATTAAGCGTGACTTGATTACTCTCATGACCAATCCATCCCGCTCATTAGAGGTAAAAAAAGGAAGGGGATATTGTAATCCCCTTCCGCTGTTGTTAGAAGAGTCGCCCTTATGGGGTGACCTTCTTGACGCTCACCCTGTGGTCCAACACTGTGAACACAGTGCTCATCAGAGCCGCATTGTTGCAGAAGAGCCTGGTCTGGATTGTGTCACCAGGGGATACAACTGCACCGAACTGCCATCTCCGCCTGTTGCCGACGGACGCCTGGTTGGCTCCCCTGTTGTGGAATTCTGCGCCACCAGAGTACAGTCTCTGCGTGAAGCCCTGCAACCCAGTTATTGTGTAGATGTTTATGAGCGCGTTGTTCATAAACGTTGTGGTTGTGTCGTAAGGCTCTAACAGAACCTCCTGCGTTATGTCTGCCGGGTTGATGACCACATAGTGCCCGGTCGGGGGGATGAAGTTGTGGATGGCCGTTTCAACGGTCGCCACATTCGCCCCTATAAGGCTCGAAATCTGCTGGTTCGGGTAACCAGGGACGATATCGAACACTTCGACTGGGACCTTGTTGAGCCTGTCAACCAAGGCCGGGGGCAACGGGATACGAGGGGCCTGTTGCGAGACTGCCCTCGGAGAATAGTTCGGGCCGGGTCCTGCACCCATGGCGCCTCTGTACTCCTGCTGCGCTCCTCTGTACTCCTGCTGCGCTCCACCCATGAATATGGTGGGGTCCATTGCTCCTTCCTGTTGTCCAATATAACCAACTTTTTGCCATTGTGTCATTTGACCTACCTCTTTATTTTTTTATTGTTATTCCTTTAATCCAACCTTACATTTTAAACTAAAAAATAAAAATTCAACCTAAACTAGACAATGAGATTTAGCTCTCACTGGAAATGTCTTCGCCCATACCGCCCGAGTCATCGACTCTGCTGTATCGGCCAACAGGGCGCTGCATGTAGTATGTTGAACCATCCACACTCTGGGATGTGCCTTCGGTGTCGCCTTCGACATCGCCTTCAACATCGCCATCATAGGCAATGGCTACTCCCTGAACTGCCTGGACTATGTCGCCCATCGCTTCGGCTGGACCGGACACAATTATCTCGCCAGTGTTTGCATTGGCCAGAGCAACCTGTCCACCACCATTTGTTGCGACGACAATTCCATCTGCCTGTATGGATGCCAGGAGCTTCTGCTCTTCCCAAGCTCCCATTATGGAACCCATACCCATCATACTAGCAGCGAATCTTCCAGCACTCATGTGTGGCTGGAATGGGATGCCTTCCTCGCCTATCTTGACCTTCTTTCCACCCTTGCCCTTCGCCTTGACAGCCCTCATTATGTATTTTATGGATGTTCCAACAACATCGAGGATTGTGCTGACATAGACGCCGGTCTGGTGGAACTTCGCCCACATGGTATTCTTACTGACCTTTGCAATACCAAAGGATATGAGCGACCCGCCAATGACCTTACCTACGATTATCCTTGTAATGTCCTTTGCGGGCTCGGGAATCTTGACCTTTCCCTTGTACTTGGTGAAGGCATAATCTATGCCCATACCAATCAAGCTCGTGTCAACTACACCCAAGATACCGAAACCAAGAGCGTGCCAGGGCTGATACTTAATCTGGGCCATGTTAGGGAGATTGTACCAGTTCGGGCCAAATATCTTGCCCTTAATTCCGCCCATCGAGAATGGGTTCTGTTTATAGACCCGGGCCTTCCAAGGCCTGCGGGCATAGGAGCGTCTCCGAACCTTTCGGGGATTCTCCGCATAGGTCCTGCCTGCCTTTCGGCGCCTGCGCCAGCCCTTCTTAGCTGCCTTCTTGTGCCTGCGGGGCTGACCCTTCCAAGAGGGATTCGACTCGACGCCAGCTAATGCAGAGCTCTTAACGCCCATCTTCTTGAGCTTCGTTACAAGGCCCTGTATTGATGGAGACCTTCTTGTCGACTTTCTCCTCTTGTGATGCTTTCTCTTGGGCTTAGAAGCTGCCTTGACCTTCCGCCTTCTGTGCTTGACAGCCTTTCGCCTGCGCCGGGGGGCTTCAATCAGCTTAATAACATGCTTTGCCCGCCTGTGCTTTTTCTTCTTGCCACCACGCTTTGACTTTTTCGGACGGCCAGCTTTCTTTCGTCTCTTGTGCTTGCCGCGTGGGTTGTCCTCAAAGTCGAGGGAGTCTTGTGCATTGAACAAAACAGCCTCCTCGTCATTGTACTCATCTTCGCTTTCTGGATTTACCAACCACGACATTCGGAATCACCTCAAGATGTATTCCAATTCATTAATATGGATATTCTAATATTTATATTATAATGATATCAGAATGATTATATAATTGTGTTATATCATTGATTATATACATAATGTTCTTATACAACTAATTGCATATCTATATATATCAAGACATTGGGCAGGTATGTGAGAGGTGAATGGTATGAGCACACAAATAGTGATTGATGAGGAGTTATATCAAGAAATACTAAAGACCAAACAGAAAATTGAGAGAGAAGGTTGTATAAATCCGTCTTATAGCAATGCTATAAGAACTATGCTTGATATGCCACACATTAACGGCAAAGGAAGGTTTGATACCTGTGGTGGGTCTAAGTCAAGAAAAGGCATAAAAATAGAGCAGCCAGATTTTAAAACACATGAAAGAGAGTTTGAAGAAAATATAGATATTAGTTAAATGGTATTGAGAGGTTTATCTCAATACCATTAATCCCGCTCTCATTTCATACGAATAATCACTACCTCTTATAATTAAAAATCCCCACTGGTTACCTTCTGCCTGTATATTAAATATTAAATTACAATCAATAGATACATCTCTTAAGTATCTGAATCTTCCGTTAGAAATATCTCCCTGAAATAGAACTTCTTCACCACACTTCAATGTTGCATTAAATACTTTAATAGGTCCATAATGCTCATTGTCATTTTCACTAACATAATGTCCATGTTGATAATTGTCGTAATAATCCCATGCCTCTATATATTTTAATGCCTTTTCTAATGGGCTCGGTCCAACAGTTTTTATTGGCTTATCTCCAAACAATGCTTCTAATCCATATTCTTCTGCCATTATCATCATCTCCTATACATCTGGTTCAACTAATATTCCCCTAACTGGGTGTATAGCCATAATTATAACTCCGTTTATAATAGGTGGAACTATATCTGGTAATTCCCACTCGAGTATATCTCCTATTGTTTTTGGACCAACTCTTCCTCGAATATAATTATCATAATAATATATTTTTCCATCTCCACTAACTATTATTTTTTGATGTTCCTCTAAACCTTCATTCCACAACTCTATTTCACTCCATGGTATCCAAACATTAGGAATACCAGAAATAGTATCAAATATAACTTTATATCCTTCCCTTTCTATTTCTCTAAAGCGGTCGTGCTTTAAATACCATTCTCTGACTTCAATTACTTCATCGTCAGGAACTTCGAGCACATCAAATCTACTAAACATAACCATCACCTCACTTTACTATATAATAATCAAAATCTCCTCTAAACATACAACTATCACCAGTGCAATTAAAAGATATAGTTCCTTTTTCGTCATCATCAAATTGCATTTTCTCACCACAAACAGGACACTCATAAAGATTCTTTTGTAATCTCTCCATGTTATCTTTTTCTTCTTGAGTTATTTCCCTGCTGTATGCCATATGTATCACCTACATTGGTTCAATAACATCAAATCTGGATATTCCTTCTATTGGCTTTGATTCATACTTCTGTTGAATTCTTCTATAATCTATATCCAGTAAAGTATGCTCTTTATATAACCTTTCTATTTCTGCCTCAATGTGTACTGCTTTAGTTTCAATTTTTCTTTTCAACATCTTAATAAATGGTATATGTCTTTCTTTATAAGTTAATGAACGAAGAAGACCTAATGCTATTAGGTAATTATTATATGAATCTAACTTATCTACTGTTCTAAGTGGTCTACCCGGTGATAATTCTTCCAATTCCTCGTCAGCTAATTCTTCATACTCTTTTACAAACCTAATTATATTTTTGAGTGTGAATGGATTTTCTTCATAAGTATCAAGAACATCAAATCGTTCAGTTTTAACAAATGCTTTATCTGTTACTGTCAATTTTCCATTTCCACCACACCTATCACAATCTATTCTTTCATAGGATAATGGAAGAACTATGAAACCATCTCCACCACACTTTCCACAATCTACTGTATAAGTTCTATCACCTGGTAAAGTTGATGGATATTGTAGAATTGGTTTGGGGTCTTCTAATTCGATAATATCAAACCTACTTATCACTTTTACCTCTCCCATATAAGGTCTACGAATAACTGAAAATCCTGAATCTTCTATTATTTTTGATATTTTATAAATATCATTATCCCAAAGCTTTGTATGATTATAATCTATAATTATGGTATCAGAATCTTCTCTTAATAATATTATTGGATAATAAACAGGCTTAATAACAACAGACCCTATTATTTTTTCTCTGCATCTTAAAATATCATTATTTGTTAATCCTAAACTATATGCTTCTTCAACAGACCCTACTACAACTACATTATCATACACCTGTTCTAAATCATTTATGACTTCTATAGGTAGGGTTGGAATAATAATCACCTTTTTTTTACTCACCTACAATATACTGCGTGTGGGACTACTTATTATTCTATTACTACACCTTAAATTCAATTATACTATCTCGTATTGTATGTTCCCAAATATATATTACTTTCCAACCTTTATTCTCAGCTATACTCTTAATTTCATTATCTTTTATAATAGTATTTCTTTGATTTATTGATGAATTGGGAAAGCATATTGAACATCCATGCCAATAACAGCCTTGAACCTCAATTAGTATCTTTTTATCTTCAAGAACTATATCCCAACGATGAAATTTGTATGGTTTAGACAACAATCCTTTGATTATTTTGTGAGTTTCAAAAGGAATATTTTGTTTAATTAATGAATCCTGAATATCTAATTCTATTTCTGTATCTTCATATGGAAATATTTGAGTTGCTCTTTTAATTCTAATCTTTTCCCTAACTTTTTCTTTAAAATCTTTATTACTCCATCTTATCCTTGCCTTTTCAGCAACAGTAGGTTCTTTATGTCCTTTATGATAACTATTTCCTTTTTTACATTGACTAATTTTATTACTAAAATTTTCTGGATTATTTATAATTCCATCACGTAATTTTTTCAATACAATATCTTTATATTCCTTAATTCTATTTTGATGACCTCTTTTGAACATATTTAATCTATTTACATCATTCTTTTTATATTTAGATATATAAATTTTCTCACCACATCCACAAGCACAAAATTTGACTTCTATTTCCTCATTTATATTATATTCTATGATTCTTTCTCCGGTTATTGCATTATAAACTTCCATAAAATAACCTCAATATTACTTTACATCTTCGATTCCATGTTGTGTAACTCTACAACGGCCTATAGCAATGATTATCCCGTACTCACTATCATTTTTATCTGGAGCAAACATTACTATACCTTCTGCTCCATTAGGCCATTTCTTAAACTCATGTAAATATTGTTGTCCTACTTTTCCAACATATTTCTGCTTTAATTTTCTCTTATTCTTCCATTTATCACTATGGTACCCGATAGCTGAAAAAGTTCCTAACTTTGTCAAAACCTTTGGCTTTGGTAAATCTATTTTATCTATCTTTGTCGGACCAAAGTCATGAAATCGCCCATAAACTTCCGCTGCTACACCCAATTCTTCTTCTGAAACTCCCGGTGGAATTTCCAATGGCACAGTTTCGGTATCTCCATCATCATAGTCTTCTGGATTACCCTGATATCTTGATGAACACGTTCTTGGGTTCTGTTCATGTATTTGTTTGATATAACTTTCACCATCCTCAGGGCAATGTTTTTCTGCTTCTTCTTTGGTCCTAAATACACCTAACTCAGTACCATCCCACATATAAACTGCCCATTGTTCCATTATTCCAATTCTCTCTACTCTACTTACATGCTTTTTATCAATCCATACTGTTTGATTTGCTCTTTCTACTCTAACTTCTAAATTATATGGATGTACTCCTAATATTGTTCCATCCCATTGAACTCCATGGTCATCCTTAAAAGAAACTCTATCTCCAATCATCATGTGCTTTTTAGGTATTTTTGGATTACTCTGATATGGGTCATACATTCCAGCTGCATATTCTTCAACTGGTGGAGAATACCATGTCTGACCACCACCCATTCTTCGTGGTTGTCTTGATTTAAGGAATTTCTTATATTCCTTCTTTTCAGCGGGAGTCCATTTTCTGTGAGTGTCCTGCCAATGCTGACTCCTTGCTATCGGATTTTCATCAAATACATTTTTTCTATCCCACCATTCTGCTGCCTGACTATCCGATTTGAATGGTCCAAACATTCTACAATAATCAGGATATCGTTCTTTTGTAGGCGTTACTTGAGTAGCAAATACCCACGGATTTCCATCTTTCATTACTCCTATATAATATGCCATCTACATCACTCCTATCGAACTGAACCCTATTGAATCTACAACAAATACTTCTCCACTTGGACGAATTACAATAATATCTCCCATGCTCATTGAGGTATGTGATAATCCCTTACTCAATATTAATTCTCTTGCTTCTCCACGAGGAGACCATACCTCTGCCTGCATTTTCATATATATATCTTCTTCATTCGTTGCTTCAATGTTTCCAACTCTTGCATAATCATTTGCAATATCTTCTATTTTTGGTAAGTTTCCTTTCATTACTTCCATACACCATAACTTTCCACTTACATTGTTCTCTGGGTTCTTCCAATACCAGATTTCAATGTTACCTCGTGGATATTTATCATTCAAAGATTGATATTGTTTACTTACAGGATAATCCATAAATTCCCCCATAAAAGGATTATTCTGGAATTGTTTTGGTGTTGCCCATACTTTTTCTAAAGGATGGAAAGGGTCATCAGGAATTATAGCACCTTTACCAAAATATCCTAAAATTGCTCCCAAGTAATCAGATATTTTACGAGAAGTTGGAAATTCCTTTTCATACTCTAATTGTTCTTCATTAGTTAATCCGCTACCCCATAATCCTTCAAAACAATTTATAGATATTTTTGTTTGTTCTATATTCCCATGAGTATAAGAATCATATGCGTCATGTATATATTTATTTAATTCATTATAAATATGTTCTAAAGATTGTGGATTTTCCTGATATAATGGCTCAAGAAATTCAAACCTGCTGGGCTCTAGTGGAACCTCAACTCTTTCGCCTTCTGGTGTTACGAATATGGACGGGGGAGGCGGAGGCGGAAGAAAAGTTGGTCTCTTAATTAGATGCTGAACATCTGGAGCTGTTGTCATTTCAGGAGTAAACATAATATTTTCATAATCCATATCAGTATATCCTCGCCATATTCCTGTTGACTGACCATGTTCGTTTCTCTCTGCTTCTCTTATAACAATAATTTCTCCAGCATACATAACAAGATTATCTACATACATCCCGTGATATTTCTCGTCCTTTTCTAAATCTGAACGAAGTAAAACCTTTGCCTCATATTTCCATTCAGATGTTGGTGGTGTAGTAAATCCTTCAGGAGTAGGATATGGAGTCCTGAATGGAATATTATGAAGAGTTGACTTTTGTGTCCTTGTTTGAAGTTCCTTTTCTAAATCATTCATCATATAATTTGGCCTATCATATGGTCTATCACGGAACTTGACAATTAAATTGCGACCGACAGGATATCTCTTTTGAAATATCGCTTGGTCTCTTGTAGTAAATGCAACTGCATAAACCTTTACTGCTTTAAGCATAACATCTCTCACATTATTCCATCTTGTAACTATATGACTTTCCCATCTCGGGTCCCTATAATGAGAAACAGCCAGCCTCATTAAATCTAATAGTTCATTCTCTATGTGCTGATATGATTGTGGATTCCTTTTTGCTCTTGCCATTATACCACCTCTATTCATTTCATATTCTTTTTTTCCCATTTTAGTGTAAAGATAATTCTTCCACCACATTTCTGAATTAGTTTGGACTAATTCAAGATTGGGGATTTTCTCTTTTCCAATCTCTCTCAAATTAATCCCATCATCGTCAAATACATAATCAACTGACCCCATCTGCTTAAATTTTCTGACTACCGCTTGTTTGAAGGTCGCAACTCTCATTCCATCAGAACTTACATATATACTTGGGGTCATTATTAATCTTCCTTCGGGGAATTTTATTTCAGTATCTTTTCCCATTATGCGTATTGTTTCGAGCCACTCACTTGTGGCTTGCCTAAGACTATCATCTCTACCTGTTAAATATATTATCTCATATCCTCTTTTATTATATTCTTGTAATACAAGAATAGAATATAATATGGGAACATCGGTCTTAATCATAGCAGGGTTTGTGAAAGCTCTCCACCAATCCTCACTCTCTTTCTTGAATTGAGAATTAGCACAGTTCTCTCTGATGGTATTGTTAGCAATAGTACCATCAATATCTACTATGACGAACTTCATCTGTTCCACCATTCTATTTACTTACCAAAGCTTGGGCATCTTTACCTTTGGCATTGCCGGCATCTTTACCTTTGGCATTGCAGGCATCTTTGGCATTGGAGGAAGCTTGATGTTCAACTGGAACCTCTTCTTCCTTTCATGCTTCTTCTTTAGAACAACTGCAGGAACCATCGCTGAAGTGACCTTGTGGGCAAGTTCATATGCGTCATTCTCATTCTTTGCTTTGCACACAGTCACATAATTATTCTTCAAGAAAGCATGGTCTTCTGCTCCCACTTTTGCCCTAACTGTCCACTGTTTCTTTTTCTTATCCTTGTGTATGCAAACAGTTACACCGGCCTCGCTGATGAACCACTTGTCTGTCTTGATTTTGATTTTTGCAATCTTCACCTTTACAGGCACTACAACCTTAACTGGTTTCTTGCCTGGTTGTTTGACGACAACTGGCTCAGGTGGAGGAGGTAACTCTGCTGGGGCAGGTAATTGAGGAATTTCCCCAGGTGCAAGGTCTTCAATCGGAGGGAAACCCCCTGGTGGCTCTGGCATTTCTATTGTCACCGGTTCTACTGCCACATCATTTCCAGACGGAACAGTTGGGTCAATTTCTGGCTGAAACTGTGTCACCATGTCCTCTGGGTCTTCCGGCGGAGGACCAACTGGTGCCTGATATTCTGGCTCTTCTACCAGAGGTTGTTCTTCGTCTTGGCCCCATACTATATGATTGCCCACTTGCGTTCCTCTAACGCCCATATGTTTTCTACCTTTCATGTTCATTTTACTCACCTACCTTAAATATTTCTAATAATGTCTAGCATTAACCCATTTAACAAACCTTTGTGCTCCACCTGGAGAACTCATACTATATCCAGTTGTTCTTTCCCATAATTTAACATTATCAGCCGAAAATGGGAATGGGTCAAACTCTGGATTCTGTTTATATGGAGGCCCTAATGCTCCCCAACTAACTCTTTTTCCATATCTAAAACTTCCCCACATCATCTCATTGGATTCTTTTTCACTGCAACCTTCACACATCTCTCTATATTCTGTCCTTTCACCACAATGACAACAAATACCCTCATTTGTATCTAAGTCATCACAAAAACCAAATCCACACTCTGAGCAATAATCATATTTTCCCCATTCTTCTTCTTCTTCTGGGTTCTGCTCTGGTCTACTTACATCTAAACTTCCATCAGGGCCAAGACCCCATTCAACTTTCCTGAACCTATGATATCCGTCATGGCCTTTTGGAAGAACACACCTAATGTCCTTAGTTTTAGAAACTTGTCCTGATTGTGCCCCACGAGCGAATGTTTGAAGAGTATATTGGCATCTCGGGTTGTTTTCAGTTTCAGATGGTCTACCCAATTTTACATAACACTGATTACAAAGATTTCCTCTCTTTGTATAAGTGTGTGGATAACAAACTGAACACCTTATCTTTCCACACCCTTGACATACAATTGTATCTCCACCGCACCCTGGACAGAAGTCTGGGTTCTGCTCCCAATAACCGCTTATAAAGAACTCATATCCACAATTTCTACATTTATGCTTTCCAGCATTGTTCATTAACCTACCCAATCCACCACAGTTTGGACATTTAGGGTCTGGAATATCTGGGGCAGAACTCAATTCGTGTATAGTAACTATTCCATCACATCTTGAACATTGATATATACCTTCACGACCACGGACTTGATTGAAATATCCCATACCCATGGCCTTACACCTGGGGCATTGTATTCTCTTATCGGCCCAAAGCGGATTCTGTTCTACTAATAAATGACTACCACTTCTTAATAATCCTTTAGTTTTTGATATATAATCAGGGTCTTCTTCTTCTGGATATCGAGTATAATCTGGTGGTGAAGCAGTCTCCCATGCCTTGGAATGTTCATAAGGATTTTGCTCAATTCCTTCACACTCTTCACAATAACACTTATCAATAGGTCTACCACAAACATTACAGGTGCCTGGGTTCTGCTCTCTTGGAATTCCGCCTGTTCCAGCGGATAATCTCCTTATTATTCCAATCTTTGCTTGTGGAGAGTACGAGTGCCAAATTCCAGACGTAATCCTGTCTAATTGTTGTTTATTCCGACCAGGGTATCCTTGTTTAGTAATCTTACTCATACCTTTAAACCATTCATCAGGTGGAACTGTTCCAAGTCCAGCCTGAATTTGTGGGATTTTCTTTCGCAATTCCTTCTTGCGCTTTAGTGATACTTTTCTTGCCATTACAATCACCTTCCCGTTGGAAGTCTATATTCTACCCACCATTTATGACCATACAACGGATGGTCTGTTAGTTCGAAATGTTGAATATAAAATCCTTTTGCTTTCATTTCCTCAATGAACTTCTCTGCTTGTTCCTTTGATTCATAATATCTATTCATGTTAGATTCATATCTCCTTGAATTGTTTTGATACCATGGTTTGTCAAGAATATCAAATCGACTTCCTGATACTGGCTTATCTTGTTTTTGAGATTCAACTGATTGAGATTTAACTTGTTGAACCATCTCTTGTGTAACTCTATCTACTCTTTCCATATCCCTTCTCCATTGCTCTTCTATTATTACTTGTGCCCTATCCTTCTGTTCTCTAATTACAGCAATACCCTTATTTCGTCCAACAAGACTCATCACTAATACATCAATCCCATGTTTTTGTAATAGGTTAATAGTTCTCTTTAAGTCATTTATCCTCGTAGACCTTACAGGATGTTCTGTACTCATTACTGCCCCAACAACCATTCCATACCTAACTTCAGCAGGGTCAAGAAGTTCATAATCTGCTATACCAGGATTGTTTTGATATTCAGGATGTTTTCGACCCCACAAGTCCATGAGTTCATCGAAATGTTCTTGCTCTTCTTTTCTGATATGCAACAGTGTTTCTCGTTCTGTTGTAGTATCAGCCTTGACAATCATATCAGCGTAATCGCCAATGGCCCATCCCTCACCTTCAATTGCTTCTTTGTAATCGTGATAAGTTAGTGGGTTCTGTTCTGGTAAAGATTGAATATATACTTCTGGTCTGTTAATTCTTATATAACAGTTTCTACATACATTACTAATTCTATTACTAAACCCAATTTTTGTCTTAAACACTTTTGAGTGACACCCAATTTTATTACCACACTCTTCACATCTCATATCTTGATGTGGGTTCTGTTCAGGTCCACCAAATAATGCTCTTTGACATTTACCACATACTCCACGGGCTTGAGTTCTAATTGTTAATGGTCTTCCACAAACTCCACACTGTCTTGGGTTCTGTTCTACTACATTTTCTAGTTCCATATTAGGATTTTCTGCTATTACATCAATCCATGTTAGGTGACCTAATTTTGCAGCTCCAGCATCTACATATCGTTGAACTAATATCCAATTTCCATCACCTTTATCAATAGCAGTTTCCCATCCATGGTCTAATGTATTAACTGTATCAATAGTTATATTCCCAACCTTATCTGTCATTTGTTCGGCTCTCATTTGTTTAGATTGTGCAATCATTTTCATTGCTTCAGCCATATAATCTTCGTCTGATGGGTTCTGCTCAACCTTAAGTATATCACGAATGTAAGAATCTGCTTCACATTCTTTTTCACAATCACAACAAACTATAACCTTTTCTTCGTCGTCATGGAAGTGACTATCAGCAGAGTGTCCACAACTTAAGCATATGTGGCTATGTGAATTTGACATTAAATCACCTACCACCAAACGCTGGAAGATTTGTTTCTCTTGAATATACATTAGCCATTGACAATAACAATAATCCGCCAAGATTTCTGTAATTCCTAACTCCTTTATCTATTAACCAATTCCTGAATTGTGGAGTTGGAGATGGATTTAACTCTACTCCACTCATGCTTGGGGGTATTCCTGAATCAACATAATCCTTTACCATTTTATCAACTATGTTATCATGCTCTTCTTTGTTAATCCATCCATCTAATAGGGCTGCGTTTGCTTCTTGCATTTTCTTTTTAAGGGCAAGTTGTTTTGCTTGTTTCTCTTTATATTTTATTGGGTCGAATTCCTTTTTTACCGCCTCAAACTTAACTCTTGCTCCCTCTACGCTTCCTAATACTCTTTCTGATATTCCACAACTTCTACATTTGATTGCCCCTTTAGTCATGGGGTTTCCACAATTAGGACACAAAGTCATTTCCTTGTGTATAGACCTTTTACATATACCACAAGTTATCTCATTAGGGTCATCCGTAATTATAGTTTTAGGATGAATACGCTTTCCACAAAGCGTTAAATCTATATTTTTATATTTAGTAGTTCTAATGTGAACCATAGGATACCTCTGAATTTGTGGCAATTCTTGAATTTGAGTAACTTCTGGAACTTCGGATGGCATCGCAATTTGATATGGAAGTGAAGGCCGACTCCAATATGAAATAGACCGCCTTAATTCTTGTTTTCTTTCATCTATACTCATTTCTATTACTTCCATGTCATCTTGATTTCCAACATCTTCATAACCCAAACCTTGTAAATATTCTAGTTCATCCCTTATTACTTCTGGCCTTCTTGGAACTTGTGAATTCTGTTTAAAGCGAGACCTGCCTGTCCAATCCCGACCCCTCATTGACCTTGCAAACCATTCTGGAAAATCCTCTCTTGATTTAACATATCTTTTTAATAATGCCCATTGATAAAGTTGTTCCATTTCTTTATCCATGAATGGGGTTTCTGGATTCTGCTTTGTTGTGGGTGCAAAGGTTCTCGCTATATAATTGGCTTTAGCTGAAGCAGCATATTCATATGCTTGTTCACGAGACCTTCCTATTCCTCCTTCACATGGTCTTCCGTGAATATCCCAGACTGTCCACCTCCAATCATCACTCATACCTATTCTTTGAGCAGTCCAATTACTACCAAGGGATATAGCCTGTTCATTTGTTAACTCAGTAATCTTTTCATCATATCTCTCGGCTTCTTCTTCTGAAGTTGTCATCTCAATATTGTGCTCCAAGAAGTCTATATCAGCTTGTATTTCAGTTACACTTCTAAATATTCTTGTTGGTTTAGGCTCATCAAACATAGGCTATCACCTTGTCAATTTATTTACTATACCATTGTAGATTTGCTCATACAATATTTCAAATTCGTTATCAGAAATTGAAACCCCTTCATCAACTATAATTCTATCAAGAATAGTTAGTATATCATTATTTATTTCATTCTGTATCTTTTCTTTTATTAAATCTGTTTTTCTACTCAATTTTTCTAGTATTTCTCTTAATACCATCGCTCTCTGGTGCACTTCATGATACATAGGCTACCACCTCATACCTTCCGCTTTCCATTCTATACCATGTAATATTTAATGATAAATTGAGAGGAACATAAATAGGTTCTCCATAGTCACCCATAACAAAACTTTCACTATCTCCAAGTATTATATGAGCACGACCTTCTGGACCAACTAGAAATCCAGACCATTCTGTATCATCTTCTTGAAGTGGAACATAACCTTCATCATGGATTATATGGAAAATATCTACCAATGGAACACGCTCTAAATACTTATTGTATGTTAATGTTGTAATCTTCTGGTTGATATTCTCAATCCTATACTTATCTCTACCTGGATTCTGTTCAACATCAAGAATATCAAATCTACCATAATCAATAATATCAAATCTACCATACAATCTTACTATCCTATATTCTCCATAGGAACCTTTCATTTGAACATTCTCTATTTCATCTGCTGGAACAGAAATGATTCCTTTATCTTCATCTTCAACTACAGCATCCATCATATATTCATCGGCAAGTTCTGATACTATGGGTTTAGCAAAGTCGGGGGGTATAACTCTAAGTCTTAACCTATTTATACCCATTCGGTATGGCTGATTATATGGATTTTCTTTATAATCCAATGGACCCCAATACTCAATAGATTGTTTTAATTCTTCATCTAATTTCTCTAACTCAGCATCTATTGGCGGATAATCCTCTCTTGTCGCCCATTCATATTGTTCTATAACAAAATGCTGTTCTTCTCTTATATCATCGGGCTTTCGTGGACCAATCCTTCCACCAACTGATACTTGTGGATTTCTCTGAACCCTTGACCCATACTTCTTGGTCCAGCGTCTTGCAATATCTGGTCGGTGCATCCACAAATACCTCCTTTGTGCTTCTGACTTGAAAGGGTTGTCCTCAAAAGGGCTTGACATTGGGTCCACCTTAACCTTAAAATAATGACCACACTTTATACAGCAATATGTTTCATATTGACTAAGCCAACCCTCTCCACCACATTTAGGACATTTGGGATTCATCCAACCATCGCCTATTCCCTAATTAACTTTATTCCATGTCTAGCGAGATATTCCTTAAATATTTCTAGTTCACCTTCAGTAAGCACCCAGTTAAATATCTTCTCGTGACTTCCATAAGGAGATATTTCAACTATGGCATCCAGAATATCCTCAACATTATTCTCCTCTAATAATCCATCTACAACTTTTTCAACTAAACCTGGTCCACCCATTTGTCATCACCTCTTCCACGGAAGTTCAAACTCATTTATTTTAAATTCTATTTCATCTGCTACAACTCCACTCCACTCACAGTTAAGACATTGGGCAGTCATCTGAACCCTAACACCAACAGAATCTATGGTTTCAAAAGGTTCAATATCTTTGTCTATTCCTATTTCTCCACCACACTCTGGACATTTCATTTGTCATCACCATCCTTATATTATATATATTATATTAGATAGATTGTCCCTGAAATGTGGGACAATCTAATATCTTCTCTTTTTCCGTCTTGGGTCAGCTTCAGTAGCCCCGAATGAACCATTACACACCTTACAATATTGTGTTCCTCTCGGCCGTATTGGGATTGTGGTAATCTCTCCACATAGTGGGCATTTAACAGACCTTGGATTCTGTTCCATATCCCGTCCAAAGGTTCTTGTCAAACCCATCCTTGCTCGGGTCAATGGTCTTCGCTCTCCGCTTCTTAATGACCTCAACCTTTGCATATATTCCTTTGCCTGTTGACTTCCCCTTTCTGGATACCATGCTCCTGAAGCGTGGCGGGGATTATTCTGATAAACATCCGCTCGTCTCTCCGCTGCTATCTCACAAGCAGCTCCGCCTTCACATCCATATCTTCCACAAGTCCGGCATCTACCACCACTCATGTGATAAGGATTCTCATAGTAAGAAGGTGGGGGTGTTGGCTTAGGCTCTTCAAACAACGGAATAACTATGTCTTCACCATAGACTTCCATTGGCTTCTGCTTTTGCCTTCTCACGGCTGTTTCTTTTTCTCTAACAGAAGGTGTTGCTTCTCCAACTGATACTGGACCAACGCGTGTGAAGTCTTGTAACGCATTTTGCATACCAATTGTTGCTGCTTGTAACAGAACGGAGAAACTCATAAAGAATACCTTTGGGTCTTCTCCCTTCTTTGGTCCTGTTATTCTCCTTAACTCTTTCAAATCATTGTGTATTGTTTCCCAATAGAAATATCTTTCTTGCGAAGCAGAATATTCTATTGCGTTAAGGTATGTATCTAACCCCCTCAATATATACCTGATATCAGTCATTCTCTCTGCTGCCGCCTGGTCCCATGCCTTCTTCTTTTCCTCAGCAGACATATCAACTGGGAGTCTTATCTTTAATACCATACCCAGGTTCTTCTTAAGTACAGATAACATACCTCTGTACTCTTCTGTGCTCGTCCTAACCCGAGTAACCAAACCAGCTGGTCTGATTCTCGCTTTCTCATTCATGTCATACCTATCGCCATACATTTTAATTACCTCCTGATTTTTCCAACTATTAACTGTGATTTTGTCCATATGGGTCCCAATCTGTTTCTACATAGAAATAATATGTAGCCACAGTTCCAAGTTTAGCTCCTGCTCCGAATCCTCTTATATGAGGCGGAGAAACTGCAACCTTGATTGGTCTTTTATATTGTTCTTCGAGTTGTTGCTTTCTTGTTTCAACCCTCAGTTTTTCGCTAAATTCATACTCTTCTTCTTTTTCGCCAGGTCTTCTTGGATAAGCATCCATTGTTGCAACTGCTTCTCCATGCCTCATTTGTTTGGGCAAACCTATTTGTTTTTTCCTTCTAACATGACCATATTTCTTTGCTCTCCTTTGCTGTATTGCCTTTTGTATTATACTTTCAAGAGCAGGGTCTGTCATTATACTTTCTGGATATTTAGGAATAATACCTTCCATTTCTTCTTCTTCTATCTCATGGGTTAACCCGAACTCAGGCCAGATTTCTTGTTTGTATGTCATGGGTTTAAACTTAGACGGATGAATTATTCGTCTCACTTTTCTTTCTTCTTCTATATGTTCTATTCCAAGATGTTCTGGCCAACTCAATAACTTCCTTCTTGGATTTGTTCTCCAACTTGCTGTTGCGGCTCCCATCGGCTGCCCCAACTTTCTACCTAACATCCTCTGCCGATAGATTTGTTGAAATTGAGGAGTCAGGTCAGTAGGGTTTGCTTTGGCCCTACGTCGTCCATTTGTTTTAGTTCTAAACTTTTTGTGTTGTTGTGCCCACTTCAACATCGCATTGAAAGCTTTATCATCTTCTTTTTGTGCTTTTTTGATTGCTTTGGACCTATCTTTGTAGATATCAATCCATGTTCCAATTGCTTCTGGGTTCTGCTGGGTTATGACAGATGGGTCTAATTGCTTCAGCAATTCTCTTTCACCAGGCTGAAGATATTGCCTTCTGGCACCTGCCACCTGTTTCATCATTCTCTTTCTCATTCCCCTTGGATACCTTACAGGATTCTGTTCCATCTCTGTAGTTTCAGCGATGATTTCTGGCATGAACAATGCTATCTGTCTAACAGACTTGTGTGGACCTGTTATCCTTGCATTGTTTAAGGATATCCAGGCATTATACATGCCTTCCGAACCAACATCGCTCTGGTCAGCTGATATACTAACCATGGGGTATCCAATCTTTCTTAATTCTCCATTTATATAATTCTCTATTATTCCAATTGACCTTTTCAAGGTGAATGCCGCCGGATAGTTCGGGTCAACACCAAGACCAACCAGATACGATTCTGGCAACATTAATGCCAATCTGTCATAGACCCTTATTGGATATCTCATCGTTTGAACTGGGTTCCTTTGACTTCTCCGTCTTGGGTTCATTTCTACTGGAACACCATAAGACTGCATGGCACTTACTATGACATTATATCTTTGCTGAACATATTGGTTCCCGAATAACTCTGGGCGTTGCATTAATATATTATCTATTTTGCCCATCCTTCTCTTTACTTCTTCTATGTTATCTTCATATAAGTCATCATAACATAATCTCAATTCATTTACAAGCATGGGTTCCATAGATTCATGTGAACCGAAATGCTTATTGAGATAATTGTAGAAATCCTTTTCAGCATAGAACTCTGGGTTAGTCTTTGCCCTTTTCATGGATTTCTTCATACCTTTAATATCCTGTTTAGACCACTTTCTCAACATCTTAGCCCCTTTTATATCTTCTTTTGATGTTGCGACTTTCCCGCCCATTCCCATAACAGACCCTGATACTTCAAAGTTCTGTTCGTATGGATTTGTTACTATAATTCTTTCGACTGGATGAGCATCCTGTCCTATGTGGGATTTAGCTGCACCCATTTTATATCCTTTCATTTTTGCTAATCTACTATCCATTCTAATATTTATTACATCGGCTTCCACAGGGCCAAAACCATAACCTTTGCGAGTGTATGCTGTTGCGGTTGGATTTGGTTTTCCTACCGCTCCTCCCCCACCCGTAGGATTCTTCAGTCTGCTAACATGCTTTGGAACCTTGACCTTTATTCTCTGTGCTCTTTCAGGTCCATAGCACGGCACGCACACAACCCTTCCAGATACCCCAACATAGGGCTGGCCCTTCTTTATCTTACCATTGCACTTATAACATCTCATAACCATCTACATCACCTCTTACCACTCTATAATATTCATATATTCCATATATTCATCAACACCACCAGGGAACTCTTCTGTAAGTTCATTATCTATTAAGTATTGTTTTATATGTTCTTCAATTTCTGCTTCTGAATCTGCAACAAATATTTGTTCGCGGTCGGATTGCTTGTCAATATATATGATTAATTCTTTATCCTTATTCTCAGCTAAATAGTCAATTAAACTTTCTATTCGACTTAGAGTAAATTCTTCAACCGCCATGCCTTACCACCTCAATAGATTATTTCTCCATTTGGACCGATAGTATATCCTAATGTTTCTACTTCTTTTTTCATTCTCCTCATTTGATACATGACTTCATCGCTAGGACCTTCTTTAGGCGTATCCATTCCATTTGTTTGTTCACTCTCTCCTCTAACCTCATAACCAGGAATAGGCCTAAAGATATACAAACTTGAATCTTGATTCATTGCTCCCTCTACACTCTGCTCTTCCAATTCATCTATTTGTGTTGATTCAGATTCATCAAAATAATCTCTCTCTGGTAATACCTCAACTGGTTCTACTTCGTCTGGCATAGCTTCGGGGGGAACAAAAGAAGGACCATATTCAGGTTGTGAATAATCTGGCGGAGCTTGTTGAGAAACATCTGGACCAGGGGGTGTTGCACCACCGGGGGCTCCACCTGGAGCACCTCCACCTCCACCTCCATCTGGGGTTACTGTTTGCCCACCTGGGTCTGTTGTTGTAGTAGTTTGGTCATCTTTCTTCTTGTATTCTATTGGTGTTGTCATGGCTGGTGTAACTAATAGTTGTCTGCCTGGATAACCTGGACCCATACCAGAACCAGGACCATAACCAGGACCAATACCAGGTCCAAGACCTGAACCATCACTGGGCGGAGGTTCTTCTGTATAACTCTTCTTTTGTTGTACTGGTTGCCTACCAGGACCCATACCAGGACCCATACCAGGCCTACCTGGAGCCATACCAGGTCCTAATGATGTTGGTCTTGTTACACTAGTAGGACTAAAGGTCGATGAAGATTTTGATGCCGATGATGATGAGGATTTTTGTTTTACCTCTAATGATAATCCCGATGCCCTAAACCTTCCAAAGTTTCTTCCGATTCTTCCAAGTCGTCTCGGTTCTCCGATAAAGCCCATTATCGCCCACGAATTATCTAATTTTTCTTTAGACCACGGATAAACATTCTTTGTCATTTACATCACCTCATTAATATTCTTCTTTCCCTTCAAAGCCCTTATCCTCGCCATCTTTGCCTTTGCTTCTGGTGAACCTTTAGCTGGACCTTTCCTTTTCTTTTTTGGATTTGATTTTGCTCCAGATACCAATCCTGCTGCAGCACCTGATGCTATCCCAGCCGCTACTCCCATTAGTATTGATTCAACAACAGGATTTTTCTCCGTACCTGTTGGCTTTGGTTGTTCAACAGGCTTTGGAGGAGCAGGAGATACTACTGGCTCGTCGAATGATACTGGAATTGTCTCTACTATTGTTTCTGTCTTGACTCTCTTACCTTCTCTTGGGGCTCTCTTTTCGCCTGGCTTTCTTGGACCCCTTGGTTCTCTCTCTTTTTTCGCTTCTTCTTTAATTTCTATCTTCTTTTCACGCAACATCTTTCTAATCTGTAAATCTAAACCAGGAACACCTAACTCTCCTTTTATTGACTTGGCAATTAAATATGATACTATTTCTATTGGTAATTTATAATCTCTAGCATGCCTCCATATATAAGATATTGCTGAGTCTAAAGGAACCGTTTTGAGATTCGGGTCTGTTCTTGCTATTTCTTCTACCTGTTCATCGAGCCTGGCCTTCCACTTGTCCATTTCGCCTTCTAATATCTGTATTGCCTTTGCACCTTCTTCTAATGCACCAGGATACAAAGTTGCTAACTTACTATTTGTACGAAGGTTCCCATGTTCATCATAAACATCACTTGCAAATAATTGCAACGCTTGATTTATATATCTAACTTCATATGGTGTACTATATTGAACTGTACCATATATTGGATGCCTAACATCACACATCACTTGAATTCTTCCCATGAATGTTTCTATATAGAAATTATAATATATTTCTTTTGGATACGAATTATATCCTTCTAATGCCATTTCCTTAATGTCATCTGGTAAATCATTATACGGTGTATTTTGTAACTTATCTGATTCCTCTCTGCTGAATCCAACAACACTAATGATATGCTCAATCTTTGAATCCCTGCTTAATTCATTCCACCACGCAAGGAATCCATAAGGTTTCAAAGGTATGGCTGCATACAATCCACTTCTGTGCTCACTGAAAACCTTCTTAACCTCTGCTGGAACAAGCTTCCAATCCATTCCAGCAATTCTATCTTCCTTCTCTTTATCAACATTCAATAAATGACCAGCCCCAATTAAAAGATTTAGTATTTCTTTTGCATGGGCCTTCCAGTATGCGTCATCAGATTCTTGCGGGAAGTGATTTTCTGTTACTACTCTTAATGACACTTTGCTCTCGAATTTATTTCTTAATTCTTCTGGTAAGTCTGACCATGCAGATTCGCACCAGTGTAATATATCTTCTTCGTCAACTGTAATGTATTGAGCTAATAATTCTGCTCCTTTATTCTTCCAAAATTCTTCTATACTATACTCTACTGGCTTGGATGAATGATAGAAATATCCAAACATTGAGATTTTTGATTCCCCTTTTCTTGGTGGATGAGATAATCTAAGCATCGCGTCCTCATATTTTTTAACCAAAGTCACAGTTCTTGGAACCTTTGCAACATTGAATAACCAAGTCAATACACCAACAAGATGCTCTTGTGGAGGACCAACATGAAGATATGTGCCATCTACAAGCAACACATTAGGAACAAGTGTTTTTCCTGTTACTTCTGTTAATGTCTTAATATAACCAACAGCTCTTTCTGTCCTATATTCTGGCTTTACCCCTGGCGGCATATCCGATGTGGAATATAAACCAAATCCACTACCATTACAAGTTGGACATACACGAGTTATAGTTAGGTCTATCTTTCCTGTTTTTTCATCTACCTTTATAGTGGATGGGTCTATTCCAACCCTTGGGTCATCAGCCTTTATTCTACCTTCTTTATTACAAGTCACACATCTATACTTAGCTAAAATATCAAGAGTAACTGATTCTCCTGCCCCAATAAACTCATAAAGGTTGCTTGGCTCTTCTGATGGAACTAACGAATGACATAACCTGCGAGTGGATAAAGGAATCTTTTTCCTTTCACCTTTGAATTCCCTATACTCTTCTAATTCCTTTAACTGCCTCTCTATCTCTGATAATGTTTCATATTTTACAACATTATCAAGATGAATCATATTTGGATTTTTATCACCTTTTCTTGGACCCCATATCTCAATACCTCCCTCACCAGCTTGCAACAGATGTGGTCCATACATAACAGATAACTGTGGTATGATTTCTTTTATATAGAACCCTTCACCCTTACATTCTGGACATACCTTACCCATAGCCCGACCTGTCTTTTCATTTATATATACTTCTCCTGATTCTGGGTCTTTCTTCAGGGTGGGAGGGTCTATTCCAATCTTGGGGTCTTCATCCAATTCCTTTCCTTCTTTATTACACCTTGGGCATCTAACCTCTATCTGCTTCCACTCTTTATTTGTTTGTATCATTAAGTCTCTTATTTTATACTTCATACCTGGACTTAACCAGCTTAATCTGGACTTTCCTATGTATTTTCCCTCTCGCTCTGTCTTTCTCTTTCCCCCTTTTGGATTGTTCTCCATAATTATCGGCCTCTTTTTTGCGTGTGTGACCATCGGTCCAACATCTAACCCCTCTCCAACTTTGTGCTCTGGGTCGTATATAAATACTCCCCACATTATCCCCCGCTTCTCTGGTCCCGTCCCCTCGGTAATATCAATTCTACCAACATTCGTTGGCAGAACCCCAACTAAATATCCTTGTTGTTCAAATCCCTCTGCTAATTGATGAGCATAATATTCGCTATTCTTTCTTCCGATACAAACCCATCCCCCACCAATGTTTCGTGGGTCTTCAGATGCTTGGTCCCATAACTCTTCTGGTATAACAGTTTGTCTTGCTTGCTTCTTTTCTAATTGAAGTTCATCCCACTCTGGCTGATACTCTTCTTGTTTCTTTTGAACTTCTTTGAATCTCCTTCTATGTTCAGGAAGTCCAGCAAATTCTGATATATCCTCTTCTGCCTTTATTAATTCTGTTGGCAACACTGGTCTTGCTGTTTCTTCTACAGCTTCTGAAGTCATCGACTTAGCTTCACCAAATATTTCCTCTTCTACTTTTTCTATTGTTGGCCATCCACCTTCAGGCTCTTGCTCTTCTTCTTCGTCAATCTCGGGCTGAATAATTCCTTCTTGCATTAACCTCTTGACTTCTGCTTCTTCTTCTTTTTGCATACGCTCTCTTATGGAACCTAAATACTTTCTTGTACTTTCATCCATTGGTAATCTTTCAGGTTCTTCTCCTTCATATTCTTCTTCTTCCTCTTGGGTGAATGGGTCTTCGTGCTCTGAATAACCTTCTTCCTTATCACCATTTGAATTTGTCATGAATCTTCTTTCACCAGGTCCAATAGGTCCTGGTAATGGCATTGGTCTTGGATGACCAGGAACTGGGAACGGAGACTGATGCTTATATTGACCAAGCCCGCCATCAACACGGGTTCTTATTTTGGAAGGGTCTCTACCCCGACCCTTATAACATGGAATACACATAACTTTAAATCTTCTTGGAGTAGGACTGGGGAACCCAACATACTGCTCTCCTGATTGTATTATTCTTTTGCATTTCATACATTTTAATTTCATTCAAACACACCCCTTAACTCATTATCCTCTATCTTTGGCTGTTCATAAAGGGTTTTCATTTTATCTTCAATAACTTCTGAACTGTCATTGGTATATATATTAATAACCCTATATCCATTTAACTCCCATATACGGGTTTTAGCTAAAATCCACGCTGGGTTTGCTCCAATATAATATTTAAAACTCCAAACTTCTACAACTACCTTATTTAAAATTAAGTCTGGTATCATGTTAAAATATTTTCCACAATACTTAACTTTTATTCTTTCTGGATATCTATTTAATTTAAACCACTCACTCAATAAATCTATTGTTTCTTCGTGTAACCTATTTTCGCTATACTTTATCATTATTAAATTTTTATTTATTAAATTTTTATTTTTTATATATGTAGTTGTGGGTATGATACCAACTTTTATAGAATTATAAAGTGCTACATCTATATTACCAAAAAGGTCTCTCAAAAAGTCTTCAAGGTCTTCAATTTCTGGTCTTCTAAAAGTTCTTAAATCTTCAAGGTATTCAAGGTCTTCAGAATCACACCAACTCCACTCTTTTGTTGATAAAGAATTCATAGTCATACATAAATATCAATGTCTTTCAAATATATATATATTTCGTTATAATTAGTATAGTTGACATTCATGTATATATATCTTGTTGGAATGATTATATAGATATAATCATTCAGGGCCTTATATATATTATAATATATATTAGATAGATAGTAGCAATTCCCTGAGAACATCCAAATGGATTAAAGCATAAGTTTCTGGTGGGCCTAATTCGTTATGCTCCACCAGAACGGCAGGTATTTCATACTCTATTGCCTGTTTTACAATATCATTCTCTAAAGTAGCAGATTGAAGGTCAACCTTTAAGCCATATTGCTTTGCAATCCGTTTGGTCTTGGTATAGTAAATAGATGGTATGGTTCCTTGTAGTTTTGGATATGAGTTCAGGATAACAATGTCTAAGCCTTGGAATGGTGATTCAGTACTGTCGGGATATGAATGTATATCTAAAAGAAAATCAGCACCTTCTGACATTGCTCTTTCTACTTTGTTTCGGAAATTAGTTCCTCTGGTTTGTGGACGGTTCATATCTCCATAACTTCTTGGTTGCGTATTAACTAGCAGTTCATAAGTTATGTCGGGTTCATCATCCAACAACTTAGCAAGTTCTCGACCTATGTGTGGCGCAACAACATCATTTAAAAAAAACTCACCATGTGGAATAGTTAGTAATATATGTATATTTACACCCCCAATGGTATTGCTTCTATTATAATTTTTCCATTTATATTCATATTAAGTAAATTTATCAACTCATAAACATTTTCTCCTTTCAAAGATTTTAAAATTATATCTATACATTTATCTAAGTTATCCTCAATATCATGCTCCCAAAATCTAAACACTCTATATCCACGATTTATTAATAATGTATACACTCTCTTATCCCATTCTTTTCTATTTTTCCATTTTTCAGACATATACTTATTAGGATAACATATCTTGCAAGAATGCCAATAACAGCCATCACAAAATATTGCAATTTTCAAATCCTTAAATAAAATATCTGGTAAACACATGAGTGTTTCTGAATCATTCAAACTAACTGGACAGTTTGAAACAAAATCTGTTTCTCCTTTTTTTATTAACTCATTTTTTATTTTAACTTCTATACTTGTATTAGATATTTTTAATACTTTATCCCTTGCCATTAATATTTTCTTAACAACTTCTGGTGGTCTTTTTATTCCTCTGAGTTTTGATGCTGTTTTTTCTACTTGTTCTGTAGTTTTCTTATATCCTTTAAGTTTTAATGATAGTTTATGTTTAAATTCTAATGTTCTTGACTTTCTTATCCCTTCTATTCTATTTTTAACAGCATCTGAAGTTCGTAATCTACTAATAATATTATGACTCTTAGCATACTCTTTTGATTTTTCTGAATTATTTATACTAATACCTTTTCTTGATTTAGAATAATTTTTTATATTTTCTTCTGACCTTTTTCTTCCAATAAAATAATGCCCATTAGCCCATTGACCTCTAACTATCTCACCACAACCACAAACACACACTTTAACTAATTTGGAAAGTTCATCATCAGTATCATAAAAAATTTCGAATCTATAATCATCTTCAAATATTTCATAGAGGTAAATATTCATAACATCCCTATATATCTAATGTAATTCTAATATATAAATGTATGTATGGCCATGCGGAACCGTTAACAATACGTGCATTTATTTCACATCCTTAAATGATTTTAAGAACTCTGGACTTTCTGAAAATACCTTCCTGGTATTTCGTGGAGTTCCTTTACTCACTCTAATTCTCATATGAGTAAAAGCAAAGCCACGATGGTTCCCAGAATATAACTGCTTATTAACTATATTATAATCCTTAAACATAGTAAGTATATTTTGTTCTGATAATCCAACATCTGGTTCGTTTGGATTAACATTAAAATTAGTTCCTACCATAAATTGAGCATCAAACATTCCACCAGATTTTAATTTAGCAAACATATTCTTTATATAATCATTAGTCTCTTCTGGTAATAGATGTTGAAACACTAACATACACCTTGCATAATCAAGACTATTATTAGGAATAATATCCTTCCACTTCTCTGCTAATACACAAGTTACATTATCTCCAATATATTTTCTTAATAATACAAATACTGATTCTGCAACATCAATAGCATAAATCTTTTTAGCATGTTTGGCCATAAAGAAAGTTTCTCTGCCATATCCACATCCAATTTCAGCAATCACTTTATTTTTTATTAATGATACAATTTCTGGAACTTCGGGAAATTTATTAATTCCTTGATAAGTAATATTAGTTTCAAAGTATCCTTTATCTTGTATTCGTTTCCAGTTATCAAGTGTAGAGGGCATCACTTCACCAAACCCTTAACAATAAAGAACTTGGCAACATCTGTTGGAAGTTCAACAAGTTCTTTTATTTCTAATGAATCTGAATATCTGCTTCTAATTTCTTGTTCTGTATTGAAATATCTGAAATGGTCTGGTGCACTTATATTAGGAACGCAGAAAATAAACACGCTTCCTTTTGGCAACAACTTGATTAATTCAATATCATGTTCTATATGTTCAAAGCTTGTTGTGATTATTACATCATAGTCCTTAAATTTAATCTTTTTCATATCGTCGCTCTGACCAATATCAGCGTTAACCTTTAATATTTCACAATTATCTATTCCTCTTAATTGTTTTTCCATACAATATAATGATACTTTAGAATAATTAGTACAAGTATATTTCTTGAGTGGAACACCATTTAGTATTGTGAGGGCAAGAAAACCAAATGCAGAAGCAAACTCAAAAACTGTTTCTGGATTCTCTGCCTTTACCATTTCCATTATCTTTTTATTCCTAATTTCAAATCCACCCTTTCCAAAAACAGAAAAATAGGCATCCAAACTCGGATAATATCTTCGTGCATGCTCTAGTATATGGGCATCATAGTCGTCTGCTTTATCAAGTACCATTTTTCATCACCTGCATAATTCTACTATAAGCTGGTGGGTCCCAAACCCAATCTGAAACTTGATATTTTACTTGAGATTTATTTCCTAAATCATAATACTTATCATACATTTCATTATGGTCTAATATTAATATACCATTATTAATGATTTTTAATAATTTATCAACAAGTTCTTTACTATGTGTTTCTGGCATAGCCCCTAATACCAATATAACATTGAAATTACATTTACAGAGTTCAGGTATTATATTTTCAATCCGCTTGGCATTAAAAATTAAACTTTTACTCTTTGAAAATTCACAAAGTAACTCCTTATTTTTATCTTTAAATCTATACATGACATATTGAGATATATCATTGTAATAATATAGTTCAATATTATTGTGTAGTAAAGGAAATATCCTACTCATTCCCGCTCCAACATCAAGAATTCTATACGGCTTTTTAACTTCACGCTCAATAAAAAACTTACACATATCAAATTTGACTGAAACAACACCTTCGGTATAATCATACATACCTTCTTTCCATAATTGGTCTTGATGTTCTACATTAGTATATTCAGGCATGTAAAACCTCTTTACACCGGCTCAACATTGGGATTTGGGACTTTCTTAATTGTAAACTCATTTGTCAATATCTTATAGATTTCTTTATGATTAATTACACCTAACATATTTTCTGCGTCAATAATAGGAAATTGTTGTTCATAACTTGGAACAGGCAAAGTAAATAAATAAATATTATCATCAATTTCTAATTCTGTTTTAGTTCCATTAGCAACAGTCAACACCATAAATATAGGACAAGTAATTTTATGTTCTTTAATAATATTTTTGTGTTGTTGTTTTATTTCATCTAAATTCTTTGACTCAATAATCTTTGATATATGAAACAATAGCATATCATCTGGGTGATTTTTATAAATATCTTTAAATTCTTTAACTCTCCTTAATATTTTATTATATTCTTCTTCATGTTCCATATTATAATGTAAAAAATAACAAATTCTATCCCATTCATAAATATTTCCTGTTATATTAGATGGTAAATAATTTTGATTTAAACGAATAACAAGTTCATTTAGATTCTGCCTCATATATGTAATGTTAAGTTTATCTAACTCATTAAAGAATGGCTTAATTGGTTGGGTTGAATAACATATTGCTTTATATGATAACTTTTTATATACTACAATATCACTAAGAAAATGTTTGAACCCATCTGATATATTTTTTATTGCTGTTTCAAAATCTATCATAATCCAATCAAACGGAGATGAAATACCCCAAATCTTATATTCTCGTATAAATTGAGTAGAGTTACATCTATATCCCAAAGAAAAAATTTTATCTATCATCATTTTCCAATCGCCTCTTCATAAACTGCTACTATTCTCTTTGCTATACCTTCTATTCCATATCTTTCTACAACATCAGCAGGTGGTGGATAACATTTTACCGATTTAATATTTCCATCAGCATCTAAATCGTAAATTATACCAGGTTTTCCACAAAGCCATCCTTCTATTGTTGTCCTTCCGAGTAATATTCCTGCTGTCATATCACATTTCTTTACATAGTCTTCTACATTC
>Ga0209777_10001286_pt1 | contig 37176 bp, 31 predicted proteins | sample FrelakmetHBP12HB_FD_187147 | JGI IMG/M metagenome (GOLD analysis project Ga0209777, IMG submission 187147) | Freshwater lake sediment microbial communities from the University of Notre Dame, USA, for methane emissions studies -HBP12 HB (SPAdes)... | ecosystem: Environmental > Aquatic >...
ATTGTCGACAATTCAATTGTCGAGACATCAAAGGAAGCAAAATGGTAACTCCCATCAAATTCAGGTCATTGACGGACCAACTGTATGAATATCTGAGTAAATCAATCGTTGAAGGAAAAATTACGTCTGGTGAAAGGCTTGTTGAAAATGATTTATGCCATCAATTTGGCATCAGCCGTTCACCTCTTCGCGAATGCTTTAGGATTTTAGAATCTGAAGGGCTGATCGACATTCATGCTCGTAAAGGAACGGTTGTAAGGGAGCTTACACCTAAAGACATTGAGGATGTTTTTCCCGTAAGGGCAACATTAGAGGGTTTAGCTGCGAGATTAGCCGCCCCCAATATTGGGGAGAGAGAGATAGACATTCTTAAGAATTTGATAATAGAAATGGCAAAATCCCTTGTCAATAATGATATACGATCTTATCTCCATCGCAATTTTGACTTCCACACATTGTTTATCAAAGCTTCAAATAACTCCATATTAGAAAAGACTTTAAAGAATTTAGGGAAAGGTCTTTGGCTCCGTATTGGTTTCTTGTATTTCCAGTCCCCTTTGGGGGCGGCAGAATCGAATAATACCCATAGAAAGATCGTCAAGGCTTTTCAAAAAAAGGATGGTTACTCCGCTCAGAAATTAGTTGAAGGACATATCGAGCATGCTAAGAAACAGATTTTGATATCCATTAGCCAAAAAGATCCAAGTCATTGAGGAGCGTTATTGAGTCAGGTAAAAGATAAACGTCAGGAATAATCAAGATAGAAATCGAAGTACCGACCTCTGAAGGAAGCTATGTAACTATTTTTATGACTTCGTCAGTTCATCAGAATAAATTGCGAAAGTGAAGAAAGGGTAAGTGACGTCCGTCGTGAATGTTTCTCAAGTTCTTGAAACGTTTGGATACTGAATTCCCAGTCGAAATGAAACTGCACCTGGTGATGGAAAACTACGGCTACAATTCTTTTTTAAAATGGTTAAAACTTAAAGACGCCCGCTCAGTTGAAGGAATCGGAGTGATTTAGAAATGCCGAAGTTCGATTTTACCCGCTTTGAGTGCCCTGCCGATTTGGGACACAACAAGGTCGTTTCCTTGAAGGAAGCTATCGCGAATAACGTAAGGCCGGGGATGGCCCTTCACTTCTGTATTAGTCAGTGCACCCCAAATGCTGCGATATGTGAAATTGCCCGTCAGTTTTGGGGCACCAAGCCTGACTTTACAGTGTACAGTACGTTGTTGTACCAACACGGAATTAGTCTGGTATTCGCCAAACAGGTAAAAAAGTTGATTTGTGCCTTTGTGGGTGATTCTTATCCGACCGCAAGCCCCAACTCAGTCGTTAGAAATGCTTACTCCTGTAATGACCTTCAGATCGAAAGCTGGTCAATACTGACATTCGTAAAAAGATTTATGGCGGGCGCTATGGGCTTACCTTTTATGCCGACGAATTCTCTACTGGGAAGTGGTATGGCTGCGCTCAACAAAGAGTCATTTATCGAAATGGAAGACCCATTTGGAAAAAACACCAAAGTCGGTTTGGTGAGCGCTACCAACCCTGATCTTAGTATCATACATGGTCATGCTGCTGACGAATACGGTAATATCCTTGCGACAGGGCCTGGGGCTGAAGCCGAATGGGGAGCTTTTGCAAGCAAAGAAGGTGTTATCGCAACAGTGGAGAAAATAGTTCCATCGGAGTTTGTGAGACGGCACTCGAGTTTGGTACGGGTCCCAGGATATGTGGTAAAGGCGGTTGCGGTGGCACCGTACGGGTCACATCCGCGGGGCATAACCAATCAGGGAACTCCTGAATTGCCTACATATTTCGACGATTTTGACTATCTCATCGAACTGCACGATGCATATAGGACTACTGAATCAGCGGAAAAATGGTTCAGTAAATGGATATTAAGTTGCAGAACACATGATGAATATCTAGCAAAGTTAGGGGCTGAAAGATTGACCTATTTAGTTGACAGGGCTGGCCCAGAAGAATGGCGGAATACTGTTAAGGAAATTTCTGAAGAGCGGATGTTGGTAACGTTATACACTCCGGCCGAGATGATGGTTATACAGGCTTCACGAGAGATAGGAAGCAAAGTACGTTTGAACGACTATAGGGTGATTTTGGCAGGGGTTGGCGTTTCCAACCTTTCAGCTTGGCTCGCCAGGCAAGTGCTGATCCGAGAAAAATACCCTGTTGATGTAGTTGCGGAATTCGGCTTTTTTGGTTATTCCCCACCTCCGGGTGATCCGTCGCTACATAAAATAGATAACTTGCAGACAGCAACAATGATGACTGATTCATTGCACATACTTGGGATCCATGCCTCCGGGTTAAATAATAGGTGCATCGGAATTCTTGGGGCCGCCCAAATCGACAGGCATGGCAACATTAACTCCACAATGATCCCAGATAAAAGTTATCTTGTCGGTTCGGGAGGTGCTAATGACGTCGCCAGTGGGTCTCGCGAGGTCGTAGTTGTGATGACTCAAGACAGACAACGCTTGGTTGACGCAGTGCCTTTCATCACTTGTCCAGGTGAAAAGGTTAAGACTCTAGTGACCGACATAGGCGTTTTCCAAAAGACCCTGGGAGAGGAAGAGTTTACTCTCACAAAAGTGCTGCCATCGAGGGATATGCTTTCTTTAGAGGAGCGGGTTCGACGGGCGAAAGACAAATGCGGGTGGGAACTAAAAATCTTTCCGCAAATTGGAATATGTGATCCTCCAGAACTAGATGACCTTATTACAATCAGGCTATTCGATCCAAAAGGGTATTTCATTCGGTAAAGAACGATGTGACAGGGGCGAATCAGTCGTTTCTACGGTCACATTGGTTTCTAAAATCCAATCAGGTCACATGGAGTTTAGGACTGTAGCCACCATGGGCCAAACTTAATGTTTAACCAAAAAGGATCAAACACACCAGTAAAACTTTGGCCGACGGCCTGGTTAAGGGGAGGAGAGCTAGTGTAGTGTCGCATAAATCTCTTTACATTTGAGTTTGACTGTGGTAGCGTCATGCTTATGAACCGAGCGAGTGCGATTATATTATCATCCCAAGGGAAACGATGCCTGTTCTCGCAAAGGCGCTTCATGTGCTTATGGGAAAGGAACAAGTCCGGCCGCAGAGAAAACTATGGGAATATACCTTTATAGGCATATACCGCCCCATTCCGGGGTTAGCGGCTGAGTTCAAAAATAAGGAGTGCTTAGACATGAATTTTAGATTTGACGAAGAGATTATTGCTATTCGGGAGATGGCGCAGAAGTTCGCACAAAATGAGATTCTGCCACGGGTGGCTGAGGACGAAAAGAAGCACCTATTCCAGAAAGATATTATTCACAAAATGGGGGAGTTAGGATTTTTTGGATGCCCTATTCCAGAGAAATATGGGGGTTCAAATCTTGGCTTTTTAGCCCATGCTGTTGTGACTGAAGAGATCTCAAAGGTTAGTGGATCTATCCGGGCCGCCTTCAATATGCAGACGATGGGGACGGCTAGAGAGATCCTTCAGCATGGAACGGAAGAGCAGAAGGAAGGCTATATCCCGAAGCTGGTCAGTACTGAAACTTTAGGATGTATAGGAATTACGGAACCGAACGCAGGGTCCGATATAGGATCTATGAAAACGAAAGCCGAAAAGAGGGGCGACAAATACATTCTGAACGGGTCCAAGAACTGGATAACTTATGCCCAAGTGGCAGACATTGGGATTATTTATGCCTATACCGATCCTTCCAAAAGGTATAAAGGAATGTCGGCGTTCATTGTGGACATGCACAGCCAAGGAATCAGTGTTGCACCATCAGCTCCCAAAATGGGTTGGAACGCATGTCCTACAGGAGAGCTGTTTTTTGATAATGTCGAGATTCCTGCGGAAAATCTTTTGGGCGGAAAGGAGGGAAAAGGCTCTGAGCATGTAATGTCGGGACTTAATAACACGAGATTAACGGCCGCTGCCGGGGCTGTCGGGGTAAGCCAAAGCTTGCTTGACGAGGCTATTAAGTATGCTAACCAAAGGGAGCAGTTCGGTAGCCTCATCGGAAAATTCCAGATGACTCAGGAGGAGCTGAGCCGGATGATTGTTGAAACAGAGGCAGCTCGGCTCCTGGTTTACAAGTGTGCATCACAAAAAGACGACGGAAATCTGGGAAACGTACTTGAGACAGTCATGGCCAAATACTATTCATGTGATGTGGCATCGAGAGTCGCGGATGGTACCCTTAGGATCCTCGGAGCATATGGTTACTCCACTGAATATCCTGTAGAGAGGCTATTCCGGGACGCGAAGCTCTATCAGATACTTGAAGGCTCGGCCAATATAGGGAAAATGATCATTGCCGGCGATGCTTTGGGCTACAGAAAAGCAAACAGGTAACAAGATCCTTCTGTGGCTTCCGGAAACGATGAGGCACGAGAGTTACGGTAATCAATTGCGGAAAACTAGGAATGTTGATTTCTCAAGAACGGATCGAAGTAGGATTGTAAATCGATTCAAGTGTCTTGTGCCGATGTAATTAATTTGTTTTCTGAAAACGAGAAAGGAGAAGAATGGGATGGACTATCGCTTCACGCAAGAGCAAGAGGCCTTCCGAGAAGAATTCACGTCATGGCTAAATAGGAACCTTCCGCAGAATTGGAATCCGAATGCTTACCACAAATTCGATTCAGCTGAGGAATGGGCAAGGGCTTATTGCGATTTGCAGAGGCGGCTTTTCAAGGGAGGTTACGCGGGAATGCACCTCCCTAGGCAGTACGGCGGGCAAGGAAGATCCTTAATGGAGGAGGTCATCGTTCTACAAACCCTATATAGTGTGTGTGACGAGCTGAGAGTTCCTGGAGTCGTCACCCATTCCCTCGCGTGTCCTACTATTCTGACTTGTGGAAGCGAAGACCAGAAACGGGAGTTTATTCCAAAGATTTTGGACGGTACACATTTGTGGTGCCAGGGCTTCAGCGAGCCAAACGCTGGATCTGATCTAGCCAATGTTTCCACACGGGCCGTCAAACAAGGCTCCCACTACATTGTTAATGGCCAAAAAGTCTGGACGAGCTATGGGCACCTGGCAAATTATTGCATCTTGCTCGTTTCAATGGATTGGGAGGTAGCAAAGCACAAAAGTCTAAGCTATCTTCTGATGGATATGAAGCTGCCAGGGGTTGAGGTGTGTCCTATCAGGCAAATAACTGGTGGATCGACGTTTGTCGAGCTTTTCCTTGATAACGTGCGTGTGCCTGCAGAAATGCTGGTTGGAAAAGAAGGGGATGGTTGGAAAATAGCTTTAACTACCCTAATGTACGAGCGAGTACTGGGAGACGTGAGCAAGGCATCGACGTATCTCAAGAATTTTTATCAGCTACTACGGATGGCTAGAGAAAGCAGGCGTTCGGGTAGGCCTGTCATAGAGGATTCAATCTGTCGGCAGCAATTGGCGAGAGCCTATATTGATGTGATGGTTTTAAAGTACCACGGATTAAGAAGTCTGAGTCGTCAGGCCCAAGGTGGGGTCCCCGGTCCCGAGGGGTCCATCGGAAAACTGCTTTGGAGCGAACCGATGCAAAGGATTAGTGAGGACGCCTTGACCATGCAAGGTTTGAGCGGCCAAATAATCGGGGATTCACCGTGGACTGTTGAAAATGGTTTTTGGCAGACCACTTTTTTGAGATCCAAGGGTGATACTATCGCAGCGGGAACATCGGAAATCCAGCGGAACATCATTGGTGAGCGAGTTCTGGGTCTTCCAAAAGCTTGACGAAAAATGGGACGAACGAACCAATGGTTACCGTTATTGTATGGAACGTCATCCGGTAAGTGACTTCGAAAGTGGAGGAAAGAGGTGGGCGCAACGATGGATATACGACTTGGCATGATTCAAATGGATATAGCTAAGGAGGCGCGGAGGTTTTTGAATAACGAGTGTCCCCTAGATTACGTGCGGGAGATGTTCGAAGATGATAGAGGATTTACTGACGACAAATGGAGAAAGATGGTGGGCATGGATTGGCTCGGAGTTCGCATCCCCGAAGAATATGGGGGCATGGGCATGGGCCAGTTAGATCTAAACGTGGTTCTCGAAGAGATGGGTCGTGTTTTACTTCCTGGCCCTTTTTTGTCTACCGCAGTGTTAGCTGCGGAAGCCATTATGGCTGGAGGTAGTGATTCCCAGAAGGCGAATATCCTCCCGCGGATTGCAGCCGGCGAGATAAAAGGCACGATAGCCTTGCATGAGCGGGATGGGGGATCAGACCCTGAATATATTCGGATGGAAGCCCGTCCAAATGGGGACGGATTCATGTTGAGTGGGACCAAGATTGGTGTATTGGATGCCCATGTTTCCGATCTAATGATCTGCGCCGCTCTTTCACAACCAGGATCTGACCCGTTGAATGGTATAACCCTTTTTGTCGTAAATCCGAAGGCCAAAGAGGTTTCCGTATCCTTGCTACCTGTCATGGACGGAACCCGAAAAATGTGCGCTGTGGAATTCAAAGATTTGCCTCTGAGCCGTGAAGACATCCTGGGGGAGGTGAACACCGGATGGTCCTTCCTGGAGAAGGTTTTGCAGAGGGTTCAGGTAGGTTTGTGTGCGGAAAATGTGGGGGGAGCGCAACGGGCTATGGAGATCGCCACGTCTCATGCAAAGAGCCGTGTCCAGTTCGACAAACCTATTGGCGCATTTCAGGCCATAAAGCACCGCTGCGCGGAAATGTACGTTGACGTTGAATGTGGTCGGTCGATCTCCTACTGGGCGGCTTGGGCTCAGGATCAAGCAGACCGAAATGAGGCCTCCCTTGCAGCATCGGTTGCCAAGGCCTATTGCGCTGAAATGTTCAGGAAAGTCTCAACTAGTGCCATACAGGTGCTTGGAGCGACCGGCTTCTCATGGGATCACGATATCCATTTGTACCTCAAACGAGCTAAGGTCAATGAGGTTCTCTTTGGCGATCCGACCTATCATCGGGAAAGAATTGTTAGAATCCTTACAAGTGGGCAGACATATCGAACTGAAAGAGACGCCGGTCATGAGGTTGGTCTCAAGCACTAAATGGTATCTTTACGGAAAGTTACCAGTCAGCCTAGAAAGTAACCTAAGGCGTTTACGGATGGACACAGCCTATTTCGAACAGAAGCATTTAAAGGGGGAATTCGATTTTGGGTGCACGAGAAATTGTCATACACAGTGAGAAGTGTGTGGGCTGTTTGACCTGTCAGATGCGTTGCTCCTTTCTCAAGGACGGGATATTCAACCCACTTGCTTCAAGACTTGAAGTAACCCGCCTCCCAATTGGGGAACGGTTGGTCAGGTTCAAGCCCGATTGTGACCATTGCGGCGTATGCGCCAACTTTTGCGCTTATGGAGCGCTGGAGCTTGCAAAGTAATCAAGAGAAAGGGATCATCATGTATGACTGCGGATATAGCGGAAGAATCCTCTACATTGATCTGACGAGTGGGAGCACGCAAACCAAGCCGCTTCCTGAAAGGATGGTCAAGGATTTTGTAGGGAGTGCAGGGATCAATGTGAAAATAGCGTATGACCTTATGGGACCGGAAATTGAACCGCTTTCAGATGAAAGCGCGATCATTTTCGGAGCGGGAGTTTTTCAGGGTACGCCAGTTATTGGCGCAGCAAAAGTGACCGCAACATATATATTGCCTTCGAACAATGAAATCAGTACCAGCGTGGGCGGAGGCAGCCTGGGCGTTATGCTGAAACTAGCTGGTTATGATCATGTAATCATCACCGGTCGGGCACCTAGGTCTAGCTATATAACCATATTCGATGATGACGTAAGAATATGCGACGCAAATGATCTATGGGGGAAACATATCACCACGACCACCGATCTGTTGTGGGCAAAACATGGTGGAGAGTGCAGTGTATTTGCGATAGGTCCTGCGGGAGAAAATCTTATCCCATTTTCGATTGGTCTGCTGGATAAAGCCGGGCATTTGGGTAAGGGTGGACTTGGCGCGGCAATGGGATCCAAGAACCTTAAGGCTTTGGTAGTTCGCGGCACAAAAGGCGTAAAGGTTGCAGACAGAAAGCGTACCAACACCCTTATAAACGAGTTATATGCTGAAGCAAGAAGCTTTAAAGGCCGAGAATCTTGGGTGGAACTGGGACTTCTATCGTACTGGGACGCGATGGTGACGGGGTTAGGCGGCTTGCCGAGCAAAAATGGCAGGATTTTAAGACCGGCAGAGGAAGTCGAGCCCATTTTCGGCGTGGACACTTATCGGCGGGAGTTGCGAGCCAGAGGGTTAGCTTGCCCCTCCTGCACGCTTCTTGACAAGTATGCCGTATGGCCATCAAAGGAACCCAACCCAAAAGATCCTGAAAAGATTTTCTTTATCTCCTCCTTCCTAGGCGTCGTTTTTCAGGCTGCATCCTTGGGCCTAGACAGCTATGAAGATGCCATAGAATACCACGGCATGAATAACCGCCTGGGCCTCGATAAGCATACGACAACCAGCATGCTAGACTACCTTATGGAGTTATATGAGAAGGGTATTATAACAGAAAAAGATACCGGAGGCATTCATCTGGACAAGGGCTATAATATCAAGATTTGCAAGGAATTGTTGCAGCAGATTGTAAATCGTGAAGGAATTGGAAAGACTGTAGCCGGCGGCTGGAACGCGATGATTGAAAGATTTGGAAAGGGGACTTCAAGGTTTGCTATTCAGATGAAAAACATCTCGCCTGCTCTCGAGCCAAGACTAGGATTTGGGACCGATAAGCTTGAAATGATTGTTGGGCCTCGAAGTCAAGCTTCGCGGGGTGGGTCTCCAACTCTCGGGAGAGGTTCAGTGCCATACTGGTTGCTTGAAAAATGGGCTCTCAAGATAGGTGTGCCAGATGAAGGCATTAAGAGGGCTCTAGATAAATCCAGTGGTGAGGGGAACATGGGCAGATTGCTCAAGTACGCTCAAGATTGGATGATGTTACTGGACTGTCTGGGAATCTGCGGGAGGCCACCGATTAACCGACTCTATTATGCCCAGACGCTCCCTGCCCTCTATACTGCTATTACCGGAATTGAAATCAAGAGTGAAGATCTTCTAAAAGCCGGCGACCGGATCATGACTCTGGAAAGATGGACTAATTCAAAAAGAGGGTTTGATCGGCGGGAGGATGAAAAAGTCCCACTGAGATTTCTGGAGGAGCCGATCACAACTCACGACGGTCAACAAATCTATTTGCAGGACTTTTATCGTCATGGGAGACTCACCAGGAAAGAACTTGACCAGATGATGGATGACTATTATGAGGAGCGAGGTTGGAACCGCCAGGGTATCCCAACCATGGACAAACTCAAGGAGTTGGAATTGATCTAAATCATGTCAGGTATAATAGGCGGGTAAAAAGCACAGGTATTTAATGATGAATCGTACGGGAGTCTTATCCGGCGTCAAGGTATTGGATCTCACCTGGCATATTGCGGGGCCGTTTTGCACTAAAATTCTCGCTGATTATGGGGCGGATGTTATCAAAGTGGAAAGGCCTGATGGTGGTGATCCAGCCAGAAGCCTGGGCCCTTTTCATAAAGATGAACCCCATCTGGAAAAGAGCGGCCTGTTTTTGTTTTTAAATACAAACAAGCAAGGTATTACTTTAAACCTTAAAACCAAGTTGGGGAACGAAATCATTTGCGAGTTGGCAAAAGACGCGGACATCGTAGTAGAAAGTTTTCGACCCGGCGTGATGTCCCGATTGGGTCTCCAATATGAAACCCTGGAGAAAAGCAACCCTCGACTGGTCATGACTTCGATTTCCAACTTTGGCCAGAGCGGACCCTATCGCGACTTTAAGGCTTCTGAGCTCATTCTCTTCGGGATGGGTAACACTATGTATTCGAACGGGTTACCCGACCGAGAACCACTAAAAAGAGGGGCAGGGACTCCTGCTCTCTTTTTCGCAGGAAATTTGGCAGCGCTTGCTACTATGCTTGCATTTTATGGTTCAGAGATTCATGGGCGAGGACAGTTTGTGGATTTCTCCATATTTGAGGCCCAGATTGGGGGTTCGCTGGAGCGAAGAGCCTCTTTGCTCTCTTACCAATACAATGGGGATATAACAAATCGGAGTGATCCTCGAAAAAGGGCTATTTATCCCTCAGGCATCTACCGGTGCAGCGACGGATACTGGGACTGCTCAGCTATAGGTGGAATTTGGCCGACAGTAGGGAAAATGATGGAAATGCCGGAGATAATAGATGACCCGCGCTGGAGTAATGCAGGAGCCCAAGCTCAACCAGGGCACAGGGAGGAATTTATGGCATTTTTCATCCCTTGGTGCCTCGAGCGAACAAAGCAAGAATGCGTTGTAAAAGGCCAGAAGGCAGGGGCGCTCTGTATGCCTATAAATGATATGAAAGAAGTCACATGTGATCCACACTTAAACGAACGGGGCTATTGGATTGAAATTGACCATCCAATTGCTGGGAGATTAAAGTATCCGGGAGCTCAAATAAAAGCAGATGAAATGAGCTGTGCGGGTAGAAAATCAGCGCCCCTGCTGAGTCAAGATAATGAGGCCGTCTACTGTGAACGACTTGGATATACTAAAAGAGACTTGGTAAGGCTACGGGAATTGCAGGTCATATAGAAGCGAGAGAGAGCATGGCCGAGATGACGAAGCTGCCTCTGAAAGGGATAAGAGTAACAAGCTTAGGCGTTGTTTGGGGTGGACCGTATGTTGGTATGCAATTGGCGGATTGGGGCGCTGAAGTGATTCGTGTGGAATCTACAAAACATTTCCAACCTCTTACCAGGGGAATGGAGTTCAGGCCGTCGCTAGAGAGCTTCAAAAACCGCGCCGGTCTGAGCGTGCACTTGAAACAGAATCACGACCCGGATACTGCACATAATACTTATAACAACTTTAATTGCCATTCTAACAATAAACTAAGCATGACCGTGGATCTCACAAAACCCAAAGGCATGGAGATTTTCAGAAAGTTAATTAAAGTCTCAGATGTATTTGTGGAAAATAATGCTCCCCGCGTGAAGGAAAAACTGGGCATAACCTGGAATGACCTGAGGGATGTGAACCCCAAGCTAATTATGGTCTCATTGTCAAGCTTTGGAGATTCTGGGCCCTACAAGAACTACCGTTGCTTGGGAGCTCAGGTAGAGGGCTTCTGCGGACATAATTACATTACCGGCTACCCAGACGAAGAATTGGACACCGTGTCGGCTTCCTATATTTCGGATATGGCTGCTGGAGTGAATGGAGCTTTGGCCGTAGTAATGGCGCTACATCAAAGGCTTAAGACGGGTGCAGGCCAATATATAAACTTATCTCAAGCCGAGGCCTTTATCCCCTATTTAGCTCAGGTGGTGATGGACTTCACCATGAACGGTCGAGTCACCGAGAGGATAGGAAACCGGAGCTACCACGGCGCCGTTCAGGGCTGTTATAGGTGCCGGGACGTCCAGGGAAAACAGTCTTGCGGGAATGAAGTCAAGGACACCTGGGTAACGATTACAATCGCAAATGACCAGGAATGGCAAGGATTTTGCCGCGCTATCGGTAATCCGGAGTGGACCAGGGATGACCGCTTTCAGGACTCACTCAGTAGGCTGAGAAATCACGATTTGTTGGACAAACACATCGAGGAATGGACTATAGGAAATGACGCTTATGACTTGATGTATATCCTTCAACAACATGGCGTTGCAGCAGGCCCGGTCATGGATGAGCAAGACGTTTACAGTGATGTGCATCTTAGAGCAAGAGGATTCTTCCATGAGCTAAGCCACCGTTTCACAGGTACCCATTTGTATCCCGGCCCTGCCTTTCAGATGCCTAAGGCATGCAGTAAGCCGTCTTCTCCGCCTGTGTGCCTTGGGGAACACAACGAATACGTCTACAAGGAGCTTTTGGGCATTTCTAATGAGGAATATGCGGAACTTGAGAAGGAGGGCCATATCGGAACGGATTATGCCTTAGAAGAGGTGAAATCATAATCGAAAATTTGATCTCAAGCCGTTAATTAAGGCGGCCGTGCAGTTTGAATGGGAATCAAGGCAAATCAAAGTCTTTTTATAGCCTGCAGGAATGTAGAGTTCCTCCGTCTGAACGATTGACTGTGTAACAGCGGTCGATGTGGAATGAACTCTAGGCAAAAGCGGACATTTCAATAATCTCCGATGAGGTGACCGAAAAATGATTGATTTTGTCGCTAAGTACGACCAAGAAAGACTTGGCATTGCCAAGCATGCACAAAGGACCCCTGAAAAGCCAGCGTTGATCGTAAATGATGTTATTGTTACATATAAAGACTTGGACAGGAGAAGCAATGCGCTGGCAAACGGCCTATTGAAACTGGGTATTAAGCCTGGGGATCGCGTTTGCATCTTAATGAAAAATGGACCGGAGATTTTGCAAGCATGGACCGCCGCCGGGAAACTCTCGGTCATCCCAATTGCTCTTAACTACAATTTCAAGGAAGATGAGCTCTCGTATATAATCAATGATTCTAAATCGAAGGCGCTGATATTTGCGAAGGAATTTAGAGAAGTCATTGATGGCGTCATGAACAAAATTACGTTATCACCTTTCACTTTTATCAGCGCTGGAGCTGTCTTAAGTCCCCAGGTGCTAGATTTAACCGAAATACTCGCTGCAAGTCCTGAAACGCCTCCTGCGGTCGAACCGGATCCTATTCACATGCCGTCAGCACTTATCTATACTGCGGGCACCACTGGGAAGCCAAAAGGCGTATACAAAAAAAGCAAGGGGCGATTAAATGCACTGCTCGGATGTGCATATAACTTTGAATCAACCTATGACGATATTCACCTTGTGGCCGGGCCGCTATATCACGCGGCGCCTTACGCTTGGGCAGCCCTCTCTCTGCTTTTGGGGAACACCGTTGTCATCATGTCCAAGTTTGATGGTGAGAACTTTCTTCGCCTCATTGATAAACACCATGTGACGACGACCTTGCTCGTTCCTACCATGCTGAATCGTATCGTGCACTTACCTGAGGAGGTAAAAGAGCGATATGATGTTTCATCTCTTAGGGTCATGGTTACAGGCGGAGAAGCCTTCCCTTTTCCTCTCAAGCAAGAGGTGATAAAGTATTTCGAAAGATGTAGATTATACGAATTTTATGGAGGTACTGAGACAAGTGTCGTGACGTGCTTACGCCCTGAGGAACAGCTTAAAAGAGCTGGGAGCTGCGGCAGCGCAGTCATGGGTGCAGATATCAAACTGCTGGATGAGAACAAAGACGAGGTCGGGGTGGGGGAGATGGGCGTTTTGTACGTGAAGAGTCCTTTTTTGATGGACGGCTATTACAATAACCATGATGCTGCTCGCGCTTGCTCCCACGGCGAGTACTTGACTGTGGGAGATATAGCTAAAAAGGATGAAGACGGATACTTTTACATAGTGGACCGTGCCGTTGACGTGATAATATCAGGAGGAGTAAATATCTATCCCGCGGAGATTGAAGCGGTCCTCCATGAGCACCCCGGCGTTTACGATGTATCGATCATTGGCGCAAAGGATCTCGAGTGGGGTGAAAGAGTGGTGGCCTACATAGTTCGCGAGCAAGACTCGGAGATAACTCAGGAAGAAGTTGTGGCATATGTAGGCCGGAGGCTTGCTTCATACAAAAAGCCAAAGGAAGTGATTTTTCTCAAGGAGATTGCCTACTCGGCCTCGGGGAAACAACTAAAGCGGGTGCTCAGAGAGGACTATTCAAGACGATATGCTATTAAACAGTAACGGGGAGGTGTGCGGTTTTTCATGAAGGGGGCGGTTTTCGGGAAGTCTTGAAGTAACCAAAAGGTAAGAAAATATGCTAAAGGAGGTCGGCAACTATGAGAAGCAATGATTTAATTGTGGCTTTATTTCTTGTCCTGATGCTTTCGATTATGGTGGGTCCTGCCTCTGCGGCCGATCCCGTGGCAGAAAAAATAGTCTGGAAGAGAGCTGATTTCTCAGCACCATCAAGCCGAGCTGTCCAAATGTGCGACTGGTTTTTCCAAGAGATAAGCAAGCGCAGCGGTGGACGCTTTGTGGATCAACCCTATTACAATGCGACGTTGTCTCCAGCTGACCAACAACCGGACGCTTTGAGGAATGGCTTGTGCCAATCTACCACATGGTTTGCATCCTATTATCCCGCGAAGGCGCCATTATACAATATAGCCTCACTTCCCTCTCTCTTCCCTCTGACTGGAGAGAGGAAGGCAGAGTATGCTACGTTTTTTGCTATCATGAATGAATGGGTAGCAACTCCCCTTATATCGAATGAGTTTAAAAAGTGGGACGCGATGCCAGTAGGGAACATTCAAGCCATCCACTATGCTCTTATGGGTAAAAGCAAAATAATTGGGGTAAAAGATTTGCGAGGTAAGAAAATAAGAGCCGTGGGGGGCTCGGCTGACGTCCTCAAGGGAGCGGGCGCCGTACCTGTAAATGTACAGGTAACCGAAATCTATGATGCACTGAGCAAGGGCGTCATACAGGACATTTGCTGGAGCTGGAGGGGCTTTTGGCCATATAAGCTATATGAAGTTTCGAGTTATTATGTATCTAACCTCAACCTTGGTCACATTCCTTTTGAGCTAGTAGTGAAGAAGTCAGCTTATGATGCGCTGCCGGAGGATATAAAGAAAATTTTCCAGGAAGTTGCAAGAGAGTTCCCAGCGTATGTATCTGAGCAGCAAGAGGTTGATTTTAAGCAGGCACTCGATGTCTTTAGGAAAGCAAATATTGAAGAACTTAACTTTTTAGATAATAGTGAGCTGACTGATATCTCCCATGAAATCTGGAAAGCTAACATTGATAAAACTGAGAAGCGAGGTATAAATGGGAAGAAGGCTTTTAACTCACTTCAGACCATCATGCAGAGGCATATCAGTAACTATAAGCCATATGGATTATAGACTGCAGATGAGGGATGAGATTGTTGAGAAAGTATATAATGGCATGTTGGCATCTCTGGCGGGTTTTGGCTGTCAAGCCGGAGAAGTAGAAGCATAACATAGAATGCCAGATGAGTCAGCATTAATTTCAATATTCTTGGCGAAGTATTCTATGGGAGGAGGCAAAAATGAGAAAACATCAGTGGAGGGTTCTCGACACGATTGAGGATTGGACCACGGTCATTGGAGGACTGCTAGTTTTTATACTCATGCTGGTAACAGTAGTGGACGTGACGGGGCGCTACTTGTTTGACAGTCCTCTTCAAGGCGCCGTGGAACTTTCGGAGCTGATACTGATAATGATTGTTTACCTGGCAATTTCTCTTACCCAGAGGGAACATTTACATGTGGGCATGGACCTGCTGCTGGAAAGGCTGAAAAAAGGGAATCACCCGTTGTATGAGCCGCTTAAGGCCTTTGGGTCAATTCTAGTTGGTATAGTATTAGGTGTTTTTTTCTATTATTGCAGCAGGGATTTCATAGAATCAATAACGATTTCAGAAACTACGTCTGGTCCCCTCTATGTTCCTTCTTGGCCGGTTAAGGGGGTCCTCTGTGTTGGCCTACTGTCGCTAGTTGTGCGATTGTTTGTGCAGTTCTTTCAGTCAGTTAGTTTAATACGAAAGGAGGGCGCAAAATAATGGAATGGTACCTAGGAGTAGCTGGAGTCGTTGTTTTCCTCATATTGATTACCCTCGGAGTTAGGATAGGATTCGCCTCCCTCATTGGGGGTCTAGTTTCATTTATGCTGGTTTATCACGGCAATCTGAATATTGTTGGAGGGGCCATTGCTGCCACATTCTGGGAAGAGTCTCGTCATTATTCTCTGACAGTTATACCACTGTTCATATTCATGGGCTATTTGATATTTTATTCCGGCCTGGGAAAGGCCATTTTCGTAACTGCCCTAGCCTGGTTTGGCAGATTGCCGGGTGGATTGGCCGTAGCCACAGTTATTGGAAACGCTTTCTTTGGCGCCGTGTCTGGATCAAGCACAGCAGCTGTGGCTTTGTTTTCCAAAATAGCTGCTCCAGAAATGGACAAGTACGGGTATGCTAAGGAATTGTCACTGGGCTCGATAGCAACCGCGGGAGCAATGGCAAATCTCATCCCTCCCAGCACCTTGATCGTAGTATATGGGATGCTAGCCGAGCAGCCCATAGGCAAGGTGCTTGTTGCGGGGTTTATTCCTGGTATTGTGGAAGCAGCGATATTCAGCCTCATGATCGTGACCAGGTGTATTCTTAATCCGAGACTGGCAGGTCCGGGTCCGCGAACCAGCTGGCTACAGAAAATCATTTCACTGAAAGGTGTTATCCCGGTACTTATGATAATGGTTATCCTCATTGGGGGTATGTACAATGGAATCTTTACGCCGACCGAAGCTGGCGCGTGGAGCGCTTTTACAGCCATCGTGTATGTTATTATCAGTCAGAGGGGATTTAAATGGGAAACTTTTCGAAACGCGCTTATCGACAGCGCCAGGACTACTGCCATGATCTTCATGATAGTGATTGGCATCAAGGTAATGACTACAGGCTTGATCGTAAGTGGCTCCCTGAAGTTGATGATAGATTTTTTTCTGTCTTTACACGTATCCCGTTACGTGCTGCTGGCGGTAGTAAGTTTCATATATTTGGTACTTGGCTGCTTTATCGGCGTTTTGGGTATGCTGATAATGACAGTGCCATTCATTGTTCCGGTTTTACAGGGAGTAGGGTTTGACCCCATCTGGTTAGGTATTTATATAATAGTCTGGTGTGAGATCGGGCTGATTACACCACCTGTAGGGGTAAATGTCTATATAACTGCGCAGGTTACCGGTAATGATGTAGCCAAAACCTTCAGAGCAGTCTGGTGGTTTTTCTGGATGGAAATTATCTTGCTTTTTATATTAATACTTTTCCCTGGGCTGGCAACCTGGCTACCGTCTCATATGAAGTAGCTTATGTCTCGATCGACCATAGCTTTCCATAGCGCATGCTTAAGGGAGTCTTCGTGTAAAAACGAGGGGTTTTCTCCCACTCCCGGGGTGGGACCATAAATGCAAAGGAGGAAATACTTATGCCGAAGAGATGGGTGGTCTTGGTGACGATTCTCGGTGTGGTAGTTTGTGTCTGTTTGGGATTTAATTCGGTTCACGCGCAAGCGGAAAAAAGAATTACGTGGAGATATGCTATGTACTCACCCTCTGTAAAGACTTCCACAGGAGTTGTGGCAAAGTGGTTCTTTGATGAGGTGGAGAAACGGAGTGGAGGTCGCCTGAATGTTGAATACTTCATGGCCGAGAGTCTTGTTCCAGGTGCACGACAACCTGATGCTTTGTTGAGTGGTCTGTGTGAGGCAACGGGCTTTGTTCCTTCTTACTACCCGGCTAAGTTGCCCTTATATAGTATTTCAATGATGCCGGGCATTCTACCCGAATTGGACTATGGAGAAGGGTACAGAAAGTTCATAAATATTTTCGAAGACTGGTTTGAGACTCCAGCACTAAAGGCAGAACTGGCGAAATGGAAGGCTATGGAGATCGGCGAGTTCTATCCCCTATATAACTCAATATTATCCAGAGTTCCCATTAAGAACCTGGCGGATTTACATGGGAAAAAGATTAGAGCTGCGGGTGGAGCCCTGGATGCGCTAAAGGTAGCCGGTGCATCACCGGTATTCCTGGGAATGCCCGATGTTTATGATGCCTTTGACAAAGGAGTGGTCGAGGGAGCGGCTCACAGCTGGGAAATTTTTTCTGGTGGTTATAAATGGTATGAGCTAGCTAATAACTGGACTTATGGAGTACCCCTCGGACACATTAGCTGTAACTTGATGATAAGCAAAAAGGCTTATGATGCACTACCTTCAGATTTGCAGAAAGTCATACAAGAAGTGAAAAAGGACTTTCCCAAATTCCAGTCTACCCACTGGGAGACGAGGCGAACTGAAGCAATTGACTTTTTCAAGAAGCGAGGAATGACAATTACGGAATTCCCGGCTGCTGATGCTGCAGAGATGCGCAAGATGTATGCCGGCATTTGGAAGTCAATAATCGATAAGTCCGAAGGGCAGGGGAATGCAGCGGGAAACGCTTTTAACTCCCTGCAAAGTATTGTCAAGAAGCACATCCCTAGCTATGAGATTCCCTATGTGTACAAGAAGTAAATACGCGGCTTGCTGCATTTGACATCAGGGATAGCAATCAATGCCTGGACGACCAACGCGTAGTACCTAAATGCGCAACCAAAAATTGAATCGGCGGATAGGGTTGGACTATCACGCGATTCGCGATGTAGCTGTGAAATACAGCCTGTCGGTCAATTGGGGTTTAGCCGGAAATCATCGGAAAGGATACGCAAAGAAGATGGGTACGCGAAAGAACGGGAAACAAAGCATTACACCGGGCAAGACCGATGGTGGCACTTCAGCGAGCCCTTTCCATACTAAACTTTGTGACCTATTAGGCCTGAAGTATCCCGTAATTCAGGGGGCACTTGGCGGGGTAGGTGGACCTGCTCTTGTTGCGGCGGTCTCCAATGCCGGAGGATTGGGCGTTCTGCAAACCTGGGGCCTTACGTTGGACAAATTGCGTTCCAGTATACGGGAAACGCGAAAACTTACAAAGCTACCCTTCGCCGTGAATATCACGCCTATTAGCCCAAAATTTACGGTGACGCGGGCTGAACTTGTCGTCAATGAGGGGGTTAAAATAGTAACAACGGGAAGGGGTGACCCCAGAAGACCGATTGTCTCGTTTCTTAAGTCTCAGGGGCGAATAGTAATAGGCGTAGTGCCGACTGTGAGACATGCGGTCCGCCTTGTAGACGAAGGAGTTGATGTGATAGTAGCTTCAGGATCAGAGGGAGGCGGACATGTAGGAAGGGTCTCTACGTTGCCCCTTGTCCCTCAAGTTGTAGACGCAGTCAAGGTACCAGTAGTCGCTGCGGGGGGAATTTCCGATCATAGAGGTTTCGTGGCCGCCCTAGCCCTTGGAGCGTCGGGTATTCAGATGGGGACTCGCTTTGTTGCAACGACGGAGTGCTATGCCTCCTCTGAGCAAAAGCAGAGAATTCTTGAGGCTATCGACGAGGACAACATAGTGACAGATCTCTTCACAGGAAAGCCTGTTAGAGTTCTAAGAAGTCTTGAGCTTGACAAGCTGGTTCATGCCCTTGAAACCGGATCATCTCGGAAGGAACTCAGATCTGAAATTATTGAGTTAAGACGTAAAGGATCTAAAGGATTCATTAGTATAGCCTCAGGACAGGGTGCCGGCATTATCAGTGAAATACTGCCTGCTAAAGATCTCATTGAGCAGATTATTTCGAATGCACTGACCCTCTGTTTACACCTGGATCCATGGTCTTTACCCGTATAGAGCGCAATGGCCTCTATAATTCGATGGCGTCTAGTCTTATTAATCGGCTTCCTCAGCCCCATGGCTGCTAGCGAGTGCAACAAGTGCCGCCATCGTAGCAACGGTCAACTTTCATAGATGGTTGGGGTGCGCGATAACGTCACTGTAATTCAGAGAGGACTTCTAACTGTGAAATATCGGCTTGAGAGATGGCTGCCAAAATATTATTAAAGTTTCGATCAAAAATATATCCGGAGGTTCTGCTGCGATGGATCCAGTGTTGAAAGGTATAAGGATTGTGGACATGAGTCGCTTCGTCTCCGGCCCCGGCGCCAGCATGCTCCTTGCTGACTTTGGTGCAGAGGTCATCAGAGTGGAAAGAAGTGAAGGAGAAGAAGACAGATATGTGGGGCTGCAGACAGATTTCGGTGACAGCTTTATTTTCATGAATTCGGCCCGTAATAAGAAGGCGATAACCTTAAACTATTTGGATAATAAGAGGGCGCGTGAAATTCTGCTGGATCTGCTCAAAAGATCCGATGTTTTACTCCATAACTTCTCACCTGGGGCCGTAAAACAAATAGGGATAAGCTATGATGAGATCGCTTCAATTAATCCTGAGATCATCTATGTCGAGGTCACCGCATTCGGCAGTGAGGGTCCGTATGCGGAAAGATTGGGTTTCGATATGATGGGTCAAGCAATGTCGGGCGCTATGGCCTTAACGGGTTTCGAGGACACACCGCCCCTTAAGAGCATTACATTTGTCGATTATGGAACTTCATTTCTTGCGGCGTTGGGCATTATGTTGGCATTGTATCATCGTAGGGCTACCGGTAAGGGGCAGAAGATCGAATGCAATCTCCTTCAAACAGCGATTTTGATGAATTCCACGCCCATTAGCGAGTACGAAGCTACGGGAACGAAACGCGTAAGAATGGGGAACCGCGCGCACTACTGCGGACCTGCTGATCTTTATAAGACGAAGGATGGCAAATGGTTTTACATCGCGCCGGTAACCAAGGGGCTGTTTAAGCGGTGGTGCAAGCTTATGGATAGGATGGATCTTTACAACAGACCGGATTTGGTTACGGAAAATGATAGGTTCATACACAGAGGAGAGCTTGACCCGATCAACCAGGAGTGGATAAAGAGAAAGACCGCCGACGAAGCCAAGGCGGAATTTGAACGCGCACGATTACCCTACTCCTTAGTTTATGATACTGACGAGGTGGCGAACGACCCACAGGCAAGATTAAATGAGGCAATGATAAATGTTGATTTCGGCAAGCACGGGATTTTTAAACTGTGTGGCTTTCCCATCAAACTATCCAATACACCAGCTAAGCTGAAATCACCACCACCGCGTGTGGGAGAGCATAATGAGGATGTATTCGGAAAGATTCTGGGATACTCAGACGAGGCACTGCGTAAACTCAGAGATGAAGGAGTATTGTAGACATGAAAGTAATGAAATGTGTCAATAATTGCTCTCGAAGGTAGAAAACAAATTTGTCTCGGGGTTGGCCACCAGATATGACGACGGATTCCGAAGATTGTTTTCGGCAAATCATTCTCGAAATCTCGATAATAATGAAACTGGAGATGGTCTTATGACTCTAGCCCTTACACCCGAAGAAGAACAGATGCTTTCAGGAAAATATGGCCCCGGCGTTCGAAAATCAATGGAGTTTCTTGTTAAGCTAGGCGAGGTTTTTGACGCTGAAAAAATGGTCGAAATTTCAAGTTCACATTTAATACCTTTTGAAATCATGTCGGCTAGTAAACCCGGGCGCTCTCCGGGCAAGTGGATCGATGACCTATTCAGTCAGTTCACGGAGGGGATTGATTCCTTCAGGGTGCCGACTACCGTGAATCCGGCAATAGTAAATCCTCTGCAGTCCGTCGAACTTGGCTTCGGCAGGTTAGATCTTGACCCCACCGAAAATGTTGTAAACCGGATGGAAGTCTATAGCAAACTCGGAGTCATTCCCGCATATACCTGCTGCCCTTTTATGGTTTATACGCCAAGAAAGGGTGAACACTTAGGTGGTGCGGAAAGCGTTGCCGTTCTCTTTAACAACTCGTTCTTTGGAAGCCTGGTGAACAGGGAATCAGGGCCGAGCGCATTGGCCGCCGCGGTTACTGGGCGAGTGCCAGATTTTGGTATGCACATTTTTGAGAACAGATCCGGGCGATTCCTAGTAGAGATCGGTAAGGATGTCGATCCAAGGAAATTCACCTATGCTGATTACAATGCGTTAGCCTATTACGTGGGTGAAGAGGCGCGGGAGCTCATCCCTATTTACTCTGGACTGCCGAGGAATATGAGCATTGCACAAATTAAATATGTGTGTGCTCCTCTGGGTGTATCAGCTGGCCTTCCCATGTGTCACATCGTTGGTGTGACTCCCGAGGCACCAACACTTGAGGCCGCTCTAATGGGTGGTAAGCCGGAGATGGAGATGGAATTCGGCAAGAGGGACCTTGCTAAAGCCTACTCTCGGCTTACGACTGCAAATACGGATGGGGTTGATGCTGTCACCTTAGGATGCCCACATGCCACTCTTCAGGAAGTTAAAGAATGTGCTCTGATGCTGAGCGGCAGGAAGATATCGGCAAACGTAACATTTTGGTTGGCTACGGTGGAAACGGTTCGAGTACTGGCAGAACGGATGGGCCTCGTGAAGGCTATCGAGCAAGCCGGAGGGCATGTTCTCTCCGACATGTGTTCGCATGCATACATCTATTGCAGGGGAGGTTATGCTAGGAAACACGGCATACGGAACGTGGCAACCAATTCGGCGAAGGCAGCCCATTATATTAACTCTCTCAGCGTTGCCAAGACGTGGTTCGGAAGCATGACGAAATGCGTTGACGCAGCAGTGTCAGGAAGGTGGGAACAATGAATAGCATTTTCCTTTCGGGTCGGAAGTGTTCGGGAGGCAAGGCGCGAGGTGAGGCACTGGTTGCGCACCATGACACCCTTGCCATCGGCGCTGATATTGGGTTCTCTTCAGGAGAAGTAATCACGCCTGGGCATGAGCTTCACAAGAAAATGGTGGCAGGTAAGATTGTTGTATTTCATACAGGGAGGGGATCAACGGCTGATCCTTACCTGGTTTACTGCTTAAAACAAGTAGGGAAGACACCAATGGGTATTATTAATGTCCAAGCCAATCCCACGACGGTAGCTGGTGCCATCCTTTGCGGAATCCCTATGGTCCACCAACTAGATCGAAATCCCCTCGAGGTCATTGAAACAGGAGATACGGTCGCTATTGACGCCGATAACGGTAGAGTTGAAGTGATCAAGGCAGTTAAGGTTAATGCGATGGCGGGGTCCGGAGAGGGATAGGCCTTTGATTGACTAGGGTATTGAACAAGTTTCCACGTCTGAATGAAAAACCCTATTGGGGTAATCATTTCTCGTCCAGGGGATTGTGTTAACAGGGTAGGGCTGGACTCAGAGATGATTCGAAAATATGTAAAGTACCAAGAAGCGAAAGAACATAAGAAAGGAGAGGTGCAGCGCAAATTCTTCTAAGACTACGAGGGGTAACTCAACCTTGCCTCCTCTGGGGGCAAGGCAATTTATCCCCTTCTACGGGTTATAACAAAACCCGCCCCTCTGGGGTCTGATTTCTACTTAAAGGCTAAAGGTCAACTCATTTATGACTTCACTATAGCCAAAGCAGAGTTCGAGGCTGAGGGTAACAAAAATGGTTAGCAACTTGTCTTTCAGCAGGTCACAAACGGGTATTATACTATAAGATGAAGAGAGGAGGAAAGATTATGAAAAGAGTAGGATTAGTCACCTTGACCATCCTAAGTATGCTTACCCTTGTATTTACCTCGTGTACTGCTGAAGCCGCAGCAGTTGGGAAGGTTGTACAGTGGAAGGATGCCCAGCATACAGCCCCAACGAGCTATGCGACCTGGTGCGTCCAGAAGTTTTTTGACCAGGTGGAGCAGCTCAGTAAGGGAACCTTCAAATGTCAGCATTTCTTGAGTGAAACCCTGTCTGAGGCATCCGCTCAACCGTCAGGTCTACGGAATGGACTATTTGAGGCCACTTGTTACTTCCCGGGGTACTATCCGTCAAAACTTCCTCTTTACAACCTGGCTACCCTACCGGCGCTGTTCCCCACTAAGACTTCTAAAGAAGACTACCTTACTTTTGTGAAGATACTAAACGAATGGGACCAGACAGACCTCCTGAAAGCGGAGTTTGCCAAGTTAAACGCTATACCTATTTGTGAGATTCAACCTCCCGAACGAAGCATAATGAGTAAGGTACGCATTGCCACTTACGATGACCTCAAGGGGAAAAAGCTATACGCTCCGGGTGGCACAGGGGACCTGCTGAAGAAAGCTGGAGTAGCTCCTTCAACGCTCCCTGCTGGTGATCTCTACGACGCTATTGACAAGGGAGTTCTTGAGGGTGCCGCCCACAACTTTGCGCTTTTCATCCCATATAAGATATATGAGGTTGCGCATTACTGGACAGAGGGGATTGTTTTGGGTGAGACAGCTTATTGCCTCGTAATCAGTAAAATGGCATACGATGCTCTACCAAGTAGCATCAAGAAGTGTTTCGATGAGGCTAAGGCACAGTTGCCAAAGACTGTGGCGGATTATTACTGGGAGCAAAGAACCAATGGATATCAATTATTCTCTAAGGACTCGAGTAGGCAGGTGGTTAAATTCGCCGCAGATGGCAATAAGAAGTTGAGTGAAGACGGCATGGCACTTTGGAAAGAAAACGTAGATAAGCTTGAAGGGCAGGGTATCCCTGCAAAACAAGCATTCAACTCACTTCAAAATATTATTAAAAAGTATGTCAGTAGCTATGAGCCATACTTGATGAAGTAGGTAATGCCCGTTTGATTGAGTGTGGGTTGTTTTTTTTGAAGACGTGGAGAACATAGAGATGCACTTAACTGAAAAGGAAAAACGTATGTTGGGGGGGGATTACGGTCCCATAGTCCAGAAGTCGATGGACCTCCTTTTAAAAGTAGGAGAATTTTATGGGGCGGAAAGGATGCTGAAGGTGACTCAGGCCCACCTAATCGCGTGGGAGATCAATGATATCCTTTTTGACCTTTTCTCTGAATTGACGAAGGGTGCTACGCTTGTGGTTCCGACAACGGTCAATCCCCTCCTGTTTGATCTGCAACGGTGGCAAGAACTGGGGATTGCCGAAAGTGACTTGCCTAATCTTGAACGGATGCAGTCGAGGTTAGCGAACGAGCACCGCCGACTCGGCGTAATTCCGACTTACACATGTCATCCCCACTTTCAACATGAACTGAGATTAGGTGAGCATATCGCATTCACTGAATCAAACGTGCAGATATTTGCGAATGCTTGGTTTGGTGCACGGAGTAACATTGAAGGGGCGACAACGGCTATTGCGGCCGCCGTAACGGGCAGAACTCCGGAGTATGGGTTGCACATAGAGGGGAACAGGCGGGGGGAAATATTGGTCGAGGTTGATAAGGAGACACAGCCTGAATCATTTGATTATGCGGATTACGGTGCTCTTAGCTTTTGGACAGGACGGCTATTGACTGATCGCATTCCCGTCTACATCGGACTTTCAGATGAGATGACGGCCGGACAGGCTAAGTATATGTGCGCGCCGCAGGTTCTGCACAGCTCGGCAGCCACCTTTCACATTGTTGGTGTGACACCCGAAGCGCGGAGCTTGGAAGAGGCTCTTGGCGGAGCAAAGGCGAAGGGCCGAGCAAGATTCGGGAAGAAGGAGCGCAGGGAAGCTTTTGAGAGCTTATGCTCTGCTAAAGATCGAAATATCGACCTAGTCTGCCTCGGATGCCCTCACTGCACACTTGATGAACTGGCTGCCATAGCGGGGCTGTTAAAGGGCAAAAAGGTCAACGGACAGACAAGGCTTTGGGTAGGGACTAATGAGCCTACTCGGAACCTCGCTAAACGTATGGGGATTATCGATCTCATTGTAGACGCGGGAGGGCATGTCCTCACAGGCATGTGCTCAGGCACCGCGCCTATTTTAAGACTTGGGCGTAAGTTGGGAATCAGAACGGTAGCATCAAATTCAGCTTGTTTGGCCGGTATCCTTTCCAGGTCCGGAAGGGGCAAGTTTGGCGCCTGGTTTGGAAGGACAAGAGATTGCATTGCAGCGTCGATCAATGGTAAGTGGGAGGGGAGGTGACAATGGAAATCGCTATCCAGGGAAGTCAAGGATCAACCGGCAATAGCGAAGGCGAGGTATTGGTCTGCTCTAAGCCTTTCGAATTCGGCGATGCTGACCCAAAAACAGGAATCATCAACATACCGGGGCATGAGTTGGAGGGGCAAACAGTAAAGGACAAGATTGTGATCTTCCCATGCGGCTGTGGAGCCACAACGGAAGAATGGTCCCTTTACGTATTGAAGAAGTTCGGAACGGCTCCAAAGGCTGTAGTGACTATGAGCTCTTATCCCTGCGCCTGTATCGGGGGCATCATTGCGGGAATCCCAATGGTTTCCGGATTTGATGAAAATTTGCTGCGGCTTGTTCAAAATGGAGACCGGGCCAGTATTGATGCAGAGAAGAGAATCGTGCGCATCACCAAAAGCTGCAATCGAAGCCTGATACCTAGAGAAAGTAGAGATGGAGAGAGATATGCAAGGGGAGAGGATTAATATTGAGATCGTACAAAGGACAGGCATTCTAACTATAGACAATCCTCCGGCGAACGCCATGGGTCCCGAATTACGGAATGAGTTTTCGATCAAACTCACTCAGATCTCAAAAGATGCAGGAGTTTGGACTCTTATTGTTATGGGGGCGGGTGAGAAATTCTTCATGGCCGGAGCTGATATTCCCGGGCTACTAAAACTCGACCGCGATAGCGGCCTTAAGCGGGTTCAGGATATCCGCGAATTCTTCCACCAGCTAGTCTGTCTTGAACAGCCTGTGATTGCAGCCATTAATGGTTTATGTCTGGGCGGCGGATTGGAAGTGGCCTTGGCATGCGATATTAGAATCGCAGCTGATCATGCTAAAGTCGGGCTCCCCGAAGTAAACCTGGGACTGATCCCTGGTGGCGGAGGGACGCAGCGACTCCCCCGTGCGATAGGCCCTGGCTGGGCTAAATATCTTTTGTGCACAGGAGATGCTATATCGGCGCAGCAGGCTCTAGAGATCGGTCTGGTGCAAAAGGTTGTTCCTCTCGCCTCCTTGAAGGAGGCAGCACTGGAACTGGCGGCTAAGATCAACAGCAAGGGGCCCCTAGCGGTGAGGGCCGCCAAGAAGGTGGCTTCAGAAGGCCTTGACCTGACACTCGAAGAGGGGCTTAATATCGAAAACGAGGCTTTTTCCAAGCTCTGCGCGACTCAGGACAAAAATGAAGGCGTTACCGCATTCCTGGAAAAGCGAAAGCCAAAGTTCCAGTGCAAATGACGTGACAGCGGTGCTTTCTTAAGTCGGAATTTCCGTTCAGGGGAGATCGTTCTCCCAGTCGCACTAAAGGCTATTCATACCTTATTAAAAAGGAGGCCATTTGAAATGACAAAAGTGGTAATAACCGGCGCCGTACGGACGCCTTTTAGTCGGTATGGTGGAACCCTCAAGCAGGTAGACAGCATTTTATTGGGGAAAATTGTGATAGAAGAACTCATTGCGCGAACCAAGGTTCCGAAAAATGCCATAGACACGCTCTATTATGGGACCTGTGAGCCCATGGAGACAGGCGTAAACATTAACGTCTACGCACGCCAGGCAATGCTTGTAGCCGGGCTGCCCCCTGAGACCCTCTCAATGACCATAGACAGCGCCTGCTGCTCTTCCATGGATGCCGTAACATTTTGCAAGCGAGAGATCGACGCAGGGTTAGCAAAGGTCGGTATTGGAATGGGCAGTGAGAATATGGGGCGCCAGGTCTACTATTTGCCGCCTGAATTTAAATTCGGGGACCGGACCGGTCATATCCAACTGATTGACGCCACCCGCAGAGGCGGCAACTACACCCTTCCGGGGCTGGATGCGGCTGCCACGTCCTTTGATGCCGGCAAGGTCGCGGATGAATATGGGATCAGCAGGCAAGCGCAGGATGAGTGGGCGGTACGAAGCCACGAGTTGTACGGGAAGGCCTATGAAGCCGGCAAGTTTAAAGACGAGATGATCATCCCCTTGCAAATACCGCAGGAAAAAGGTAATCCCCTCACGATCAGCATAGACGAACAGTATCGAAAGGACAGTAATTTGGAAAAGCTGGCCAAGCTGCCTACGGTCTGGAACAGCTCGACCATTACAGCGGGAAACTCGCCGGGAATCAACACCGGTGCTGCCGCGGTTATGGTAATGAGTGATACCAGGGCCAAAGAACTTGGGGTTGACCCATTGGCCACCTATGTTCATGGCACACGGCTGGCAGGACCCCATCGATACATTGCTGCGGCCCCGGGTTGGGCCATTCAGAAGATCCTCAAGGAGACCGGCATGAGTCTCGATGATATGAAGGTGATAGAGATCAATGAGGCCTTTGCTGCCATGCCTTTGGTCAGTGCTAAAATTTTGACGGACGGTGATGCGAAAAAAATGAAACAACTGCTGGATAGGACCAATGTTAACGGCGGGGCCGTTGCCATCGGGCATCCGGTCGGGGCCAGTGGCGCCAGGCTAGTGATGACCCTGGCCTATGAGCTCAGAAGGCGGGGCGGGGGTTACGGGGTTGCTGCTGTATGTGGCGGTCTGTGCCAGGCCGCAGCCTGCATCGTCAAAGTGTAGGCTCATCCTCTGAAAATCTCAGCAGTCTCAAAAGCCCAATTTTCCCCTTTGGTACTGATTGTCGTGGTTATGGGAGTCATCTATTTAGGTTTAGGGATGTGTACGACGACGGAGGCCTCTGAAGTACACGCGATTAGAAACATTTTCTTCTGTGTGATTAATAGAAGGCTTACCTGGCGTAGTCTCGAAAGTGCTGTTTACAACACCCTTAGCATCGCAGTTATAGCGATATGGATAGTCGTCGAGACCCAATGCTTTACCGGCGTCCATATTGCCTGCAAAGCCTCACAGTTCATCATATCTCCTGTCATTGGACTGGATATCCCAACTCTGACAGTCGCTGCCTAAATTTTTTTAGCCTCTTCCTCCTTTTTCAGGTCCAACCTCCTCAGTTTACCTGAAGAGTGGGCCGGCAATGAATCCCGGAATTCTATTCGTCGCGGGTACTTGTATGCAGAAATGTTGTCTCTGCACCATTCAATCATCACTTTCTCTGTAATTTTACCCTTGAATTCCTCATTTAGTACAATGAAACCTTTAGGAATTTCACCTCGCTTAGGATCCGAGACGCCTATTACAGCTACCTGCTTAACCGCTGGATGTCTTTTTATTAAGGATTCTACTTCCTCAGGAAAAACACTCCACCCGGAGACCTTGATCATTTCCTTTAGTCTTCCCAAAAAATAAAAATATCCCTCCTCATCTATCTTACCGATATCTCCGGTATCAAACCACCCTCCTTGCGATATTGATTTCCCAGTTTGTTCCGGATCATTCCAATATTCTTTGAACAGAGATGGCGTGCGAATTAGGACTCTACCTTCTTTCCCTCTCGGCAAAATCTCACCCGAGTCAATATCAACGATTCTAAACTCTGTTCCTGGAGTTGGTTTGCCAAGTATAGGCGGTATCTTACGCTCGAAGAAATTTGTGGCATCATGACTAAGAGTCTCGCTCATTCCATAACCACCTTCGTTGAGCCTATGCCCTGTAACTTGCTCCCATTTCTCAGAAATTTCCTTCGTAAGAGTTTTACCGAAACTCACGGAAATTGGTATTTCAAAGGCGCTGAGGTTATATTTTTTAAAATTCGGAAGATTCATCATTTCCTCATATTGAGTTACCGGCAATTGCGCTATCGTAACGTGATACTTGCTTATAGCTTCTATACCGCTTGCGGCATCCCACCGATAGAGCAAGACGATACTAGAGCCGCGATAAAAAGCCGGATTCCAATACTGAAAAGAAGCCAAGTGAAACAAGGGTAGCACGACAAGTGTGGCGGAGTTTTCAAGGTAATATCTCAAGGCCACCCTTTTGACACAGGCATGGTAATTCAGGTTGTAATGAGTGTGAACGATTCCTTTGGGCAGACCGGTCGTACCGGCGGTAAATACTATAAACAAGGGGTCGTTTCTTACATCCGTCTCTAACTCGATCGGGTGTGGGGGATAAGCCTGCAATGTGTCAATGAGATCGTGCGTCCCTTCATAGTTCTTTTTCGGTCTATCCATCCCGGGAAAAAGGGGAATCGTTGGGATTTCCGGAAGAAAATCTGAGGGTGTGGTCACAAAAATGTTTCTAAGGCGCAATCTATCCGTGATGTCCTCGATCACTGGATAGCATTCATTTTCCGCAACAATTGTATCTAGTTGAACGCTATTTATATAATACTCAAGCTCCTGACCTTTGTTCATAGGGTTCAGGAAGACCGATACTGCTCCCATTTTTTGGGCTCCGAAGAAACAAATCCAAAATTGAGGACAGTTTTGCATAAACAAGCCGACCCTATCGCCTTTCTTTACCCCTGCGCCACGCAAAGCTCCTGCAAATCGGTTGCTTAGATCCTCCAGTTCTCGATATGTAATTTCTCTTCCATAATAGATTATAGCCGCCGTATCCGGGGTACTCTGCGCATGTCTCGTTAGACATTGAAAATAATGAGGGCTCTTGTCAATGACGTGATAGTCGCGCAATACTTCATCCGCTATTCGAGCCTTTTCGAACTTATCAAGACCCATGGTATTCCCCTTTCGACATTAGTCTATGTCTTGTGACAAAACTCCGATACCTCCCATGCTCGCTGATCATCAATTTGGAGTTGGAAGGAATGCCCAACTTGTTTGAACTCCCCGCATCCTGTCTGCATCGCTTCGGCTAAATCGCACCAATTTCTTAAAGCCCACCAACCCAGGTATGCAAGCCTATTCTACAATCTCCCCATTAAAAAGATATCCAATTTCTTCCGTTGTGTACCCGAGCTCGACAAGAATATCCCGAGTATTTGACCCCCTTGAACCACCGCCCTTCGCGACCCTCCCCGGTGTCCGGGACAGTCTAGGGGCGGGAGCCGGCTGAGGGACTCCATCGACGGAAACGAGTAGTTTTCGTTGCCGGTTATGGGGATGCTTGCCTACCTCGTCCAATTCAAGAACAGGAGTGACACAGGCATCTTTGCCTTCAAAGATTGCAGTCCACTCATCGCGCCTTCGAGTCTTAAACACATGGGAGAAGCGAAGTTTAATTTCCGGCCATTTTTTCACATCATCTTGGCTGGGGAGCGAAGCTGGATCAATCTCGAGGCCTTCAAGCAACTGAACATAAAACCTGCCCTCAATTGCCCCGACCGCCATATATTTGCCGTCCAACGTTTCATATGTCTGATAAAAAGGAGCCCCGCCATCCAGCCTGTTAGTGCCGATATCAAGGGTCATGAGCCGATTAGCCAGCAAACCATAGAATAAGGTCGACAAGCTTGCTGCGCCATCGAGCATGGCCGCGTCCACCACTTGGCCTTCCCCGGAAGTTGCTCTCTCTAAGAGAGCAAGAAGGATGCCAATTGTGCAAAGCATACCGCCTCCTGCAAAATCGCCTAGAAGGTTGCACGGTGGAAGAGGCTTTTCCCCTTTTCTTCTGAATAACGACAACGCACCGGAAAGAGCAATGTAGTTGATATCATGCCCCGCCATTTGCGCCCAGGGACCGCTCTGACCCCAGCCCGTCAAGCGGGCATATATTAGCTTTGGGTTTACCTTCATAACGTCCTCCGGCCCGAGACCCAAATTCTCCATCACCCCAGGCCGATAGGGGTCCAGCAGTACATCGGAAATGCTGATCATCCTTCTTATAATCCCAATGCCTTGTTCAGTTTTCAAATCAGTTCGCATGGATCGTTTTCCACGATCGAATGGATTCTTAGACATAACGCTTGAAGTTTTTGTTGCATCCTTTATCAAACGGTCGACTATCACTACGTCAGCGCCGAAGTCGGCCAAAATCATTCCACAGTAAGGAGTTGGCGCCAGGCCAGCAAGTTCAATGACTTTAATTCTTTCCAGTGGGCGCATAAAAGGCTCGTTGATTCCCCGTATTGGTTATAAAGGATTTCCTGATCGTGACACTTCTATGACTGTATGGCCTGACGCCAGTTCTGCAAGTTGGGCGGCGGTATGCGTTATCAGAGAGGCTAGGCCGAAAATCAACACCCTTGAAAAGGACTAAGGATATGGGCTCAAATGATCTAACGCATTCTATCGATATGGTAAAGGCGATAGCATATTCCAGGCCGTTCCAAGCCCTTAAGTCAATGCGAGTTTAGGGCATATGTATATTGTGGCTCACTTGATCTCGCTATGAGATATTTGTTCAGTAAGGTCCTTGCCCGGTTAATACGCCGAGGTCACTTCACCATGTCACTTCCCCTGAAACTGGGGCTTCCTTTTTTTCTGAAATGCAGATACTGCCTCCTTGAAATCTGCTGTCTGGAAACAAGCATTTTGAGCGTAGCTCTCGTAATCCAACTGGGCAAAGTAGTCTCGGTTCATAGCCCCATACAGACCCTTCCTCGTAAGTTCAATTGCTACCGCCGGCCCCTCGGCGATCTTTTGCGCCAGCTCACGAGCCAATGGCATCAATCTATCATGAGTGACAACCTTGGTGACTAGACTAATTCTTTCCGCTTCAGCTGCGTCTATAACATCACCGGTGTAACAGAGCTCAAGTGCTTTGTCCATCCCTACCGTCCGAGGTAATAGATACGTGGCGCCCGCATCTGGTACCAGTCCCATCCTCACCCAGACAGCACAAAATCGCGCCCTCTCTGAGGCAATACGGAGATCGCACAAGAGGGCAAAAGAGAGACCTGCACCAGCACAAATCCCGTTCACAGCCGCGATCATGGGCTTGCTGATATTATAGAGGGCAGCACCGAAATATCCCACCGGCTGAATTACTTCCCAACGAGATGTGGCGAGGCTCTCTCCTCGCGCTATCTTGTCAAGCCTTTCCTTTGAGTCCGAGCCTACGCAGAACGCCTCACCTTCGCCGGTAAGGATCAACACCTTCACCGCATCGTTATTTCGAACTTCGTCAGCGACTTGAATGATTCCGTGGTACATTGCTGTCGTACACGCGTTCGACTTATGAGGGCGATTGAAGGACAGGGTAGCGATTCCATTTGAACAGGAATATTTCAATTCATCGGTAAGGTTGTCGATTCCCATTTTGTTCATCCTCACGGTCCTATTGCTTAACAAATGGTAAGAAGTTAGCACTTCAAAAAAATAAAGATTAAAGAATGGAATACAATCTGGATTCCCGCTAAGGCAGGAATCAACACCAGCAGGTTTTTTCGCTAATCTCATTTCAAATCTGCAGGTGTTACAATAAATGATTATTTCAGCACTGTGCACCCCACCGGAGACCTGCCGAAGCCGATCATTAGCGCCGCCCCGTGATATGTAACTTCAAATCGACGTATAGGTACTGCAAGGATGCCATTTCCCATCCGCCCACTTAAGCATGTAGTCTGCAACGGTTATGACTGCTGAATTAGTGTCCCTGTGAATGATGGATCGAGCTCTCAGATCATGCGCAACCCTCCTGTTATGGCAAAGATCTCGGCGTTTATATAAGGATTCTCTATAAGGTGCATCGCTAGTCTAGCGTACTCTGTAGGTCTGCCCAGCCTCTTTGGAAAAGGTACAGACTGTTCAAGAAGTTGTCGCCCCTTTTCTGGCACGTTTTTGAACAAGGGTGTGTCAATAACCCCCGGGGCAATGGTCATAACCCTAATACCGTGTGCCGCCAATTCCCTGGCGACTGGGAGCATGAGACCATTAATGCCTGCCTTCGAAGCTGCATATGCCGCCTGTCCGATCTGACCTTGGCTAGCGGCAATGGAAGATGTATTTATGATTACGCCGCGCTCTCCTTCAGAGTTGGGATCGTTCTTGGCCATCTGTTCAGAAGAGAAAATGATCGCGCGCATGGTACCAACAAGATTGATCTGAATCCTGTGATTGAAGAAAGATGTCGCCATCGGGCCTTCTTTGCCCAGGACTTTGCATGGGCCCCCAATTCCGGCACAATTGATTAGCACATTAATTCTGCCAAATGATGAGACCGTCTTTTCTATGGCACTTTTCACACTTTCATCATTGGTGACATCGCATTTGATGAAAATGGCCCGAGATCCAAGATTCTTCACGAGGTCAATAGCCTTGCTCTCTTGGATATCAAGAACGGCAGCACGCCCTCCTATTCCTACGATTTCTCTGACACAAGCCTCTCCGAGTCCTGACGCGCCTCCTGTGACGAGAGCGATGATTTCCTCTGCCTTCATGATCGACCCCCTTCCGTTCTACATTTTGTAATAAGTCATTCTGGTTGCCATTTTTCCCTTAACGGCCTTTATAATTAGGCTTCCTTTTCTCCAAGAAAGCCGCCAATCCCTCTTTGCTGTCTTCGGATGCAAAACATGCTCCAAGGCACAAGGATTCGATTCTTAGCCCAGTATCCAGGTCGACTCCTATTCCTTGATTGATAGCTGTCAGGGCGTATTTAACTGCAATAGGGCTTTTCTCTCGGAAGATCTCGATCCACCGCAGACACTCGTCCATCAGATCGCTTACGGGAACAACCCTATTGACGAGACCTATGCGGTAGGCTTCCTCAGCACCAATAATCTCCCCTTTCAAGATCAACTCTGCCGCCCGTGATTTTCCAATGAGGCGAGTCAGTCGCTGGGTGCCACCCGCACCGGGGATTATACCTAGGTTGGTCTCCAACTGACCGAGACGGGCTCTTTCTGAGGCGATCCGAAATGTGCAGGCTAGGGCGATTTCACAACCGATGCCGAACGCAAAGCCATTAATTGCTGCAATGGAAGGAACCGGCAGGTCTTCGATACGTTTGAGCACTCTTTGACGATTCCTCGAGTTTTCAATGCCGGTTAGAGGAGTCCTCGTGCTTAACTCCCTGATGTCTGAACCGGAGATAAAAGCTTTTTCCCCTGCACCGGTAAGGATCAGCCCCCTGATTTCAGCGTCTTTCTCAACGGTGTCTAGTACCCTTTCAACTCCTTCTATAATGGCTTGGTTAACGGAATTGTGAACTTCAGGGCGATTAAAAACCACAATTCCTGCGGCTTTCTCCTTCCTGAATAAAATCTCATCTCCCGATGTCACGCTGATCCCTTCTTGTGATGGAAGTCACAGGTCCTCAAAGATTACCCCGGACCCTATAAGCGAATCGATTTCTCCTTTACTACACCCCAGCTCAGCGAGAAGCTCTCTGGTGTGTTCTCCTAATCTCGGTGCGGGCAAGCGATCCGGATTCGCCAAGATCCTTGTAGACTTTAAGGGGGTTCCGATCTGCTTGTATTTTCCGGCGGAGGGATGCACCAGATCCATTATCATTTTCCTGTAAATGGCAGCGGGGTGAATCAACGCCTCCTCGACTGAATTCACCGGGCCTATGCATATGTTGTCTTCGCTGAACTCCCTAATCCATTCATCTCGAGTCTTACTCAAAAAGGTCTTTCGGAAAAAATGATGCAGTTCGACATCAGAGGAGGCGGGTTGTGTAGATGTGGCCCCATTCTCTCCATCAAGAAGGTTTTCCCTGTGAAATTTTTTTAGCAGGATTCTCTTAAATTTTGATTCCAGGGATCCAATGGTGATGTATTTTCCATCCTTGGTCTCATAGATCGCGTAATTAGGAAAGCCCCCCCACAGCCTTCCTGATCCTCTTGCGGGCACCTCTGCTCCGGCGAAATGATACCGAGCCGCGTCAAATATCAAGCCCATAGCACAGTCAAACATTGAGATATCTATGAACCTGCCTCTTCCCTGTTTTCCACGGCCGATCACAGATAGAAGGATACCCATCACAGCATACATCCCGGCCACCGAGTCAGCGATCTGGATGCCAGGGATCACCGGAGGCCCCTCCCTTGCCCCCGTAATATCGAGAACCCCTGTCATGCCAAGGATATTGATGTCGTGAGCTACGACGTCGCGATAGGGACCTTCCTGACCGAATGCGGAGATAGAACAGTAGATCAAGCGGGAGTTCCTCTCAACCAGGCTGGCATAATCGATTCCCAACTTGGCCATAGTCCCTGGCCGGAAGCTTTCCACCAGGATATCGGAAGAATCGGCGATCCGCAGAAAATATCGCCGGCCTTCTTCCCTTTTGAGATTTACAGACAGGCTTTTCTTGTTGCGATTCAAAAGCAGAAACCGAGAGGCCACAGAGCCGGTAAAGGGATGGATTTGACGTTCGTAATCCCCTGTAGCGGGTTCTTCCACCTTGATCACCTCAGCCCCAGCATCTCCAAGAATAGATGTGCAGACCGCACCCGGTATCAGTCTGGTTAGGTCTAAAACCCGGAGGCCATCAAGTGGAAGTCCGGAGCTATTCGCTTTCATGTATAACCCTTTTTTTACTTTCAAGGATAGGTGCGATAACAGTTGATTGAGATGTACTAAATAATTCTTAGCTTTCGCGCCTTATGACCATGGCACAGGATACCCCCCCTCCCCCACAGAGACTAGCAATGCCTAATTCCTTGTTCTGCTGCTTAAGAATGTGATACAAGGTGACCAGTAACCTGGCTCCGCTGCAGCCGGTAGGATGACCAAGCGCAATGGCACCCCCATTCGGATTGACCTTTTCAGGATCGATCCCCAATATTCTTTCGCAGGCCAGGCTTGTGGCCGCAAAAGCTTCATTAATCTCGAAAACGTCGATATTAGTCAGGGACAGCCTCCCTCTTTCCAGAGCCAGGGGTATTGAAACTGTGGGGCCAATACCCATGTACGCATTATCTACAGCAGCATTAGAATAAGAAAAAATTGAGAACAGAGGCTCAAGTCTCAATGATTTGGCCTTATCCCTCGACATCATGACAAAGGCAGCCGCACCGTCAGGCATACCACAAGTATTACCGGCTGTGACCGTACCTCCCTCTTTGAATGCCGGACGCAGCTTTGCCAATTTTTCAAGGCTGGCATCATGGCGAATACACTCATCTTCGGAAAACACGATGCGTTCTCTCATCCTCGTTTGAGGTATCTCTAAAGGAATGACTTCTTCTTGGAAAAGCTTACCTTTTTGAGCCTTTGAAGCTTTCATGTGGCTTTCGTAAGCAAACTTGTCCTGATCTTCTCTTGAGATATTGTATCTCTCAGCTACATTCTCAGCGGTCATTCCCATACTGATCTTGGCAATCCGGTCCACCGTATCATACCACCCATCCATGATGGTGACGTTTCCTAGGCGAAACCCTTCCCATCGATGTCCGGTTATAAGGTGTGGAATGGTGCTCATGCTTTCCATCCCACCAGCAACAACAATCTCGGCATCACCTGTTCTGATATCCTGTGAGGCAATAATGCCGGCTTTGATTCCCGAAGGACAGGCACAATTAACCGTATGTGCGAAACTGTCATTAGGAATACCGGCTTGTTCGGCGGCAATCCTCGCAGGGTTAACACCGTTACCGGCCTGTCGGCAATTGGCGAATACCGTCATGTCAACCTTGTCGGGTGGAAGGTCGATTCTTGCCAATATTCCAGCAATTACCTTTGATCCGATATCCAGCACGGAAAGATCTCTCATGCTTCCCCCAAAACTGCCCATTGCGCTGCGGCCGGCGGCCACTACAACTACATCTTTAAGTTCCACAAGGTTGCTCCTTTCGATTCATTTGATAATCATTTTCAACAAGCTTTTCACCAGACGTAATTTTTCCTTCAACGATTGATTTACTCAGATATTCATACAGTTGGTCCGTCAATGACCTGAATTTGATGGGAGTTACCATTTTGCTTCCTTT